>ERZ1645185.1152-NODE-1152-length-10938-cov-5.078747_pt1 | contig 10938 bp, 6 predicted proteins | sample MGYA00575351_ERZ1645185 | MGnify/ENA primary metagenome ERZ1645185 (study PRJEB40838, sample SAMN11284767) | freshwater sediment metagenome | isolation source: river sediment | host: Sediment | place: India: Jana village, Kanpur | collected 2015-12-17 ... | reverse complement strand
CGTCGGCTACATGCAGGACGACCCGGGGTACCCGCGCTACTTCGCGTACCTCAACCTCTTCGTCTTCTTCATGCTCATCCTCGTGATGGGCGCCAGCTACCCGCTGATGTTCGTGGGCTGGGAGGGCGTGGGGCTCTGCTCGTACCTGCTCATCGGCTTCTGGTTCAGCGAGAAGGCCAACGCCGACGCGGGCAAGAAGGCGTTCATCGTCAACCGCATCGGCGACTTCGGCATGCTGGTGGCGATGTTCCTGATGTTCGCGAACTTCGGCACGCTCACCTACGCCGGCGTCGGCGCGGCGGCGGGCGAGGTCGCCTTCGGCGGCGCGCTCGTCACCGCCATCTGCCTCTTCCTGTTCCTCGGCGCCACCGGCAAGTCGGCCCAGATCCCGCTCTTCGTCTGGCTCCCCGACGCGATGGCGGGCCCGACCCCGGTCTCGGCCCTCATCCACGCCGCCACGATGGTGACGGCGGGCGTCTACCTCATCGCCCGCAGCGCCACCCTCTTCGCGATGGCCCCGGTGGCCCAGCTCACCGTCGCCGTCATCGGCGCGCTCACCGCGGTCTTCGCGGCGACGATCGGCCTCAAGCAGTGGGACATCAAGAAGGTCCTCGCGTACTCCACCGTCTCGCAGCTCGGCTACATGTTCGTCGGCGTGGGCGTGGGCGCGTACACCGCGGGCGTCTTCCACCTGATGACCCACGCCTTCTTCAAGGCGCTGCTCTTCCTCGGGTCGGGCTCGGTGATCTACGCCATGCACCAGGCGTACCACGCGACGCACAACCACGAGGACGCCCAGGACATGCGCAACATGGGCGGCCTCAAGCAGCACATGCCGTGGACCTTCGGCCTGATGTGGGCGGCGACGCTCGCCATCGCCGGCATCCCGGTCTTCTCGGGCTTCTTCTCCAAGGACGAGATCCTCACCTCGGTCTTCGCCCGCACGCACGGCTCCACGCTCGCCGAGGCCACCTGGCTCGGCATCCCGGGCTCGGTGGTGCTCTACGGCGTCTACGCGCTCGGCCTCGCCGCCGCGCTGATGACCGCCATCTACATGACCCGCATGATGCTCTACACCTTCCACGGCCCCAACCGGACCGGCGAGAAGGAGCAGGGCCACCTGAAGGAGGCCCCGTGGATCATGACCGGGCCGCTGGTCATCCTCGGCGTGCTCTCGGTCTTCGGCGGCTTCCTCAACCTGCCGGCGATCTTCCCGGCCGGCCCCAAGGAGATCCTGCACCACTGGCTCGAGCCGGTGGTGGGCCAGGGGACGTCGATCGTGCTCAAGGGCGAGGCGGTGCACCTCTCGCACGCCACGGAGTACGCCCTCATCGGCACCGCCATCGCCATCGCCGTCGCCGGCATCGCGATCGCGTTCGCCCGGCTCAAGCCCGAGGCCCTCGTGCCCGCCAAGGACGCGCCGGCGGAGCAGGGCCTCGAGAAGACGCTGCTCAACAAGTGGTACGTCGACGAGGCCTACGCGAAGGTCGCGGTGCGCCCCACGCTCGGCGTCTCGCGCAACCTGCTCTGGAAGGGGATGGACACCGGCATCATCGACGGGCTCCTCGTCAACGGCAGCGCGCTGCTGATGCGCGGGCTCGGCTGGGCCGGCTCGCAGCTGCAGTCGGGCCGCGTGGGCACCTACGCCTGGGTGCTCGTGCTCGGCCTGCTGACCGTGCTCTCCGCCTTCTCCTTCCGCTGAGGCCATAGAACGTGACCCAGTTCCTCGACGGAATCGGCTACAACGGCTGGATCCTCCCGGCCCTCCTCGCGCTGCCGCTGCTCGGCGCCATCGCGGTGGTGCTGCAGGGCGTCGCGCAGAAGGGCGACGCCGAGGCGGCCCTCAAGTCCGCCCGCTCGCTCGCGCTCGGCATCTTCGTCGCCGAGGCGGTGCTCTCGCTCGGCCTCTGGTGGTCGGTGGACGTCAACAGCCCCGACTGGCAGGCGCTCGTGGACCTCGCCTGGATCCCGCAGTGGGGCGCCCGCTTCACCGTGGGCATCGACGGCATCGCCCTCATGCTCATCCTCCTCACCACGCTGCTGATGCCGCTGGCGGTGCTGGGGAGCTGGACGAGCGTGCGCGACAAGACGCACTTCTACTACGCCCTCCTCCTCATCCTGACCACCGGCATGCTCGGCGTCTTCATGGCGCTCGACCTGGTGCTGTTCTACGTGATGTGGGAGGTGATGCTCGTGCCGATGTACCTGATCATCGGCATCTGGGGCGGCCAGCGCCGCCTCTACGCGAGCCTCAAGTTCTTCATCTACACGATGGTCGGCTCGCTGCTGATGCTCGTGGCGATCGTGTACCTGGGCCTGCAGGCGGGGCAGGGGGGCACGCCGGTCTTCGCGTACGACGCGGTGCTCACCTTCACCCGGTCGTCGCCGGTGATCGGGGCCTTCTGGCTCTTCGGCGCGTTCGCGCTCGCGTTCGCGGTGAAGGTGCCGATGTTCCCCTTCCACACCTGGCTCCCCGACGCGCACGTCGAGGCGCCCACCGCCGGCTCGGTCATCCTGGCCGCGATCATGCTCAAGATGGGCACCTTCGGCTTCGTCCGGTTCGCGGTGCCGCTCTTCCCCGAGGTCGCGATGCATCCCACCGTCCGCACGGTGATGCTCGTCCTCGCGGTGATCGGCATCGTCTACGGCGCGCTGGTGGCGCTCGTGCAGCCCGACTTCAAGAAGCTCGTCGCCTACTCGTCGGTGTCGCACCTCGGCTTCGTGATGCTCGGCATCTTCGCCATGACCGTGGAGTCGATGCAGGGCGCGCTCATCGTCACGATCAGCCACGGCGTCTCGACCGGCGCGCTCTTCCTGCTGATCGGCATGATCTACGAGCGGCGGCACACGCGGCAGATCGAGGACTTCGGCGGCATCGCCAAGGTGATGCCGATCTTCGCGGTCTTCCTCACCATCGTCGCCCTCAGCTCGATCGGCGTGCCCGGCACCAACGGCTTCGTCGGCGAGTTCCTCGTGCTCGTCGGCTCGTTCCCCACGCAGCCCTGGTACGCGTTCGTCGCCGCGACGAGCGTGATCTTCGCCGCCGCCTACCTGCTGTGGGCGGTCCAGCGCATCATCTACAATCCGCTCGTGAAGCCCGAGAACGAGGCCCTCAAGGGCCAGGACCTGAACTGGCGCGAGATCGGCCTCATGCTCCCGCTCCTGCTCGCCATCGTCTGGATGGGCGTCTATCCCAAGCCGATCCTGAACAAGACCGAGGCCGCGGCCGACCGCACGGTCCGCGCGGTCGAGGCGGCGCGCCTCGGCAGCCGCCCCAACGAGATGGGGGGGCGCTGACATGACCTACGACCTCCTCGTCCCCGCGCAGCTCTCGGCGGCCCTGCTGCCCGACCTGCTCCTCATGGCCGGCGCGATGCTGCTGATGCTCGTCGCCGCCTGGCGGCCCGATTCCGCCACGCACCAGCGCACGGTGGGCTTCCTCTCGCTCGGCCTCGTCGTCGCCACCATCGGCGCCGTCGTCTGGATGGCCCTCCGCGGCGACACCGCCGAGCCCACCGGCATCATCGCGGTGGACGGCTTCCGCTGGATGGTGGACCTCGTCGTCCTCCTCGGCGCCGCCGGCACCATCGCGCTCGCCATCGAGTCCAACGACCGCGACGGCATCACGCAGGCCGAGTCGCACGTGCTCGTGCTCTTCGCGGCCAGCGGCATGATGGTCCTCGCCGCCGCCCGCGACCTGATGGTCGTCTTCCTCGGCATCGAGATCATGTCGGTGGCGGTGTACGTGCTCGCCGGCCTCGACCGCCGCAACCCGCGCAGCGCCGAGGCGTCGCTCAAGTACTTCCTGCTCGGCGCCTTCGCCACCGGCTTCCTGCTCTACGGCATCGCGCTCGTCTACGGCGCCACCGGCAGCACGCAGTTCGCCGGCATCACCGCGGCGATCCGCCAGCACATCCTCGGCGAGGATCCGATGCTGCTCGTCGGCATCGGCCTCCTGCTCGTCGGCTTCGGGTTCAAGGTGGCCGCCGCGCCGTTCCACATGTGGGCCCCGGACGTCTACGACGGCGCCCCGACGCCGATCACGGCCTTCATGGCCGCGACGGTGAAGGCCGCGGCCTTCGCGACCTTCCTCCGCGTGTGGTACGAGGCGTTCTTCCTCGCCTTCTCCGGCTGGGCGCACGCCGTCTGGTGGCTCGCCGCCGTCACGATGCTCGTCGGCAACGTGATCGCGCTCTCGCAGCGCAACATCAAGCGCATGCTCGCCTACTCGAGCATCGTGCACTCGGGCTACCTGCTCGTCGCGATCGTCGCCTCGTCGGCCTTCGCGAGCACCGCCTTCACGTTCTACGTCTTCGCCTACACGCTGGCGACCTTCGGCGCCTTCGCGATCGTCGCGACGCTGCAGGGCGACGGCCGCCGCGAGGCGCTCATCGCCGACTACGAGGGGCTGTGGCACGTGCGCCCCTGGCTGGCGGTCGGCATGGCCGTCTGCCTGCTCGCGCTGATGGGCTTCCCGGTCTTCGGCGGCGTCGGCTTCTTCGCCAAGTGGTACCTGGTGCAGGCGGCCCTCTCGTCGCCGGCCGGCCTCGCCATCCTCGCGGTGGTGCTGGTCGTCACCTCGGTCATCTCCGCGGGCTACTACCTGCAGATCGTCCGCGTGATGTTCATGAAGCCGCGTCCCGAGGGGGCCGAGGCCCCGGCGCCGATGGGCACCCTCGCCCGCGCCGTCGTCCTCGTCTCGGTGGCCCTCATCCTCGTGCTCGGCCTCTTCCCGAGCAGCCTGGCGACGATCACCGTCTCCAACGGCTTCCGCCCGTACACGGCGCTGGAGCGGCTGGAGCCCACGGCCCCCGGCTTCTCCACCTCGCCCCTCCGCTGACCGCCCCGTAGCGCACGGGCGCGACATCACGCAGGTTCCACGGGGCGCCTCCACTGGCGCCCCGTGGCACATCCAGCCCTCGCCCCTTCCATGATCGACCAAGGCATCTTCCGCCAGTACGACATCCGCGGCATCTACGGCAAGACCCTCACCGTCGAGGCCGCGGAGGCCATCGGCCGCGCCTACGCGGTGATCCTCGCCGAGCACGGCCTCAGCGGCGCCATCGCCGTCGGCCGCGACAACCGCCCGAGCGGCGGCGCCCTGCGCGACGCCCTCGTGCGCGGCCTCACGGCCAGCGGCGTGGACGTCATCGACATCGGCATCGTGCCCACGCCGCTCCTCTACTGGGCGCTGCACAACCTCCCGGTCGTCGCCGGCATCCAGATCACCGGCTCGCACAACCCGCCCGAGTACAACGGGTTCAAGTGCTGCGTCGGCACGGGCTCGCTGCACGGGGCGGGGATCCTGCACCTGCGCGACGTCATCAACACGGGCATCTTCCCCAAGGGCGAGGGCAAGGTCTCGCACGAGGCCGTGGTCGAGCGCTACGTCGCCGACGTCGCCGCGCGCATCGGGCCGCTCCCCAAGGACCTCAAGGTCGTCATCGACTGCGGCAACGGCGCGGGCGCCGTGGTGGCCCCGTCGCTCTTCACGGCGCTCGGCATCGCGCCGACGATGCTCTTCGCCGAGAGCGACGGCACCTTCCCCAACCACCACCCCGATCCCACCGTCGTCGAGAACCTGCAGGACCTCATCCGCGCCGTGCGCGAGACGGGGAGCCAGCTGGGCATCGGCTTCGACGGCGACGCCGACCGCATCGGCATCGTCGACGGCGACGGCACGATCATCTGGGGCGACTACCTGCTGCTCCTCTACGCCCGCGACGTCCTCGCGCGCACCGGGGCGGGGCAGGCGATCATCTTCGACGTGAAGTGCTCGCAGGCGCTCCCCGACGGCATCGAGAAGGCCGGCGGCCGCGCCGTGATGTGGAAGACGGGCCACTCCCTCATCAAGGACAAGATGAAGGAGATGCACGCCCCGCTCGCCGGCGAGATGTCGGGCCACATGTTCTTCGGCGAGGGCTTCTACGGCCACGACGACGCGCTCTACGGCGCCGCGCGCCTGCTGCGCATCGTCGCCGACGCCGGCCGCACGGTGAAGGAGCTCCTCGCCGACGTGCCGCGCTTCGTCTCCACGCCCGAGCTGCGCATCGACTGCCCCGACGACCGCAAGGAAGGGATCGTCGCGGCCGCCCTCGCGCACTTCAAGGCGCGCTACAAAGTCTCCGACGTCGACGGCGTCCGCATCCTGTTCGACGGCGGCTGGGGGCTCATCCGCAGCTCCAACACGCAGCCGATCCTCGTGATGCGCTTCGAGGCCGACAGCGAGGCGCGCCTCGCCGAGATCCGCGGCGAGGTCGAGACGTGGATGACCGCGCAGGGGATCGACGTCACCCCGGGGACCGGCCACTGAGATGAGCGGGCGGCGCGGACTGCTCTGGCTCCTCGCCGGTCTCGCGCTCGCCCTCCTCGCGGGCCGCGCGCTCGCGGGCCTCTACGGCGACTGGGCCTTCCACCACGCGCTCGGCGCCGACGCCCTCTGGCGCGAGCGCATGGCGTACGGGGCCGCCCTGCGCCTCGGCACGTTCGCGGTCGCGTTCGCCTTCGCGCTCGCCAACTTCCACGCGGTGCGGCAGAGCATCGTCGCCCTCGTGCTGCCGCGCATGCTCGGCGGCGTCGAGTTCGCCGAGGCGATCCCGCCCCGGCGGCTCACGCTCCTCGCGGTCGGCGTCGCCCTCCTCGTGGCGGTGCTCTTCGGCTTCGTGGACCAGGACTGGACGCTGCTCTCGCAGGCGATGCACGGGCTGCCGTTCAACGAGTTCGACCCGTACCTCGACCGCGACCTGGGCTTCTACGTCCATCGGCTCCCGCTCGAGCGGCACCTGCACGAGCTGCTCACCGTGCTCGCCGGCGTGACGACGATCCTCGTGGTCGCGGCCTACGTGGTGACGCCGAGCGTGCGCTGGGACGAGCGCGGGCTCTACGTCTCCACCTGGGTGCGCCGGCACCTCGGCGTGCTCGGCGCGGTCGCCATCGCGCTCGTCGCCTGGGGATGGCGCCTCGACCGCTTCGCGCTGCTGCACGCCGGCAGCGGCACCAGCCGGTACCTGTTCGAGGTGCGCCCCTTCTCGGCCTTCGACCACCGCATCCTGCTGCCGTACCTCGCGGTGATCGCCTTCGCCGCGCTGCCGATCGCCGTGGTCTTCCTCTGGGCGGTGTGGCGCGGCACGCTGCGGCTCGCGCTGGGGCTGGTGGTCGCGCTCTTCGTGCTGGGCCCGCTGGCGCGCGTGGTGATCCTCCCGGCGATGCCGCAGATGGGGACCGCGAGCTCGGCCGCGGCCCAGCGGCGCCCCTACGAGGCGACGCGGCTGCTGTTCACGCGGCGCGCCTTCGGCATCGACCAGGTCGCCTCGCCCGACACGATGCCGCTCGCCACGCTCGACGGCCAGGCGCTCGCGCGCTGGACGAGCAGCTGGGACCCCGCCGCGCTGGCGCGCTACCTGGAGCGCGAGCGGCGCGGCACCGACGTGGCGACGCTCGCCTGGCACGCGGGCCCGATGGGCCTCGACGCCGTGCTGGTGCGCCGCGCGCCGAGCGAGGCCCCGCCGGGGGCGCGCTGGCCCGCCGACGCGCTGCGCGCCAACGCCGCCGACGGGGCGGGGCTCCCGCTCGAGAGCGTGGCGAGCGTCGCCTCGGCGATCGGCGGCGTGCTCGTGCACCCCGGCGCGCCGCGCTACGCCGTCGTCGCCGACACGGCGGGCCGCCTCGCGGCGCCGGCCTTCGAGACCCCGCTTCAGCGGGTGGCGCTGGCCTGGGACCAGCAGAACCCGCGGCTGCTCGCCGCCGAGCTGCCGTCGCCGCGCCCGCGCATCGTCACGTCGCGCGACGCCCTCGACCGCCTCGACCGCCTCACGCCCTTCCTCACGCGCGGCGAGACCGTGACGCCGGTGGTGCGCGGCGACTCGCTCTACTGGGTGGTGGAGCTGTTCAGCACGGCGTCCGATTACCCGCTCAGCGAGCGCTTCCTCGCGGGCGACCTGCCGCTGCACTACGCGCAGCACGCGGGCACGGCGGTGGTCCAGGCGCAGACCGGCAGCGTGATGCTGCTCCCGGTCGCGAAGCCCGACCCGGTGATGCGCACCTGGATGGCGCGCTTCCCGGCGATGTTCACCGCGCGCGACCGCGCGCCGCGCTGGATGCTCCACGGTCTCCCGCCCGCCACCGACTGGACGATGATCCAGGGGGCGATGATCGGCCGCACGGGCGTGCACGGCGACACGCTGCCGGTGGGGAACCTGGCGCGCGTGGACGATGCCGACGCCGACCTCGCCGGCGGCCCGCCGACGTTCTTCCAGCTCGACTCCACGGGCACGCTGGCGTGGGGGATCCCCGTGGCGAGCCTTGACCGGCTGTCGGGGCTGCTGGTGGCCAGCGGCGGCCTGCACCCGCGCACGACGCTGCTGCCGCCCACTGCCGACCACAACTGGACGGGGGTGCTGGAGGCGCTGCAGGAGACGGCGGACGCGGCGGGCTTCGGGCGGGCGCTGGAGGACTCGCGGCGCGGCCGCGTGCAGGCGCTGCCGGGCCGCGACGGGCCGGTGTTCGTGCAGAGCTTCTACCAGTGGCCCGCCGACGGCCCGCCGCGCCTCGCGGGCGTGGCCGTGCTCGCCGGGGAGCGCCGCTTCGCCGGCCGCACGGTGGCGGACGCGCTGGGGCAGTCGGCGGAGGTGGGGGGCCGCGGGCTCACCACCGAGCTGCTGCGGGCGCAGGCGGCGCAGTACTACGACGCCATGGGGGCCGCGCTGCGCGCCGGCGACTGGCGCGCCTACGGCGACGCCTGGGCCGCCCTGGGCCGCCTGCTGGGACGCCCCGCGCGCTGAGCGCGCGTTCCGTCTGCCGTCGGCCCCGCTGTCGCAGTATCTTGGGAGACTGTCAGTTCCATTCCCAACGGAGCCCCCCTTTGAACCTCCACGAATACCAAGCGAAGGACATCCTCCGCGGCTACGGCGTGAACATCCCGCCGGGCAAGGTCGCCACCACGCCCGCTGAGGCGGAGGCGATCGCGAAGGAGTACGGCACGGCCGTGATGGTGAAGGCGCAGGTGCATGCGGGCGGCCGCGGCAAGGCCGGCGGCGTGAAGTTCTGCAAGACCCCCGCCGACGCGAAGGAGAAGGCGACGGCGATCCTCGGCATGCAGATCAAGGGCCTCACGGTCGAGAAGGTGCTCGTGACGGTCGCCGCCGACATCGGCAGCGAGGCGTACGTCGGCATCATCGTGGACCGCGCGACCAAGAAGCCGGTGTTCATGGTGTCCGCCGCCGGCGGCATCGACATCGAGGAGGTCGCGGCCAAGACCCCCGAGAAGATCCTCTACGTGCCGGTCGACGTCCGCTACGGGCTCCCCACGTACGACGCGATGCGCATGGGCTTCTTCCTCTACGAGGACGTCAAGCTCGCCCGCGGCGCCGCCAGGATCATGCAGCAGCTCTACGCCGCCTTCATGGCCGCCGGCTGCTCGCTCGCCGAGATCAACCCGCTCGTGGTGACCCCGCAGGGCGAGCTGGTCGCGGTGGACGGCAAGATGGTGATCGACGACAACGAGCTCGACCGCCGCCCCGAGATCGCCGCGCTGCGCGACGAGAGCAGCGAGGAGCCGTCCGAGGTGGACGCGCGCAACGCGAACCTCACGTTCATCAAGCTCGACGGCGACGTCGGCTGCGTGGTGAACGGCGCCGGCCTCGCGATGGCGACGATGGACCTGGTGAAGTACTACGGCGGCGAGCCGGCGAACTTCCTCGACATCGGCGGCTCGTCGAACCCGGAGAAGGTCGTCAACGCGCTGCGCATCATCACGGCCGACCCCAACGTGAAGGCCATCCTGTTCAACATCTTCGGCGGCATCACCCGCACGGATGACGTGGCCAACGGCATCGTGACGGCGACGAAGGCGAACCCGCTCAAGGTGCCCATCGTCATCCGCCTCACCGGCACCAACGAAGAGATCGCGATGAAGATCCTGCAGGAGAACGGGTTCTCCGCCTCCAGCGACATGGACACGGCCGTGAAGACCGCGGTCGAGCTCGCCAAGGGAGGCAAGTGAGATGAGCGTCTTCATCGACAAGAACACGAAGCTCGTCATCCAGGGCATCACGGGCCGCGACGGCTCGTTCCACGCCAAGCAGATGATGGAGTACGGCACCCAGGTCGTGGCGGGCGTGACGCCGGGCAAGGGCGGCCAGAAGTTCGAGGGGACGGTGCCGATCTTCAACACGGTGATGGACGCCGTGAAGGCGACGGGCGCCAACACCAGCGTGATCTACGTGCCGCCGCCGTTCGCGGCCGACGCGATCATGGAGGCCGCGGCGGCCGGCGTGTCGCTCGTGGTGTGCATCACCGAGGGCGTGCCGGTGCTCGACATGACGAAGGTCTATCCCTTCGTGAAGGAGCGCGGCGTCCGCCTCATCGGCCCCAACTGCCCGGGCCTCATCACGCCGGGCGAGGCGAAGGTCGGCATCATCCCCGGCCGCATCTGCACGCCGGGCCCGGTGGGCGTGGTCTCGCGCTCGGGCACGCTGACGTACGAGGTCGTGTACCAGCTCACGCGCGCCGGCATCGGCCAGACGACCTGCGTCGGCATCGGCGGCGACCCGATCAACGGGACCAACTTCATCGACTGCCTCGAGGCGTTCGAGAAGGACCCGAACACGAAGGCCGTGGCGATGATGGGCGAGATCGGCGGCACGGACGAGCAGGAGGCCGCGGAGTTCGTCAAGAAGCACATGAAGAAGCCGGTCGTGGGCTTCATCGCGGGCCAGACGGCCCCGCCGGGCCGCCGCATGGGCCACGCGGGCGCCATCATCTCCGGCTCGGCGGGCACGGCGGCCGAGAAGATCGAGGCGTTCAAGGCGGCCGGCATGGGCGTCGCGGCGCGGCCGATCGACTTCGTCGAGCTCATCAAGGCGCGACTGTAGCACCGGCCGGCCTGCGCCGACCTCAACACCCAACCAGACGACACCGATGGCTCTCAACTATACGTTC
>ERZ1645185.1150-NODE-1150-length-10954-cov-8.296541_pt1 | contig 10954 bp, 11 predicted proteins | sample MGYA00575351_ERZ1645185 | MGnify/ENA primary metagenome ERZ1645185 (study PRJEB40838, sample SAMN11284767) | freshwater sediment metagenome | isolation source: river sediment | host: Sediment | place: India: Jana village, Kanpur | collected 2015-12-17 ... | reverse complement strand
GAGCATGGAACCGTTGTGGCGTGCCGCGTCGCCCAGCATGTCGAGGAAGGTCATGCGCCTGATTTTACGGTTGCACCTACCATCGGGAGGATGCAAGCCCTCTCGCGTCGCCAACTGCTGGTCCTCGTCGTGCTGACCCTGGTCTGGGGCATCAACTGGCCGATCATGAAACTGGGGGTCACCGGCTACCCGCCGCTGACCTTCCGTACGCTGTGCATGTGGATGGGTCTGCCGGTGCTGGGCGCGGTGCTGCTGGCGCTGAAGGTGCCGTTTCGCATTGAACGGCGCCATTGGCCCGAGCTGCTCAAGCTGGCGGTGTTCAACATGTTCTTCTGGCATGCGCTGGCGATCGTGGCCATCCAGTCGCTCTCCAGCGGACGCGCGGCGATCCTGGGCTACACGATGCCGGTCTTTTCGGCCGTGATCGGTGCGGCCTGGTTCGGCGACCGGCTCAGCGTCCGCGCCTGGAGCGGCGTCGCGGCGGCCGCGCTGGGGGTGGCTCTGCTGCTGTGGCATGAAATGAGCCAGCTCGCGGGCAAGCCGCTGGGGGTGCTGATGATGCTGACCGCCGCCGCCACCTGGGCGGTGGGCACGCGGATGCTGCGCCGCACCACGCTGCCGGTGCCCACCCTGACGATCTCGTTCTGGATGACGGCGCTGACCACCGCGGTGATGACCGCGCTGGCCACCGTCTTCGAGCGCGGGCAGTGGCGGATGCCCTCGCCCGAAGGCTGGGCTGCGATCGTGTTCAACGCGATCGGCGTGTTCGCCTTCGCGCAGGCGGCCTGGTTCTACCTGGCCCGCAGCCTGCCGCCGGTGGCCTCGACCCTGAGCGTGATGTTCATCCCGGTGCTGGGCGTGTTCAGCGGCGCCCTGTGGCTGGGCGAGGTGCTGCACTGGCAGGACTGGGCGGCCGTGGCGCTGATGGTGCTGGCGATTGCCACGGTGCTGCTGCCGGGCGGAGGCAGGCCCGGACCAGCCGGCAGACGCTCCTGAAACAGTAGCTGGCTGTGTCCATCCCCCTTAGGGAAATGGCCGAACTGATTTATGTTTCGGCCGCTTTCGCGCCGATTTGCGCTCAGGCCGGATCCAGCGCGCGCGCCGCGCCGGCCAGGGCCGGCGACACCTCGGCCTGGATGACCCAGACCGGCATCGCGCGCAGGTAGTCCCGAAACCGTCCCTTGGCCTCGAACCGTTCGCGAAACGCCGATCGTTCCAGTTCCGGCTGCAGGCGCGGCACGATGCCGCCGCCGATGTAGACCCCGCCACGGGCGCCCAGGGTCAGTGCCAGGTTGCCGGCCACGCTGCCCAGGAAACCGAAGAACAACGCCAAGGCCTCCTTGCAGGCCGGGTCACCGCCGCTTCGTGCGCGCTCGATCACGTCAGCCGCACCCGTCACCGGTTGCGCCGGCGACCCCGCCAGGTGACTCACGGCTTCATACAGGTTGACCAGGCCCGGACCGGACAGCGCGCGCTCGGCCGAGGCATGGCCGAAGCGTTCGATGAGCCGCTGCAGCACCGCCTGTTCGCGCGCATCGACCGGCGCCAGGCTGACGTGACCACCCTCCCCCGTGATCGGCACCCAGCCGCCGGCCGGCGTGAACAAAAGCCCCGACACACCGAGCCCGGTACCCGGCCCCAACACCGCCCGCGGCGCGCCAGCCACCGCTTTGCCGTCGCCCACCGGATGCAGTTCGTGCGCACCCAGGGACGGGAGGGCGAGCGCCAGTGCGGTGAAATCGTTGATCACCACCAGACGTTCCAGACCCAGCTCGGCCTGCAGGGTGGCGATGGAGAAATGCCAGGGGTGGTTGGTCATCTGCACCCGGTCGCCGGTGACGGTGGTGGCGATGCCGATGGCGCACGCGCGTGGCGCGGGATGGTCGTGCATGGCCAGGTAGTGGCGCATGGCCATCGCGATGGTCGGATATTGGTCGGTGGGCAGCGCGGCCACGTCCGTGACCGGCGCGCCGGCCTCGGCCTGCCATGCGAAGCGCGCGTTGGTGCCCCCGATGTCGCCGAGCAGTCGGGGAAAGGTGGCCGCCGTCATGGTGCCGGCACTGCGCCCGTGGCATCCGCCACCCGGCCGGATGCGGGCGCCCATGGCACGCCGCTGCCGGCCCCGCCGCACGCCGAGAGCCCGGCCTTCACGCCGCCACCACCTCGCGAAGGAACTTCTCGACCGCGGTGGCCAGCGCCACCGGGGTCTCGTCCATGGGGTAATGGCCGGCGTTGGTCATCACTTCCAGGCGGGCGTTGGGGTAGTGCTGGAGCCAGGTGGCCTTGCAGGTCTCCGGGCCCAGGGCCGGGTCGTTCTCGCCGGCCACCACCAGCACCGGCAGGGGCTTGCCCTGCACGCGTTCCAGGATGTTGGTCTTGGCCCAGGCCGTCAGGTAAGCGTCGAAGGCCTCGACGTCGGAATGCGCCAGCGAGGACTTGACCATCGCGTCCAGCCACACGCCGGTGAGCCGGTTGCCGGTGGTCAGGTCGATGATGCCCTTGCGCGCCGCCGGGTCGCGGGCGGCGCTGGAGAAGAAGGCCCAGCCCGCATCGTCGAAGGGCACACCGCCTGCGGGCACCGGCGTGATGCCCACCAGCGCCTGCACGCGATCGGGGGCGTCGGCCAGCACCTGCTGGATGGCCAGGCCGCCCATCGAGTGGCCGACCAGGCTGAAGCGCTGCCAGCCCAGGTGGTCGGCCAGCGCGAGCGCGTCGTGCGCGATCTGGGCGATGGTGTACGGGCCGCCGCTGCCCTTGCGCGCGCCGTAGCCACGGTAGTCCATGAAGGCATAGCTGAAGTGCTGGGTGTCCAGGCTGTGCATCAGCGGGCCCCAGCCGCGGGCGTGGCCGAACCAGCCGTTGAGACAAAGAACCTTGTGCGGGCCGGAGCCGACGATCTGGGCGGTGTTGGACATGGCGTCTCCTTCAGGGCGTTGAGGCAGGAAGATGCCGGAAATGATACGCCGGCCCGCAGCGGCGCAGCCCCGTTCAGGCGCCGCGTTCGGCCACGTCCATCGCCAGGCACAGGTCGGCCCAGGCCTTGGCTTTTTCGGGCAGGCTGCGCAGCAGGTAGGCCGGGTGGTAGGTGACGATGACCGGCACGCCCTGGTAGTGGTGCACCCGCCCGCGCAGCTTGCCGATGGGCTCGGTGCTCTGCAGCAGCGACTGCACCGCGAAGCGCCCCATCGCCAGGATGATCTTCGGACGCACCAGCGCCACCTGGCGCGCCAGGAAGGGATCGCACCGCAGAACCTCGTCGGGGTGCGGGTTGCGGTTGCCGGGCGGCCGGCATTTGACGACGTTGGCGATGTAGACGCCGCGCAGGGCGGGCGCGGCGGGTTCGGCAGGGGCCGCTGCGCCCTGTTCGGCCGTCGTGGCAACCGCGGCCTCGCCGGCGCCCGCGCGCCGGCTCAGCCCGATGGCCTTGAGCATGTTGTCCAGCAACTGGCCCGAGGGCCCCACGAAGGGCTCGCCCTTCAGGTCTTCCTGCTCGCCCGGCGCCTCGCCCACCACCATCCAGTCGGCCTGCCGGTCGCCCACGCCGAACACGGTCTGGGTGCGGCCCTGGCACAGGCCGCAGGCGCGGCAGGCGACCACCGCCTCGCGCAGCGCGTCCCAGTCCAGCGCGCCGACGTCGGTGCCGGGCGCTGCCGGCGCCGGCCGGGGCGCGGCCACCGTCCGCTGCGGCCCTGACGGGGCGGTGGGACGTGGTTCCGGGGCGTTTTCAGTGCCTTTTTTGACATCTTTCTCGGCCTCTCCCAGCGTCGAATGGCCACGAGCAGCTATCGTTTCAGGAGTGTCTGCGGGTGGTTCCGGCGCCGGCTCGGGCCACCACACCCGCACCCCCATCTCGGCCAGCATCGCGCGCTGGCGGGCGTCCAGGTCAAGACTCATAGTTTCAGACTCATCACGAAGGCGTCCTCCCGCTCGGTGCGGCCGGCGGGGTAGTAGGCCTTGCGCAGGCCCACGCGCTGGAAGCCGTGCGCCTCATAGACCTCGATGGCGCGGTGGTTGCCCGCGCGCACCTCCAGCCACAGCCAGCCGGCGCCCTGGCCGCGCGCCCAGAGGTCCAGCGCCTGCAGCAGCACCATCGCCCAGCCCTGGCGCTGGTGGGCCGGCGCCACGGTGATGTTGAGCAGGTGGGCCTCGTCCACGCCCTTCATCGCCACGAAATAGCCCAGCACCGTCTCGCCGCCCAGCAGCATCTGGGCCTGGTAGCCGGCATCCAGCGCGTCGCTGAAGTTGGCGCGGCTCCAGGGGTGGGCGTAGGCCGCCTGCTCGACGGCCAGCACGGCTTCGAGCCGCTCGCGGGTGAGCGGCTCCAGACGGGCTTCGACGGGCAGCGGGGTGGCCATCATCGTGGCGGCGTTCCGGCAGGGGGGACGGTGGGGTGGGTGGCCGGCGCGGCCGCCTTGTCGCGCTCGCGCTCCTCGGTGGTCCGGGCCACCTTGTCGCGAATGTAGCGCGGCAGCGCCTGCGCCGCCGGCACCGCCTGGCCCGTCGCCAGCAGCGCGGGCGCCAGCCGCAGCAGCGCAAGCGCCGTGGGGCGTGCCTCCTGGCGCGGCCAGCCGGGCAGCAGGCGATCGCCGAAGGCCCCGAAGGCGTTGCCGGCGACCACCCAGCCCGCGCCGTCGGCGGGTTCGCCCGCGGCCAGCGCCTCGGGTTTGCAGACCACCCAGTCGCCGCCCGCGCTCCAGCGCGCGCCGTCCCAGGCGCAGCGCGCGGCGTAGACCTCGTCCATGCGGGCGTCGAGCACGGCCATCACGCGCACGGGCGCGCCTTCGGGGGCCCGCAGGTGCCGGGCGTCCTCGGCCACGGCCAGCAGGGTGTCCACCGGCAGCAGCGGCACACCCGCCCCGTAGCCCAGGCCCTGGGCCACCGCACAGGCGGTGCGCAAGCCGGTGAACGAACCCGGCCCGGCGCCGAAGGCGATGGCGTCGAGTTCGGGCAGGCCCAGGCCCGCCTGCTCCAGCAACGCCAGCACGGACGGGATCAGCGTGGCCGAGGCCATCGCGCCGCCCGGGCCGTCGTGCGTCCACACGCGCGGGTGGCCGCCGTCCTCGCGGCCGACCGCGATCGAGAGTTGTTCGGTGCTGGTGTCGAAGGCCAGAAGCTTCATGAACCGCCTATTCTGATGGTTTTTGGCCCGATCCCGGCATGGACGGGCCTGCGGGCGCTACCGAAACAGGAGCGCGCACCGCCGCCCGCACCCCGAACACGATGCCCAGCGTCACCAGCGCCAGCCCGAGCAGCAGCGCCGCCGACAGCGGCTCGCCCAGAAACACCACCGCGCCCAGCGCCGACAGGCCCGGCACCAGCGCGGTGATCATGGTCGAGCGCACCGGCCCGAAGCTGCGGATCATCTGCGTGAAGGTGATGCCCGAAATCACCACCGAGCCCACGCCCTGGAACAGGGCCTGGAACACCACGGTGCCCACCGGCACCTCGCCCAGGCGGGTGGCCACGGCGCCGGTGGCGATCAGGAGCAGGTACACCGGCACGTAGGTGATGAAGGCGAAGGTGGTGATGGCGATGGTGGCCCGGACCGCGTCCAGCGCGAACTGGCGCGCCAGCACGCTGTAGACCGACCAGCAGGCCGCCGCCGCCATGAACAGCAGGTCGCCCTTCCAGACCACGCCGCCCTCGAACGCGCGCAGCAGGCTGGTGCCGCCCACCAGCAGGTCCCCGGCCACGATGAAGGCCAGGCCCGCGGCGCGCGCCGGCGTGATGCGGTCCTTGAGGAAGATCGCCGCCAGCAGCGCCGTCCACAGCGGCAGGCTGCCCGGCATCAGCACCGAGGCGTGCGCGGCCGGCGCGTACACGAATCCGCTGTAGGCCAGCAGGGCGTAGAGCAGCCCGCCGAAAAAGCCGGTGACCACCGTGGTGCGCCAGGGCAGCGGCGACACACCGAGCCAGCTCCCGGCCGGGTTGCGCCGCACCAGCCAGGCGCCCCAGGGCAGCAGGATGCTGGCCGCGCCCAGGATGCGCAGCAGTGCAATGTCGAACGGCGTGAGCGTGACGCCGCGGCTCGGGTCGGCCGAGGCGCGGGCGATCACGATGAAGGAGGTCCAGATGACCACGGTGATCACGGCCGAGGCCACGCCGATGGTCTTGGAGGAAAGGCGCATCGCCGGATTATCCGTGGGCCGACCCGGGCCCGCCCGCACGCCGCGCCCCATCGCAGGGCTGCTTTGCGCGGTAGACTGAAAGCCATGGCCCACCGACCCGCCCTGCTCCGCCGCCTCGCACCGTGGGCGCTGGCGTGGGTGTGCGCCGGCGCGATGGCACAAGCCGCCGCGCCGATGGTCCAGGGACCGGGCGCGCTGCCGCCGGCTTTCACCCAGGCGCTGGCCCGCGCCGGCGTGCCGCCGCAGGCCGTGGGCGTGATGGTGACCGCGCTGCCGCCCCCGGGCGGCGCCGCAACCCGGCCCGAGGTGCGCCTGAGCCACCGCGCCGACGCCACCATGAACCCGGCCTCGGTGATGAAGCTCGTCACCACCTACGCCGCGCTCGACCTGCTGGGCCCCGATTTCACCTGGTCGAACCGGGTGTACGTGGACGGCCCGGTGAGCGACGGCGTGCTCGACGGCAACCTGATCCTGCGCGGCAGCGGCGACCCCAAGCTGGTGCTGGAACGCCTGGACGCGCTGCTGCGCCAGGTGATCGCCCAGGGCGTGCGCGAGGTGCGCGGCGACATCGTGCTCGACCGCGCCGTCTTCGACGTGCCCGAGCGCGACCCCGGCGCCTTCGACGACGAGCCGCTGCGGCCCTACAACGCCGCGCCCGACGGGCTGCTGGTCAACTTCAAGGCGCTGGTGTTCACCTTCACGCCCGACCCCGCGCGGGGCCGGGTGCTGGTGCGCAGCGAGCCGCCGATCGCCGGCGTCGACATCCCCGCCGAGGTGCCGCTGGCCGCCGGCGCCTGCGGCGACTGGCGCGCCGGGCTGCGCGCCGATTTCTCCAGCCCGCAGCGCGTGCACTTTGGCGGCCGCTACCCCGCGAGCTGCGGCGAGCGCATCTGGCCGGTGGCCTACGTGGAGCCCCGGACCTACGCGGCCCGCGTGGTGCAGGCGATGTGGCAGGGCGCGGGCGGCCGCCTGGGCGGGCGGGTGCGCGAGGGCGCCACGCCCGCCAACGCCCGGTTGTGGCTGGCGGCCGAGTCGCTGCCGGTGGGCACCGTCATCGCCGACATCAACAAGTTCTCCAACAACGTGATGGCGCAGCAGGTGTTCCTGACCTTCTCCAGCCAGCCCCAGGGGCCCGGCACCTTCGAGGGCTCGCGCCAGCGCCTGGTGCGCTGGTGGCGCGAACGCTTCGCCGGACAGCCCGCGCCGGTGCTGGACAACGGCTCGGGCCTGTCGCGCGAGGAGCGCAGCAGCGCCGCCGCGCTCACCGCGCTGCTGCGCCGCGCAGCCGCAAGCCCCCAGGCCGAGGCCTTCACCCAGTCGCTGGGCCTGGCGGGCGTGGACGGCACCGTGGCGCGCATGCGCGAGCGCAACGGCGCCTCCGCCGCGCTGGGCAACGCCTGGCTCAAGACCGGCTCGCTGCGCGACGTGGCCGCGGTGGCCGGCTACGTGAACGGGCGCAGCGGCCAGCGCTACAGCCTGGTGGCGCTGATCAACCACGACAACGCCGGCGCGGCGCGCGCCGCGCTCGACCTGCTGGTCGACTGGGTGGCCCAGGAGCCGTGAAGCGCATGAAAATGGCACGATCCCAGCGCCAAATTGACATGAACAGCTATTGTTTACATAGCATCCGTCAGTCCGCCCACGTGCTCGCCCATGCCGCTCACTGATGCCATCGGCTACCTGGCCGCCTTCCTGACCACCTGCAGCTTCGTGCCGCAAGCCTGGCTGACCCTGCGCACCCGCGACGTCAGCGGCATCTCGCTGGGCATGTACGCGGTGTTCACCACTGGCGTGGCGCTGTGGCTGCTGTACGGATGGCTCACCGACGCCTGGCCGGTGGTGCTGGCCAACGCGGTCACGCTGGTTCTGGCGTCGTTCATTCTGGCGATGAAGCTGCGGTTTGGCTGAAAACAGCCGGTTCGGGCGCTGCTCTTGGTGTTTACCCGGTTCTTCCGAATATCCCCACGGACTATGATGATTTCCGCGCAATCGAACGATCGTTCTTTTTTATCAGGAGCACACGAATGAAAGACATCCGATGGAAACTGGCCGCGCTCGCCGCAGCCGCAGTCTTGGCCGCTTGCGGAGGAGGCGAGACCGCCGACGGGCCGTCGAACAAGGTCGGCATCAATGCGATGGTGTCCTTCGGCGACAGCCTGAGCGACATCGGGAGCTACAACGTGGGCAGCATCGCGGGCCTGGGTGCCGCCACGGGCGGCGCCGGCCGCTTCACCGTGAACGGAACGACGGGCGGCCAGATCTGGACCGAACGCATCGCGGCGCTGCTGCCCGTGCCCACGACCTGTGCCGCAACCACCGGTCTGTCCCCGTCGCCGCAGACCGGCCTGACCGGGGCCCCGTTCACGGCCAAGCCCGGCTGTTACAACTATGCGCAGGGCGGATCACGGATCACCAATCCGTACGGCATCAACTCTTACCTGTTTCAGGCCCCGCCGTTCAACCAGATCAACCTCGGCGCCATGACCAAGCCGATCGACCAGCAGATGAGCGCCCATCTCAGCGCCGTGGGTGGCAGCTACACCGGCAAAGAACTGGTTACCGTGCTGGCGGGAGCCAACGACATCTTCCTTGAACTGGCTTCCGTTGCAGCCGGCGCCCAGACCCCGCAGTCGGCCGTCACCAACGTGGCCACTGCCGGCGCCACGCTGGGACAACTGATCAAGAACCAGGTGGTGGGCAAGGGCGCCAAGCAAGTCGTGGTTCTGAATGTCCCGGACATTCTCACAACGCCGTTTGGCAAGCACCAAACGGCTGAGGTCCAAGGCCTGATTGGGGCCATGAACCAGGCCTTCAATGCGCAACTGGCAGCTCAGCTGACAGGCGTTGCCGGTGTGGTTCTCGCCGATACCTACAGCGAATCGCAAGCAATCGCAGCGAACCCAGCGCAATACGCATTGACAAATGTCACGACTGAAGCATGTGGGCCGAACGCGCTGAGCAACCCGCCGTCAGCGCCGGGCACCTCGCTGGTCTGCAACGCCAGCAACGTGATCAAGGGTGATGTTTCGCGCTACTACTTTGCCGACGACGTGCACCCCACGCCGTATGGCCACCAGTTGCTGTCGCAGTTCGTGGCCAGGGCGTTGGCCCAGGCCGGCTGGCTGTAACCCCTTGAAGGAGTCACTCTCATGAAAAAGACGTTCAAGCTCTCCCTGGCAGCCGTGGCCCTGGTGGCCGGCGCTGCCGCGCACGCCCAGTCGGCCGGAACCTGGATGGCCCGCGTGGGCGGCATCGGCCTGTACCCGCAGGTCTCCAGCGGCAACCTGTCGCCGCCGGCGTGGCCCAACACCCAGACCGACGTCAGCAGCGACTGGACCCTGGGCGGCGGCGTCACCTACATGATCACCGACAACTGGTCGGTCGATGTGCCGGTGGCGCTGCCGTTCACCCACACCCTCACGGGCGCGGGCGCCATCGCCGGCGTGGGCACCATCGGCACCACCAAGGCCCTGCCGGTCACGGTCTGGGGCCAGTACCGCTTCGGCGAGGCCAAGTCCGCGTTCCGTCCCTACCTGGGCGCGGGCCTGACCTATGCCTATTTCTTTGACGAGAACGCCACCAACACGCTCAACGCGCTGTCCGGCGGCACACCCTCGAACCCGACCACGTTCTCGATCCAGTCGAAGTGGGCCGTGGGCGTGCAGGCCGGCGCGACCTACTCGTTCAACGAGCGCTGGTTCCTCGACGGCATGGTGGGCTACACCTGGCTGAAGAACACCACCACGCTGTCGACCGGCCAGACCCAGCCGATGACGCTGAATCCGGTCTCGGTGGCCATCAGCGTCGGCTACAAGTTCTGAGCGCCGCCCGGCCGCGCCGGTTTCGCGCCCCACGAAAAAGCCGACCCTCGGGTCGGCTTTTTTTTCGTGCGAGCGAGAGAGCGCCTGACGTCGCCCCCCAGCGGAGGGATCACCAGCGGCTCTTCACCTGGTTGTAGGCGAAGTTGCCCAGCAGCCGCTGGGCCGTCGGGGTGAAGTACACCCCGCTCGCATACACCAGGGTGTTGTAGTCGAAACCTGGCCGGATGGTGGCCGGCGTGCAGTCGGTGACCAGCACCGTGATGCAGGCCTCGGTGACCGAATTGTTCAGCGGCGGGAAGTTCGTGGGGGTGTAGTAGACCTGACTGTAGTACTGCGCCGAGTCGAGATACAGCACGTTGGCGCCCAGGTTGACCATCGACAGCTTGAGCGCGTTGTTGAACGCCAGCGTGATGTTGGTGAAGTTGGTGCTCTGTCCGGTCGAGATGCCCATGGGCGAGAGCCCGAGCGGATAGAGCCCCGCCACCATCACGCGCGTGGCCCCGGCATTGACCAGACGCTGCACCTGCGCGCCCAGCGCCGTACCGGCCGCCTGGACATTGGCCGTGGCCTGGGCTGAAAAACCAAGCGTAGCCACGTTGGTCATGACGTCGGCCAGGCCGCCGTTCACGAACACCAGGTCGCCGGGTTGCAGGGTGTTCTTCGCCAACAGTTCGGTGATCTGCGCCTCGATGCTGTTGCCGGTCGGGCCCGACACCAGCGCATCGCCGCGCGCATACGACAGCCCGCCCTTGTTCGACGCGATCAGCGGCAACCCCCAGTTGAGCGCGGCCTGCTGCGTCCAGATGTTGATGGTGTCGTCGTTGACGGTGTAGCGCCTGCCGTCCTGGCCGAGGTCACTGAAGCTGTCACCGACCGACAGGATGCGCGTGGGCGTGAAAGGGTCGACGATGCTGCCCGAGCCGCAGGCGGCCAGCAGCGCCGCCGCAGCGCAGGAAAGCGCCAGCAACAGGCGGCGCAAAGGATGTCCGGTCATTCAAATCTCCA
>ERZ1645185.1148-NODE-1148-length-10956-cov-4.884506_pt1 | contig 10956 bp, 8 predicted proteins | sample MGYA00575351_ERZ1645185 | MGnify/ENA primary metagenome ERZ1645185 (study PRJEB40838, sample SAMN11284767) | freshwater sediment metagenome | isolation source: river sediment | host: Sediment | place: India: Jana village, Kanpur | collected 2015-12-17 ... | reverse complement strand
GCCCAAACGAAAGGCGCCGCCGGAGAAGTCTCCGGCGGCGCCTTTGCGTGACGAAGCTGTCGCTTACGCGGCCTTGCGGCGGCGCGCGGCGCCAAGGCCGACGAGGCCGAGACCGAAGAGCGCAAGCGCGGCTGGCTCCGGTACCTCGACGGGCGCGACGACCTTCACGGCCTTCACCGTTGCCTTCACGCCGATTGGCGCAAAGAAATCGATGCCGGCGAGGTCGTGGAAGTCCACGGTGAATTCGGAACCGTCTGCAGTGACGATCGTGGAAATGTCGTCCCAGACCAGCGAGCCGCCGGTGATGATGCCGCCAGCAGTGATGTAGTAGGCTTCACCGCCCGAAGAGGCCGAACCGGCGATCGGCTCGAAGAACGCAAGCGTCGCGGTGAAGGTGGCGTGACCCGCGCCGAAGCCGCTCGGCGTGATCTGGCCGAAGTTGAACGTGTAGCCTTCGCCTTCCTCAAGTGAGAACGAGAAGTCGCTCCCGAACGAGAGGCCGCTGGAAACGCCACACCAGCCGAGGCAGCTGCTCGTATCCACGGTGAGGCTGGAGCCGCCCTGATCGACGTCGAAAACGAGGCCGGCGTTGGCGGGGGCGGCGAAAGCGGTGATGCCCAGCAGGGCGGTCGCCGTGGCGACTTTCAAAATGTTCATATTTTTTCTCCAAGCAAAGCAACAGTTTGATAAAGTTAACCATGCAATGCACATGCCATGCGGGAAAAATTTGCGGCGTTCCGCGCGATACGGAGTCGGCTTTCGTAACGCCTCCGTAAGAACTGTTAAAAATTCCGACGCTCTCGCGCTCAGAACCAGGTGCGCACGCCGACGAGCCAGCGCACGGCGTCCACGTCTTCGCCCGCCGCGCGCGCAAAATCCGCCGTGTCGCCGAGTTTGCGATGCCACTCGACGCCGACATAGGGCCGGAATTGCGGCACGAATTCATAGCCGAGCCGAGCGCCTGCCTCGATCGCGGAAAGGCCCGCGCCGATCCCGTATTCCGGGATGTCCTGCGCCGAAAGCTCGACCTCTACGCGCGGCTGCAGGATCAATTTCTGCGTCAGCCGCTGGTCGTATTCGGCTTCGATGCGCGCGGTGACGTCGCCCTTCGTGGAGAGGAAGACGGCGGCGTCCACCTCGAACTTGTAGGGCGCGAGGCCCTGGATGCCGATCACCGCGTGCGCGCGGTCCGGCTCCGGGCGGATGTCGTAACGCACGCCCGCCTGCAGATCGAAGAACGGGCCGATCGCGTGGCTCCACAGCGCCTGCACCTCGGCGGATTCGATCGCGCCGTCGAACGCGCCTTCGCCCTCGGTCTTCCACCAGAACTTGTCGATGTCGCGACCGATCCAGCCCTGCACGTCCCACAAATAGGTTTCGTGGCCTTTCCCGAACCCGGCTTCAAGCCGATCGACGATGGTCTTCGCCACCGTCATGCCGCCCGTTTCCTTGTAGAGCGCGGCGCGCGCGGCGGCCATCGTGTCGGCGCCGAACACGGCGTCGGCGGCATGGGCTGCGCCGGAGGTCGCTGCGGCGGGCGGCGGGCCTTTCGGGATGGCGGGGCCGGAAGGGGCGGCGCCGTGCCCCGCGTGCGGGTCCGCTGCCGGCTGCGGCATGACGTGCCCGGCATGGGGATCCTCGGCTGGCGGCATCGCATGGCCGGCATGAGGGTCATCTGCCTGCGGCATGACATGGCCCGCGTGCGGATCGTCGGCGGGCATCTGATGCTGTGAATGGTCCTGTGCGAAAGCCGGGCCAGCGGTGCCGATCAGGAGGAGCGCGATCAGCCGCTTCATGCCGCGTCTCCCGCACCATCCATGGGCCGCACCGTCACCACGTTGAACATGCCGAGGTGCATGTGCATCAGCAGATGACAGTGGAACGCCCAGTCGCCGGGCGCATCCGCGGTGAGGTCGAAGGAGACCTTGCCGCCGGGCAGCACGTTCACCGTGTGCTTCCTCGGGTGGTGGCCCTTGTGGCCGTTCACGACTTCGAAGAAATGGCCGTGCAGGTGGATGGGGTGCGCCATCATCGTGTCGTTCACCAGCGTCACGCGCACGCGCTCGTTGCGTTCGAAGCGGAACGGCTCGGTCACCGGGCTGAACTGCTCGCCGTTGAACGACCACATGTAGCGTTCCATGTTGCTCGTCAGGTGGATTTCGAGGCTGCGCGAAGGCGGCCGCGTGTCCGGGTTCGGCGCCAGCGCGACAAGATCGGTGTAGACGAGCACGCGGTGCGTCTCGTCCTCCAGGCCAAGGCCGCGATCGCCGACGCGGTCCACCGGCATCGGCGCGACCATGTCGACGCCGGGATTGAGTTTGATGCCCGCGCGCGCGGCGTTTTCGGGATCGCGCATCTTCATGGAATGCCCCATTGCGGCGTGGTCGCCGCCGCTGCCGTGACCCATGTCCTTCATCGAAAGCGTCGGGCGTTCGCGCAGTTTCGGCACCGGCGCGCTCATGCCCATGCGGGGCGCGAGCGTCGCGCGCGCCATGCCGGAGCGGTCCACGCTCTCGGCGGCGAGCGTGTAGGCGGCATCCCCCGGCGTCACGATCACGTCGTAGGTCTCGGCGACGCTGATCTGGAGCTCATCGGTCTCTACCGGCCGCACATTCTCACCGTCCACGTTCACCACGGTCATCGGCAGGCCAGGGATGCGCACGTTGAAGATGGTCATGGCCGAGGCGTTGATGATGCGCAGCCGCACGCGCTCGCCCGGCGTGAACAGTCCGGTCCAGTTCTCCGCAGGGCCGTGGCCGTTCACGAGATAGGTGTAGGTCGCGCCGGTCACGTCCGAAATGTCGGCGGGGCTCATGCGCATGCCGCCCCATTCCAGGCGCTCCTTCAGGCTCTGGCCCTTGCCCGCCAGCAGCTCGGCGAGATTGGGGTTGTCGCGGCGGAAAAATTCCGCGTCCTGCTTCAGCTTTTTCATGATCGCGTGCGGATGCATGAAGCTCCAGTCCGAAAGCACGATCACATGCTCGCGGTCGTAGGCGACCGGGTCCGCGCCCGCCGGATCGATGACGATGGGGCCGTAGTGGCCCATCGCCTCCTGCAGGTTCGAATGGCTGTGGTACCAATAGGTGCCCGACTGGATCACCGGAAATTCGTAGGTGAAGCTCGAATGCGGCGCGATGCCGGGGAAGCTGATGCCCGGTACGCCATCCATCTGGAAGGGCAGCAGCAGGCCGTGCCAGTGGATCGAGGTGTCTTCATCGAGATGGTTGGCGACGATCAGCCGCGCGGTCTGGCCTTCTTTCAAACGGATGAGCGGCGCGGGCAGCGTGCCGTTCACGGTCACCGCGTGGCCGGTGCGTCCGCCGACGGTGAAGGGCGTGTGGCCAACGTTCAGCCGAATCTCGGGGCCGGAAAGCATTGATGCCAGCCCGGGCGTGCCGCTGCGTGCCCAAGCAGGGAAGAGAGCCGTAGCGCCGATACCGCCGATCAGCGCGCGTCGAGAAAGGGCCAGTCCGTTCATGGAGGGAGGTTTGCACCTTGACACTATGGTAAGGTCAAGGGGCTCTTGACCCTCACATCGTGTAAAGGTTCAATGTGCCGGCAAGAGGAGATTTTCAGTGTCCGATTGCTGCAAACACCACGATCATCAACAGAGTATGCCGGTAGACCCCGCAACCGTGGCGCCCGGCGTCATGTGGATCTGCCCGATGCACGCGCAGATTCGGCAGGACGGGCCGGGTACGTGCCCGATCTGCGGCATGGCGCTGGAGCCCGAGTCGCCGTCACTGGACGACGCGCCCAACCCTGAACTGATCGATTTCACGCGGCGTCTGTGGGTCGCCGCTGCGCTCGCGCTGCCGCTGTTCGTGCTGGCGATGGGCACGGACATGCTCGGCTGGCACCTGCTGCCGATGCGCACGATGAGCTTCGTCCAGCTCGCGCTCGCGACGCCCGTGGTGCTGTGGGCGGGGCTGCCGTTCTTTGAGCGGGCCATCGCTTCGCTCCGCACGCGCAATCTCCACATGTTCACGCTCATCGGCCTCGGCGTCGGGGTGGCCTATGCCTACAGCGTCTTCGCGACGCTCGCGCCCGGCCTGTTCCCCGAAAGCTTGATGGAGCACGGGCAGGTGCCCGTGTATTTCGAGGCGGCGGCGGTGATCGTTGCGCTCGTGCTGCTCGGGCAGGTGCTCGAGCTGCGTGCCCGCGCCGCGACCGGCAAGGCGATCAAGGCGCTGCTCGGCCTCGCGCCGAAGCACGCGCGCCGGATAGCACCGGACGGGGGCGAGGCGGATGTGGACATCAGCCACATCGCCGTCGGGGACCTCTTGCGTGTACGCCCCGGCGAGAAGATACCCGTGGACGGCATCGTCGAAGAGGGGCGCTCGTCGGTCGACGAATCGATGCTGACGGGCGAGTCGCTGCCTGCCGAAAAGGCGCCCGGCGACGCGGTGACGGGCGCGACAGTGAACGGTACCGGGATGCTCGTCGTGCGCGCCGCGCGCGTCGGCAGCGACACGATGCTTGCGCAGATCGTCCGCATGGTGGCGGAAGCGCAGCGTTCGCGCGCACCGATCCAGAGTCTTGCTGACACGGTTTCGGGCTGGTTCGTACCCACCGTCGTGCTGGTCGCCATCCTCGCCTTCGCCGTATGGCTGTTCGTGGGGCCGGAGCCACGCCTCGCCCACGCGCTCGTGGCGGGCGTTTCGGTGCTCATCATCGCCTGCCCCTGCGCGCTCGGGCTCGCGACGCCGATGTCGATCATGGTCGGCACCGGGCGCGGCGCGGCGGCGGGCGTGCTCGTCCGCAACGCCGAAGCGCTGGAGCGCATGGAAAGGGTCGACACGCTCGTCGTCGACAAGACCGGCACGCTGACGCTGGGCAAGCCGCGCCTCGTCGGCATCGAAGGCGCTGACCCGGACACGATGCTGCGTCTCGCCGCCTCGGTCGAACGCGGCAGCGAGCATCCGCTTGCCGCAGCGATCGTCGATGCCGCGGAAGAGCGCGGCCTTGCCCTCGGCGATGTTTCGGATTTCGCGTCCGAAACGGGAAAGGGCGTCACGGGGATGGTGGATGGTCGCCGCGTCAGTCTCGGCAACCGCGCGATGATGGCGGGCCTCGATACGTCGGCGCTCGACGCGAAGGCCGATGCCCGGCGCGCGGCGGGCGAGGGCGTGATGTACCTCGCGGTCGACGGCGTCTTCGCAGGCTTCCTCGCTGTCGCCGATCCAGTGAAGGACAGCGCGGCGGAGGCGATTGCCGCCCTCAAGCGTGAAGGATTGCACATCGTCATGCTCACCGGCGACAACCGGAAAACCGCCGAAGCCGTGGCGAAGCGGATCGGCGGTATCGACGAGGTGATCGCCGAGGTGTTGCCCGCCGACAAGCAAAGGGCCGTCGAGCGCCTGCGCGCCGAGGGGCGCATCGTGGCCATGGCTGGGGACGGCATCAACGACGCCCCCGCGCTTGCCGCTGCGAACGTCGGCATCGCGATGGGCACGGGTACCGACGTCGCGATGGAAAGCGCCAGCGTGACGCTCGTGAAGGGCGATCTTCGCGGCATCGTCCGCGCGCGCCGCCTCAGCCGTGCGGTGATGCGCAACATCCGGCAGAACCTGTTCTTCTCGTTCGTGTTCAACGCGGCGGGCGTTCCGATCGCGGCGGGCGTGCTTTATCCGGTGTTCGGGCTGCTGCTGAGCCCGATGATCGCCGGGGCGGCCATGTCGCTGAGCTCGGTCACGGTAATCGGCAATGCGCTCAGGTTGAGAGGGGTGAGACTGTGAACATCGGTGCGGCATCGAAGAAAAGCGGCGTCAGCCAGCGCATGATCCGCCACTATGAAGGTATCGGCCTCATCCCGCTGCCACCGCGCCGGGACTCGGGCTACCGCGACTATGGCGAGGACGATGTCCACCGCCTGCGCTTCATCGCCAACGCGCGCGACCTCGGCTTCGGCATCGAGGAAATCCGCACGCTTCTGGCGCTCTGGTCAGACCGGGAGCGCAGCAGCGCCGACGTGAAACGCCTCGCGCTCCAGCAGGCCGAGGCGCTCGCCGAGAAGATGAAGGCGATCGAGGCGATGCGCCGCACGCTCATCCATCTTGCAAAGGGCTGCCACGGCGATTCCCGCCCCGAATGCCCGATCATCGACGCGCTGGCGGCGCGGGTTAATTAAACGGCGATGATCGGCGGCTTATCTTTGGCGCTCGGAATGGAGCGGCCCTTGATGCGCCTTTGCCTGATCTTTCTCGGTATCATCCTGCTGCCTCAGGAGGCGACTGCAGCAGCAGATGGTGTCGTGGACGTCAGCCTGAAGATTGATACCGATGGGCGGGTGGCAGAATGCCGGGTGCTTCGGTCCAGTGGCTACGCGAAACTGGATGCCAGGACATGTGCGATACTGCGCCGCACGAAGCGCTTCGAAGCCAAACGCTATGGCGGCAGGGGCGTCGCCTACGAACGGGTGGAGACATACCGCTGGCAGGTGCCGCGCGCACCGAAACCGGTCGAGCCACAGATTCCCGAAACCCGCATTCATTGACTATAAAGCGCGCCGTTCCTATGTCGGCGGCGATGTTGGGGCCGGTCTGTGCGGCCCCGCCCTTTGCGCACAAGGTCCTTCATGCTGGGTTTTAACGCGCTCGCGAAGCGTATCTTCGGCTCTTCTAACGATCGCTACGTTCGGTCGCTCTCTCCCATCGTCCGCAAGATCAACGATCTTGAGGCCACGTTCGAGGCGCTCTCCGACGACCAGCTCAAGGCGAAGACGGATGAGTTCCGTCAGCGCATTGCCGCGGGCGAGGCGCTGGACGCGCTGCTTCCCGAAGCCTTCGCCACCGTGCGCGAGGCCTCCAAGCGCGTGCTCGGGATGCGGCATTTCGATGTGCAGCTCATCGGCGGCATCGTGCTGCATCGGGGCGAGATCGCCGAGATGCGCACCGGCGAGGGCAAGACGCTGGTGGCGACGCTCGCCACGTACCTCAACGCCATCGAAGGCAAGGGCGTCCATGTCGTCACGGTGAACGACTATCTCGCCCGCCGCGACTCCGGCTGGATGGGCAAGATCCACAATTTCCTCGGGCTTTCCGTGGGCGTCATCGTCCCGAACCTCGACGAGGCGACCCGCCGTGCCGCCTACGCTGCCGACATCACCTACGGCACCAACAACGAATTCGGCTTCGATTACCTGCGCGACAACATGAAATATTCGCGCGAGTCGATGGTGCAGCGACCCTTCAACTTCGCGATCGTCGACGAGGTCGACTCGATCCTCGTGGACGAGGCGCGCACGCCGCTCATCATCTCCGGCCCCACCGAGGACAAGACCGACCTTTATGTCGCGGTCGACGCCGTGGTGAAGGTGCTGCCGAAGGACGCCTACGAGGTTGACGAGAAGCAGAAGTCGATCACGCTCACCGAAGACGGCACCGAGGCCGCCGAGCGCGCGCTCGAGGCTGCGGGGCTGCTCGTCGGGGAGAATCTCTACGATTTCGAGAACACGCAGGTCGTCCACCACCTCAATCAGGCGCTCAAGGCCAACATCATCTTCCGCCGCGACACCGATTATATCGTGAAGGGCGGCAAGGTCGTCATCATCGACGAGTTCACGGGGCGCATGATGGACGGCCGCCGCTGGTCGGACGGTCTGCATCAGGCGGTCGAGGCCAAGGAAGGCGTCGAGATCCAGCCGGAGAACCAGACGCTCGCCTCGATCACCTTCCAGAACTATTTCCGCATGTACCCCAAGCTCGGCGGCATGACCGGTACGGCGGCGACCGAAGCCGCCGAATTCTACGACATCTACAAGCTGAACACGGTCGAGATCCCGACGAACGTGCCCGTGAAGCGCATCGACGTCGACGACGAGTTCTACAAGAACGCGCAGGACAAGTACGGCGCGATCGTCAAGGCGATCCGCGAGGCGAGTATGAAGGGCCAGCCCGTGCTCGTCGGCACCGTCTCCATCGAAAAGTCGGAAATGCTCTCCGAGTATCTCACGAAGGAGGGCGTCGAGCACAGCGTGCTGAACGCGCGCTTCCACGAGCAGGAAGCCCGCATCGTCGCGCAGGCGGGCCGTCTCGGCGCCGTCACCATCGCCACCAACATGGCAGGCCGCGGCACCGATATCCAGCTCGGCGGCAATGTCGAGTTCCGGGTCGAGGACGAGCTTTCCTCCATGCCGGAGGGCCCCGAGAAGGAGCGCGAGATCGAGCGCATCCGCGAGGAGATCGCCGCCGAACGCGAGGCCGTGAAGCAGGCCGGCGGACTGTTCGTGCTCGGCACCGAGCGTCACGAGAGCCGGCGCATCGACAATCAGCTGCGCGGCCGCTCGGGCCGGCAGGGCGATCCGGGTTTCTCGCGCTTTTATCTCAGCCTTGATGACGATCTGCTGCGTATCTTCGGGCAGCAGTCGATGCTGAATCGCATGATGCAGTCGGGGCTGGAGGAGGGCGAGGCGATCGTCCACCCGTGGATCTCGAAGGCGATCGAGACCGCGCAGAAGAAGGTCGAGGCGCGGAACTACGATGTCCGCAAGCAGCTTCTGCAGTACGACGACGTGATGAACGACCAGCGCAAGGTCGTTTACGAGCAGCGCGCAGACGTGATGGATTCGGAAACGCTCGGCGACGTCGTCGCCGATATGCGCACCGAAACCGCGAACGATCTCGTCTCGCTGCACTGCCCGGCCGGAACCTACCCCGAACAGTGGAATGTCGAAGGGCTGAAGGCCGATCTTGGGCGCCTGTTCGCGCTCGACCTGCCCGTCGAGAACTGGATCGGGGAGCAGGCCGTCGATCAGGAGATCTTCATCGAGCGCATCGAGCAGGCCGCGAAGGACGCGCTTGAAGCGAAAACCGCGAACATCCCGGCCGAAACGTGGACGCAGATCGAGAAGAGCTTCCTCCTGCAGGCGATCGACCATCACTGGAAGGAGCATCTCGCGACGCTCGATGCGCTCCGCGCCGTCATCCACCTGCGCGCCTATGCGCAGAAGCAGCCGATCAACGAATACAAGCAGGAAGCCTTCGCGCTCTTTGAGCGGATGCTCGTCAACATCCGCGAGGAGGTGACGCGGATGCTCTCCCACGCGCAGTTCGAAATGGCGCCCCCGCCGCTGCCGCGCACGCCGCCCGAGTTTCTGACGACGCACATCGACCCGTTCACGGGCGAAAACGATTCGCTCGCCGCCGATCCCGCCCTGATGGCGGAGAGCGCTGCGGTCGGCCGCAATCAGCCCTGTCCCTGTGGCTCCGGCAAGAAGTATAAGCACTGCCACGGCGCGAAGGACTGAGCCTTCGCATCCAAAGGGGGGGTGAAATGCTGAAACTGGCACTTGCCGCCGCGCTGCTTTCGGGCGCGGCGCAGGCGGAAACCGTCGTGGTGACGGCGGACCGCATGGTCGATGTCGTCGGGGGCAAGACGCTCGCGAATCCGGTGGTCGTCATCACCGACGGGCGTATCGTCTCGGTTTCCGGCGGTGCGAGCGTCCCGGCGGACGCGAAGCGCATCGACCTGCCCGGCATGACGATCCTGCCCGGGCTCATCGACATGCACGTCCATCTCGATAGCTCGCCCGTCTACGGCGGCTACAACAGCCTCGTCTTCACCGACAGCTTCTGGACGGTGGTGGGCGCTGCGAACGCGCGGGACATGCTGGAGGCAGGCTTCACGACCGTGCGCAACGTCGGCTCGGCGGGCTATTCGGACGTCGGGATCAAGCAGGCGATCGAGGAAGGCTTCGCCATCGGGCCGCGCATCGTCCCGGCCGCACACGCGCTCGGCGCGACCGGCGGCCACTGCGACGAGACCTTCTATCCGCCGTCCTTCGGCCGCAAGGGCGAGGCCGTGGGCGATTCGCCCGACGAACTGCGCCTGCGCGTGCGCGAGCAGCGGAAGTATGGCGCAGAGGTCATCAAGGTGTGCGCCACGGGCGGCGTCTTCTCGCGCAACACCGAACCCGGCCAGCAGCAGCTTTCGGAGGCCGAGCTTCGCGCCATCGCCGACGAGGCGCACATGTGGGGCGTGAAGGTCGCCGCGCACGCGCACGGCACGTCCGGCATCAAGGCGGCGATTCGCGCCGGCATCGACACGATCGAACATGCGAGCCTGATCGATGCCGAGGGCATCCGCCTCGCGAAGGAGCGCGGGACGGCGCTGGCGATGGACATCTATAATACGGAGTACACGCAGGCTGAGGGCCGCAAGAACGGTGTGCTGGAGGACAATCTGCGGAAAGACCGCGAGATCGCCCAGATCCAGCGCGACGGCTTCCGTGCGGCCCACAGGGCGGGCGTGAAGATGGTCTTCGCTTCCGATGCGGGGGTGATGCCCCATGCGGAGGTCGGCAAACAGTTCCGCGTGATGGTGGAGTACGGCATGACGCCGATGGATGCGATCCGCGCCGCGACGCGGAATGCCGCCGAGGCGCTGGGCCGCGAATCGGACGTCGGCGCCATCGCGCCGGGCCGTTACGGCGACCTCATCGCGGTCGCCGGAGACCCCACGGCGGACGTCACGCTGCTCGCGAATGTTCCTTTCGTTATGAAGGGCGGCGACATCGTGAAAGATGCGCGCTGAGCGCATCGCCGAAGACCCGCGGAGAACCGTCACAAAAGCCGTTGACCTTGGGGGGAGGCACGCATATAAGCCGCGCCCGTACTCGCGGGCTGGTGGTAGGCGTTCGTCCTAGACGCTGTCCTGGAACGGGTTTTTAGAGCTGATAGGCCGAAAGGCCGCGAAATAAGGGTCCGGGTGGGGCCGTTAAGGTGCCCGCCGGGACCGTTTGCATTTGTCCGCGAATCGATCGCGGATGCTTTGCGCGCGGCTGGCTTTGAAGTTCGCATGGATTTGGAAACAAGAGGCTGAAGCGTTAATGCCGACGATCAACCAGCTGGTCCGCAAGGGTCGGAATCCGCAGAAGGCGCGCAACAAGGTGCCGGCGCTCGAAGCGAATCCGCAGAAGCGCGGCGTGTGCACGCGCGTCTACACGACGACCCCGAA
>ERZ1645185.1147-NODE-1147-length-10956-cov-9.343638_pt1 | contig 10956 bp, 10 predicted proteins | sample MGYA00575351_ERZ1645185 | MGnify/ENA primary metagenome ERZ1645185 (study PRJEB40838, sample SAMN11284767) | freshwater sediment metagenome | isolation source: river sediment | host: Sediment | place: India: Jana village, Kanpur | collected 2015-12-17 ... | reverse complement strand
GCCGGCGGCGGTGATCCGATCCTCTATCAGCACCTGTTCTGGTTCTTCGGCCACCCCGAAGTGTACATCATGATCCTGCCGGCCTTCGGCATCGTCAGCCAGGTTCTCTCCACCTTCAGCCGCAAGCCCGTCTTCGGCTATCTGGGCATGGCCTATGCCATGGTCGCCATCGGCTTCGTCGGCTTTGTCGTGTGGGCGCACCACATGTTCACCGTCGGCCTTTCCGTGAACACCAAGATGTACTTCACCGCCGCCACGATGATCATCGCGGTGCCCACCGGCATCAAGATCTTCTCGTGGATCGCCACCATGTGGGGCGGCAAGCTCAGCTTCGAAACGCCCATGCTGTGGGCCATCGGCTTCATCTTCATGTTCACCGTCGGCGGCGTCACCGGCGTCGTCCTCTCGAACGGCGGCGTGGATACCTACATGCACGACACCTATTATGTCGTGGCCCACTTCCACTATGTGCTGTCGCTGGGCGCGGTGTTCGGCCTGTTCGCGGGCTTCTACTACTGGTTCGGCAAGATGTGGGGCCGGAACTACAACGAGTTCCTGGGCAAGCTGCACTTCTGGATCTTCTTCATCGGCGTGAACGTGCTGTTCTTCCCGATGCACTTCCTGGGCCAGGACGGCATGCCGCGCCGCATCCCGGACTATCCGGAAGCCTTCGCCTACTGGAACAACATCGCTTCCATCGGCTACGCGATCATGCTGGCCGGCATGGTGGTGTTCTTCATCAACGTCTTCTGGTCGCTGTTCGCGGGCCGGAAGGCAGCCGCCAATCCCTGGGGCGAAGGCGCCACCACGCTTGAGTGGACGCTTTCTTCCCCGCCCCCGTTCCACCAGTTCGAGACGCTTCCCGATCTGCGGAACATGAAGGGCTCGCACTGAGGCGGGAATGGCACTCACGCCCGATCTCGAAACCGAAAGGGCGCCGACAGGCGCCCTTTCTCACTCGGACTGGCGCGACTATTGGTCGCTGCTGAAACCCCGGGTTATGACTCTGGTGGTGTTCACCGGCGCCTGCGGCCTGTTCGCGGCGCCGGGCAGCCTGCCGCCCTTCCTCGCCTTCGTGGCGATCCTGTGCATCGCCGTCGGCGCGGGCGCCGCCGCTGCCTTCAATCAATGGTGGGAAGCGGACATCGACGCGGTGATGAAGCGCACCCGGGCGCGGCCGCTGCCCTCGGGCCGGCTGCACGGCGATGACGCGCTTGCCTTCGCGGTAATCCTGTCGGTCGCCTCGGTCGTGACGCTGGGCTTCGCCACCAACTGGGTCGCGGCCGGCTGGCTCGCCTTCTCCATCTTCTTCTATGCCGTCGTCTATACGATCTGGCTGAAACCCCGCACCCCGCAGAACATCGTGATCGGCGGCGCGGCCGGGGCCTTTCCGCCGATCATCGGCTGGGCGGCCGTGACGGGCGATGTCACCGCGCTGCCGCTGCTGCTGTTCGCGATCATCTTCGCCTGGACACCGCCGCATTTCTGGGCGCTCGCGCTGTTCGTGCGCATCGATTACGCCAACGCCGGGATCCCGATGCTGCCCGTCACCCATGGAATCCGCGAAACGCGCCGCCAGATCCTGATCTACAGTTTCGTGCTGGCCGCAGTTGCGATCGCGCCCTGGCCGCTGGGCCTGCTGGGCGCCGTCTATGGCCTGTCGGCCGTGCTGCTCAGCCTGGTCTTCGTGGTGCTGGCCGCGCGCGTCGCCGCCAGCCGCACCGAAGAACCAGCCGACATGGCCGCGGAAAAGGCGCTGTTCAAATTCTCGCTCTTCTATCTCGCCGCCATTTTTGCCGCCCTCGTCGCGGACCGGAGCCTCGCATGAGCTGGACCCCTGAAGAGGAAAAGGCCTTCCTCGCCCGCCGCCGCAGGCGCAACCTGATGATCGGGCTGGTGCTGGGGGCCTTCGCCTTCCTGTTCTATGGCATCACCGTGTCGCGGATGGTGCAATGACAGGCACGATCCAGCAGCCGGACCGCCGCCACCTGCGCACCGCGCTTACCGCCGGGGCCATCGCGCTCGGCATGGCGGGCCTCGCCTATGCGTCGGTCCCGCTCTATCGCGTCTTCTGCCAGGTCACCGGCTTCGGCGGCACCACGATGAAGGTCGATGCCGCCTCGGCCCCCGGCGCCGATCAGCTGAAGGCGCTGCACGGCCGCACCATCAAGGTCCGCTTCGATGGCAATGTCCGGGGCGGATTGCCCTGGCAGTTCGCCCCCGCGCAGGGGCCGGTGGACGTGAAGATCGGCGAGCAGAATATGGCCTTCTACCGGGCCAGTTCCTCGGCATCCGGCCCGACCACGGGAAGCGCCACCTTCAACGTGACGCCGGCCGCCGCCGGGCAGTATTTCGCCAAGATCCAGTGCTTCTGCTTCAACGAGCAGACACTTGCGCCCGGGCAGACGGTGGACATGCCCGTCGTCTTCTATGTCGATCCCGCCATCCTGGACGACCCGGATGCGAAGGACATCGACGAGATCACCCTGTCCTACAGCTTCTATCCCGTGGAGCAGCCGACCAAGGCGCCCGGCATCTATGCCACGGGATCCTCGGAAATCGCCGCAAAGGCGCGCTAGCAATCTTGCCCTCCCCCGCCCCGGCGGGCTAGGGCCGACAAAACGAAAGTTCAGGTGAGAGACATGGCTTCCGCGAAGAACCACGATTTCCATATCCTGCCCCCCAGCCCCTGGCCGCTGATGGGCGCCATCTCCGCGATGGTCATGCTCGGCGGCTCGGTGTTCTGGTGGCACGACCAGGCCTGGGGTGTCTGGGTTGCGGCGCTCGGCCTTGCGGGCGTGCTCGCCACCTTCTTCTTCTGGTTTTCCGACGTGCGCGACGAAGCGAACGCCGGCGATCACACCCCGGTCGTGCAGCTGCATCACCGCTATGGGATGATCCTGTTCATCGCGTCCGAAGTGATGTTCTTCGTCGCCTGGTTCTGGGCCTTCTTCTCGGCCGCGCTCTACCCCTCTTCGGCAGAGGTTATCGGCGGCGTCTGGCCGCCCAAGGGGATCGAGCCGCTCGACCCCTTCGTCTATCCGCTGCTGAACACGCTGATCCTGCTGCTGTCGGGCACCACCATCACCTGGGCGCACCACGCCCTCATCCACGGCGACCGGAAGGCGTTCAAGCAGGGCCTCTGGCTCACCATCGGGCTCGGCGTGCTCTTCTCGATGCTGCAGGCCTATGAATACAGCCACGCCACCTTCGGCTTCTCCGGCAACATCTATGGCGCCACCTTCTACATGGCGACGGGGTTCCACGGCTTCCACGTGATCGTGGGCACCATCTTCCTCGCCGTCTGCCTGTGGCGCGCCTACCTCGGCGATTTCACGCCGAAGCAGCATTTCGGCTTCGAAGCGGCTGCCTGGTACTGGCACTTCGTCGATGTCGTCTGGCTGTTCCTGTTCCTGACGATCTACATCTGGGGTTCGAACTTCGGGGCCGCCGTTGGCGCCGGCCACTGATCCTTCCCCTCTGAACACCGGCAAGGCCCCGGCGGGAAACCGCCGGGGCTTTCCCGTTCTTCCGACGATGACGGTCGCGCTGGCGCTGCCGGTCCTCGTCGCGCTGGGCCTGTGGCAGATCAGCCGCATGCACTGGAAGGAACAGGTGCTGGCCCAGCTGGAACGGAACAGCGCCCTTCCGCCCGTCACCCGCTTCCAGCCCGATGCCGGCCGGCAGGATCTGCTGTTCCGCAAGGCCCGGCTGGATGTCAGCTGCGACGGCCCGGCAGTGGAAAAGGCGGGGCGCAACCTCGAGGGTGCCTCGGGCTATTCCGTCTTCTTTCCCTGCACGTCGGATGGGGCGCCGCTGCTCGTCAACGCCGGCTGGGGCCCCCGCGCGGATTCGGCGGCTGCCGCAACCCCGCCTTCCGGCGCCGTCAGCGGCATGATCGTCCCGACGGGTCCGGATGGCGGTCTGGGGCTTGCGCTGGTGCTGGAAGCGGCGGAACCGCCGCTCCTCCCCTCGGCGCCGCCGGGGCCGGAAACGATCCCCAACAACCACCGGCTCTATGCGATCCAGTGGTTCAGCTTCGCCGGCATCCTGCTCGTCATCTATGGCCTGTGGCTGCGCCGCTGGGTTGCACAAAGGCCGCCTCAGGCCTAACCGCCAGCGGTCATGCAGTATCTCAGCACACGTGGACAGGCGCCGGTCCTCGATTTCAGGGGCGCAACTCTCGCCGGTCTGGCAACCGATGGCGGGCTCTATCTGCCGGCCGAATGGCCGCAGCTTTCGGCCGAGCTTCTCGAATCGCTCGCCACCGCCAGCTATGCGGAAACCGCCTTCGCGGTGATGCGCCCCTATGTTCAGGGCTCGCTGACGGATGCCGAACTGAAATCGCTGATCGCAGACGCCTATGGCGATTTTGGCCACGCTGCCGTCACGCCGCTGGTGCAGCTGGATCACCGCCACTGGCTGCTGGAACTGTTCCACGGCCCCACGCTCGCCTTCAAGGATGTGGCGCTGCAATTCCTCGGCGGGCTGTTCGGCCATTTCCTGGGCGCGAACGACCGGCTGACGATCGTCGGCGCCACCAGCGGAGACACCGGCTCTGCCGCAATCGAGGCCGTGGCGGGCCGCCCCGGCATCACCATCTTCATGCTGCATCCGCAGGGGCGCGTGTCAGACGTTCAGCGCCGCCAGATGACGACGGTGAACGCGCCCAACGTCCACAACATCGCGGTCGACGGCAGCTTTGACGATTGCCAGCGGCTGGTGAAGACGCTGTTCAACGACGCCGCCTTCCGCACCGAATTCCAGCTGTCGGCCGTGAACAGCATCAACTGGGCCCGGCTGCTCGCGCAGATCGTCTATTATGTCCATGCCGGGGTCCGGCTCGGCGCGCCGCACCGGGCCGCCAGCTGGTCGGTTCCCACCGGCAATTTCGGCGACGTGTTCGCGGGCTATTGCGCCCAGCGGATGGGGCTGCCGGTGAACCGCCTGCTGGTCGCCACCAACGTCAACGATATCCTCGCCCGCGCGCTGTCGGCGGGCGACTATTCCGTTGGCAAGGTCACGCCCACGGCGACGCCGTCGATGGACATCCAGATCAGCTCGAACTTCGAACGGCTGCTGTTCGATCTCTACGACCGCGACGGCGCGGCGCTGGCCGCCGCGATGCGGGGCTTCGAACAGTCGGGCACGCTGACGCTGACGGACGCGCAGCGGGCCGAGGCTTCGAAGCTGTTCCTGGCGTCGCGCGTGACCGAAGCGGGCATGATGCAGGCGCTCGCCTGGGCCAACAGCGAATGCGGCCAGCTGATCGATCCGCACACCGGCGTCGGCCTGGCAGCCGCCCGCGCCCGGGCGGAGGATTGCGAAGGGCCGCTCGTGACGCTGGCCACCGCGCACCCCGCAAAGTTCCCGGATGCCGTGGAACGGGCGACGGGCATCCGCCCCGGCCTGCCGCGCCGGGTCGCCCACCTGTTCGACCGCGAGGAGCGCTATGACCATCTGCCTGCCGACGAAGCGGCACTGAAGGCCCATATCCGCGCCCGCGCATGACCGCTGAAACCACCATCCTGGGGAATGGCCTCACCGTCGCCACCCTCCACATGCCGGGGCTGGAAACGGCGGCTGTCGCGCTCAACGCCGATGTCGGTGCGCGCAATGAGCGGGCGGGTGAAAACGGCCTCGCCCATCTGTTCGAACATATGGTGTTCAAGGGCACTGCCACCCGCCCGGCGCGGACGATCGCCGAACAGATCGAGGATGTCGGCGGCGCGCTCAACGCCTGGACCTCGCGCGATACCACCTGCTTCCATGCCCGGGTGCTGGCAGCCGACGTGCCGCTGGCGGTGGAGCTGGTCTCTGACCTCGTCACGAACCCGCTGTTCGCGGAAGCCGATCTGGCGCTGGAGCGCGAAGTGGTGCTGTCCGAAATCGGAGAGGCGCTGGATACGCCCGACGATCTTGTCTTCGATCATCTGCAGGCCACCGCCTTCACCGGCCAAAGCCTTGGCCGCCCCATTCTGGGAACCGCAGACAGCCTGGCTGCGCTGGACACCGCTGCGCTGCGCCATTGGCAACAGGCGCATTATCGCGGCGACGGCATGGTGCTGGCGGCTGCGGGCAAGGTGGACCATGCGCGGATGGTGGACCTAGCCCAACGATTTCTGGGCAGCGCTCCGGCCGGCCGGCCCGGCCCGATAGAGCCTGCCCGCTGGACCGGCGGCGCCCGGACGGACAGCCAGCGCAACGAGCAGCTGCATCTGGCGCTTGGCTTCCGGGGCTTTGCGCCGCGCGCGCCGGAAATCGACGCTGCGCGGCTGTTCGCCATGGCGCTGGGCGGCGGCATGTCCTCGCGCCTGTTCCAGCAGCTGCGGGAGGAACGGGGCCTCGCCTATTCCGTCAGCGCCTCGCACGGGGTGCATGCCGATGCGGGGATGATGAACATCTATACCGCGTCGCGTCCGGGCGATGCCGCACAGGCGCGCGACCTCGCGCTGGAAATCGCCCATGCCACCGCGCGAGACCTCTCTCCGGCCGAGCTGGACCGCGCCCGCGCCCAGCAGAAGGCCGGCGTGCTGATGGCGCTGGAAACGCCCGGCGGCATCGCGGACTGGCTGGGCGGCAGCATCCTCACCTGGGGCCGCGTGCTGACAGCCGCCGAACTGATCGCCCAGCTCGATGCCGTCACGCTGGAAGAGGCCCGCGCAGCAGGCGCCGCCATGCTGGCAAGCCCCGTCGCCCTCGCCGCCGTTGGCCCGAAGGCCGACAGGCTGGCCGCCTGATGGCTTCCCCTGTTCAAGCCGGGCTCGAAATCCTCGTCGCAGACCCCACGCCCGACTTCGCGCTGATTGATTCCGGCCACGGCCGGAAGCTGGAACGCTGCGGCCCCTACCGCTTCATCCGCCCCGAACCGCAGGCGATGTGGGCCCCCGCGCTGGCGGACTGGCAGGCGGATGGCGAATTCGTCGGAGCCTCCGACGAAGATGGCGGCGGCCGCTGGCGTCTGAATGCGAACGTGCCGCCGGCCTGGCCCATCGAGCAGGCGGGCGTGAAGCTGCACGCGCAATGCACCCCCTTCCGCCACCTTGGATTCTTCCCCGACATGGCGCCCCACTGGGCGCGCCTCGCCGCCCTGCCCGAAGGCGCGCAGGTGCTGAACCTGTTCGGCTACACCGGCGTTGCCAGCCTCGTTGCAGCCAGGGCGGGCGCGCAGGTGGTGCATGTCGATGCCTCGAAGAAGGCGGTCGAACAGGCGCGCGCCAATGCAGCGCTTTCCGGCCTTGTCGACAGGCCCATCCGCTGGATCACCGAGGATGCGCGCAAGTTCGTCGCCCGCGAAGTCCGGCGCGGCCGCCGCTATGACGCCATCCTGCTGGACCCCCCCAAGTTCGGGCGCGGGCCGGACGGAGAGGTGTGGGATCTGACCACCGATCTGCCCGCGCTGCTGGCCGATTGCGTGAAGCTGCTGGACGGCGACAGCCGCTTCCTCATCCTCACCACCTATGCTGTCCGCCTGTCGGCGCTGGCGCTGGAAGGCCTGCTCGCGCCGCTGGCGGCGCATCTGCCCGGCCGCGTGCAGCCCGGCGAAATGGCCATCCGCGAAGAAACGCGCGGCACCCTGCTTCCCACCGCCATCTTCGCCCGCTGGGCCGCCTGAACGATTCATCGCAACGGCCCTCGCCGCCCGCCGGAAGCTGTGCCACAACAGCCCGCGACAGCAAGGAGGTGCGTGAAATGAAGGCGTTGCTTGTCCTGTCCCTGATCTCGCTGGCGGCCCCTGCCGCCGCGCAGGTGAAGATGCTGGGCAACACGCCCGACGTGCAGGATCCGCTGGCCCCGCCGCCCCTGCCGGATCCCATCGCCGAATCCGCGCCGCTGCGCCTGTCGCTGATGCAGACCAGCCAGGCGCAGGAGGGCGACGAGAAATATCAGCCCGAAGTCGGTCAGGCCGGTAAGGACGTGATCTGGGTGCCCACGCCCGACAGCCTCGTGAAGGCGATGCTGACGGTCGCGGAGGTGAAGCCCACGGACTATGTCGTCGATCTGGGGTCGGGCGACGGCAAGATCGCGATCGCCGCCGCCCGCGATTTCGGCGCCCGCTCGCTGGGCGTGGAATATAACCCCGACATGGTGGCGCTGGCCCGCCGCAATGCCCAGCGCGCCGGCGTTTCCGGCAAGGCGAGCTTCATCAACGGCGACATCTTCGAAACCGATTTCACCGACGCCAGCGTCGTCACCATGTACCTCCTCCCCAGCCTGAACCTGAAGCTGAGGGACACGCTGCTGAAGATGAAGCCCGGCACCCGCATCCTGTCCCACGCCTTCACCATGGGTGAGTGGGAGCCGGAACGGACCATCAGCACCGATGACGCGACGGGCTATTTCTGGATCGTTCCGGCGCAGGTCGCGGGCCGCTGGGCGTTCGAGGTGGGCAATGAACGCTTCGCTGCCGAAATCGGCCAGCAGTTCCAGAAGCTCTCCGTCGCGCGCGGCGGCCCCCTGAAGGATGGGCATGTGAAGGGCAGCACCATCCATCTTGTCCGCGCCAACGGTCAGGAACTGGTCGGCGAACTTCACGGCAACCAGATCGTCGGATCGGGCTGGGTCGCCACCCGGATCAGGTCGGCCGGCTGACCTTGCAGGCGCCGCAGCCCCAGCGGCGGCTCTCTGCCGCCGACGTCGCCCTGATGATCGTGGGGATCATGATCGGCGCGGGCATCTTCCGTGTTCCGGCCGATGTCGCGGCCGCCGTATCCACCGAATGGCAGGCGCTGGCGCTGTGGGCGCTGGGCGGCCTGGCGGCGCTGACAGGCGCGCTCACCTATGCCGAGCTCGCCACGCGCTTCCCTTCCATCGGCGGCGAGTATCATTTCCTCCGCCTCGCCTGGGGGCCGCGCGTGGGGGCGCTCTTCGTGTGGGCGCGGATCGCCGTGATGCAGACGGGCGCAATCGCCACCGTCGCCTTTGTCGTGGGGGATTATGCCCGGGGGCTATGGCCGAACGGCCCGCATCCGGCGATCTGGGCAGGCGCGGCCATCGCCGGCGTCACGCTCGCCAACATGTTCAGCCTGGAGGCGGGGCGGCGCGGCCAGATGCTGTTCGTCGCCGTCGAGGTGGCCGCGATCGCCGCCATTCTGGCCGCCGCCCTGTGGCTCGGCCTTGGCGGCGGGGCCGCCCCCCTGCCACTGCCTGACGCGCAGCCTGCCGGAACCGGCCTCGGCCTCGCGCTCGTCTTCATCCTGCTCGCCTATGGCGGCTGGAACGAGGCGGCCTATCTGTCTGCGGAAACCAGGGCCGGCGGCGGCGGCCTTGTCCGCGCGCTGCTGCTGGGCATCGGCGCTGTCACCCTCCTCTATCTCGCGATCAACGCCGCCTTCCTGTTCACGCTGGGCCGCGAAGCGCTGGCGGCGACGCCGGCGCCCGCCACCCGCCTTCTGGAGGCCGCGTTCGGCCCGGCGGCGGCCGCCGCCATCGCCGCCGCCGTCATCGTCGCCTCGCTCTCCACCATCAACGCCACCGTGATCACGGGCGCACGCGCCATGTGCGCGGCGGGGCGGCAGGTGCCGCTGCTGGCGCCGCTCGCCGGCTGGGATCAGGCCCGCTCGGTTCCCCGCCCGGCGCTGCTGCTGCAGGCGCTGATCGCGATCGTCCTTACGGCCTATGGCGCGACCGCGCGCGATGGCTTCACGGCGATGGTGGCCTTTGGCGCCCCGGTTTTCTGGCTGTTCCTCGCGCTTACGGCAGCGGCGCTGTTCCGCCTGCGCCGAACCCATCCGCACACGCCAGGATTCCGGGTGCCGCTCTATCCCGTTGTCCCTCTGGTCTTCCTCGCCGTCTGCCTGGCGATGCTCTGGTCCTCGCTGGACTATGCCGCATTCCTGCTCACCAGCTCGGAGTCGGGGCGCCATGCGGGCGTGCTGGGCGTCGTTTTGCTGTTGCTGGGAATCCCGCTGATCCGGAACGCCCGCTGACGGCTCAGTCCGAAGCGGGGATCGCCTTCAGCCGCGACATCTCGCCCTTGAAGCGGGCGAGATCCCGGCCGCCCAGCTGCTGCGCCCCGCCGAAGAATTTCACCGATCGCGGATCGACGGCCGTGCCGTTCGCCCACACTTCATAGTGCAGGTGCGGCCCGGTCGACAGGCCGGTGGAGCCCACCTGCCCGATGGACTGGCCCTGCCCGACCTGCTGGCCGTTCTTCACGCCGATCCTGTGCATATGGGCATAGCGGGTGCGGATGCCCTTGCCATGATCCAGCACGACGACATTGCCATAGCCGCCGCCCCAGCCCGCGAACACCACCTTGCCGCCGGAGGATGCCAGGATGGGGGTGCCCCTTGGGGCGCCGAAATCCACGCCCTTGTGCATCCGGCTGTAGCCCAGCACCGGATGGAAGCGCATGCCGAAGCCGGATGTCTGCCGGGCGCCTGCCACCGGCGTCTTCATCAGCCCCTTGCGGACGGCTTCGCCCGTCTGCCAGAAGAATTCGCCCTTGTCCCCCCAGCGCATCAGCGAGATGTTGGAGCGGCCATTGAGCAGCCCGGCATAGAGCAGCCGGCCCATTTCCGTCTCGCCCGTCTCGGCCCGGCGGTGCGCCACGATGATCTCGAACCGGTCCCGCTTGCCGACGTCGCGATGGACATCCAGCGCATAGCCCAGCTGGCGCACATATTCCTGCACCACAGACGCCGGCAGACCCGCCGCGCGGGCAGAGCGTTCCAGCGACGCTCCGACGACACCGGTCACCCGCAGCGGCGTGTTGTCGATCCTGATGGCGATCGGCTTCACGACGAGCTGGCCTTCCGCGCCGCGCCGCGCCTCCACCTTCGTTTCGAAGTTCGCACGGAACGAGAGGAATTCCAGTGGCCTTGGCACGGCCTTGGTTTCGCGCCGCCCCAGCACGATGGTGACGCCGGTGCCCGGCTTCACCCCGCGCGGATTGGCAATGCCCGATAGCTGCGCGAACAGCCGGTCCAGATCTTCCCGGCCCACCCCGGCCCG
>ERZ1645185.1146-NODE-1146-length-10958-cov-3.720627_pt1 | contig 10958 bp, 7 predicted proteins | sample MGYA00575351_ERZ1645185 | MGnify/ENA primary metagenome ERZ1645185 (study PRJEB40838, sample SAMN11284767) | freshwater sediment metagenome | isolation source: river sediment | host: Sediment | place: India: Jana village, Kanpur | collected 2015-12-17 ... | reverse complement strand
AGCAGGGTCTGGTCGATCAGCTTGCGATCCTGGGCATTCATTACAATAACCGGACTGACCTCTACCACCGTTCCTGAAGCAATAGGCTCGGTAGTGAAAATGCCCCGCCCCATCTGATCAGTGGGCGCTACGGTGAGACATGGTAAAATCATGCTGCAATATAAAATGTATTTTTACGGCATGACGGAAGAACTGGAAACACCACCCTCGCTCAGTGAGCAGTTTGAATCGATCATTCACCTGGAAGACAAACTGAGGATCCGCGAATTCCTCAACAACCAGAATATCAGTGATGTGGCCGATCTGGTGGATGAATTCGACGAATATGCCAGCCAGATCATTGGCAACATGAGCACCCACCGCGCTGCCAGCGTATTTAAGATCCTGGACTTCCCGGTGCAAAAGGATATTATCCAGGAACTGCCACCGCTGAAGTCTGCAGAACTGCTCAACGAATTACCTGCGGATGACCGTACGGCATTCCTGGAAGAACTTCCAAGCGAGGTTGTAAAAGAACTGATCAAGACCCTGGACCCGGAAGAAAGACGCATCACCCTGGCACTGCTGGGTTATCCCGAAGGAAGTGTAGGAAGGCTGATGACCCCCGATTATATCGCCGTGAACAGCGACTGGACCATGGCAGAGGTGCTGGAACATATCCGCGAAGTGGGCCGTGAATCCGAAACCATTGACGTGATCTATGTGGTGAATGACAAGGGTGAATTTGTAGACGATATGCGAATCAGGGATGTTATCATGACAAGTCCGGAACGCGTGGTAAGCGAAATCATCGATTACAGGTTCATCGCCCTGAATGTGAACGACGACCAGGAAGTGGCGAACCAGACTTTCAAAATGAATAATCGGGTAGCCCTTCCCGTTACCGACGACAACAATCTGCTACTTGGTATTGTAACCATCGACGACGTTCTGTGGGTGGCCAATGAAGAATTCAGTGAAGACATCCAGCGCATAGGCGGTACCGAAGCCCTGGATGAGCCCTACCTTGAAATGCCCATTTTCAAACTCTTCCGGAAAAGGGTGATCTGGATGGTGGTGCTCTTCATAGGTGAAATGCTAACGGCTACCGCTATGGGCTATTTTGAAGATGAGATCGCAAAAGCCGTGGTGCTGGCCCTGTTCGTACCCCTGATCATTTCCAGCGGCGGCAACAGCGGATCACAGGCTTCCACCCTCATCATCCAGGCCATGGCGGTGGGCGAAATCACCATCAGCGACTGGTGGCGGGTATTGCGCCGCGAAATCATCTCCGGACTGTTGCTGGGATCGGTGCTGGGCATTATCGGTTTCGCCAGGGTGGTACTCTGGTCGCAATTCTTTCCGGATGTGTATGGCGATCATTACCTGGCCCTGGGCGCCGTAGTGGGCATCTCATTGACAGGCGTGGTACTGTGGGGCACCCTCAGCGGCTCCATGCTGCCCATTTTCCTGAAAAGAACCGGGGCAGATCCCGCAGTTTCCTCAGCCCCCTTTGTGGCAACCCTGGTGGATGTAACCGGATTGATCATCTATTTCAGCGTGGCCTACCTGTTACTTCGCGGACTGCTGCTCTGACCATTCGCCCCCATTCCGGCCTTCCTAAAGCCAGCGCAATCGATTGACTAAAAAATATTTTAGCTATTATTGCGTTTATGGTTCCATAACCTTGAATCACAAAATCTTTTAATATTATGTGCGGAATTGTAGCCTATATCGGGCATAGAGAAGCTTATCCGGTAATTCTGAAGGGACTGAAACGGCTGGAGTACCGCGGCTATGACAGCGCCGGGGTGGCTTTGCTGAATAAGGAGCTTAAAGTGTATAAAAAGCAGGGCAAAGTGGCCGACCTGGAGGAAACTCTGGTGGGCAAGGACCTGCATTCCAATATCGGCATCGGCCACACCAGGTGGGCCACCCACGGAGAGCCCTGTGACCGCAACGCCCATCCCCATGTTTCGGCCAATGGCAAGCTGGCGATGATTCACAATGGCATCATCGAGAACTATGCCCAGATCAAACAGGAACTTATCAAAAAGGGCTATCAGTTCAGCAGCGATACCGACACCGAGGTTTTGCTGAAATTCATTGAAGACATTCATATCAACAACGGCGGACAATTGGAAGAGGCTGTACGCATTGCCCTGAAACGGGTGGTGGGAGCCTATGTAATTGTGGTACTGGATGAAAACAATCCCGATACCCTGATTGCCGCCCGAAAGGGTTCACCCCTGGTGATCGGCATTGGAAAAGGCGAACATTTCCTGGCCTCCGACGCCTCCCCCATCATCGAATACACCAAGGAAGTGGTGTACGTGAACGATTATGAACTGGCCATCATCAAGGCCGATGAGCTGATCCTGAAGAATCTGGGCAATGAAAAAGTGAGTCCATTTATCACCAAACTCGATATGGAACTGGCGGCCATTGAAAAAGGCGGCTATGACCATTTCATGCTCAAGGAGATCTTTGAACAGCCGCATACCATCTTTGATTGTCTCAGGGGAAGACTGGATGCCGAAGCCGGCACCATCACCATGAGCGGCATCCAGCAATATGCCGAACAACTGATGACAGCCAACCGCATAATCATGATCGCCTGCGGCACCAGCTGGCACGCCGGATTGGTGGCCGAATACATTTTCGAGGAACTGACCCGCATCCCGGTGGAGGTAGAATACGCATCCGAATTCCGGTACCGCAACCCGGTGATCAATAAGGGCGATGTTATCATTGCCATTTCGCAGAGTGGCGAAACCGCCGACACCCTGGTGGCTATAGAAAGCGCCAAAGAAAAAGGTGCCATTATCCTGGGTGTGGTGAATGTGGTGGGATCCTCCATTGCCCGCACCTCACATGCCGGTGCCTATACCCATGCCGGTCCGGAAATTGGTGTGGCCAGCACCAAGGCCTTTACCGGCCAGCTGGCGGTGCTGACCATGATTGCACTGAAACTTGGTTATATGAAGGGCAGCATTTCCGAAAAACGGTACATGCACCTCATGAATGAACTGAACGATGTACCGGAAAAAGTGGCCACAGCACTGCTGCAGAAAGACCATATCCGCGAGATCGCACACAAATACAAAGACGCCACAGATGCCCTCTACCTTGGAAGGGGATATAATTTTCCGGTGGCGCTGGAAGGTGCACTCAAACTGAAAGAAATTTCCTACATCCACGCAGAAGGCTATCCCGCAGCAGAAATGAAACATGGTCCGATCGCCCTGGTAGACGATAAATTGCCGGTTTTCTTTGTGGCTACCAAAGACAGTTTCCACGAAAAAGTGCTCAGCAATATGCAGGAGATCAAAGCCAGGAAAGGCAAGGTCATTGCGGTGGTGAGTGAAGGCGATGACGCCGCCAGTTCCCTTGCCGACGACCTGATCGTGGTGCCTTTTGCCGACGAACTGATTGCCCCCATCATCAATGTAATTCCCATGCAATTGCTGGCCTATTATATTGGCGTAGCAAAAGGTTTTGACGTTGATAAACCCAGGAACCTGGCAAAGAGTGTTACGGTAGAATAAAAAAACCTGTATGAACATTATCCGGAAAAGTCCGCTCCAGGCACTGGGCTATGGCTTCATTGAAGACCCTTACCAGCCGCAGGGACAAGACGAATATTACCTGCGTAACAGGCAGAATAACAGCGGCATAAAATACCGCCACCTAACTGCCTACGAAATTGAAGTATTGGTGCGCAACCGCAACCAGAGCGACGACTGGAACAATATCCTCGTCTCCGACGCTTTCACTCCGGAACTGGTGAAAAACTGCAAGTTCTTCGGACTGGTGAGAATCGGAAAACTCGAGCCATTTTGCCTCGAATTCAAAAACCTCCGCATGCCGGTTGGTCTTTACAACAGCACCATCATCAGTTGCGACTTTGGCAACAACGTAGTGGTAGACAATGTCAACTACCTGTCGCACTATATCATCGGCAATGATGTAATGCTGGTAAACATCAATGAACTGGCCACCACCAGTCACGCTAAATTCGGCAACGGCATTGTAAAGCAGGGCGAGGATGAAAAACTGAGGATCTGGCTGGAAGTGTGCAATGAGAACGGGGGAAGAAGCATATTACCCTTCGACGGCATGCTTCCCGGTGACGCCTTCCTATGGAGCAGGCACCGGCAGGACAAACTGTTACAGGAAAAATTCGTTTCGTTTACTAATCACCGTTATGATGACCTGCGGGGGCATTATGGCATGGTGGGAGACCGCACCGTTATCAAGAACAGCCGCATCATCAAGGATGTATTGATCGGAAGCGATGCCTATATCAAGGGAGCCAACAAGATCAAGAACGTTACCATCAACTCTATTCCAGAAGCGCGCACCCAGATAGGCGAAGGCTGCGAACTGGTGAATGGCATAGTGGGTGTTGGCTGCAGGATTTTCTATGGAGTGAAGGCAGTACGCTTTTTTATGGCCAGTCATTCGCAACTGAAATATGGCGCCCGCCTGATCAACTCCTACCTGGGTAATAATGCCACGATATCCTGTTGCGAAGTGCTGAACTCACTGATCTTTCCCGCACACGAGCAACACCATAACAATTCCTTTTTATGTGCGGCACTGATAATGGGACAAAGCAATATGGCTGCCGGGGCAACCATTGGCTCCAACCATAATTCAAGGAGTGCCGATGGGGAACTGATAGCCGGAAGGGGCTTCTGGCCCGGCTTATGTGTAAGCCTGAAACACAATTCGAGGTTCGCCTCCTTCTGCATCCTGGCCAAAGGCGATTTCCCGGCTGAGCTCAATATTGAACTGCCTTTCTCCCTGGTCAGCAACGATGTTTCGAACGATCGGCTGGTGGTAATGCCGGCCTACTGGTTTGAACATAATATGTACGCCCTCGCCCGCAATTCCTGGAAATACATCACCCGCGACCAGCGGCTGGAAAAAATCCAGCATATTGAATACGATTACCTGGCACCGGATACTGCCGGCGAAATGCTGGCGGCACTGGCTTTGTTGGAAAAATGTACCGGGGAAGCCTGGTACCGGAACACAGGAAAATCCTGCACATCCGCACAGGCCAGAAAAAAGGGCGCGGCCTTATTGCAGGACGGGGAACAGGCAATTCATGACCTGGTCATCTTACTGGAAGGCGCAGAGAACAGTCACCGGCCGGTGGAGATCCGCAAAGCCGCCACCGCCTATAGCTGGTACAGGAGAATGCTCGATTATTACGCCGCCCGTGAAATCATTGACTTCTTTACCCGCAAACCTTTAAGCACCCTGAACAGGATGGTCGCCAAATTACCCGCAGCCGAAAAACCCGGCAATTGGGAAAACATAGGGGGACAATTGATTGAATCCACCACCGTTCAACAGTGGCTGCAGCAGATCAGGAAAGGGCAGCTGAACAGCTGGTTGCAACTGCACCAGTTATATGCAGGCCAAACTGCTGCTTATGCCGACCACAAACTGGCCCATGCCCTGGCTATTTACAAAACCCTTCATGGCATCGACCTGTCTGCCCATCCAAGCGAACTGAGATCCCTGCTGCAAAACAGCATTGATTTCCGAAAGGAACTGGCAGACCGTATTTATGAATCAAGGGCCAAGGACTACAGCAATCCCTTCCGCCAGATGGTGTACGACAACGCCGACGAAATGAGCGTTGTGGTTGGCAAACTGGAGGACAATGGTTTCATCTCGGAAGAGCAACAGGCTTTCCGGGCATTTAAAAAGAAAGTTGGCAGTCTGCTGAAATAAATTAAAGCACTAATTTCTGAACCAATACGCTGCCATTATTTCCATACATCCTGAGGATATAAATTCCCGCGGGTATAAATGTTCCATTGAGCTCCAGATGATTGCTCCCTCTGGAAAACCATTGCTCCTTTCTCCACAGCAATCGCCCCGACAGATCGGTTATCTCTACCTGAACTCCCATATTCTCCGGAGAACTGATCAGCAGTCCGGAGCCTCCGAATTTTTTTGTAACCTTCAGGCCACCTGCATTCAAAATATTCCGGTTATATCGTACCGGATTACTGAAAAATGATCGGCCGTTCTTATCGGAATACCTGACCCGGCAGAACCCTGCCATAAAACTATCAGGGATGGCTAACCGATATTCCCTGAGGTGTGAAACAGCGGCTATTTTTCCCGCCCCGGCAAATGACCTTCCATCCGTAGATAACTCAAGTGAAAACTCGGCTGCTTCCTCCAAACCAGCTACCTGCCAGTTGAGGAAGGTCCGCGAAACAGATCCGTTAATCCAGACCTTTTCGAACAGGACCGGCAATACATTGGATCCGGCGGAAGCACTTGCCAGGGTGAAATAAATATTATCTGTACCCATACCATTGATGGCCTGACTCGTAACCGATCCGGCGGCAAATGCCGCACCCTTTACGCCACTGTTGCCCGCATTTTCCCAGAACCCGGCATTAAATGAAGCCACCCTCAAATCGGGCAGGTATGAAACGCCGCCACTGAATTCCTCATCAAACGAAAGTTCCAGTTGGGCATCCCCGCCTGCGGCCAATCCTTCCTTCAGTTTTCTGACAGCCCAGTATTCAAGCTGTGATACATGATCGATACCGGGCCCGATTTGCGGACCCAGATCCAGGGCGCTCTCACGGTGATAGGTAACCGCAATATCACCATGAAGCCCTTTTACGGAGATCCAGCGCTGCATGCCGCTGGTTCCCAGTGGGAAAATTGAATATTCGCCTTCCAGCCCCTCCTTCACCAGTTCTCCGTCAATATAGGATTGGCCATTGCTGCTGTCGGAAAAAATCAACGCTCCTTTCCCCAGTTGTACCCGGGAGGCGCCTTCGGAACTGATCACTCCATTGACCAGTTCAAGACCATATTGTATCCTTAAGGAGGTTTCGAGTCGAATACCGGCAGGATTACGGATGCTGACCAGTACGCTGTCGGCAACCAGCCCGGAGCTATTGACCAACTGGGGAGCGGAGCCTCCCAGTATAATGGAAGGAATTGTTCCGGAAACATTTGATTCGCGGATGGCGCCATCTTTCTGAATCCAGTTTTTCTGAAGCCATAGCACGGCAATGCGATTACCGCTCGACAAATTGAAGGAGGCAGAATCAATTCTTAGGTCGCCGTTCACCCAGAGGGTATCTTCAAAATGCAGCGAAAAGTTCACGCCGGGTTCCAGCTCAAGATTGCCCCTTATAACAGCCTTATTGGTTCCAGAGGAGGAATAGGAAATTATACCGGCCGGACTAAAGGCAGCTGACAATTGTACGGTTCCGAAGGTTCTGCCACTCAGCGAAAAGGTGGAGGCCGCATCCGTATTCTCAAACCGGAAGACACCTTCTTCTGTTCCTGGCAGCCGGCTTAATTGCTGCACTAATTCCGCATGTCCCGTTCTGCTGCGGTGAATATACCTGCCGCCATTGGCGATACGGATCGAATCACTGATCCTGACAGCATACCCGCTGCCGCTTCCGGAAGCATTCAGAAAAATGCCACCTGAACCAATATCCAGACCATACCCGCCGCCAAGGGTTTCAAAAGCCCGCGGCAACAGGCTTCCTCCTGCGCTGCTTATCACATTGGACAGAGGTAGTTCCACCAATATGGTGCTGCCTTCAGCCGGGAAAATACGGAGCGACCTTACCTGTACCCCTGTGTCGGGTAACAGTACGCGGTATGTACCCGCCAACAAACTGTTATCAAGCAATACATCATCCGATGCCGCCGGAACCCTGGCAGGTTCCCAGTTAACCGCATCAGTCCACTGATTATTAGAGGCGGAACCAGTCCACCTGCTTTGCGCACCTGCCTGCACCGCAAGCAGCAGCAATACCCAACACTTCCAGATCATAACACACGTTTTTGCCGGATGCAAAATACTTCAGGAAAAAAATCAGTGCAATAGCGAAAGGCAAACCGGGTTAAAAAACGGTATTTTTTAAAGGCATGAAAATGACAGGAATAACCGCACGAAAAAGCCCCTTTCAAATGAAAGGGGCCCCTTAGCTTTTATGTTTAAGCCGAAACTGATTACTTTTTCAGGCTATCAACAACTGCAGTTGCAGAGTCAGTAGCAGCCTTAACAGTAGAGTCGATTGCAGCAGCAGCAGAATCAACGGTAGCAACAGCAGAATCAACAGTAGCAGTTACTGCAGAATCAACAGTAGCTTCGGTAGTTTCAGCAGCATTGTTACAAGCAGCGAAAGCGGCGGCGATGGCCAGAACAGCAAATACTTTTTTCATTTTTTGATGTGTTTTTGGAAGGATTTTTATTAAAACAGGCGCGAAGTTACATTTTTTTGTAACATATCCTATTTTTTCCGGAAGAAAATCCTCACCGGCACCCCCTTAAAGTCGAAACTTTCCCGCAATTTATTCTCCAGGTAATTCCTGTAAGGCGCTTTGATATCATCGGGATAGTTACAGAAAAATGCAAAGGATGGCACTACGGTGGGCAATTGGGTTACATACTTGATGCTTACCGGATTTCCCCGCACCACGGGTGGATGATAGGCTGCAATAGCCTTCAGCATGGTATCATTCAACTGCGAGGTGGTGACTTTCCGCTTTCTGTTCTCCACCACTTCCAGCCCGATTTCGATGGCCTTAAATATCCTTGTTTTCTCCTTTGCCGAAATAAACAGAACGGGCACATCGGTAAAGGGCGCCAGCCTTTCTTTCAGCAGTTTTTCATAATCCCTGGCCGTATTGGTTTGTTTCTCGATAAGGTCCCACTTGTTCACCAGTATCACAATTCCCTTTCCCTTCCTGGCCGCCAGGCTGAATATGCTCAGATCCTGCGCAGTTATTCCCTTCTGTGCATCAAGCACCAGCATACAAACATCGGCCTCGTCCACAGCCTTGATGGCCCGGATCACGGAATAAAATTCCAGGTCTTCCTCCACCTTTTGTTTCCGCCTGATACCAGCCGTATCGATCAAAATAAATTCCTTCTGGAACATATTGTAATGGGTGTGAATGGTATCGCGGGTAGTGCCGGCAATATCACTTACAATTGTACGCTCCTGTCCAACCAGCGAATTAAGCAGCGATGATTTACCCACATTTGGCTGGCCGATGATGGCAAACTTAGGAATGCCCTCACTTTCATCTTCCGCATACCGGTCTTCCGCAATCTTTTCAGTGATGGCATCCAACACCTCACCGGTTCCGCTTCCACTGATGGCCGACAGGAAAAATATCTGCTCAAATCCCAGACCGTAAAATTCGGTAGCCTCCAGCAAACGCTGGTTGTTGTCTACCTTATTTACCACCAGGTACACGGGTTTGGTTGTACGGCGCAGCACATCCGCCATCGACTCATCCAGATCGGTAATTCCGGTGGACGTATCGGTCATAAAAACCAGGGCATCGGCTTCCTCCAGGGCAATCAGCACCTGTTTTTTTATTTCCTGCTCAAAAACATCGTTGCTCCGGGGCACAAATCCACCCGTATCAATTACGTTGAACGTTTTTCCATTCCATTCCGCAATTCCGTATTGCCGGTCTCTGGTAACCCCGCTCACATCATCTACGATCGCTTTACGCTGCTCCAGCAGACGATTAAAAAAAGTACTCTTTCCAACATTCGGTCTGCCCACTATTGCCACTGTATAACCTGCCATAATAAAAATTTTAAATCTGCCTTATTTATTCAGCCTTGCCAGCTGTTGATTTTTTGATATGTCCGTCATAGATCTTCAGCAATTTCACCACATCCTTTTCCGATTTCAGAGACAGACCTTCTTCCTTTATGACCGGTTTCAAACCAGCGGACCGGGGCAACAGCTCCAGCACATTTTCCGCCGATAGTTTTTTCAGGTGAACCACCCTGTTATTGCTTGCAATAAAATAATCCAGCTTATCTCTGAGTTCATATTTTTTTTCCGTACCAAAACGGGCATCCATTACCATCAGTTCCTTCCGGTGTAGTTTCATAAGCCTGTAATCATCACGGTTCAATTCCTCCAGGTAGCATTTTACCGGTTTATTATTTATAACCACATCGGAAAGATCATTGCGGAATACGGTCGTAATTTTCGTAATATCCTTTCCGGGATGCAATACGGCCACCCTGAGCATATCCGGCGCAGCCACCTTCTCATTTCCCTCCAGGTCCTTAAAGTGAATTTCCTGGTTCAGCAGGTTATAACGCACATACAATCGCCCCAGCAATACACTGTCTGCAGCGAAAAGTGTGGCCAGTTGCCATTCCTCATTCCAGAACTTCGAACCAGTCAGCTTCTCATCAGGAATGGATTTGTTGAAATTTTGCGAACCGTACACGGTCCAGGAGCCCTTGAAATCCTGCCCCTGGGCATTCATTTCGATGAATACCTGGGCTGAACCGTGCAAACCGCCAATTAGGCAAAACAATAGAATGGATATCTTTTTCATCAAATAATGATTTGTGTTAATTTAACACATTTAATTATACCCGTATTCGCGCAAGTGTAAATCGTTATCCCTCCATTTCGGTCTTACTTTCACAAACAGCTCCAGAAACACTTTCTGTCCAAGAAATTTTTCTATCTCCTGCCTCGACCTGGTGCCCAGTTCCCGGATCATTTTTCCTCTTTCCCCCAGTATGATGCCTTTCTGCGTATCCCTTTGCACAATGATATCGGCCATGATCTTTACCAGGGTCGATTTCTCCTTGAACTCCTGCACCAGAATGGCGGTGTGATAGGGAATTTCATCCTGGTATAACTGGTATATCTGTTCGCGGATGAGCTCGCCCACAAAAAATCGGGTAGGCAGATCCGTTAGATTATCCTCATCAAAGAAGGGCTCTCCTTCGGGAAGAAAAGACAATATCTTCTGCAACAACTCCTCCACGCCCTGCTTTTTAAGCGCCGACACGGTTGCGATTTCCTTTACATAAGGTTTGCCGCTGAAAAACTCCCTGGCCTGTTCCAGTTTCTCTGCCGGAGCCCCGTCGATCTTATTCAGTACCAGCATGGCCGGCACCCTCAGTCTCAGTGCTGAAA
>ERZ1645185.1145-NODE-1145-length-10965-cov-4.493951_pt1 | contig 10965 bp, 11 predicted proteins | sample MGYA00575351_ERZ1645185 | MGnify/ENA primary metagenome ERZ1645185 (study PRJEB40838, sample SAMN11284767) | freshwater sediment metagenome | isolation source: river sediment | host: Sediment | place: India: Jana village, Kanpur | collected 2015-12-17 ... | reverse complement strand
AGTAACCTTGTAAAAATTTATTCCATCGCGGGATATTTTCTTTTTCACGGCTAAAAATGATTTTATCGATGAAGGGCAAAGGTTTTCCTGCATCAGCGAGTAGGCCATTTTTCACATCTTCAGGCATGCCGTCTGTTGGATAATATTCACCCTGAAAATAGGGATTACGCTCGAGTACCATGATACGATTAGGATCGTTCTCAACTAGCATATAAGCTCCTGTTCCAATTGGATACCAATCGAGAGTGATATTTTTCTCGGCTAACCCGGATTGAGAATAAAATCGATCTGCTTCCCAGGGGATTGGCGCAAAAAAAGGCATTGCTAACCAGTACATGAATTGTGGGTACTTTCCTTTAATCTTGATTCGGTATGTGAAAGCATCGATGACCTCGACGCCTTCCAATGGAAAGTCTCGCAAATCAAGATAGGCATGCTTGGGTAATTTATCTACTGCTTTTCTTAGCGTTTCAGCGTACTCCTTGAGCCCTACAATATATTCAGACATCAAGCCAAAAATGGGGGAGTGTAATTTAGGATGAGCTAATCGTTTGATTTGATAAGCATAGTCCTCTGCCAATAGTTCACGTGAACCCAATGCTGAAAAATCCCTCAGTTTAAAGATGGACTCCGTATCATTAGGCGCTAGCGCATGATAATGAAAGTTGCCTTGATCGGTTTTAGCAAAGGCGGGATGAGGCTGATAACGAATTCCTGGTTTAATTGAAATTTCATAGATCGAATAGGCTACGTTAGCGGGGTTTACTTCAGCATGCAATGTATTGCCTTTCTCATCGAGGTAGATGACTATCGGCATTTCATACGATGTTTGCGGTATGAGCGTAAAAGGACGCTTCAAGTAGTGATATTGCAGAGGGGGTTGATAGATCTGGGCTGTAAGTAAAATTTCATTTGAGCTATAGGATTGAACCGGATCAAGGTGTTTAGGCCTTTCTGCAAATGCATTATAGAGGATGTTCTTACCCGCATCTTCGTTTGGATAAGGGTTGTTCCAAATTGGTTGACTGCATGCAGAAAGTAACCCAACAACAAGCATGATCCATAACCAAGCAGCTCGATTAGTAATTAGTCCAACGCAACAGTAGTACCATTTCTTAAAATTTCTTTTCATTAGGGTTTGATTTTTGTTCCCAGCAGATCTAAAAACTTTGCTAGCCAATCAGAATGGGCCGGCCATCCTGGCGCTGTGATCAGATTGTGATCTCTATGTGCTTTATCCATAGGAATATCAAGATATTTTCCGCCTGCGCGCTTGATGTCAGGCTCCAGGGTAGGATAGGCAGAACATGTTTTTCCCTGCACGATATCTGCTGCCACTAATAATTGTGCGCCATGGCAAATAGCTGCAATTGGTTTACCTTGCTGAGCAAAATATTGCACAATTTTAATTACTTTAGGATTGAGTCGGATATATTCGGGCGCACGTCCCCCCGGGATGATCAATGCGTCATATTGCGCTATTTTGATTTTTGAGAAGCTAGCATTTAATCGAAACAAGTGGCCCGGTTTTTCAGAATAAGTTTGATCGCCTTCGAAATCATGAATCGCCGTTCGAACAACATCCCCCGATTTTTTATCTGGGCAAACAGCATGTACTATGTGTCCAACTATTTGCAGTGCTTGGTAAGGTACCATTGCTTCATAGTCTTCTACATAGTCCCCAACTAGCATCAAAATTTTTTTTTTGCTCATGACAACCCCCTTTATTCATTACCCAACGTTGATAACTGTAAAAATTTAGATATCCACATCAATTTTGTTCTGCCTGGATGGGATACCCATTATTTTTCCATGCCGGCATTCCTTCACGATAATAATAAATTGTTGTCCAACCCCAATCGATTGCTTTTTGTGCGGCTATCGAGCTGCCCATGCAATGAATACCATTACAATAAACCACTAGTGGGTTTTCCTTATCGGCAATTGCTCGCAAATTTGGCTCATCAAAATTGTTTTTGATTGACAAATGATACGCACCAGGAATATGCCCTGCAATGAAGTCTTCGTGTTTCCGTACATCAATGAAAGGAATTTTTTGATCAAAAAGCGATTTTGCAGTTAAAGTGTCAATGGTGTGAGCGCCCTGAATTTGCTCTGGCGCAATCGGGTCAGCGATACAGGAATTGGTGATTAAGTAAAAAACAGCAAAATAACAAAACCATTTTTTTGTATGATACATGTCAAGCTTCCTATAATTCGTTGTTTATAGCGCCAACTGAAGTTATCAAATTGTTGAAAACAATCTGGCTAAAGCTATTCTACTGAAGAACTTTGATTCTAATTAACAACAATTTCTTCAAAATAATTTCGCTTTGAAGCATAGTCTTACCCCAATTTTTATAGATAATTGATCAATTCTTTGGGGTGATCGATCAAGTGGTCAGCTCCCCAGGATTCAGGGGGACCATCGTTACCGAGGTAACCATAACGCGCAACGATAGGTTTGATTCCAGCAGCAATGCTGGCTCTAACGTCGCGGATATCGTCACCAAGATAAATACAATTTTTGGGCCTGGCTTTGATTTGGTTACAAGCATGCAGAAGCGGTTCAGGATGTGGTTTTGTATGAGGTGTATCATCCCCGCTGATAATGCAGGCTGGACGATGTAGGAGACCAAGCGCTTGTACAATCGGTTTGGTAAAGCGCGAAGGTTTGTTGGTTACAATGCCCCATGGGATACTACTTGCGTCAAGATGATCCAAAACATCTGCGACGCCTGGAAATAGGCAAGTATCTTGGCAAAGGCGTTCAGAATAGAATTGCAGAAATTCTTCACGCATCAGCTCATATTCAGGATGATTGGGTATAAGATTGAATCCGAGATGGAGCAAGCCACGTGATCCTGCAGATGCTTGAGTGCGGATAAGGCTGATTGGGAGTGATGATAAACCGCGATTAACGCGCTGGCGATTGAGGGCGTAACCTAGATCGGGCGCAGTATCAGCAATAGTTCCATCAAAATCAAACAGGATAGCGTCAACCATTTATTATTGATAGCGATTTGATGAGTGATTAGGTTTAAGGCATGAATTAGGCTTGAAAAGCCATGATATAGTTAACACTGGTATCAGGTTCCAACGCATAGATTTTCGTAATAGGATTATAAGTCATCCCAATTATTTTTGTTTCAGCTAACCCGGCGTCTCGTGCCATATGAGCAAGTTCCGAGGGCTTAATGAATTTCGCGTACTCGTGCGTTCCTCGCGGCAATAACTTGAGAATATATTCTGCTCCAATAATCGCGAATAGATAAGCTTTGGGATTCCGATTAATGGTGGAGAAAAATACCCAACCACCAGGTTTCACAAGCTGTGCACAGGATTTAATTACACTGGCTGGATCCGGTACATGTTCGATCATTTCCATGCAGGTAACGATATCGAAATGCTGAGGATGCTCGGTAGCAAGCGATTCGACAGTAATCTTACGATAATCAACTTGATGCCCACTTTCTAATAGGTGTAGTTTAGCTACTTTTAAAGCTTTATCACTCAAATCAATTCCAATTACGTTTGCACCTCGAGCTGCCATTGACTCAGATAAAATCCCACCACCGCATCCCACATCGACTACTCGCCTTCCACTAAGACCACCGCTAACTTGATCGATATAATTTAGCCTGAGTGGATTTATTTCATGTAATGGTTTGAATTCGCTATTGGGATCCCACCAGTGGTGAGCAAGTTGACTGAATTTTTCAAGCTCTAATGGATCTGCGTTGACACCATTATTATCCATTTTTCTCCTTTTATCATTTGCTTGTGATGCGGTTTTGCCAATATTGTGAGCGCTCAATGAGCTCTGCTTCGTTCAGAGTAACAAGTTCTCCCTTGTTCAGCAAGAGTCGACCGTTTACCCATACATGACTGACGTGTTCTCGGCTCGCAACATAAATTAGGTGAGAAAGTGGATTGAAGCAGGGTGTCAGCGTTAATTCTGAAAAATCGATTGCAGTTATGTCTGCCGCTTTGCCAACGGTCAATGAACCTGTTTGTTTTTCGATACCCAACGCAATCGCACCATTGAGCGTAGCCATACGTAATATTTGATGACTAGGAAGCGCTTGGGCACCCCGAGAAACTTTTCCAAGTAGGGCGGTGAGGCGCATTTCTTCAAACATATCGAGTCGATTATTACTCGCGGCCCCATCCGTTCCAATCGCAACATTAATCGACTGATCGACTAAATCAACGATAGGTGCAATACCACTGGCAAGCTTCATATTAGAAGAAGGACAATGGATTACATTGCAATTGTGCAGCTTTAATAAATTAATTTCCTCATTGGTTAAATGAACCATATGCACTGCGATCAGATTAGGCCCAAGTAAATTGAGTTTCTGTAAGCGTTCGATAGGCCGAATTCCAAAATCATCTAGGCTGCTTGCGATTTCTTCACAAGTCTCATGCAGATGCATATGAATTGGCAAGTCTAATTGATTGGCAAATGTGAAAATATTAGAGAGCGTATTATCACTAACAGTATAAGGTGCATGCGGTGCTAAACAAAAAGAAAGAGTGGGATGATCTAAGTATTGGTCACGAAGGGCAAGTCCTTTAGCAAGATAATCATTTGCATCCGTTGCATAAGCGGTTGGAAACTCAATGCTGATGAGTCCTATTGCTGCTCGGATACCCGACTGAACGGAAGCTTCCACCGCTTTTTCGGGGAAGAAGTACATGTCATTGAAGCAAGTAATACCCCCTTTTAACATTTCTGCACATGCTAACATTGTTCCAGCCAGAACAAAGTCGGTCCCAACCCATTGTCTTTCGATTGGCCATATACACTCTCTTAACCACTCCAGTAGCGGGAGATCGTCAGCGATACCTCGCATCAAGGTCATCGCTGCATGAGTGTGGGCGTTAATCAGTCCAGGAATAACGAGGTGGTGATTTAAAACAAAATGATGTCTTGGCGAGAATCGCGATAGCGCATCAGAAGTTGGTAGGATAGCGATGATCTTGCCATCTTGAATTGCGATGGTGTGATCAGTTAAGGTTTTATTGGGGGGATCAACAGGAACAATCCAGCGAGCTTCAATTAAAGTATCAATGGCAAGAGTTGAGGAAGGCGTCACGCTTATTCTACTGGATCATAAAAAAGCCCTGCTCGGGGCAGGGCTTAAGCTACTCACTATTTTACTTGAGTTTATTTCTGTTCAATCGTTTCGTAGCGATCGCTTCGAGTACCTGCAACTTCGATTTCAACACGACGATCAGGTTGTAAGCAATCGATTAATGCTTTGGTGCGTTTTTCACCGTGGCAGGTATTACCAGTAACTGGATCGGATTCACCTTTTCCATCAGTAAAGATACGATCTGCACTGATACCTTTGGTTACGAGATAAGCTTTAACAGCTTCTGCGCGTCTGATTGACAAACGTTTGTTGTATTCATCAGATCCGAGACGATCAGTATGACCAACTGCGATCACGAGATCATAACTAATCATATTGAGCTTGCTAACAAACTCGTCCAGAGAAGCTTTACCTTGCGGTTTAAGAATGGCTTTGTCAAAATCGAACAACGCATCTGCTGATAGTGTAATTTTCTCAGGTGAAGTTAATGGTGCTGCTGGAGCTGGTGTGGCTGCTTGTTTTTCAACTGGCGCCGCATCGTCAGGATCACATTCTGGAATTGCCATTTCTTCTGTCCAGAAGCCTGTACGCCAACACAAACCTGTGGAATTCCGAGATATGGAGCCACGATCATTGACATTATAGCCTTGTGCTTTTTCAGCTTCACTCTCACCTTGTTTATTGTGTGCATCGGCTACTGCCATATTTGAAAGCATCAGTAGGGGTAAAACAGATACTCCTATTAGATATAACTTGGCTGATATAATCTTTTTCATGCTATCGTCCTTTTTCGAAAAAATTCTGTAATTTTGCTTCAAAACCAATTGGTTTAACGAAACCACTGAACACCGACATGAACATGAATTCATGATACATATCTCTGAACCGATTCGTCACGCTACTTGGGGCGGATTATGCGTACATGTTTTGTTTTTTGTCAAACCAGGATGTTGTTAATATGCAACACTCTGTCTTGTGATTAAGACAGAGTGATTGAATAGACAACTAATATCTCCGACAATTATCCGACGCCGAAAGATTAGGGTAATGCGAAAACAGCAATAGCTTTTATAGCTAATCCTAATGATCTACTGTGAGTGGTATTAACTTAACGACTATTTCTCTTACGATTTAAAGTTCAAGTGTTGTTGCGCTTTATCCAACACTAAATATTGATAGCTTGATTACTAAAGAGTATCTAATTCTGTGAACGAATTTACTTGTACGCTCATTGCTCATGATTTAAGTCGACAATTCGGTCAAAATATGGCTGTGCAAGGTATTGAAATAGAATTAAAGCAAGGCGAAGTACTTGGTTTGCTTGGCCCGAATGGCGCTGGAAAGAGTACAACCATGCAGATGCTTTCAGGAAATCTTGCGCCAACCAGAGGTTCCATTCAGATTTGTGGCATCGATTTACTCGACCATCCAGAGAAAGCCAAACAGCACATTGGGTACTTGCCAGAGATACCACCACTCTATAAAGAGTTAACTGTCGATGAGTATTTGTGTTTTGTGGCCAGACTTCATGGTGTTCAATCGTCACAAATTCTTGATGCATTGGCGCATGTTAAAGATCGTTGTGGGCTGAGTCAGGTAGGAAAAAAACTTATTGGAATTTTATCAAAAGGCTTTCAGCAGCGAGTTGGTATTGCTCAGGCGATCATTCATCAACCAAAAGTGATTATTCTCGATGAACCTTCGGTGGGGTTGGACCCTAACCAAATAAGAGAAATTCGTGAGCTCATTCGCGAACTGGGCAAAACAGCAAGTATTATTCTTTCTACGCATATATTGTCGGAAGTTGAAACGATCTGTGATCGTGTACAAATTTTAAATAAAGGGGGCGTTGTTTATAGTGCTGCGCTTTCAGATCTGAAGCAAAAAAGTATCAATCTCGAACAGATCTTTGAGCAATTTACGCTAAAGAAAGAGCTGGTTGGAGATTATTAAATTGATTCTAACGATAGCTGCCAAAGAAATAAAAATATTATTTGTTTCTCCCCTCGCATGGGTTTTTCTTGCTGTAATTCAACTTATCTTTACTTGGGTATTCTTGGGGCGCTTAGATGCCTTTATAGAGTTGCAATCACAGCTTATGCTGATTGCCAACCCACCAGGTGCTACAGAAGTAATTATTGTCCCTGTCTATGCGGTAGCATCAATAGTGTTATTGATGGCGACACCTTTGTTAACGATGCGCCTGATAGCAGAAGAATGGCGGAATCACACTATGCCTTTATTGATGACTGCTCCTATTACTGTAACAGCTATTGTTCTAGGTAAATTTGCTGGATTAATGTTTTTTTTCTTGATCATAATTTTTCTCGTGGGACTACTTCCCTTCTCGCTCTTTTTAGGTGGAACCATGGATTTAGGTTTGATATTGAGCAATACAATAGGTTTATTACTCTTGGCAGCGAGTTTTGTTTCCCTTGGTCTTTACGTCTCTAGCTTAACAACTCACCCAGCTATTGCTGCAGCAGGAACACTCGGTATACTGATGATGCTATGGATAGTCGATATTGTTTCCACCGATTGGGGGGATCTTCTGCCTAATCTGTCATTGTTAAAACACTATGAGCAATTCAATCGGGGCATGATTGATTCATCTAGTGTTGTTTTCTTTATGCTATTTATTATTAGTTTCTTGGTGCTGACTATCCGCCGTTTAGATGGAAGTCGGTTACATGGATAATCAACGGTTGTACATCCAAGAATGACGACAATTACCCAAAAACTCCGCGTTAACTTGCTTATACAAAATGGGTTATTTGTTTTATTACTTTTGGTGATAATAGCGCTAGTTGGATATGCAGCAATGCAATTCCGATATCAATGGGATGTTAGTCAAAATAATCGGAACAGCCTTAGTCAGGCGAGCCTTGATGTGATAAGCAAAATGAATGGCCCCATCGAGGTTACTGTGTATGCAACACCTCAAGATGTGCAATTGGGTGATATAAGAAAAATCATTAGTAATTTTCTGACGATTTATCAGCGTGTAAAGCCAGATCTGGATTTTGAGTTTATCGACCCCATTGAACAACCTGATCTGGCGCAAGATGCCGGTATCAGAATGAATGGGGAAATCATCATTACCTATAATCATCGTAGTGAACATCTAACAGCGATCAATGAGCAGGCTTTCACAAATGCTTTAATGCGTTTGGCGCGTTCAGAGGAAAGGCAAGTCATGATTCTAGCGGGACATGGTGAACGTAAATTAGATGGTATTGCTAATCGCGATATGGGTGATTTTGGAAAAAAATTAATTGAGACAGGATTCAAAGGAGAGTCACTCAATTTGGCGAGTTCTGACATTCCAATTGAAACTAATTTATTGGTGATTGCATCACCTCAGACCGATTTGTTGGAGGGAGAGGTAGAAAAACTGATTACCTACCTGGATAACGGTGGAAATTTATTGTGGTTAGTCGACCAAGAATCATTATTTGGTTTGCAACCCCTTGCTGAAAAATTAGGAATTACTTTTACACCAGGTATCGTGGTTGACCCACAAGCTAAGCGGTTAAAGGCACCGGTTACATTCGCGTTGGGGACTATTTATGGGCAGCATGCAATTACGGAGAATTTTGATTACATCACGGTATTTCCTTTTGCTAGACAAATTATTCTAAATGAGAACGAAGAGTGGTATGGTGTTTCATTGGTTGAGGTTGCTCCGCAAGGTTGGGTTGAGACAGAAGTATTAGGTGAAGAAGTTAGCTATGATGAAACCCATGATGTACCTGGCCCTGTGAGTGTCGCGGTTGCGCTTGATCGTACGCTGGATGACCGAGAACAACGGGTTGTGGTAGTAGGAAGTAGCCACTTCCTTGCAAATACCTATCTAGGAAATGGAGGCAATATTGATTTTGGTGTTAATATCATCAACTGGCTAGCTGGGGATGATGATTTAATTGTGATACAGCCGCGTGCCACGATTGATAGTCAATTGGTTTTGAGTGAAATGAACTTGACATTGATTGCGGTTGGGTTTCTGATTGTTCTCCCTTTGTTTCTGCTTGTTACTGGTTTTGTGATTTGGTGGCAACGGAGAGCTAACTAGTATTTGCCATGGCATCGCGTGTTTGGCTTAATTTGATCATGTTTGCAACTGCTGCATGTCTTGCGGTTTTTCTCTATATCAAACCATCGCTTCAACCTCAAACAACTTACCCGATTTCATCGCTATCGAAAGAAGATGTTCAGCTTATTCAAATAAGCTCACAACATGGAATCATCGAATTGCAGCAGTCAAATGGTGATTGGCTCATGATTAAACCATTCCAAGCTAGAGCTGATAAAACAAAAGTGGAGCGAATCCTAAGCTTATTATCAACAGCGAGCGATTATCGACTACCACTGGAAAATTTGAATCGCTATGGATTGGCAGCGCCTATTGTTCAATTACAACTAAATCATGAATTATTTGCTTTTGGTCAAATAGCACCGGTATCTAATCATCAGTATGTGATGACACAGTTTGGTATTTTCTTGGTTTCACCTCAACATGCAATGTTGCTAAAGGTAGCGCCAACAGAGCTAATCGATCGTCGGTTATTAAGTGAAGTAGAAATTCCTCAGGAGTTCATTTTTAAGACGATGCATTTGAAGCAAGTAGAAAAATGGCTCTTATCTCCTGAAGTTAATGATATTCAATTTAGTCAGGATGAAATTAACCAGTGGGTTCATTCCTGGCGGGTGGCTCAGGCTTCTTATGTAACCTACGATGAACATAAAATTGATGAAACAAGAGAAACATTCACTATCGTATTGCAATCCGGGGAGCCGATTCGTTTTTTAATCGTGCAGCAAGATCCTGAATTGGTATTGTTTCGTAAAGATCAGTTTATTAATTATCACTTTCTGGGTCATTCAGGCAATCAGTTGCTGTTTCCTAATTTCATAACTAGGCATGAAGAAAAAATGGTTGAGTAATGCCCGAATTACCAGAGGTAGAGATTACTCGACGAGGTATCACCCCGGCGCTTATCAATCAAACTATAAAAACTGTAACGATAAGAAACGCCAGTTTGCGCTGGCCAATTCCTAAGGGGCTTGATCAATTTCTCGTTGGACAAAAAATTGAAGCAATAACGCGGCGCGCCAAATACCTTTTACTGAAATGTACGCGTGGATTTTTGATTATCCATCTAGGAATGTCCGGTAGCCTACGTATTTCGTTTGATGTGACTAATGTAGAGAAGCACGATCATTTCGATCTTGAAACAAGTAATGGTGCAATGCTGCGTTACCGAGATCCTCGACGTTTTGGAACAATCTTATGGAGCGAGGTGGAGGAAATAGCGCAACACCCACTGTTGGCTAGCCTTGGGGTAGAACCGCTGAGTGATGCGTTTCATGGAAAAATGCTATATGAGCAATCTCGTCATCGTGATCTTAGTGTTAAAGCGTTTCTGATGAATCATCAAATCTTAGTTGGCGTTGGAAATATTTATGCAAATGAAGCATTATTTCATGCCGGAATTTGCCCAACCATTTTAGCGAAACGAATCAGTTTAGCGCGCTATGAAAAATTGGCAAACGCGATTAAAACAACGCTTAATGCTGCTATCGATGCTGGTGGTAGTAGTTTACGTGATTTTGTGAATAGTGAAGGAAAGCCTGGTTATTTTCAGCAGTATTACTGGGTTTATGGTCGAGGTGATGAGCCTTGTAGGAACTGCGGTCAGTTAATTCTTAAAATCAAGCAGGGGCAGCGGTCTAGTTTTTACTGTCGTCATTGCCAGAAGTAAATAAATGAGCTGTTTAAATAAAATCACGAATTACATAACGAAGATAATAAATGATTGAATAGTATGAGGTGATTGTGATGGGTCGATGGTTAATAATTATC
>ERZ1645185.1144-NODE-1144-length-10975-cov-5.906410_pt1 | contig 10975 bp, 7 predicted proteins | sample MGYA00575351_ERZ1645185 | MGnify/ENA primary metagenome ERZ1645185 (study PRJEB40838, sample SAMN11284767) | freshwater sediment metagenome | isolation source: river sediment | host: Sediment | place: India: Jana village, Kanpur | collected 2015-12-17 ... | reverse complement strand
CCTTTGAGCACGAACAGCCATTGCGGTGCGCCGGTGCAATGGAACTGGCTGCGAAAGCCCACCGGGCTCTCGCGCAGCTGCATCCCGCCCGAAGGCGCCAGCGGCGACAGCCGTGCCGCGGGCGTGCCTTCGCTCAGTGCCACGGTTTCGTCGCGGAATTTCGCGCGGCCGTCGGTGTCGGTGAACAGCACCACTTTGTTGAAAACGCTCATGTCGGTCGCTCCTGTGTTGCCCCGCGTTGTACCAGAGCGGACCGGCATGAAAAAAGCCCGGCGCCTTGGGGCGGCCGGGCTGTGAGGACCGAGGAGAAACGGTGCGCGGGGATCAGTTGGCGGAGTAACGGCTGGGGTACAGCTCGTTGAGCTTCTTGCCGCTGTCGCCGTCGGCCAGGATGTCACCGGTGCGGCGGGCTTCGGCCAGCTCGGCCTTCACTTCGGCACGGGTTTTGCCCTGGGCCAGGGTGCTGGCAGCGGGGTAGCGGCCCGGGAACATCTCGCGGTAGGTCATGCCGGTCTCGGTGTTGGCGACCAGTTCGCCGTTGCGGATCGCCTCGGCCAGCTCGGCCTTCACTTCGGCGCGGGTCTTGCCCTGGGCCACGGCGGTGGCGGCGTAGCGGTGCGGGGCCAGCTCGTTGCGCTTCTGGCCGGTCTCACCGTCGGCCACGATGTCGCCGGTGCGGATGGCTTCGGCCAGTTCGGCCTGCACCTCGGCGCGGGTCTTGCCGGCGACCGAAGCGCTCTGGGGGTACAGGTCCGGGAACATGTCGCGGGCGGTCTGGCCGGTCTCGGCGTTGACGATGATGTCGCCGTTGCGCTGGGCTTGCAGCAGCTCGGCGCGCACCTGCTCACGGGTCTTGGGGGCGGCGTCCTGGGCCAGCACCTGACCAGCGGACAGGGCGGCAACGGCGAGGGCGATGGCGGAAACAACTTGGCGGTTCATGGTGAAGTCCTTTCAGTGACAACGAACAAAAAAACGAACAAAACAATCTCAAGACACAGGGCAGAGGCATCGTGCCGGTCTGGCGCCTGGGTGTCGTCTCACCGCGGTATCGCTTTTTTTCGCTGTGTTTCAGCACGGCCGCGGCGGTTCGGACAACCCGGGTGGAGAGGCCCGGCATCGAAGCGCTGGAGGGGTTCTGCGCTGCGATGGGGTGAACTTTAAAATTTCTCTTTCGAGAGAAAAACAACCTGTTCGTCTTTGATATGTTTCTGATTCAGCAACAATCAAAGCCTTGAAAACGGAAATCCCATGGACCGACTGAATTCGATGCGCGTGTTCCTGAAGGTGGTGGACGAAGGCGGTTTTGCCGCCGCCGCGCGCGCGCTGGACATGTCGCCCGCCGTGGTGACGCGCCTGGTGGCCGACCTCGAAGACCACCTGGGCACGCGCCTGCTGCAGCGGACCACACGCCGCCAGTCGCTCACCGACGCGGGCGAGGCCTACCTGGACCGGGTGCGCCCGCTGCTGCAGGACCTGGAAGAAGCCGACGCGCTGGTGAGTTCGCGCACGCGCGAGCTGGCCGGCGTGCTGCGGGTGCTCACCCCGCCGGCGCTGGCCACCCACGTGCTGGCCCCGCTGGTGGCGGGCTTCCACGAGCGCTACCCCAGCGTGCAGCTGGACATCGAGGTCGACACCCAGCGCGAGCCCCAGATCGAGCAGTACGACATCACCCTGCTGGGCACCAGCAGCGGCTTCGACGCCAACGTGATCGCACGCAAGATCAACGAGACCGAGGCCATCCTGGTCGCGTCGCCGCGCTACCTGGCCCGCCGGGGCGCGCCGCAGACCCCCGGCGACCTGCTGCGCCACGACTGCCTGCGCACCAAACCCGAGAGCCTGCGCCAGCGGCACTGGACGCTGTTCCGCTCCGACAACGACCAGGAACGCGTGGAAGTGGATGTGTCGCCCGTGCTCTGGTCCAACCACAACGACACGCTGATCCGCGCCGCCCTCGACGGCGCGGGCATCACGGCCACCGCGGTGGAACTGGCCGCACCCCACCTGGCCAGCGGCACCCTGGTGCGGGTGCTCAGCCCCTGGATCACCGGCCGCTTCACGCTCTACGCCGCCCTGCCCAGCCGCAAGTTCCTGCCGCAGCGAACGCGCGTGTTTCTCGACTACCTGAGCGAGCAGACCCAGGTCGGCGTGGCCAGCGCGCTGGCCGCCTGCGCGGCCTGCTGAGCCGCGCAGGCGGCCAACGCGCTTACATCCTGTTGCTCAAAAACCGCGCCCTGCGCAACCCCGTTCGGGCGGGTGATTCGTTTCAGTGGGCTCCACACTTTTTTCTGGAGCTGACATGCACCCCCCTCGCCTCCACAGCCTGCACCGCCTGGCCCTGGCCGGCCTTGCCACCACCGCCCTGCTGGGCGCCCTGCCCGCACACGCCGTCGGCCGCGTGGTCGACGTGCAGGTGATCGACCGCGACAGCGGCGAAACCCTGCAGGTGCACCGCCACCAGGGCGACTACTGGGTGGCCGGGCGGCCCGGTGCACGCTACGCGGTGTCGGTGCGCAACACCACCGGCGCGCGTGTGATGACCGTGGTCTCGGTCGATGGCGTCAACGTGATCTCGGGCGAAACCGCCGCCTGGAACCAGACCGGCTACGTGCTCTCGCCCTGGCAGCACCACGACATCCACGGCTGGCGCAAAAGCAGCAGCGAGATCGCGGCCTTCCACTTCACCGCGTCGCCCGCCTCGTACGCCGCGCGCACCGACCGGCCCGACCACGTGGGCGTGCTCGGCGTGGCGGTGTTCCGCGAAAAGGTGGCACCGGTGGCGCAGCCCTGGCCCGAACAGCGCCCCGAACCCCTGCCCTACGGCCGCCACGACCCGCGCGAACGCCTGGCGCGCAGCGAAGCCGTTGGCGCGCCACCGGCACCCGCCGCTGCGGAAGCCCCTTCCAACGCACAGGACAGCGCCACAGCGTCGGCAACGGAACGCGCGCCCGGCGCAGCCCGTCGCCCGGCCCCACGCCTGGGCACCGGTCATGGCGAACGCGAAGAGGCCTGGGTCGGCCACACCAGCTTCGAGCGCCGCAGCGAGCGGCCCGACGACCTGATCCGCATCCGCTACGACAGCCACGAGAACCTGGTCGCCATGGGCATCCTTTCGGTCCGCCCGGTGCCGCCACGACCGAACCCGTTCCCGGTGCCGCCGGGCTATGTGCCCGACCCCAGCTGAATGAGGTGCCAGCTCCCCCGCTGCGCCGCCGGGCCGCCCTCAGGGCGAAACCCATAATCCCCGCATGACCGGCGCAGCCAGCGAACCTTCGGACGAACACCTGATGCAAGCCTTTGCAGGCGGGGACGCGCGCGCCTTCGAAACCCTGTACGACCGCCACGCGCTGCCGGTGTGGCGCTTCGTGCGGCGCAGCCTGCCCGATGCCAGCCTGGCCGACGATCTGGTGCAGGACGTGTGGTTCACGCTGGTGCGCCACGCACCGCAGTACGAGGCGCGCGCCAAGTTCCGCACCTGGCTCTTCACGCTGGCGCACCACCGCCTGGTGGACCACTGGCGCACCCACAAGCAGCACACCAGCCTGGACGCCGAAACCGAGGAAGGCGCGGCGCTCGCCGAGACCCTGGCCGCCGAATCGGGCTTTGGCCCCGAGCGGCGCCTGAGCTCGCGCGAGCAGGCCCAGGCCCTGCTGGACGCGCTGGCCGATCTGCCGGCGGCGCAGCGCGAAGCCTTCTTGCTGCAGGCCGAAGGCGGCCTGAGCCTGGCCGAGATCGCACAGGCCACCGGCGTGACGCAGGAGACCGCCAAGAGCCGCCTGCGCTACGCCCGCGCCCGCCTGCGCGAAGCACTGGAGGTGCACGCATGAGACGCCGCGCGGTCGCTCCGAAGACGCTCTGCCCGGCAGCGCACAGCACGGAGGTCTCCCCATGAGCGAGCACCCCACCCCACGCCCCGGCGACCGGTTGCTGCAGCGCTACCAGGAGGCCAACGCGCTGGACACCGCGCGGCCCGACCCGGCACTGCGCGAACGCGTGCTGGCGCAGGCCCGCGCCCAGGCTGCGCTGAACGCGCAGACACCTGCAACGCCCCGCACCGGGAAAGCGGCCAACGACAGCGCCTGGACGCTGCGCGCGCTGGGCAGCCTGGCGGTGCTCGGCCTGGTGGGCCTGCTGGCCCTGCAGTTCGACCGTGGCACGCCCGAAGAACGCGACGTGGCATTTGGCACCGCGCCGCGCGCGCCCGTGCTCGCACCACCCGCGCCACCAGCGGCCGCGCCCGCCGCGTCCACCGTGGAGGCGCCGGTCATGGCGCCATCCGAGCCCGCCCCCCGCGAGGCCACAACAGCGGCGGCCAAGGCCCTGCCCCGCGCCGAAGCGGTGGGCCCCACGCCGTCGCGCGACCGCGCTGCGCCGCCCGATCAACCCGCCGCGGCCCAACGGTCGGCCCCTGCCCTGGCATCCAGCCCAGCCCCCACCGCCGAGCACGCCACCGCCGACGCAGCCGCGCCCGCACCAGCCGCCACGGCACCGGCGCCGATGGCCAGCAACGAAGCGCCCGCACCCGGCCAGCGCATCGCGCCCGCACCCGCCCCCGCACCAGCACCAGCACCAGCACCTGCACCAGCACCAGCACCTGCACCTGCACCTGCACCCGCCGCGGCTGCGTTGCCAGCCCCCACCATGTCCGCCCGGGCACCGGCCCCCGCCACCGCGCCGGCCCCGGCAGCGGCACCGCTCGCAGAGGCCACCGCACCCGCACGGTCGGCGGCACGGCCGGCCCGCCTGCCTGCGCTGCTGGAAGCCGCCACCGCCGGCCGGTCCAACGACGTGCGCCGCCTGCTGGGCATGGGCGCCGACGTGAACCAGACCGACCGGCTGGGCCGCACCGCCCTGATGATCGCGGCCGGGGCGGGCGACGAAAGCCTGGTGACCCTGCTGCTGGCCGCGGGCGCCGACCCCGGTCTCACCGACCGGCAGGGGTGGAGCGCCGCCGACCATGCCCGCGCGGCGGGCAACGATGCCCTGGCGGCCCGGCTCGCGGACGCGCCAGCCCCGGCCAGCGGCAGGCGCTAGGGCCTGTTCAAGCGTTCCTGCGCCACCTTCCAGCGGCGCTGCGCTTCGGCGCGCTTGGCGCGAACCCACCCGCGGGCGGCGCGACCACCTGAACCCGAGTACCTGACCCCGGCGACCTGAGCGCAGCGCCCCGATCGGAGCGATCAGGCCTGGCGTGTCAGGCGGCCGGGTGCAGCGCCAGCCAGGCCCGCCACACATCGGCCAGCTGTTCGTGGGTGACCGGCTTGCTCACATGCCCCAGGCAGCGGATGCCGCGGGCGTTCAGCAGGCGCTGGGCCATCTCCACCACCGAGGCGCCGGCCCCGCTGCACAGCACCACGCCGCCGGCAAACCCGACCTCGCCCAGGTGGCGGATCAGATCGACGCCGTCCATCTGGGGCATCAGCAGATCGGCCATGAGCAGCAGCCCCTCGGTATCCCGCCCGCGCAGGCCGGCCAGCAGGGCCGCCCCGGAGCCAAAGGTCTGCGGCTCGGGCAGGCCCTGCGCACGGGCCAGGCGCAGCAGGCAGTGCAGCTGGGTTGGGTCGTCGTCCACGCACAGCAGCGCCAGCGCAGTACCGGGCCGATGTGCCAGCGCGGCAAAGTGCGCGTGCACCGCCGCCACGGTGGCTTCGAGCCCGGCCACCCCGCGCTGCGCTGCCTCGGTGCGTTGCTCGCGCACGGCCTGCTCCAGCGCGTCCAGCTCACGCCACAAGGCCAGCGCCCCGGTCGCGTGGGCCGACGACTTGAGCCGGTGCGCCACAAAGCCGACCTGCGTCCAGTCGTCGCGGTCCGCGGCGGCCATCACTTCAACCACCGCCCGGTCGGCGGCGCGCAGCAGGCGTTGCCGCAGCTCGGCCAGCAGCGGGGCGTCGTCGCCCAGCAGGCGCAGCGGCAAGGCGTCGTCGAACGCCGGGCCGTCGGCCGCCGGGGGCGGCACCGGTCGGGCCAGGGCCTGCACCGCGGGCGCCGGTGGCACGCCGGCCAGCGGCGGCAGGCAGGCCTGCAAGGCCATCCGCAGGCGATCCAGCGTCACGGGTTTGCTCAGGTAGCCGTCCATGCCCGATGCGAGGCAGCGCTGGCCCTCGCCCCCCAGCACATTGGCCGTGAGCGCCAGCACCGGCAAGCGCTGCCCGGGCGCCTCGGCGTCGCGGATCGCGCGGGTCAGCGCCATGCCGTCCAGGCCCGGCATGCGCAGGTCGGTCAGCAGCAGGGCGTAGCGGGCCGGCGCCTGTTGCCAGCGCTCCAGGGCCACGCGCCCGTCTTCCACCACTTCGCTAGACAGGCCCAGCAAGGCCAGTTGCTGCGCGATCACTTTCTGGTTGATGTCGTTGTCCTCGGCCACCAGCACCACGCGGTCACCGGCCGCGGTGCGCAGGTCGTCGGACGGCTCGGCCTGCGGTGCCGGCGCGCGCGTCGGCGGGGCCAGGCGGCGGGCCGCCATCGCCACGGCCTGCAGCAGGTCGCTGCGGTGCAGGCCGTGGGTGTGCAGCACCACCTGCCCGTCGGCGTCCAGGTGGGGCACGTCGCGCGTGTGGTGGGTCAGCCGCACCAGGGCGTGCCCCGCCAGGCGCTCCTTGATCGCCGGGTCCAGCACCGGCGGGCCGGCCTCGCCCAGCAGCAGCACCGGGGTGCCGCCGTCCGCGGGCGGCCAGGGCACGTCCTCGCCGGCCGAGGTGGTCGCCCCCGCGGCCGCCAGGTAACGCTGCCAGTGCGGGGCCGGGTCTTGCGGCCCCACCACCAGGTGGCAGTGCACCCCGTGCAGGTCGATCTCGGTCGGCGCCGGCTCGCCCGCGACCGCGCTTAACGGCAGGTCGACGGTGAAACGGGTGCCCACGCCCGGCGTGCTGTGCAGGCCCAGGGCGCCGCCCATGGATTCGACCAGGCGCTGGCAGATCGCCAGCCCCAGCCCGGTGCCGCCGTAGTGGCTGGTGGTCGAGACCTCGCCCTGCACAAAGGGCTGGAAGATGCGTTGCTGCACGTCCTCGGTCATGCCGATGCCGTTGTCCTCCACCACCAGCCGCAGGCCGCCGCCCGGTGCCGGCTGCGCGCACAGCGACACCTGGCCCACCCGGTCGAGCCCGGCGCAGAACTTGATGGCGTTGCCCACCAGGTTCAGCAGGATCTGGCGCACCCGGGTGGCGTCGCCCATCCACTGGGCGGGCAGGTCCGGGTCCACAAAGGCGTGCAGGCGCACACCGCGTCCGATCGCCACCGGCTGCACCGCGTCGCAGGCCTTTTCGACCAGGCGGTGCAAGGCCAGCGGCGCCATCGCCAGCTCCAGCCGACCGGCCTCGATCTTGGAGAAGTCCAGGATGTCGTCGATCAGGGTCAGCAGCAGATCGGCAGACTCGTGGATCGTCTCGACCAGGTCCTTCTGGTGCGGGCTCAGGCCCGACTGCAGCAGCACGTCGGCGATGCCGATCACGCCGTTCATGGGCGTGCGGATCTCGTGGCTCATGGTCGCCAGGAAGGTGCTCTTGGCCGCGCTGGCCCGCTCCGCCGAGCGCTTGGCCCGCTCCAGCTCGTCGGTGCGCTGGGCCACCAGCTCGTCCAGGTGCTGGCGGTAGCGCGCCAGGTCTTCGCCCATGCGGCGCTTTTCGGTGATGTCTTCCTTGACCGCGAGGTAGTGGGTGGCGCGCCCGCTCTCGTCGCGCACCGGCGAGATCACGGCGAACTCGATGTAGTGCGTGCCGTCCTTGCGGCGGTTGTTGAAGAAGCCGCGCCACGGATGGCCCGCGGCCAGGCTCTCCCAGAGCTTGCGGTAGCGGGGCGCGGGCGTCAGGCCCGACTGCAGCAGGCGCGAGTTCTGGCCGATCAGCTCGGCACGCGCGTACCCCGAGGCCTTGCACATGGCCTGGTTGACGTACACGATGTTGGCCGCCAGATCGGTGATGACGATGGCTTCGGATGCCTGGCCCGCCGCCTGGGCCAGCATGCGCAGCCAGCCGGTTTCTTCGCGGCGATGGGTCACGTCGCGCAGCACGCGCACCTCGGCCACGCCCTCGATCACGCGGCGGCGGTCCTCGAAGGTGCACAGGCGCCCGTCCGGGTGCCAGTACTCCCATTCCAGGGTGTCGGCGTCGCCGGCCGTGGCCGGCGCATCGGGCCGGGCCCGTGTGTGGCATTCGCCGCCACTGAACAGGTGCGCAATGTGGCGGCGGCGCAGCGCGTCCAGCGGTTTGCCCAGCAGCCGCAGCGCCTGCGGGTTGGCGTCGGTGATGCACTGGCGGGCATCGAGCAGCAGCACGCCATCGGGCAGGTCGTTGAGCAGCAGCTCGCGTTCGGCCTGTGCCCGCGCGTGCTCGGTCACGTCCAGCATCACGCCCTGGATGAGCGGGCCCTCGCCGTCGGTGGGCGCCACGATCCGGATCACGTCCCGGAAGTGGCGCCAGGCGCCGTGGCGGGTGCGCAGCCGGTACGACAGCTCGAAGGTCTGCCCTTGTTCCAGCCCGCGCGCAAGCGCCTCCAGCGTGGGGTCCCGGTCGCCCGGGTGCAGGGCGTTCAGCCACGCCTGCGGGCTGGCCATCCATTCGTCGGGCGTGTAGCCCAGCTCGCGCACGCGCGAGCTGATGTAGAGCGTGGAGCGGCTGGCGTCCAGCCCGGCGCGGTAGACGATGCCGGGCATCTGCTCGGCCAGTTCACGGAACTCGCGCTCGCGGGCCTGCAGGCGCACCTGCTCGCGCCGGCTGACGAACCAGTGCTCCGCCGCGTGCGCCAGGTCGATCAGCACCACCCGCTCCAGGCTGCCCAGCGTCCGGGGCACGGGTGCGCTCAGGCACAGGGTGCCCACCACGTGGCCGTCCACCCGCAGCGGGGCACCGGCGTAAAACCGCACGCCCTGGCCTTGCAACACCAGCGGGCTCCGGGCAAAGCGCGGATCCAGCGTGGCGTCGGTCACCACCAGCAGTTCCCGTTCGCGCACCGCCTGCAGGTGGAACACGGGGTCGTCCAGCAGCGGGTGCTGTTCCAGCCCGTGCGCGGCTTTCACCCAGTGTCGGTCTTCGTCGGCCAGGCAGATGGCGGCCACCGGGCAACCCAGGGCGTGCGCGGCCACCTGGATCAGGTCGTTCAGCGTGGCGTCGGAGGTGTCCAGATCGGCCAGCGAGCGCAGGGTCTGGAGGCGGGAGAGGTTGTGCTGGATCGAAACAGTGGACATGGGGGAGCAGCACACGAAGCGCCGTGGCGCATCCGCTGGCCCAGGCGGGCCCGGCGGATCGGGTAAAGCGTCGACTCTGCCCACAAGCCCCGCCGCTGGCTGTAGGGAGTTATTGACATGTGTCCGCCACACGGCGCCCACCCGTGACGCACCGCACAGGCGGGCGCGGCCTTTTCGGACCGGCCGGGCCGGTCAGTCCTCGTCGGCGCTGATCAGCCCCTCGCGGATGGCCAGGCGCACCAGCGCCGGCACATCGGGCACCTCCAGCTTGGTCATGATGCGGCTGCGGTAGGTGTCCACCGTCTTGGGCGAGAGGTGCAACAGCTCGCCAATGGCCGCACTGGAGCGCCCCCGCACCACCAGCGCCACGATCTGGCGTTCGCGCGAGGACAGCAGGCCGAACAGCCCGCCCGCGGGCGCGGCCGTCAGCGCGCGGTCCGCCAGTTCCTGCACGCCCGGCCCCAGGTGCCGGTGGCCCTGGCACACCCGCTGCACGGCGTTGAGCACCTCGGACGCCGGGGACCCCTTGAGCACATACCCGCTGGCCCCCAGGCGCAGTGCCTCGACCACGTGCCCCGGCTGGGCCAGCATGGTCAGCACGATGTACCGGGTGAAGGGCGTGCGCGCGGGCAGCTGCTCCAGCAGTTCCAGGCCCGAACGGTGGTCCAGGCTCAGGTCGACCAGCACCACGCTGGGCGTCAGGCGCGGGATGTCCACCAGCGCCTGGCCGACATCGCCCGTCTCGCCGACCACGCGGTGCCCCCCGTGCTCCAGCACCACGCGCAGGCCGTCGCGCATGAGGGCGTGGTCGTCCACCAGGTAGATGTCGCTCATGGCTCCAGCCCTTCGATGGTCAGCTCCACCACCGTGCCGCCACCGTCGCGCGGCCCCACCACCAGCGTGCCGCCCACCGCCTGCGCGCGCTCGCGCATGCCCACCATGCCCAGGTGCCCTGGCCGGCCTTCCCGCGCGTCGGCGGCGATGCCCACCCCGTCGTCTTCCACGCGCAGGCTCAGGAAGCTGGCGTCGCCGTCGAGCGACACCACCACCGTGCGGGCCTGCGCGTGCTGCAAGGCGTTGGCCACGGCTTCGCGGGTGATCATGAACACCGCGTACTCCACCGTGTCGGGCCAGCGCAGGTCGTGCACCGGGGGGTGCATCTCCAGCGACAGCCGCACCCCCAGCACGCCGGCCGGCGAGTTGCGCAGCTCGTTGTCCAGCGCGGCGGCCAGGCCCTGATCTTCCAGCAGGGGCGGGCGCAGTTCCAGCAGCACGTGGCGCACCTCGGCGATGGCACCGGTCAGCAGGCCCAGGGCCTTGGACAGCAGCTCCGGTGCGACCGCCTGCCCCTCTGCCTGCGCGGCCTGGATCACGTCCAGGTACAGGCGCGCGCTGCTCAGCTGCTGACCCAGCTGGTCGTGCAAGGCCTGGGCGATGCGCCGGTTGGTCTCGCGCTCCTGCAGCATCAGGCTCGCGGCCAGGGCCGACAGGTCTTTCTGCGAGCGCTCCAGCGCCAGCGCGACGCGTTTGCGCTCGCTGATGTCGGTGAAATAGACCGACGCCCCTTGCGCCGACGGGTAGATGCGGCATTCGATCCAGCGCTGCCAGGGCTCGAACCAGTCCTCCACCAGGGTCGATCGCCCGTCGGCCATGGCCGCGAAGAAGGCGTCGGCATAGCGGGTGCCCACCGCGCCGGGGATCAGGTCCCACACCAGCTGGCCCACCATGGTCTGGGGGTCCGCGCCGGGCTGGATGAACGCCGCCGCCTGGTGGTTCACATAGGTCAGGTACTGCTCGGCGTTGACG
>ERZ1645185.1143-NODE-1143-length-10981-cov-4.041827_pt1 | contig 10981 bp, 9 predicted proteins | sample MGYA00575351_ERZ1645185 | MGnify/ENA primary metagenome ERZ1645185 (study PRJEB40838, sample SAMN11284767) | freshwater sediment metagenome | isolation source: river sediment | host: Sediment | place: India: Jana village, Kanpur | collected 2015-12-17 ... | reverse complement strand
TGCTCTTCCGATCTACCCGTGCGAGCGTGCATTCTACGCGTGGAGAATCGAGCGGTCTATCCCGTGGATGCATGGCCAGGTTCGGCATCCTGTGTTATAAGAGCGCGCGATGCTGACCGGTGTCGCGGACTGTATCTAAAATTACCGGGGACTGTATCGAATCACATACAGGAGGGTGGCCATCCGTGATTGAAGGCACTCGTCCTTGCAATCCGGTGCATTCAGAATATTGACATCGAGCGGGGCTTGTCGACGATGTCTCGTTTTGATACATGCGTTGGCATCCTGCACATCGGATGGTACGAATGGTGCACATTTACGTAGAAAGGCGGTTTGTTCCTGCCGGTCGTTCGTCGACTGAACATAGATAAGTGTTTCGCAACAAAGGGTGAGTCGGATGAAGGACTTCATCAGAATCCTCCTGGTCACTTCGGACAATCAGTATCAGGCCTGGTTCGATGAGGCTCACCTTGTACAGGTGTTGCAACGTGTACTGCCCGGAGTGACCGTAGAGTCCGACCGGGTGTCGAACCCTTCCATACCGTGTCCTCGCTCCCCGCATGTGCTGCTGCTTCACTACCCGTCTGCGGAGCCTTCATCGACACAGAGGCTTGCCGATGTGGCCGGTCGTTGGCCGGACGTGCCGATACTAGGGCTGTTCGCAGCGGAGCATGGCCGCCTGCCACAGCTCGTGAACGGAGTTCCGACGGAGTTGAACGACTTTGTGTTGTGCCCGGTCGATGGCGACGAGTTGGCCCTGCGAATCGGGCGAATCTTCCTGGCCGGGCGGAGCTCAACACCCTATGGTATCGGCCGGTCCCAGCGCGTGAGGATCGATTCACTTGTGGGGGAGAGCGTGATCTTTCAGACACAGGTTGAAAAAATTCCCCTCTTTGCCGATGTGGATGCGACGGTGCTGCTGCAGGGTGAAACCGGAACCGGGAAGGAAGTGTTTGCTCGCGCGATTCACTATTCCAGCGCCAGGAAGGACCATGCGTTCATTCCGATCAATTGTGCGGCACTGCCCGATCAGTTGTTTGAAAATGAATTATTCGGGCATGTGAAGGGCGCGTATACGAGCGCAGCCAGCGAACAAGGCGGGCTCGTCCTCGAGGCCGAGGGAGGGACGTTGTTCCTCGACGAGGTCGATGCGCTGAATCCGTATGCTCAGGCGAAGCTGCTGCGCTTCGTGCAATACCGGGAGTATCGGTCGTTGGGCTGTTCGCGCACGAAGCTGGCGAACGTGCGGATCATCGCGGCATCCAATCACGATCTCCGGCAGGCCGTGACGGAGCGGCAGTTTCGCGAGGATCTCTTTCACCGGCTCAATGTGTTGTCGCTGGTGGTGCCGCCTCTGCGGGAGCGTGTGGAAGACATTCCGTTGCTGGCCAACCGGTTTCTCCAGCGCCTCCGGCGAGCGGATGGGCAAGGCCCGCGACGACTGTCCGGAGACGCCATCCAGAAATTGATCGCGTATGCCTGGCCGGGGAATGTGCGGGAGTTGGAGAGTACGCTCCAGCGGGCCGTCGTCATGTGCGGGTCCGCGACGATTCAGGCGCAGGATATCGAGTGTGCGGGGGAGGCATCCAAAACCCCCTGTCTGGATGGCTCGCTTCGCGCGGCGAAAACCTCCGCGACCATGGATGTCGAACGGGCCTATCTTGTGAAGACGCTGGTGACATTCCGGGGAAACGTGACGCATGCGGCCAAAGCGGCAGGCAAAGAACGCCGAAGTTTTCAGCGACTCCTTCGAAAATACGGGATCGATCGCGAAGCGTATCAGAACGATCCGACCGGTTCTTCGCGAGATTGTCCGCCCCCCTTCGAGACACCGTTCGACGGCCGCGCCTAAGTTCCTCACCACCGCGGCGGGTTTGCCGCACCGGCCATCGCCCTGATTTTCAGCGGTATTTCAAAATTTGCATCGGCTTGCTGCTGCGGCAACATTGCCGCGCCATCCCGATTTCATCTGTGCGATTCCCGTTAAATCACGGAAACGGAATGTTCCCTAATGGCATTGCTCTTGCTCATTCCCGCAGGAGTGCCGTGATGGAGTGGGGCTCCGAGGATCATGCCGGATGGAAGAGCACGATGCAGAGTTCAGGCGCAGCATTCTCGACTACCTGGTTCATCATCCTGGCGCGAAAGACACTCAGAAAGGGGTGCTGAATTGGTGGATCGCTGCACCGTGCCTGGATGAAGGTGCCGAACGTCTCGCTATCGAGGCGTTGGAAAAGCTGGTTGCGCAAGGCTGGGTCCTGAAACGCGACACGTCGAATCAGCCGATCTATAGCCTGAATCATGCGCACCTGAAAGAGATACGAACATTTCTGACACAGGACGGAAACGAAACGTGAACGTCCTAAGCCGAGGAGGATGAGCATGCCAGTGCAACCAACCTATCCGGGCGTGTACATCGAGGAGCTGCCGAGCGGGGTGCGCACGATCACCGGAGTCGCCACGTCGATCACGGCGTTCGTAGGCTACACCGCCCGCGGTCTCGATCATCGCGCGAGCCGCATTCTCAGTTTTGCCGATTTCGAGCGCGCGTTCGGGGGGCTCGCCGCCGATAGTGAAGTGAGTTATGCCGTCCAGCAGTTCTTCAACAACGGCGGCTCGCAAGCCTATGTTGTGCGGATTCCGAAGAACGATGCGGTGGCAGGAAAAATTACAGTGAAGGACGGCGACCAAGGAGGCAGCAAACAAGCCCTCACCGTGACCGCCCTCAGCAAGGGAGCCTGGGCGAACAACGTCATCGTCGATGTGGACTATGGAGCCGTGGGCTCGGATGCGAAGGCGTTTAATCTGACCATCACGGATCGATTCACCAACACGACGGAGGTTTTTTCCAACGTCACGATGGATAGTACCAAGACGAACTATGTCGTAGCGGTGGTGAATCACGCGGACAACGGCTCGCAACTCGTGTCGGTGGCCGTGCCGGACGCGACCGCGGGACGGCCGATGGAAACCGGAACGGTAGGGGGAGATATCGACCTCTCTCAGATCAAGAACGATAAGGCCTATACGCTCAAAATCAGCAGCGACGTGCCGTCTGGCGCCATCAATAATGTGGACTGCACCTTCATCGCACCAGGAGAGCCGATTCCGTCCTCGATTGCGGGGGTCTGTCGACTTCTTGAAACCAAGGTGAATTTGAAACTGCAGGCCACTCTGCCTGGAGCGTCGATTCGATGTGTGGCGAGTGCCAGTGGAAAGGGCGTGCGCATCAACGCGCTGTTTCCGCCTGAACTTGTTCCCGGGGCGCTTGATGCGAAGATGACGTTCAGCGCGGGGGCTCCTGATGATGCCGCTGCGATACTCAAGCTCACGGCGGGGGTGAAGTCAGCCAATGTGGCACATTATTGGGTGGGGCAGGGCCGAGCGACGCTCGCGCAGACCGGTGCGGTGCTCGGCGTGGACGGGACGAAACTGCCCTTGACTGCCGATTTGATCGGGAGTCCCAGCCTCTTTACGGGCATCTACGCGTTGGACAAGGTCGACCTGTTCAACATTCTCTGTATCCCCGATGCCACGCGATCCGCGCCGGGCAATCCAAATGCGCTCGACTCCGCAGTCGATCCAAATTCGATCTTCGGTGCCGCCATGATTTTCTGTAAGCAAAAGCGGGCGTTTCTCCTCGTCGATAGTCCGCCGAACGTCGCCGAGGTCTCCTCCGGCGTCGATTGGATCTCCTCGGGTTTGACCGTGCACGATCTGAACGGCGCCGCCTATTTTCCCCGCCTCAAACTGGCCGACCCCCTGAACAATTACCAGCTGCGGCAATTCGCTCCCTGCGGAGTCGTCGCGGGACTGTACGCCCGCACCGACGTGGCCCGTGGGGTGTGGAAGGCGCCCGCAGGAACGGAGGCCAAGCTCAGTGGCGTGCAAGGGTTGGCCTACACCTTGACCGACGGAGAAAACGGCGTGCTGAACCCGCTGGGGCTGAATTGCTTTCGCACCTTTCCCGTGTACGGGACCGTGTCTTGGGGGGCGCGTACCCTCGTAGGATCTGATGCCGAAGCGAGCGAATGGAAATACGTACCCGTCCGACGTCTGGCGCTGTTTCTGGAAGAAAGCTTGTACCGCGGTACGCAGTGGGTGGTGTTCGAACCGAACGATGAGCCCCTCTGGGCGCAGATCAGGCTGAACCTGGGCGCCTTCATGCACAACCTGTTTCGACAGGGTGCGTTCCAAGGCACCGCACCGCGGGACGCCTACTTCGTGAAGTGCGACAAGGAAACGACCACACAAAACGATATCAATCTCGGCATCGTCAACATCGTCGTCGGATTCGCTCCGCTCAAACCTGCAGAGTTCGTCATCATCAAGCTCCAGCAGATGGCCGGCCAGATCGCGACCTAGCGGTTTGTGGAACAGCCGAGTGTCGGGGGCAGATGAGTGTATGGGTGGATAGGGAAACGATTGTATCACCACTCGCAGGATGCTCAAAAAGGCCGTCCGCCGCGGCCGCAGCGAGCGCAGGGGCGAGGCGTACTATTCCCGTACGTCGAGCCTCTGTGCGATGCGAGAACAACGGTGGCGGATTTTTTCAGCATCCTGCTAAGAGGAGGAAAACATGGCGCAGTTTACCGTCAACACGCATCGGTTCGATCCCTACAAGAACTTCAAGTTCCGGGTGAAATGGGACGGGCGTTACGTCGCGGGGGTCAGCAAGGTCGGTTCGTTGAAGCGCTCCACCGAAGTGGTCGAGCACCGCGAGGGCGGCGATCCCAGCACCAGCCGCAAGTCCCCCGGCCGCACCAAGTATGAAGCCATTACGCTGGAGCGGGGGGTGACCCACGACACTGCCTTCGAGCAATGGGCGAACAAGATTTGGAACTTCGGGTCCGGGTTGGGCGCAGAAGTGTCGCTCAAGGATTTCCGGAAAGACATCATCATCGAGTTGTACAACGAGGCGGGACAACTGGCCATCGCCTACAAAGTCTTCCGTTGTTGGGTGTCGGAATATCAGGCCCAGCCCGACCTCGATGCCAATGCCAACGCCGTGGCGATACAGACGCTCAAACTCGAAAACGAAGGCTGGGAACGCGACTACGAAGTCACAGAACCGTCGGAGCCGACCTTTACGGAGCCGTGATGATGGCGCAGCAACCACAGGCGGGCCTATCGTCCGCGGCCGTCCTCGATCTGTGGGAACAGGGGGTGAACCGGCATCCGGTCGACCGGGCCTTGCTCCTGTTGCAGTACGCCTGTCCTGAGGAGTCGTTCGAGTCCCTCTGCGACTGGCCGCTAGGGGCGCGCGATGCGAGGTTGTTGGCACTGCGTCGCGCCACCTTCGGGGATCGGATCGAGAGTTACGCCGAATGTCCGGATTGCCGCAATGGTCTCGAGTTCGACCTCTCCTGCGAAGGACTGGTGGTCTCGGCGGCCACCTCCCGCTCCATCTGGACCACCGTGGAGCAAGACGGTCGCTCTTGGGAACTGCGCGGACCCAACAGCCGGGATCTCGCCGACGCTGCCGCCGCGACCGATCTGGAGGCGGCGCGGCGTCTCATCCTCTCGCGCTGCGTGCGCGGGGCGGGCAGGCCGGTAGACGAAGCCGGCTGGACGGATGAGCTGCAGCAAGCCCTGACGGTACGGCTGAGTGAAGTCGATCCGTTGGCCGAGATCCTGATCGACCTCTCCTGTCAGGTCTGCGGGCGACAGTGGCAGAACCTGTTCGATGTGGTCGGTTTCCTCTGGCACGAAATTCAGACGCGCGGCCGGAGGTTGCTGCAGGAGGTCGATCTCTTGGCCCGCACCTATGGCTGGACGGAAGGGGAGATTCTCCGTTTGGGCGAGCAGCGCCGTAGCCTCTATATGGGGATGGCACTCTCATGAGCGATTTCCTGACCAGACTCATTCAACGGCAGACCGGAAACCTGCCCACCGTGCAACCACGTCCTCGCTCCATGTTCGCGCCTGCGGCGGATCAGCCGAGCTTGTCGATCATCGATGAGTCGGCGATGACGGAGCCTGCTCCAGTGGAAGTTCTTAGGCGGGCGCCCGATGCGCCCAGTCGCGTCGCGCCCATCACGCTATCGACCTCAGCCATCGATGCGCCGTTACCTGCAGAGACTCCGGTGGGTCGAATCCAGGCCGCTCCTGTCGTTCAGCCGCCGCACGTGGCCGAGCCATCGCCCACGGCAACCAGGGCGGAAGGACGTCCCACCAGAAGCGAAGCCACGAGTATCGAACTGCAGCCTCCGCTCCGTACCCGCTCACTGCCTGCGGCTCCTGCGGGACCGGAACCGAACCGTCGATCGGCGGAGAACCGTCCTGAACGACCTGGTCGGACAGAGGTGGCGGCGGGTCCTCTCATGACGCCTCCGCCGCCGTTAGTCCGATCCTCGGAGCTGCGGCAACCACCCGTTTTGTCGGCTCCGCCGTCGCTGCGGCCGGCCGAACAGTCGGGACAAGGGCCCAAACAGGATCAGCTGAATAAGGAGCCTCCTGTGCACGTCACGATCGGACGTATCGAGGTGACGGCGCAATCGACGCCGGCCTTCCCCAAGCGCAAAACCGGTTCGCGACCACCGTCCATGTCTTTGGAAGACTATTTGGCGCGCCGCCAGGGGAGGGGCGCGTGAGCAGCGCATTGGCCATTGCCGGAGTCACCGCCGTGCTTCGAGACCTCCTCAACGACGGCTTGATCAACCACAACGTGAGCGGCCTCATGGGCAGCACCGTCACGGTGAGCGCCTTGCCGCCGGATCGCGTCGTGCCGGGCAACGGCACCGAAAGCACTCAGCTGAATCTGTTTCTCCATCAGGTCACCTTCAATACAGGCTGGCGCAACCATGCCTTGCCCTCCCGCGACGGATCAGGCACCCAACGGCTCAGCAATCCGCCGCTGGCCCTCGATCTTCACTACCTTGTCAGCGCCTACAGCGCCGAGGAGTTGGGGAGTGAAATCCTGCTCGGGTACGCGATGCAACTACTGCATGAGACTCCGGTCTTGGATCGGAAGGCGATCACGACCGCGCTGAATCCTTCTCCGCCGGTGGAGACGACGTTGCCTCCGGCCTTGCGGGCTCTGGCCGAATGCGGCCTGGCGGATCAAGTGGAACAGATCAAGCTGGTTCCGGATCCCCTCAGCAGCGAAGAGATGTCCAAACTCTGGACCGCAGTGCAGTCCCACTACCGACCCACTGCGGCCTATGTGGCGACTGTGGTGTTGATCGAGTCCTCGAAACCGACCAAGCCGACATTGCCGGTGCTCACTCGCGGGCCGGTCGATCCGGTGACGAATCTGGAGAGGGGTGTGGTGGTCCAGGCCGATCTCCTGCCGCCGTTTCCGACCATTCAGACGGTGCAGTCGATCGATGGGCAACCGGTCGCCGCGGTGGGAGCGACCGTCGAACTGACCGGACATCACCTGAATGGCACCAATCGAACCGTGGTGTTTTCGAATGCTCGATTCGACATCGTCTTTGAGGTGGCAGCCTTGGCCGGCGACTCGGCCTCGCAGCTCCAGGTGATCGTGCCGCCGTCGTTGGCCGTCGGTTTCTACCAGGTGGCGGTGCGACTCGTTCGTCCGACGGAGACCGAAGCAAGGATCAGCAACCAGCTGGGACTGATCGTCGGCCCTCTCATCACGACCCCGCTTCCCCTGACGGTGCCCAGGGATGGAGGCGGCAGGGCGACCATCACGCTGGGCTGTGCGCCGGACGTTCGAGCCGGACAATCGGTCTCGCTCTTACTCGGCAGCCGGGAGGTTCTGGCTGAAACGTGGTCCAGTCCGGCGAATTCCTTTACGTTCATCCTCGAACAGGCGCCGGTCGGTGATCATTTGGCGCGGTTGCGCGTGGATGGCATCGACAGTCCGTTGATTGATCGTGCGGCCGAACCGCCGGTGTTCTTCAATTATCGGGTGACGATCACATGAGCGACCGCGTGGCGTACGGCACTTGGGTCCAGGCCAACCAACGATGTTTGGTCGGGGAGTTCGACCGTCTGAAAGCCAGGCTCGCCGGTGGGGAGTCTGCGGAGGCCGCCGGCCACAATATCCACGAGATCGATGCGGAAGGACCGGCCCCGGCCGCCATTGATGTTCTCACCAACCTGTTCGGCCTCAGCCGCTTCGAACGCGATGTGTTGTTGCTCTGCGCAGGCGTCGAAATGAATTCGGAGTTAGCGCATGTCTGCGGCGAGGCGCCGGCGTCCGGCCATCGGCCCTCCGTCACCTTCGGCTTGGCTCTGGCCGCACTCGAAGCGCCGCATTGGAGCGCGTTGACGCCGGTGGGACCGTTGCGCCGCTGGAGGCTCGTGGAACTCGATGAGAGTCCGGGAGTGGCGAATGCCCGCCTCCGTATCGACGAGCGCGTGTTGCACTATCTGGCAGGCGTCAATTATCTCGATCCACGGTTGCGGCCTCTCCTGCGCACCAGACAGCCGGGTGAGTTGCTGGCCGTCGCTCATCGACAGACCGCCGCCACGATCCTCTCCGCAATCGAAGCCGGCCGATCCTCGTCGGGCCTCGTTCTCCTGACGGGCGACGATTTGCAAGGCCAGGGTGATGTGGCGGCTTCCGTGGCATCGGAACTGGGTCTGCATCTGTACGTGCTTCCTGCGGCGCTTGTGCCGACTAGCCCATCGGAGATCGAGGCGCTGGCGGTGTTATGGCAGCGGGAGGCGTTTCTGCTCCATGCGGCGTTGCTCGTGGAGTGCGCGGAGCATGAGGTGCCGAAACAGGCGGGTAGCTTCGTCGACCAACTCGGCGGTCTGGTGTTCGTGATCGGCCAGGAGTTGCCGTCGCTTGCGCGGCCGGCAGTTCCACAGATCGTGAACCGGCCGCAGGCGGTGGAGCAGCGGGCCCTGTGGGAGCAGGCGCTTGGTCAGGATGCCGCGCTGGTCAATGGCTCGCTCGACGGAGTCTCCTGGCAGTTTCGCCTGAGCGCCGGCACGATCGCGACCACGGGTGCGCAGGTACGCAAACGATTGGCAGGGGACGAGCGACCGGAGGGGCTGCTCTGGCGTGCCTGCCGAACGGTGGGTCGGTCGAAACTCGATGACCTGGCCCAACGGATCGAACCGGTTGCCGATTGGGAGGCGCTGATCGTGTCGGCACCGCAACAGACGGCTCTGCGGGCGATGGCGGCTCAGGTGCGGCATCGGTTGACCGTCTATCAGGACTGGGGCTTCGGCAGCCACGGCACGAGGGGACTCGGCATTACGGCCCTCTTTGCCGGCGAGAGCGGAACCGGAAAGACCATGGCGGCCGAAGTGCTGGCCAATGAGCTGAATCTCGATCTCTACCGCATCGATCTCTCGGCCGTCGTCAGCAAGTACATCGGCGAGACGGAACGGAATCTGCGGCGCTTGTTCGATGCGGCGGATGAAAGCGGAGCCATTCTCCTGTTCGACGAAGCCGACGCGCTGTTCGGCAAACGGAGCGAGGTCAAGGACAGCCACGATCGCTACGCCAATATCGAAGTGAGTTATTTGCTCCAACGCATGGAGGCCTATCGGGGGCTGGCGATCCTGACCACCAATATGAAGGCGGCGCTCGATCAGGCCTTTCACCGGCGGTTGCGCTTTGTCGTCCACTTTCCCTTCCCCGATGCCGCGCAGCGGGAAGCCATTTGGCGCACCATGTTTCCCGCGTCGGCACCGGTCGAAGGACTGGATTACGCCAAGTTGGCGCGGCTGCACATGGCCGGCGGGAGCATCCGGAACATCGCCCTCAACGCCGCCTTTCTCGCAGCGCAAACCAGGGAGCCCCTGCGCATGGGACATCTCCTGCAGGCGGCACAGAGCGAGGCGGCAAAGCGGGACCGGCCCCTGTCGGATGCAGAGACCAGGGGGTGGGTATGAGACGCGTCATCGTGACGATCGATCGCCTGACGTTGAAGGGTGTGCGCTATGAGGACCGCCACGCCGTCGCCCAGGGGTTGCAGGAACAGCTCACGGCGCTGTTTGCAGAACCAGGCATGGCGGAGCGGCTTGTGAGCATGGGCGACGTGCCGCGACTTCGAGCTGGGTCGGTCTCGGTCCCGGCAGAGGCGAGCGCGCGCCAAACCGGTGCAGATGTTGCCGACGGCATTGGTAAAGGCTTGATGCGATGAGCAAGACGGCCACGCTCCAAACGACCAGCCGCGCAGCGAGTAGTCCGTCGTCTGGGCTGCTCCTCCAGCGTGCCTGCGCCTGTGGGGGAGCTGCGGGACTCGCCGGAGAATGTGAGGAGTGTAAGACGAAGAAACTCTTGGGCAAGCCGCTGCAGACGAAACTGGCAGTCAGCCAGCCGGGCGACGAATTCGAGCAGGAAGCCGATCGGGTTGCGGAGCAAGTGATGCGGATGCCGGACGCCGAACTGAACAGGCAGCACCGCGATATCGGGACTCCGCTGGTGCAGCGCCGGGCGACAAACGGCGGCACCGGTCTGATGGAAGCGCCGCCGATCGTCCACAATGTGCTGAACTCACCAGGGCAGCCGCTCGATGCCGCAACCAGGGCCTTCTTCGAACCTCGTTTCGGCTATGACTTCAGCCAGGTGCGGGTGCATACGGACGAGAGATCTGTGCACTCGGCACGGGAAGTAGACGCCCATGCTTACACCGTAGGCCACGGCATCGTGTTCAGCGCCGGAAAGTTTGCCCCTGCAACGCAAGAAGGTATGCGATTGCTGGCTCACGAGCTCACGCATGTGGTGCAGCAGTCAACTGAAGTCTCAGTGTCAGGATCCCGAGGGAATGGTCGATTGTCGATGGGAGGAGTCATTCATCGAAAGGCCTCCTTCGTCAAAGGTACGGTCAGCGAACAGTTGAATCTTGCCGATCAATATCTCCACGGCAGAGATGCAGGTAAAACCGATTTCGTGCTGAACGGGTCGACGTTCACGACTGTCAGTGAAGGGCGCAAGGCCCTGCAGACTCCACAAATCGGCAGATCCGAAGGCGGTAAACATGTTCGGTGCTGGTTCGATTCTCTACCGGAGAATAACGTCAGTTACAGCATGAAAGTTCTCAGCTTGGACCCG
>ERZ1645185.1142-NODE-1142-length-10983-cov-5.920571_pt1 | contig 10983 bp, 7 predicted proteins | sample MGYA00575351_ERZ1645185 | MGnify/ENA primary metagenome ERZ1645185 (study PRJEB40838, sample SAMN11284767) | freshwater sediment metagenome | isolation source: river sediment | host: Sediment | place: India: Jana village, Kanpur | collected 2015-12-17 ... | reverse complement strand
CGCCGGCGTAGAGCCCCGCCGTGCGCTCCGCGCCGAGCCCGAGCAGGTGCTGCAGCGCGATGGCGACGCCGGCGCCGACGCCGAGCATCGCCGCGACGAAGAGGTTGTCCCGGAGCCCCTTCCGCTGGAAGGCATCGAAGTACGCCGGCCCGCTGCCGAGGCCGATGGTGTAGACGAACAGGACCAGCCCGACCTGGTACACGATCTCGGGCAGGACGAGCGCGTCGTCGAGGGCGCCGAACGCGAGCCCGACGAAGAGCACCGACGCGATGCCGAGGCTGCTGCCGCCCACGCGCAGGCGCCCGAGCGGGTAGCCGATCGCGGCGACGGCGAACAGGAGGAGGAGCGGACTCTCGCGGAGCAGGCTGGTCACGGTCCGCGAAAGCTACGCGCGGTGCGCCTAGGCGAGCAGTCGGCGGAAGACCGCGGTGGCGCGGCGCATCTCGTCCGTCGTGCCGATGGAGACGCGCAGCCAGGTGTCGAGGGGCGGGAAGGGGCGGCCGACCGCGACGCCGTTGGCGCGGCAGGCCACGCGGAAGGGCTGCGGGTCGCGCCGCAGGTCGATCATCAGGAAGTTGGTGTGGCTGGCGCCGACCGTGTAGCCGGCCTGCTCGAAGAAGGCGCGCGTGAGCGCCTTGGCGCGCCGGTTCTCCTCCTGCTGGGCGCGGACGTGCGCCGCATCGTTGACCGAGGCCGTGGCGGCGGCGAGCGCGAGGACGTTCACGCCGGCGCCCAGGCGCCAGGGCTGCAGGCGCCGCACCGTGTCGGGGTGCGCGATCGCGTATCCGCAGCGCAGGCCGGCCATGCCGAACACCTTGGAGAAGGTGCGCGAGACGATCACGCGCGGGTCGTCGACGGCGAGGGGGACCGCGGTCGCGTAGGCCGGGTCCTCGACGTACTCGTGGTAGGCCTCGTCGACGAGCACCGTCGTGTCGGGCGAGCTGCGGCGGATGCGGGCGACGAAGTCGCGCACGGTGGCGGCGTCGTGGACCGTGCCGGTGGGATTGTTGGGATTGCAGAAGAAGACGAGGCCGGCCTCGGCCGAGGCCGCCGCCATCCCGTCGACGTCGAGCCGCAGCTGCGCGTCCACCGGCACGCTCGCGACGCGGCGGCCGAGCGTGCGGGCGAACTCGCCCGGCGGCTCGAAGGTCGGCGACGCCGTGACGAGGTGCCTCGTGGTGCTGGTGAGGGCCTCGACGCAGAGGCGGAGGATCTCGCCCGAACCGGCGCCCAGCAGCACGTGCTGTGGCGTGACCCCGTGGTGCGCCGCGATGGCGGCGACGAGGGCCGGCTCGTTCGCGTCGGGATACCGGCACGCCTCGCCGAGCATCCCGCGGAGCGCCTCGAGCGCGCGCGCGCTCGGGCCGCTGGGGTTCTCGTTGCTGTCGAGCCGGATCAGTCCGTGCTGCGCGTGCGGCGCCGTCCCGGCGATCCGTTCGAGGAGCTCGGCCTCGCGCCCGCGCGCGCCGAGCCCGCCGCCGGGGGCGACGAGCAGCCCGGCACCGCCGAGGCCGAGGGACGAGACGAACGAGCGGCGGGAGACGGGCATCGGCTTGCTCCGGAGCGGGGATGGCGCCGAAACTACAGCGCGCCGGCGCGGCCGGCGAGCGGGCGACCCCGGCCGGAGGGACCTTGGACGACGCGGCGGCGCTGGAGCGGTTCACGGAGGCGCAGGAGGGCACGTACGCGCAGGCGCTCGCCGAGGTGCGCGCCGGGCGCAAGCGGTCGCACTGGATGTGGTTCGTCTTCCCGCAGCTCGCGGGGCTCGGCACGAGCGACTTCGCGCGGCGCTACGCGATCCGAGACCTCGCCGAGGCGCGCGCGTACCTCGCGCATCCCGTGCTGGGGGCGCGGCTGCGCGAGATCTGTGCGGCGGCCGCCGCCGTGCCGGCGGGCACCGCGCTCGAGGTGTTCGGCGCGCCGGACGACCTCAAGCTGCACTCGAGCGCGACCCTCTTCTCGCTGGTGTCGCCGCCGGGGTCGCCCTTCCACGCGGTGCTCGCGCGCTACTACGACGGGGAGCCCGACGCGGCGACCCTGCGGCTGCTGGGGTTCGGGGCGGTCGAGCCCTGACCAACGGCGCGGGGGGGCAGGAGCGCCGACCGCCGTCCGCGGGCAACCTTCCCTGGGGGTGATGCGTACGGGGGCCGGACGCGCCACATTCTCCCGACCTTCGTCCCCCCGTCGATGCTCACCCTGCCGCTGCTGCTCGCGCTCGTCGTCTCCGATCCGCCGGTTCACAACGGGCGCGCGGGCGCCACGGCGGTGCGGCCGCCCCGCGCCGCCGCCGAGATCGTCATCGACGGGCGGCTGGACGAGCCCGTCTGGAAGCAGGCGGCGATCCTCACGGGCTTCTCGCAGTTCGCGCCGCAGGACGGCATCGCGGCGGCGGACTCGACCGAGATCCTGGTCTGGTACTCGGCGACGGCGATCCACTTCGGCGTGCGCGCGTTCGAGCCGCACGGGACGGTGCGCGCCACGCTGGCCGAGCGCGACCGCATCGCGACGGACGACCAGATCCAGTTCCTGATCGGCACGTTCAACGACGGTCGGCAGGCGGCGATGTTCGCGGTGAACCCGCTGGGCGTGCAGGCCGACGGCAGCCTGGTGGAGCAGGGGAACCGCGGTGGCAGCAGCCTCCTGAGCAGCAGCAGCGGCGCGCGCGAGGCCGCGGACCTCTCGCAGGACTACGTGTTCCAGTCGAAGGGACGGCTCACCGAGTGGGGCTACGAGGTCGAGGTCACGATCCCGTTCAAGAGCCTGCGGTTCCAGTCGGTGGCGGAGCAGACGTGGGGGCTCAACGTCGTCCGACGCGTGCAGCACAGCAACTACGAGGACACGTGGGCGCCGGCGCAGCGCGGCAACGCGAGCTTCCTGGCGCAGTCGGGCACGCTGCGGGGGCTCGTGGACCTGCATCGCGGCGTGGTGCTCGACGTCACGCCCGAGCTCACCGACCGGGTGGACGGCACGCCCGGGACGTCGTCGTGGGACTACGCGACGGGCAAGCCGCAGCTCGGCGCGACGGTGCGGTGGGGCATCACCAACAACCTCACGTTCAACGGCACGTTCAACCCCGACTTCTCGCAGGTGGAGGCGGACGCCGGGCAGGTGAACTTCGACCCGCGGCGGCAGATCTTCATCCCCGAGCGGCGGCCGTTCTTCATCGACGGCATCGAGCAGTTCCAGACGCCCAATGGCCTGGTGTACACGCGGCGGATCGTGCAGCCGGAGGCGGCGGCGAAGGTCTCGGGCAAGGTCGGCGCGACGAACGTGGCGCTGATGTCGGCGCTCGACGACCGGATCGCCTCGGCGAGCGGGCGCGACAACCCGCTGTTCAACATCCTGCGGCTCTCGCGCGACCTCGGCGCGCAGTCGCGCCTGGCGATGACCTATACCGACCGCATCGACGGCGACGCGAGCAACCGCGTGCTGAGCGTGGACGGGCGCGGCGTGCTGGGGCGGATCTACTCGGGGTCGTTCCAGCTGGCCGGCGCGCGCACGGTGCGCGGCGGCACGGCGACGACGGCGCCGCTGTTCGAGACGCGGCTCGCCCGCGACGGGCGCGCCTTCGGCGTGCGGGCGCTGTTCAACGGCATCGACCCCGATTTCGTGACGCAGAGCGGCTTCATCTCGCGCACCGGCGAGGTGCACGCCAACGTGGCGCCGCGCTACACGTTCTTCTACCCGCGCGGGTCGCGTGTGGAGTCGTTCACCGCGAGCCTGCTGGGCGACGGCACGTGGAACTACGACCACTTCATGCGCCGCGGCGACGCGCGCGACAAGAAGTTCCACGTGAACGCGGACGCGAGCCTGCGCGGCGGATGGAGCGTGGGGGCGAGCCTGCTGCTCGAGACGTTCGGCTACGACCCGCTCTTCTACCGCGACCGGTACCGCATCGAGGCGCCGGACGGCGTCGGCGGGCTCGACACGCTGCCGTTCGTCGGCACGCCGCGCCTGCCCAACCGCGACTACGTCGTGCGCGTGACGACGCCGCGCTTCCGCTACTTCCAGCTGAGCGCGTCGGCGGTGTGGGGCATGGACGAGAACTTCTACGAGTGGTCCTCGGCGGACATCCTGTACGGCCAGGTGACGCTGAACGTGCGCCCGTCGGAGCGCATCCGCGTCGACGCGACCTACCAGATCCAGGAGTTCGTGCGGCGCACCGACGGCACGCTCGTGGGGATGCTGCGCAACCCGCGGCTCAAGATGGAGTACCAGGTGTCGCGCCCGTTCTTCGTCCGCGTCATCGGCGAGTACATCGCGCAGTACACCGACGCGCTGCGCGACGACTCGCGCACGGGCCATCCGCTGCTGCAGCGCACGGGGAGCGGGACCTACGTGCGGACGCAGGCGAGCACCACCAACAGCGTGCGCGGCGACGTGCTGCTCGCGTACACGCCGATGCCCGGGACGGTGTTCTACCTCGGGTACGGCGCGCGGATGGCCGAGCCGGAGTCGTTCCGCTTCCAGGACGTGCTGCGCACGTCGGACGTGCTCTTCCTCAAGGCGTCGTACCTCTTCCGCAACTAGCGGTCCCTGGCGGTCAGCCGGCCAGGCGCACGGCGCCGCGGGCCGGTTCGATCGTGCGGCGCACGGCCGCGACGAGCGCGTCCGGGCCGAGGTGCGCCGCCACGACCTCCGCGCAGCCGCACTCGCGCGCCCAGGCGATGGCCTCGGCGTCGGTCTGCACGGTCCACGCGATCATCGCCGGCCCCCCGTCCGCGCCGAGGGCCTGCGCGAGCGCGTGGCCGTCGAGTCGCGGGAGCACGAGCTCGGCGACGACGAGCGCCGGCCGCAGGCGGCGCGCGTACGCGAGCGCGGCCTCGCCGTCGGCGGCCTCGAGGACGGCGCAGCCGTCGGCCTCGAGCGCGTCGCGGAGCGCGCGCCGCTCATCGCGGGCGTCGATCGCGATGAGCACGCGCGGCGCGTCGGGCGGCAGGGCGCGCGGCGCCCGCGGCGGCCGCGGGGCCGTGAGCGAGGCGGTGGCGGTGGGGCGCGGCGGCGCGGGGGCGCCGGCGGGCGCCGGGGCGGGCGGGCCCGCGTCCGCCGGAGCGCGGCCCAGCATCTTCGCGACGATCGCGTCGATGTCGTCCTGCTGTCCCGTGGCCTCCGCGATCGGCGCGGGCACGTTGTCGAGGAGTTCCGGCAGCGCGGTCAGGCCCTCGACCACGCGGCGGATGCCCGACTCCCAGAGCGGCACCATCCCCGCGCGCTTGGCCAGGTCGAGCAGTTCCACCCGGTCGGCGCGCCGCGCGATCGCGGAGCGCATCTCGTCGCTCACCACGAGCACCTCGGCGACGACCATCCGGCCGCGGTAGCCCGTGCCGCGGCAGGCGTCGCAGCCGACCGCGCGCCGCAGCTTGTCGGCGCGGCGGCCCATCAGCAGCATCTGCTGCGCGACCGGCAGCTCGGCGAGCGCGACGGGCTGCGCGCAGGCGTCGCAGAGCTTGCGCACGAGGCGCTGCGCGATGATGCCCTTGAGCGCGCCGGAGAGCGCGCCCATCTCCACGCCGATGTCGGCGAGGCGCCCCACCGCCGACGGCGCGTCGATGGTGTGCAGCGTCGAGAGCACGAGGTGGCCCGTGAGGCCGGCCTTCACCGCGATGCCCGCGGTCTCGGCGTCGCGGATCTCGCCGACGAGGATGATGTCCGGGTCCTGCCGCACGATCGACCGCAGCGCGGCGGCGAAGCCGAGCCCGGCGCGCTCGTTCACCTGCACCTGGTTGATCCCCTCGAGGTGGTACTCGATCGGATCCTCGACCGTGACGATGTTCGTCTCGGCCGAGCGCGCGCGCTCGAGGGCGGCGTAGAGCGTCGTCGTCTTGCCCGATCCCGTGGGGCCGGTGACGAGCACCATCCCCTCGTTCTGGTCGAGGAGCTGGTCGACGCGGTGCGCCTCGGCGGGGAGGAAGCCGAGCGTGCCGAGCCCGTGCGTCGCCTGCTGCGCGTCGAGCAGGCGCACGACCGCCTTCTCGAGGCGGTCGCCGAGCGGCAGCGTGGAGACGCGCAGGTCGACGGTGCGGCCGTCGAAGCGCGTGCTCGCGCGGCCGTCCTGCGGGCGCCGGCGGTCGGCGATGTCGAGCCCCGCGAGCACCTTCAGCCGGCTCATCACGAGCGGCGCGACGTCCGCGGGGATGCGCGTGACGTCGTGCAGCACGCCGTCCACCCGGAAGCGCACGAGGAGGTCGTCCTCCTTCGGCTCGAAGTGCACGTCGGAGGCGCGCTGGTCGAGCGCGTCGGCGATCATCCGGTCGAGCGCGTCGACGACGCTGCCGCGCGAGACGCCGGTGCGCGGCCCGGAGGGTCCTTCCTTCACGACCCATTCGAGGCGGGGGCCGGCCGGCGCGCTGCTCGGTTCCGCGCCGTAGATGCGCTGGTGCGCCGCGCGCATCGCGGCGGGGGCGGCGACCGTGATGCGGACCGGGCGCGCCGCCGCGAAAGCGAGGTCGCGTTCGAGGTGCGGCGTGAGCGGGTTGGCGGTCGCGACGACGAGCACGGCGCCGTCGGCCCGCACGGGCACGACGGCGTAGCGCTGCGCGAACCGGGCGTTGAGCAAGGGCGCCTGCGCGCGACCCACCGCGGAGAGGTCGGCGGGCTCGGCGCCGCCGAGGGCGCAGGCGACGGTGAGCACCTCGTCGGGGCGCGCGCCGGCGGCCTCGAGCGCCTCCCACGCGCAGGCCGCCGGACGCAGCGCGTCGACCGCGGGGTGGCCCTGCTGGCGCATCGCATCGATGAGCCAGCGGTCGGGCCACGGCACGCGACCTTCCCTGGTGGGTGCCCCCCGTTGCTCGCTCATGGCGATCAGGCCGTGACCGGCACCCGGGCCTTGAACGCGAACTTCACCACGGTGGCGATCGCCTGCAGGTAGTCGAGGTCGGCGCTGCTCCACGGCTTCTGCTCGCTGCAGTGCTCGCAGCAGAGGACGGCCACCGGCGCGCCCTTCTCGAGCACGACGAAGTCGAGGAGCGAGCGGATGTCGAGCGGCGTGAAGTACGCCTCGTCGAAGCAGCTCGTCGCCGGATGCGTCAGCGCGTCGGGCGCGACGATGCGGAGGTCCTTGGTGATCGCCTCGAAGTACTCGGGGAAGGCATCTTCGGTGAGCGTGACGCCGGCGCTGAAGCTGCCGTCGCGGGTGTCGTGCAGGCAGAGGCTCGTGATCGACGACTTGAGCCCTTCGGTCTTGAAGGACCAGACGCTGGCGCGGGTGGCGCCGACCGTGTCGGTGATGTCCTGGCAGATGGCGCGGAACACGTCGTCGGGGGCGGCGGTGCCGGACTTGAGGGCGGCGAGGGCGGCTTTCGAGCGGTCCATGGGCGACGAGGGAGTGGAGGGTGGAGCGGGGGAACGGTGGTCGACTCCTTCCAGTGTCGGACATCGCTGTCAGAATGTGAGCGAACCGCGGGCCGGCCGGTGCGTGGGGGGGGGGGCGGGCCGGTGCCGGCCGATACCTCCATCCCGGGCCGGGGAGGTGATGCCGCGCACCGGGCTGCCGCCGCGCGCGATCCCAGGCGCGACGCTCGTGGCCGAGTGGGCGATCGGTGACGCGATGGGGCTGGCGACCCACGTGCGGTGGACACGCAGCGAGGCCGCCACCGGTCTCGTCGACGCGGTGGCGGCCTCGGCATCCCCAAGCGCGTGCCGGGAGCCGGCTCGGCTCAGGGCTTCGCGACCGGCTCCTTGGACTTGGGCTGGCGCGCCGCTTCTGAGCCCTCGGCCGCCGCGGCCGGCTCGGCGTCGCTGAGCTTGCCGACGTAGCCCGGCAACTCGACGCCGGCGATGTCGCGGAGCACGTTCATCATCGGCGGCAGCGTGCCCGCCATGCTCTGCAGGAAGCCGCTCGCGCCGCCCTTGCCGCCGTTGCCCGAGTCCCACACGACGACCTTGTCGAACTTGATGTTCGAGATCGCCTTGGCCGAGGTCTCGGCGAGCGTGTCGAGGTGCTCGACCATCATGAGCTGGAAGGCCTCCTTGGCGCCGCCGGCCGCGGCGACGAGCTCCTTCATCGCCTCCGCCTTGCGCGACATGATCTCGTACTGGCCGCGGGCCTCGGCCTCGAGCTTGATGTAGATCGCGCGCGCCTCGGCCTCGGCCTCGATGCGGCGCTTCTCCGCCTCGGCCTCCGCCTCGACGATCGTCTTGGCCTTGGCGGCCTTGGCGACCGCCTCGAGGGCGGCGCGCTGCTCCGCCTCGACGCGCTCGGCGTCGGCGAGGGCGGCGCGCGCCATCGCGCGGAAGCCCGCCTCCTTCACCGCGGCCTCCGCCTCGCGCTTCTTCGTCTCGGCGAGCTGGTAGGCCTCGGCCTCCCTCACCGAGAGCGTGGCGCGCGTGGTGGCGACGAGCGCCTGCGACGTGGCCTCGCCCTCGATCGCCTTGGCCTCCGCCTCGGCGACCGCGACGCGGCGCGCGCGCTCGGCGTCCTTGATCTGCGCGTCGCGCTCGAAGGCCGCCTTCTGCTCGCCGACCTGCTGCTCCTTGTCGAGCTCGGCCATGCGCACCGCCTGCAGCCGCTCGGCCTCCTTGATGAGCGCCTCGCGCTGCAGCGCGGCGGTCTGCTCGCCCACCGCCTGCTCCTTCTCCACCTCGGCGATCCGGACGAGCTTGTCGCGGTCGGCCTCGCGCATGCCGATCTCGCGGAACTTCACCGCGCTCGCCACCTGCACCGAGCGCTCGCGCTCCGCCTCGGCGACGCGCACCTCGCCGAGCTTCTCCTGCTCGGCGACGTCGCCGCGGGCCTGCTGCACGGCCATCGCCGCCGCCTTCTTGCCGATCGCCTCGATGTAGCCCGAGTCGTCCTTGAGGTCGGTGATGTTCACGTTGATCAGCACGAGGCCGATCTTCTTGAGCTCCGGCTCGAGCGACGTCTGGATGCGGTGCAGGAAGCCCTCGCGGTCGCGGTTGATCTCCTCGATCTTCATCGAGGCGATCACCTGGCGCAGCTGGCCGAAGATGATGTCCTGCGCTTGCCGCTTGATCGCGTCATGCGTCAGGCCGAGGAGGCGGACGGCGGCGTTGGTGCGCACCTCCGCCTCGGTGCCGATGGCCACGGTGAAGACCGACGGCACCGCGACGCGGATGTTCTCCAGCGAGAGTGCGTCCTTGAGCGGGATGTCGATCTGGATCGGCTCGAGGCTGAGGTACGCGTACTCCTGGATGACCGGCCAGACGAACGCGCCGCCGCCCGAGATGCAGCGCGCCGCGCCGTCGCCGCCCACGCGGCCCGAGATCACGAGCACCTTGTTGGCGGGGCAGCGCCGGTAGCGCGAGACGAAGAGCACGACGATGCCGGCGACGACGAGCGCGCCGACGACGGGGCCGATCACCCCGAGGATGCTGACGTTCTCGAGCAGGGTGCCCTCGAGCTGGAACGCGACCTTACCGGGGATCATTGGGCTCCTCGAACAGGGGAAGGCGACGGGCGACGACGAGCGTGTCGGACGACACGACGTCGATGACGTGGACCTCGGTGCCGCTGGGGATGGCGTCCTCGGCGGTGACGGCGTCGAACTCCTGGAAGCGCTCGCCGGCGACGAGGTGGATCTTGCCGGCGCCGCTGCGCGCGGCCGGGATGCCGAGGGCGACGGTGCCGGAGAGGCCGATCGTGCTCTCGATGCGGAACGACCTGTCCTGCTCGAGCCGCTTCATCGCGCGCATCATCGCGGCGACGCCGACCGCGGCCACGAGGCCGGCGGCCAGCGCGAACGGCAGCGCGAGCCAGCCGGCGAGGCCGACACGCATCAGACCCAGGCCGGTGAGCCCGAAGAAGGCCGCCGCGGCGGAGAGCGCACGGACCGTGAAGAGGTCGAGGCCGTCGGCGCCGTGCAGGTCGGCGTCGGTGTCGGCGTCGAAGACGCCCTCGCCGTCCGCGCCGAAGAGCCCGAGCACGAACTGCAGCGCCAGCACGACGGCGCCGAGCGTGAGGAACGTGAGATAGAAGGTGGCCATCGGTCCGGGGCGGGGGTCGCCGTGCAAGATGCGACCCGGTACGCCCCGGCACAATCAGCGCGGCCGCCCGGCGCGGCGCGCCGCGGTCAGGGGAGCGCCGCCGCCAGGCGGCGGTGTGCCTCCTGCACGCGGGCGCGCGCCCGTGTCACCGCCTGTCCGGTCGCGGGCGAGGGGCCGCCGACCTCCACCTGCTCCGTCTCGAAGGCCGCGAGCGCGCCGTCGTACCAGCCCGCCCAGGTCGCAAGGATGTCCAGTTCCCTCGGCTTGTCGCCGCCGGCGCGCAGGGCCTCGCCCGAGAGCCTCGCCTCGGTCTCGAGGCGGGTGACCGCGGCGCGCGCCACCTCGTCGACCAGCAGGCGCACGGTCGGGCCGTCGGCCGACGTGAGCGCGAGCGCCGAGACGAGCGCGGTGATGCCCACGTTGCGCAGCTCCGCCGGCGAGACCTTGTCGATCCGGTCGCCGTCGGTGTGGTAGAACTCGTCCGTGAAGTGCCAGAGCAGGAGGCCCGGCTTCTTCGCGCGGAGGAACGGGATGTGGTCGCTGCCGCCCTCGTAGGGGTTGGTGCGCACCACCCAGCCGTTGGTGCGCGCCTGCTCGAGCGCGCGGCCCAGCACGACGTCGTTGAAGTAGTGCGGCGTCATCTGGTCCTTCGTCAGCGGGCTGCCGCCCCATTCGGTGTGCCGGTCGTCGCCGCGGGTCCAGATGGCCGAGGGGTCGGGCATCTTCTCGATGAGGAAGGTGCCGCCGGTCTTCTCGGTGTCCTCGCCGACCATGTCGAGCGACAGGCCCCACTTGATGTCGCGGGCGCGCACCGAGTCCTGCGTGATGTAGCGGTCGGTGCTGCGGATCTCGAGGCCCCAGAGGAACGTGATGGTGCGCGCAGGCGCCACCTTCCCCGCGCGCACCAGCTCCGCGGCGACACGCGCCATCTCCACCTGGGCGCCGACGCCCGAGGCATTGTCGTTGGCGCCCGGCTCCTGCACGTGCGCGCTGAACACGAAGCGCGCCTGCGCGCGCGCGCCGCCGCGCACCTCGGCGACG
>ERZ1645185.1141-NODE-1141-length-10983-cov-8.589769_pt1 | contig 10983 bp, 9 predicted proteins | sample MGYA00575351_ERZ1645185 | MGnify/ENA primary metagenome ERZ1645185 (study PRJEB40838, sample SAMN11284767) | freshwater sediment metagenome | isolation source: river sediment | host: Sediment | place: India: Jana village, Kanpur | collected 2015-12-17 ... | reverse complement strand
GCCAGCAGTTCGCGGCTGCCGGGCACCAGTGCGCTCATCGCCAGCAGGCTGGGCGGCGGACGGTCATCGGCGGTCTGGCCGAAATACAGGTCGCCGTACGGGTCGTCCTCCACGATCAGGGTCTGGTGGCGAACCGCCATCGCCAGCACCTTCTTGCGGCGTTCGGCGCTGAGCATGGCCCCACTGGGGTTGCCGAACGTGGGGATGAGGTAGACGAATTTCGGCCGGTGCTCGACGATGAGTTTCTCCAGCTCGTCGGTCTTCACTCCGTTGCCGTCGATCGGGGCGCTGATCAGTTCGGCTCCGTACAGGCGAAAGCATTGAATGGTGGCCAGGAAGGTGGGGCCCTCGACGATGACCTTGTCGCCAGGGGAAATCAGCGTCTTGCCCAGCAAGTCCAACGCCTGCTGGCTGCCGGTGGTGACGATCAAGTGGTCGGCTGCCACGCCGGTACAGCCTTTTGCGGCCATGAAGGACGCGAGCTGCTCGCGCAACGGGCCATAGCCCTCGGTGGCCCCGTACTGCAGCGCCCCGCCGGCCTCTTCGGTCAACGCGGCGTTGACGGCCGCGCGGATGCCATCGACATCGAACATGGCGCTGTCAGGAAATCCGCCCGCGAAGCTGATGATGCCGGGCTTGCCCAGCAGCTTGAATAGTTCACGGATGGCGGAGGTCTCGACCTTGTTCAGGCGGTCGGCAAACTGGATGGGCATGGATGGCTCTCGGTGTGCGTCTTGGCGCTCAAAGCGGTCATTCTGACATGGAGTGTTCGCAGCATCGGGGCGCCTGCAGCGCCGGAGGCTTGACGAGTTGACCGTCGCCCGCAAGACATCGGCCACCCCCCCTCACGAATTCCAATCGTTCATGTTAGATTTCTCTGACTAGGAAAATTCCGAGATCGCCAGCTCCATGCCCACCCGTCCCCCTCCGTACGCAGCGTACCCCGGCGAAGAAGAGGTCGAGCGCGTCATCTGCGCCAGTGTGGCGACCGACCGCAACGAGGTCTACGCAACGATGGAGCGCATCCGCGAGCGGGCCCTGCACCACAACCCTTCTGTGGGCATCCACGTGGCCTTGCTGTACCAGAGCGGCTGGTACCTGCACTGGGCCGAGGGGCCGAAAGCGGCGGTGCATGCCTTGTTTGACCGGATTCGGCAGGACCCGCGCCACAAGGACCAGATGGTGCTGCACCACAGCCGCGGCCGCCGCCTGCTGATGACGCCCTGGTCGATGTTGCTGTCGCCTTCGACGGAATCACCTGGCGACTTCGAACGTCGGGTGCTCGCGCTGCGCGAGCAGATGAAACGGGGCATCCAGTACGGGCCCACCTCGGTGATCCGCCAACTCATCATGCCGTTGCGGATGAAGCACACCGGGGATCTGTCTGATCCCGAGGCCTACCATCGTGTGGTGGTCTGTTCGGCCTCCGGCAATGGCGCTTTCGGACTGGTGCACTGGCTGTCCCAGCAGAACGGCCTGCCGAAGGAGAGCCGCCGCATCGCCGGCGAGTCCGACCTGGACAGTGGCAGCGAATATGTCGAATTCCTGTTCGACGGGAGTCCCTGCCGGGTGATCGCGGTGGCGCGTGCGGGCGTGGCACACGGACTGCACCGCTCGCTGGTGCCGGACTGGCGATTCCTGGTGCTGCTGTTCGACCACGAGATGAAGCGCAACCTCGGTCTTCTGGAGCGGGTGCGCGATGCGTTCCAGGACCATCACCGGGTACCCGAACTGATCGGACTTGCGCCCGACCCGTCCACCCTGATCCTTGTGGACCGGTTTGCACGTCAGATGGGCCTTCAGCTCCTGGACGGAGGCCAGGTGGCAAGCGAGGACAGCGAAAGCGCCTGGGCCGCCATCTCCGCGCGACTCGAACGGATCGGCCCGCCGCGCCGCTCCGACTGGGACACCATGAGTTCCATGCTGCCCCTGTGACTGGCCGTCGCGCCGTACACTGCGCGCGATGAACCCCGCACAGATTCAAACCTTCTTCGCCACGCTGCAGTCGGCCAACCCGCACCCCGTCACCGAACTCGAGTACACCAGCGTGTTCGAACTTCTGGCTGCGGTGCTGCTGTCGGCACAGGCCACCGATGCCGGTGTCAACAAGGCCACACGGCGGTTGTTTCCGGTGGCCAACACGCCGCAGAAGGTGCTGGACCTGGGACTGGAGGGCCTGGAGGGCCACATCCGCACCATCGGCCTGTATCGCAGCAAAGCCCGCCACCTGATCGAGACCTGCCGGATCCTGGTGGCGCGGCACGGCGGCGAGGTGCCGCGCCGCCGAGAGGCGCTCGAAGCGCTGCCCGGCGTCGGGCGAAAGACCGCCAACGTGGTGCTCAACGTGGCCTTCGGCGAGCCGACCATGGCGGTGGACACCCACATCTTCCGCGTCAGCAACCGAACTGGCCTGGCGCCCGGGAAGAACCCGCTGGCGGTCGAACAACAGTTGCTCCGGCGCGTGCCGCCGGCCTACCGGGTCGACGCGCACCATTGGCTCATCCTGCTGGGGCGCTACGTCTGCCAGGCCCGCAAACCGCGCTGCTGGGAATGCGCCGTGGCACCCTGCTGCGACTTCAAGCCCAAGACCGCGGCACCCTGATCCGCGCAGCGTCCAGTGGAGAAGTCACGCAGACTTTCAAGGGCGGTTTTCTACCTCGTTCAACACTGATCCCATCGCCGATCGGCCACGAGCAGCTATCGATTCGAGAGTATTCAGATCGCGCCCGAAGTCCGCATGGCCGCGATCTGCCCGTCGTCCAGACCGAGTTCACGCAGGATGGCGTCGGTGTGCTGGCCCACGGCGGGCACGGCGTCCATGCGGGGGTCGAAGGCGTTGCTGCGCCCCGGCGGCAGCAAGGCCGGAATCGGTCCGGCGGGAGAACCGACCGAGGTCCAGCGCCCACGCGAGCGCAATTGCGGATGCGCCCACAGGCCCGCCATGTCGTTCACGCGGGCGTTGGCGATGCGGGCGGCATCGAGTCGTTCGACGACCTGCTCGGTGGTCAATGGCGCCAGAGCGGACTGGATCAGGGATTTGAGCTGTTCGCGGTGTTCGTTGCGCTGCGCATTCGACACGAACCGCGGATCGGTGGCCAGCGCGGCGTCGTTCAGCACCGTCTCGCAGAAGGCGTGCCACTCGCGCTCGTTCTGAAGGCCCAGCATCACCGTGCCGCCATCGCCCGCCTCGAACGGGCCGTACGGGTAGATGCTGGCGTGCGAGGCGCCCGCGCGCGGCGGCGGCGATGCCCCGTCGAACGCGTAATACATCGGGTAGCCCATCCATTCGGCCAGCGATTCGAGCATGGACACATCGATCGCGCTGCCCCGCCCGGTCGTGGCCCGCAGCAACAAGGCCGACAGGATGCTGTTGCTGGCGCACTGGCCGGCCGCGATGTCGGCCACCGAAATGCCGGCCTTGGCCGGCGTCCCGGGCGTGCCCGTGACCGACAGAAACCCGGCCTCGCTCTGGATCAGCAGGTCGTAGGCCTTCTTGTCGCGGTACGGGCCATCGTCACCGTAGCCCGAGATGTTGCAGACGATCAGGCGTGGGTTGTGGTCCTTGAGCGCCTCATACGACAAGCCCATGCGCGCGGCGGCGCCCGGCGCAAGGTTCTGCACCAGCACGTCGGCGCGCGCCAGCAAGCCCATCAGCGCGGCCATCGCCTCGGGATGCTTGAGGTCCAGCGTCAGGCTTTGCTTGGAGCGGTTGGCCCAGACGAAGTGCGAGGCCTGGCCCTTGACGCGGGCGTCGTAGGCGCGGGCAAAGTCGCCGGAGCCGGGACGCTCCACCTTGATGACCCGCGCGCCCAGGTCGGCCAGCTGGCGGCTGCACAGCGGGGCGGCAATCGCGTGTTCGAGGGAGACGACCGTGATGCCGTCGAGGGGTCGGGGGGTGGACATGGTGCGTGGTGATTCGGGGCGGGATGGGTTCCGGGGGATCGGGATGCCGTGGCTGGATGGTGGGCCGGTTGCGCGGAGCTCCGGCGGCTTCAATCGATGCAAGGGCCGTTCAGGCCAGCTGCACTTCGCCCTGCATGGTCAGCCAGCGCTCGTGGTCCTGAGCCCAGACGCGAACGCTCCGGCCATCGGCCGCGGGCTGTGCATTCAGGCGGAACGGGTGCAGGTCGAAGGTCGGGCGCACGGCCTTGAAGCTGAACGCCTTCACGAAGGCGCCCGGCATCTGCCGGCACACCAGATCCACCAGCAGCGTGGCGATCAGCGGGCCGTGCACGATCAGTCCGGGGTAGCCCTCGACCTCGGTCACGTAGCGGCGGTCGTAATGGATGCGGTGGCCGTTGAAGGTCAGCGCCGAATAGCGGAACAGCAGCACGTCGTCCGGTGTGATCTCTTGCTGCCAGGCCGCGCCTTGTTCAGCGGGAACAGGCGGGGACACCGGGTCGTCCGGCCGGGCTGCCGCGCGGTACACGATGTCGTGCTCCTCGGCCACGCTCAGGCCGCGGACGTTGGCGATCTCATGGCGGACCAATACAAACAGCAGATCCCCCGTGCGCCCGGTCTTGTGTGTGACGGATTCGATGCGGGACCTGCGCTGCACCGCATCGCCCACCACCAGCGGATTGGCTTCTTCCCAGGTCAGGCGTCCGCCAGCCCACATGCGGCGCGGCAGCGGCACCGGGGGCAGAAAGCCGCCGCGCTTGGCGTGGCCGTCGGGGCCGAGCTCGCTCTGGCGGTGCTGGGGGAGAAAATACAACCAGTGCCACAGCGGCGGCAGCGCGGTACCGGGCACCGGGGCCGGGTCGTCACGGTCCAGCGTGGCCGAGAGGCCGCGCACCGGGGTGGCGGTCAGGTCATCGGCGAGGATTTCGGTGCGACCGACCCAGCTTTTCAGGTGGGCCAGCGTGTCGCCGCAGAGGGTTCGGGGGCTGTCGTCGGTGCTCATGGGGCTCCATGATGGCCGTTGCGCCGGGCCAGCGCAATCCCGCGTCGGCAAACGGGGGCTTCAAAGGGATGGAGCACTCGACGGTGGGTTGCAGTAGCATTTGAGTCTGAACGCTGATCTGACCAGGAATCGTGAGGCTGCGCCAGCCGCCCCGGTGCACAGCTGAGAAACAAGGCAGATCGCCGACAGCCCGCCTGCACCGCAGGAACACAAAACCGTGTCACCCGTCGAGTCCCCAAGCATCGCATCGGCCAAACCCTTCAAACGGCTGGTCTGGCTGATCCTGTGCAGCCTTGCCGGTGGGATCGTTGCCGCCATCGGAGTGGCACTCACGGACGACCCGGCCTGGATCCTGGCCATTCCGGCCGTCGTGGCCGTGGCCTGGCTGCTGGTTGCCGATCCGACACAGTGCGACCCGGGTACCCACCGGTAGGTAAGGCCGCCGACGGTCCAGCCTCAGCACGGTCTCCTGGACACTTTCAAGAATACGCCCCATCGCCGATCCCGTCCTCGGTGCGCGGTGCACGCTGCGTCCCCCAAACGATCTCTCCCGACCCATGACGCCGCCAATGAACGCGCCGTGTGGAAGAAGCTCGGCCCGAAGTCACAGGCCATGCTCGCGGAGGCCGCCATCGGCCGGGCGGCTACTTCGGCAGCGCCACCCAGTGCCCGGCCAACGGGTGGATCGTGATGCGGTGCTGAAACACCTGCTCCAGCGCGCGGTGGGTGGTCGCATCGGCGCAGGCGCCCTGCCAGGCCACCTGGCCCTGTGACAGGATCACCAGTTCGTCGGCCTGCAGCGCGAGCGAGATCTCGTGCAGCACACTGACCACCGTGCGCCCGGCGGCGATCTGCGCGCGCACCATCTGCAGCCAGTCGGCCTGGTGCGGCGGATCGAGGTTGGCCAGCGGCTCGTCCATCAGCAGCACCGGCGCCTGCACCGCCAGCGCGCGCGCCAGCAGCACGCGCTGGCGCTCGCCACCGGAGAGCTGGCCCAGGGGCCGTTCGCGCCAGTCCCAGGCCTGGGTGGTGCGCAGCGCCTGCTCGACGGCGCCATGGTCGGCGGCGCTGGGGGCCGCCAGCCAGGTCTGGTGCGGCAGGCGGCCCAGCATCACCACATCCCAGGCGCTCAGGTCTTCGGCCGAGCCCTCGCTCTGGCCCAGCCAGGCCAGCTGGCGCGCGCGCTGCCGTCCCGAGAGGTTCGGCAGCGGCGTGCCGAGCAGATGCACCGCACCGGTGTACGGCAGCAGCCCGCCCAGCACCTTGAGCAGCGTCGATTTGCCCGCGCCGTTGGGCCCGACGACGGAGGTCCAGCGCCCGGCCGGCAGCGACAGGTCGAGCCCGCGCAGGATCTCGACGCCGCCGAGTGCCGCGTGCACGCCGGTCGCTCTCAGGGCGGGCACGCTCATGGGGCAGGCTCCCCGCTGCGCGCCGCGGTGCGCGCCTGCCGGGGGCGGCCGGGCATGGCGCTCATGCCACCCTCCCCCCGCGCCCGCGGTGCATCAGCCACAGCAGGTAGCCGCCGCCGAGCACGGCGGTCAGCACGCCCACCGGCAACTCCTGCGGCGCGATCAGCGCGCGGGCCAGCAGGTCGGCTCCCAGCAGCAGCACGCCGCCCGCCAGCGCCGACAAGCCCACCAGGCGGCCGTGCGTCGTCTTGACCACCGAGCGCACCAGGTGCGGCGCCGCCAGGCCGACAAAGGCAATCAAGCCGGTCTGCGCGACCGCCGCCCCGGTGGCCAGCGCCATCACCGCGACCAGCGCCAGCCGCAGCGGCCCCAGCGGCAGGCCCAGGCTGCGCGCCGTGGCCTCGCCCAGCGACAGGCCATCGAGCACCGGGCTGACGATCCAGGCCGCGAGCAGGCACAGCACGAAGGCAACGGCCATCGGCACGCAGGCCGGCCAGCCGACGAAACCGGTGGAGCCCAGCATGAAGGCCTGCATGGCCGGCAGGGTCTCGGGCACCATCAGGGTGATCAGTGAACCCAGCGCGCCCAGCACCACGCCGACGATCACCCCGGCCAGCAGCAGGCGCAGCGTGTGCTGCACACCGCGCGCCAGCGCCAGCGTGAGCAGCACCGCGCCCATCGCGCCGGCGAACGCCGCACCGGTCAACCCCAGCGTGGCCAGCCAGGACGCGGCCTGCGGGCTGATGCCGAACAGCGCCAGCGCCAGCGCCACGCCCAGCGAAGCGCCCGAGGCGCTGCCCAGCAGAAACGGGTCGGCCAGCGGATTGCGGAACAGCCCCTGTGCCACCGCGCCGGCCAATCCCAGCAAGGCGCCGGCCAGCCATGCGCCCAGCGAGCGCGGCAGGCGGATGTCGCGCACGATCGGCCAGGCCGTCGGGTCCTGCCCGAGCGCTCGCAGGTCCGCCAATCCGGTGGCGCCCACCGCAGCGCCCACGCCCAGCAGCACCAGCGAGGCGCCCAGCAAGACCAGCGCGAGCCACCCAGCGCGCCGGTGCATGCGCGCCATCGGGCTCACCGGATGCCTCCGAGGCGCCTGGCGCGGGCCGACCGGCGCGCGGTCATGGCCGCGCGCCCGGGGCCACCGTGGGCAGGGTGGGCGCGCGCCCGGCCAGACAGGCGGCCATCAGCCGCGCGGCCTCGGCCAGGCGCGGGCCGGCCCGCACCAGGATGTCGGCCTGCGCGGGCGTGAACACGCACACGCGCTGCTCGCGCACCGCGCGCAAAGCCGCCCAGCCGGGGCGACCGCCCAGGCCGGTGAACAATTCGTCGCCGATCATGATGACGTCCGGGTCCGCCTTGACGACGAACTCGGGGTTCAGTTTGGGAAACGGACCCAGGCTGCCCGGCACGATGCTGCGCGCGTCCAGCCGCGCCAGCATCTCGCCGATGAACGACGCCTCGCTGGCGGCATAGGGGCCGCTGCCAACCTCGAAGTACACCCGCGCGCCGCGCGAGCGCGGCGGGATCGACTGCGCGATGCTGCCCAGCGCGGTCTCGATGCGCAGCCAGACCCGCTGCGCGTCCGTCGGCGGCAAGCCCAGCGTGCGTCCCACCTGGTCCAGCACACGCCGCGTGTCGGCCAGGCTGCGCGGCTCCAGCGCCAGCACCCGGATGCCCAGCGCCTCCAGCCGGGCGGCGGCGCGCGTGGAGGTGGCCAGCAGCACCAGATCGGGTTTGAGCGCCACCACCGCCTCGATGCTCGGGTCCAGCCCGCCGCCCACGCGCGGCAGCGCCGCGATGCTGGCGGGCCAGTTGGAATAGCGGTCCACCCCCACCAGCCGGGCGCACTGGCCCAGCTCGCAGACGGTCTCGGTCAGCGACGGCAGCAGCGACACGATGCGTTGCGGCGGGGCCGCCAGGGTGACCACCACGCCCCGGTCATCCGTGAGCTGCAGCGCCAGCGCCGGCCCGGCGGCACCAAGCCACACCAGCGCACCGAGCAGCCGGACGACCCCGCGCACGGCGATGGCATCCAGGGTGGCTCGCGCTGGCCACCACAACCGCCTGAAGTCCATGCCAATCACTCCTGAATTCATAGCTGCCCGTGGCCTTTGGACGCTGGGAAGAAGCCGATTTTCCCTGAAAAACCGGCCCCGGAACCCCTTCGAACGCTTCCGCCGCTCACCCATGGCGCTCGCCCCAGGCCTGGATGATGCGCGCCAGCTGCGCCACGCCGTCCGTGAGCGCCGCCGGTCCCGGCTGCAGGATGTCGGCCGACTTGATTTCGAACAGCTGCCCCTCAAGCACCGCCGGCACGGCCTGCCAACCGGGGCGCGCGGCCACTTTCTCGGGCCGGAATTTCTTGCCGCACCAGGAGCCGATCACGATGTCAGGCTGGCGGCGGATGATCTCGGCGGGCTCGGCGATGATGCGGTCCTTGCCCAGCGGCCGTTGCGCCAGCTCGGCGAAGCAGTCGTCCCCGCCGGCGATGCCGACCAGTTCCGACACCCAGCGGATCGCACTGATCGGCGGTTCGTCCCATTCCTCGAAGTACACGCGGGGCCGCCGCGGCAGGCGCGCCGCCACGGCCTCGATGGCCTGCAAGCCGGCGCGCATCGCCGCGATCCGGGCCAGCCCCTGTTCGGCCTGCCCCACCATGGCGGCCACCTGGACCAGCATCGAACAGATCTCGTCCACGCTGCGCTGGTTGAACACCGTGACCTGCACGCCGGCACGGATCAACGCCGCGGCAATGTCGGCTTGCAGGTCGGAAAAGCCGAACACGCAGTCCGGCTCCAGCGCCAGGATGGCGTCGATCCTGGCGCTCAGGAAGGCGCTGACACGGGGCTTTTCCTGACGCGCCACGCGCGGGCGCACGGTGTAGCCCGAAATGCCCACGATGCGCGCCTGCTCGCCCAGCAGGTAGAGCCATTCGGTGGTTTCCTCGGTCAGGCAGACGATGCGCTGCGGGCCCCAGCGGTGCCCCCCCGCGCCGGGCGGGGCGGCCTTGGTTGCGGTGGACGCAGGCAAACGGTTCATGGGAGTCGTTCGGGTTCGTGAAGCGGGGACGCCCGCCTAGCGCTTCTGGTTCCAGACCAGGCCCACGTAGGCGCCGATGCCGGGCTGGTTGTAGCCCCAGGCGGTCTGGTACTGGCGGTCGAACAGGTTGTCGATGCGCCCGGTGAGCGCCAGCTCCGGATTGACCGCGTACCGGACCGTGACGTTGGTGACCGAATAGGCCGGCAGCATCGGATTCAGGGCCGTGTCGGGCCGCTTGCCGGTGTAGACCACGTTGGCGCCGAACAGCCATGCGCCCCAGGGCAGGTTGACGCCCAGCGACGCCATCTGGCGCGCCCGCCGGGGCAGCCAGGCGCCGGTGGCCTCGTCCACCGGGTCCTGCGCGGTGAGGCTGGCACGCACGTCGGCCACCGAAATCCTGCCGTTGTAGCTGACCTCCAGGCCCTTGTTCGAAGCCCTGGAGACGTTGCTGAAGCGGAAGGTGTCGAAGTCGTACAGCATCAGGTTGTCGGTTTCGGTGCTGAACAGCGTGGCACGCATCACCTGCGCGCCTTCGGCCCATTGAAGCCCCAGCTCGCCGGAGCGCGCGGTCTCGGGCTGGAGCTGCGGATTGCCCGAGAACGGATCGTAAAGATAGCCCAGCGGCGGCAGGTTGAAGGCCGAAGACAGGGTGGCGATCAGCTTCCAGGCCGGCGTCATCTGGTAACCGTAGCCGGCGTAGCCGGTGGTCTGCGGGCTCATGCCGCTGACCGCGTCGTTGCGCACGTTCAACTGCAGCGAGTGGGCGTCGCTGGTGCCCGACAGGCCGGCAAACAAGGCCGTCACGCCACGGCTGGTGTTGAGCACGGTGGCGTAACTGTCGGACGTGTCGATGGACTGAAGCTGGCGTTCGGCGCCCGCGGTGAGCTGCCAGCGCCCGAGCGCAACCGTGTTGACCCAGTTCAGCGTGCGGCTGCGCGTCGTGGCCTGGCTGTCGTAGGGGAAAGCGGTCTGGGTGGCGTCGTAGACGGATTTCTCGCGGCCCTGGCTCACGGTCAGCTCGCTGCGCCAATCCGGGGTGATCTGGTTGTGGCTGTAGATCGACCCGTTGCCCAGCGTGCTGCTGCCCTTGTAGACATCGGTGGCCGTGCCCCACCCGCCGCCATCGGTGTCGAACCGGCCCTGCGTGCCCTGCGCGCGAAAACCGATGGTCTGACCCGGCGCCAGCAGCTGCGAGACCGACAGGTTGACGTTGAGGTTGCGGTAGCCGTCGAGGTCGGGGTTCTCGCCCGGATGTTGCGTCACGTCGATGGCCGAGATGCCGGTGGTGCGGTGACCGCCGATGCCCAGCGCAAAGCGGGTGTCGCCGACCTGCCCGCCCACGCCCGCGGCCGCGCGCACCGTGTTGAACGAGCCGGCCTCCAGTTGCGCGTAACCGGCCGGCTTGCCCTGCCCCTTGCGCGTGAAGAGCTGGATCACGCCGCCCACCGCACCGCTGCCGTAGATGGCCGACACGTTGCCACGCACGATCTCCACCCGCTCGATCGAATCGAGCATGATGTGTTCCAGGCTCACGGTGCCGGTGGTGTCCTGCTTGGTCAGCGGCACGCCGTCGATCATCACCAGCACCTGGGTCGCCGCGCTGCCGCGCAGGAACAAGCTGGTGGCGCTGCC
>ERZ1645185.1140-NODE-1140-length-10989-cov-4.222791_pt1 | contig 10989 bp, 7 predicted proteins | sample MGYA00575351_ERZ1645185 | MGnify/ENA primary metagenome ERZ1645185 (study PRJEB40838, sample SAMN11284767) | freshwater sediment metagenome | isolation source: river sediment | host: Sediment | place: India: Jana village, Kanpur | collected 2015-12-17 ... | reverse complement strand
CCAGTTCCGATAAAGAGAGGACGGGAGCAGGGCGTTTCGTCGCCTGCACCGACAACGGAATTCTTACGCACATCTTGTGGGGATCCCTTGATCGCACCCTATCCTGACCATGAAGCACAGCGGGTCGAAGCCCTACGGCGGTACGAACTCCTCGATACGGAGCCCGAAGCGCCGTTTGACGAGCTCGTGCAGTTAGCCGCGCAGATCTGCCAAGTGCCGATCGCCCTGATCAGCCTAATTGATCCTCTCCGCCAATGGTTCAAAGCCAAGACCGGCGTGGCAGCCTGCCACACCTCTCGTGATATCGCCTTTTGTGCGCACGCGATCCTGCAGCGGGATATGTTCGAAGTGCCGGACGCGCTAGGAGATGTACGATTCGCGACCAATCCGCTGGTGACGGGGGAACCGCACATTCGATTTTATGCCGGGGTACCCCTCATCGACCGGGATGGGCATGCCCTCGGAACGCTCTGTGTCATCGATCGGGTTCCGAAACGGCTCTCTGCGCAACATAAAAAAGCCCTGATGGTGCTCGGTCGCCAAGTGGTCGCCCAATTCGAGTTGCGATTGCGCAATCGGCAACTCGCGACTCACGTGGCCAAACTTGAACAGGCAGACTCGCTGCGATCGACATTTCTCTTTGCTGCCGAGCAGGCACTCGACGGAATCGCCTTCCTCGACGAGACAGGTCGCTATACCTATATGAACCGCGCGCATGCTGCACAGCACGGGTATGAACCGACCGCGCTCATCGGAAAATCGTGGAGGGAACTCTACACCGCTGCCGAAATCGCCAAGATCGACACCATGGTGTTCCCACTCCTGAAGGAGAAGGGCCGCTGGCAGGGAGAGACCATCGGCCGCGGGAGGGACGGTGCACCGATCACCACACAGGTCTCACTGGCCCTCTTCCCCGACCAGGACCGCCGGAGCAACTGGCTTCTCTGGATCAGCCGCAAACGGCTCCTGATCACGGTGGAAAACACGCTGCGCTCCCCGGAGGGTGCTCGACCCGCGCAACAACCGATGCCGGATCGGTCCGCCCCTTCTGATCCCTATCCCCTTCACATCCTGCTGGTCGAAGACATGGAAGACAATCGAGTCCTGATCACGTTCTTATTGAAAGCCTTGCCCTACCGCTTCGATCTGGCTGAAAACGGTGCCGTGGGGGTGAAGAAGTTTCAAGCCGGCCAATACGACCTGGTCCTGATGGATGTTCAGATGCCGGTCATGGACGGCTACGAGGCGGTACACAGCATCAGGGCATGGGAAGCGGAGCAGGGACGCGACGCGACACCGATTATCGCCCTGACCGGCAATGGTTTGACGGAAGACATCGAGAAAGCCCAGGCCGTCGGCTTTACCGCACATCTGACCAAACCCATCAAAAAACACACGCTGCTGGAGGCCATTCAGCAGCATGTGATCGTCCGGACAAAGGAGGCGGCCCTGTGAGCGAGATGACACCCGCGATGTCCGACGTCGGAGCCGGACCGATTGTGGTGCTGGTGGACTCGTCATTCGAGCCATTGATTCCCAAATTCATGGCCAATCGGCATAAAGAAATCACGGTGATGACTGAGGCCGTCTCCGCACACGACTTCGACACGATCAAGCGGGTCGCCCACGGTATGAAAGGGGTCAGCGGCAGTTATGGCTTTCACGTCATGACCACCATCGCAGCTCACGTGGAAGAGGCGGCCAAGGCCGCCGATGAATCATCGATTCGCAAAGCTCTTGCGACCCTGGCATCGTATCTTGAACGCGTGGAGATTACCTATGAGTAGCCGGAGTGCACAGTCTCCCCCAGGCACATGATCCATCGAAGGCCGGCTGCTGAGCCCTAACCGGCACCAACCGCTCGCCTGGGCATTTCGTGCCAAGGGCGAAAATGAAGAAGTTTTCGTGTGTTTGTAGGAATCCGTGCTACAAAAGAATGAACTCGTCCGGACTAGGGGCATCTGAAGCTTCAGCCCCTCACTCTTCGACACCGAAGGAGCGCGTGCATGGAAAGCCCCGCAAGTCCCAAACCCAGAGTGCTCATGGTGGAAGATGAGGAAGACACGGCGAGCTTGCTGACGTTTCTTTTGGAACGGGCGAGTTATCAGGTCATCCACGCCAAAGACGGCCGACAGGCGCAGGAACTCGCCGATACCATGGCACCCCCGGACATTGTGCTGCTGGATGTGATGCTTCCGTTTCTGAGCGGACTGCAAGTGTTGACCTATCTGAGAGCGCGCGAGGGCTGGGGAACGGTGCCGATCGTCATGCTGACGGCCGACGGGAGCGAGCATGACATCAAGCGTGCCTTGGAGAACGGCGCCAACGATTATATGGTCAAGCCGTTCAACCCACGCGAACTGACCAGTCGACTGAAGCGGTTCGTCAGTCAGGCGGCCTGAGCGACCCACCGGGAGGAGTCGCGTGCTGGCCCTCGACCAGTCAAACCTGACCCTTCGCATCGGCAGCATCGCCGCAATCTCCATTTATTCGGCCGTGCTGTTGCTCCTGCTGGGGATTCTCCTGCTCCGGTTCATTCGCCGCAATAAAGACCGACGCCGCCGCGCCGTCACCGAAACCTGGCGGCCGTTACTCGCCCAATGTGTCGTCGAGGTGCCGGACTCGCTTCCCCCGCTCACCACCCGCGACCACCTCGTACTGCTCTATCTCTGGAACCATTGCTATGAGTCCATCCGCGGGGAGGCACGCACAAATCTGAAGGAACTCGCCAGACGAACAGGGACGGACCAGTTCGCGAAACAACTCCTCCACGCCAGACTGCTCCGCCGCCGATTGCTGGCCGTCGTGACGCTTGGTCACCTGCAGGAACGATCAATCTGGAATGAGCTTGCCGCGATGTTGCAGGCGGACAACGCTTTTGTCTCCTTAGTCGCCGCCAAAGCGCTGCTGCACATCGACGCGAAGGCGGCGATCCCTCTCTTAATTCCCGTCATCAGTCGCCGTAGCGATTGGTCACCCCTCAAGGTGGTCGCCATGTTCGAACCGGCCGGTGCGGACATCGCTGCCGACGCCATCGCAAAGGCCGCCTGTGAGGCCAACCCGGAAATCGGCGCTCGCCTCATCCGCCATCTTGCGGCCACCCAGAGCCAGCACGCACTCCCGCCGCTCAGAGCGTTGCTCCAAAAGGGAGCACCGTCTGATGACGTGCTGGCCGCCTGCCTGTTCCTCTTTGGAGAATGCAGCGACCCGCGAGATGTGACGATGATTCGCGCACATCTCTCCCATCCCACATGGTTTGTTCGACTTCAAGCGGCATCGGCGTTGGGCAAGGTCGGAGTCGAAGAAGATGAAGTGCGGCTCATCGCGCTCCTGGATGATGAGCATTGGTGGGTATGTTATCGGGCCGCCGAAGCCCTTTCGAATCTGCCTTGGATGACCGCTGAACGGCTGACGCACCTGTGCAACGCGCTCACGACCGTCGAGGCGCAGGAACACTTACTTCCGTTTATGGCGCAATCAAATGTAAAGACTCACCGCCCAGCTCCCGCCAGCCCTCCGCAGGCACGCACGGCCTAACGCACGGCCCTCTGCTATCTTTCCCTCTCAGGAGGCCGTCGCTGCCGCCGAATCGTTTGAGATCAGGTTACGCACGATGACCCGCCGTCGAGACATTCCGGCCGTCGGGCACGTGGGCTCGCGGCGTCAGCAGGAAGGTATGGGTACCCTGCAACTCGGGGACTGTCAGGATAGTGCCCTGTTGTTCCAGTCCTCGCACAGAGGAGCCGGAACGCGCCAGTTCCCATCCGTTCGGTACCTCGATCGTCAACCCGGCCACGGAACTCGGTGCCGTCAGTGTCACGCGCATCCCCGTCGAATCGCGCGCCACATCCACCTGAACCTGGTTGCGCGCCGCCCACCACCTGCCGAACTCTCCCACCGAACCGAACCAGGCATAGGGACGCACCCCTTCCACGAACCCCTTCTCGAAGGCGAGCTTGTGGTCGAGGACGTTCGGATGAATGAGCACCACCACCAAGCCGCCATAGCGGCTGAGTTTTCCTGCCAGCTCCAACGCCTGCGGAAGCCGGTCGCCCAGTTTCGGGAGTTCTTCGTCTTCGATCGTGACAGGAAACTCAAACACCTCGACTTCACTGTCCGTCAGGCGGTCATAGGTCAATTGATAGGGCAGATGGGTGAGCGAGTTATTGGCCGTGGCAGTCGAACTAAAACGAAACCCCGTCGCAAGGAGCGCTTGAGGAAGTCCAAAAGGATTCGAGAGCTCTCCCGGTCTGAAGGAGACAATCGTCTGTCCGGAAAAGTGATCGATCAGAAACTTACTAACCCGCAATTCGCCCAGCAGGCTGGCGTTGAGGGCGATTCTCCGGCTTTTCACAAACGGCGCATACGACGGATAGGCTTCCCGACCGGTCCCCAAGGGAAACTGATCGAACACCTTCGAATGCGCGATCGTATGACTTCCCAGCTCCATCCCAAGTTCGGCAAGACGAGCCAGATCCCGCACCCCTTCGTCGTTGAAAAAGATATCGTCGTTGTAGTCACGAATATATTTCACCTGAATGAAATAGGTGCCGACCACCCCCTGACTCTTTTCGTACTCCGCATAGACCACCGCGTTCTTGATCGACTGGGTAAAATCCACATCGTGCGTCAGCATGACGGAGAGCGATTTCCCGAACGGCACCGTCCCGAGCGTGACCGCCCGCTCTTCCGCCGTGCGATAGATGGATTTGAGCAACCGCAGCCACACATCAAGTGTCGGATCAAACTGATTGTCGTAGGTCCGGACGAGTTCGTCTCCGCGATTGTTGTACCCCTTCGAGAGCAGAAAACCGAGATCCACCCCGATGGCATAGGCCCGGCCACGCCCGTGGGCCACCTGCGTCACGGCGGCCGTCCCGTCGTCGAATCGCGCGAGCGGTGTCGTCGCGTCGGTGTAGCCGTAAGTGCCCATCACTTCCAGGTGCTTCTCCCGAACACCGATCCGCAACGTTCGCTCTTGTGGATCGGTCAGCTCGGCCAGCAACGGATCAGCCGCGGCCAATGTCAGGTCATACCGCTGGCGCGAGGCAACGGCCTCACGAAACCCGAAGACCTGGTTCAATCCACCACCCAACACCTGCACGCCGATCAACGTGCCACCAGCCTTCGGAAATTCCGCCAGCGCCTGGAGTTCCTCCGAGTTCAGCACCTTTCCGGAAATCATCGGGTAGACCAGCACCGCCTGATGGGACAGGGCTTCGCGCACATCTCGCGTGATGCGAAACGGCACGCCGATCGACTTGAGCCCGTGGGCCAAACCCAGCCAGCAGGAGTCCGGATCGGTCAGGAGGATCGCCAGGCGACTGCCTGATCCCTGCCCATACGTGCGCCACAAGGTCGGAACTTTTGGGGGCACGACCGTGACATGACTGGGCCCTGACACGCCGGGAAACCGGTGAAAATCCTGTGCAGGAACCTCGAAGGGCCGGTCGGATTGCGACCAGAACAGGCCCCATCCTCCCATCACCAGGAGCAGCGTGAGGGCCGAGAGACCGACAACACGGACAATGGTGGCACGTCCCATCAGATCACCAATGATAGATGAGGCTGAAGTTCCCGCCCCGCCGGACATAAAGGAATCCGCGGTCTTCGTAATATCCGGACGTCTCAACCGAGAATCGTTCGTTGATCGGAAACGTGACGCCGCCCTGAATAGTGCGACTCCCTACGCGGGTAAAGTCCTGTGCAGCCACGATCCGTTCGCCGGACGTGCCAAAGGAGCCGGAGGCAAAGATCTGCACACGTTCCGTAGGCCGCCAGGTGAGCTGGGAAGCAAGCGTGACCGCCCCCGTGTTTGGAATCAGGTAGAGTTTCTCGGTCAGCCAAAGATTGAAGGGCAGAAAGACCGTCAGCCCCGGCATCAGCAGATCGATGTCGTCCTGCTTGTAATTGAGTCGCCGGTAGCCGAAGGAGAGTTCAAAGGGGGCGAGCGAGGCATGCAACCCACCCAGTCCTTGCGCCACCTCTCCCATCACGGAGTAGTTGGGGGAGAAATGCGGATTCACCGTACCCTGCGCCGCCACATACCCCCAGGCTCGCTGCCACAGGGGACTATAGAGTTCCGCCGAAATCGGCGTGTCGTGGAACCCGAACCGATTGATCGGCTCGGCCCGTACCACCAGCGTTTGATTGCCCAACGGCTTGGCGATTTCAAACAGCAGATCACGCTCATCCGGTTGATTCTTCGTATAGGAATAATGGCCGTAGCCGATCTTGGCATAGTCACGATAGGGAAGCCGCAGTCCGGTCAGCCCTTGCCCCACCGCAGCCCGCGGCGAAACTAGCAACTCGGATTTCACCGCAGCAATCCGCTGCTCAATCGCCGGGTCGTGGGTCTCGGCAAGAAGCGCCTCATAGCGTGCCAGGGCCTCTGAACGGTCGCCCCGCCAATGCGCGACCTCGGCCAGGCCGCGGCGCGCCTCGATCTGTCTCGGCTCGGCTTGCAAGACCTCCCGGTACAAACGTCCCGCCTCCTCGAACTGTTTCTGCCACGACAACACCTGCGCCAGCGCCACCCGAATGTCCTGATCCTCCGGATGACGAACCAACACATCCCGATACAGCGTCGTGGCCTCCTGGTGAGAGCCTTGCCAGGACAAGACGCGCGCCAACGCACTCCGGATCTCGTCATTGTCGGGATGTTGCCCCAATGCCTCTCGGTAGACGTCCTCCGCTTCGTGATACTGTTTGGCCACCTCGAATCTGATGGCTTGTTCCATGGCACCAGCCACGGCTCGTGCCCCTTGCTCCTCAGTTGCCGAGCCTGTGGCGGACAACTCGGCTGCAGGGGCTGATGCGACCGATCCTTCCGACCGAATGGCGCTCAGCCGTTCCTCGATGTCGGGGTCGTGGGTCTCGGCAAGAAGCGCCTCATAGCGTGCCAGGGCCTCTGAACGGTCGCCCCGCCAATGCGCGACCTCGGCCAGGCCGCGGCGCGCCTCGATCTGTCTCGGCTCGGCTTGCAAGACCTCCCGGTACAAACGTCCCGCCTCCTCGAACTGTTTCTGCCACGACAACACCTGCGCCAGCGCCACCCGAATGTCCTGATCCTCCGGATGACGAACCAACACATCCCGGTATAACTCGACGGCTTCGGCATGGACCCCCTGCCAGGAAAGAAGCCGGGCCACAGCGGCACGCAACTCATCATTCTCTGGAGACTGCCGCAATCCCTCGCGATACACGGCCAGGGCATCTTCGTGCTGGCGCATCGTTTCCAGACGATGCCCTCGCTCCAACGCCTGATTTCCATCCGCCGGCTCCAAATTATTTCTGTAAACAGGCGACGGATCTGGGACAGCGGGAACGGATTCGACCTCGGCTTTCACGACGCGCAGCCGTGCCGCAATCTCTTCGTCGCCGGTGGCCGCTACCGCCCGTTCATAGTATGGAATCGCCTGTTCACGATGGCCGCTCCACAACAGCAGGTCTCCCAGGCCCGCCAGGGCTTCGGCATGGGTCGGGTCGTCGTGAAGGACCCGATCATATTCGTCTCGCGCGTCGGCGAACTGTTTGTTCCAGGACAAGACCCGGGCAAGGCCGACACGAGTGTCATGGTCGAGCGGCTGGCGAGTCAGAATGTCGCGATAGAGGGCGATGGCCTCATCCCTCTGTCCCTGCCAGGACAGGAGTTTCGCAATCGTCGCGCGCGCGTCATCATGGTCCGGTTTGGCCAAGAGGTATTGCCGGTAAGCCACGATGGCCTCCTCATACCGCTGCTCCTCCTCCAAGGCTCTGGCTTGCTGCAGAATCCGGCTCGGAGACGAGTCCGGCGCCATAGCAGCAATCATCGTGGCAGGCGTAGAGAACCAGCCCGCGGCGAGCAACATCCCCGCCAGCAGACCGGCTGCAAACCTTCGTCGAAGTATCCACCTGCGGGGATCGATCATCCGTGACGACCCTGTTCTTCCGATATGCACGACTCTATTCGGCGAGGGCACGGAATCCATCAAGATCGTGAATCATCACCCCCGAGAAACTCGAGTGCGAGGTGGTGTCTCGTATCGTCTTGATCGCCGAGGACACCTGGGCACGAGAACGTCCGGCAAACGATAGTCGTTCAGGATTGACCGTGAAACGACGATGAACTCGGAACCACTCCCGATGGAGGCCTGTACTGTCCGCTTCGCCGATCGGTCGCCACCGCAACAGACGGTGGTCGCGATCTAACAGGGCATCGGCCTGGCCCGACTGCGGGGCTCGTCGCAACACCACATGCTGTTCAACCGGCAAGACGGTCGTCTCGACGGCTAACCACACAGGAATCCCGCTCACTGACCCATAGCGCAGGATATCGTCGGCAATGTCCTGGATCTCATCGAGATCGGTACGGTAACTCATCACCGCCACTTCATCCGCCAGATCCATCACGGCAAAGGCCAGGGGTCGCCCACTGACGGTCGGCGCAGCGAGCCAGAATGGGATCACCATCGACAACCTGGCCCGGCCTTGTATGGCATCTTTCACCATCTCGATCGTGCCGAGATACCGACGAAGTTGCGCCTCATCCTGAAGAAACCCCGACACGAGATAGGGTTCGAGGTCGAGCTGCACGCCCGATAGGAGGCCCAGCGGTACGAGATGCAGTAGTCTCCAGATCTTATCGGCCAATCGTTGGGGTTCCTGTATCGCTTCGGGATAGCCATCCAGCACCCACGGCTCAATGCCGGCGTCCCGCACCTTGGCCATGAGCTGCGCATACTCGCGCCAGAGTCCCTCGTCATCGGATTGGGCCGGCACTTGAATCAGCAGCCGCGAGCAGCCCTGCGCACGACAGGTGCTCAACATCGCCTCCGGGTCCTTGACAGCCTGACGATAATTCCACACCCAGAAGCCGGTCCCGGCCTGTCGCTTCATGACCGGCGTCTCTTGCGTCACCTCAATCTTCTCCAGCTGAATCTGTCCGCCTTGCCCTTCAGCGGACACCACGAGGGCCGTGACCTGCCGAAGATCGACTCCCCGGCTGATCTCCTGCAGAGAAACCGTCAGATCAAAGGATCCGGACAGGGTGCTTACCGTCCAATTGTCCTCACGCCTGTAGCCGGCCAGATCTTCTATTCCCACCACTACAGAGCCGGTGGCACGACCACGGAGCCGCAACATTCGGTAGGACAGTAGGTCCACGGGCTTTCCGGCTGGATGCAGCTCGATACGCTGTCCACAACGGGCCGCTCCAGCGGCGCTCCACTGTACCTCGAGACTGGCGTTCAACTTCGTCACCTGACCCCGGCAAGGACCGAAGGGCCGGACCGCCCCCAGGCTCGCGCGCAGTTCAAGAATGGGCAGAAACGGTCGATAAGGAAGAGGGGCCGCTGTCGGCGGCGGTCCGCTGAAAGCGACGGTCGGATCGGTACGCTCGCCGATATAGGTCAGTTCGATTTCGTAGACGGTGGAAGGAATGGGTTCTGACAAGGGAACGTCGGCAGCACGCGCGGGAAGGAGTGAGGCACCCAGTCCGATTCCTGCGAACAACGCCAGCCAGAGCGACACCCTCAACCGCCTTCCCCTGTGGGTTCGGCACGTTCCGGTCGATATCACGAGCCGCTGATTGATGTGGATAGACACACTCATTTCACTATCCGAATGGCTGTTCCTGCTCTACTTTCTCGGCTTGACCGCCGGATACTTGATGCTGGACGTCATCGCCATCGTGCACTTGCGGCAATATCTGCAGGAGCGGGTGCTGGAAAGCCTGCCGCGCAGCTACACGGGTTTCGAGCCGCAGATCAGCATTCTTGTTCCGGCATACAATGAAGCCGCCACGATCGCGGGCTCTATTCGGTCGCTCCTCCAACTCAGCTATTCCGAATATGAAATCGTCGTGATCAACGACGGATCGAAGGACGCCACGATCGACGTGCTCCGCCAGGAGTTCGAGCTTTTTCCGTTCCCGGAGGCCTACAACACCCAGCTGTCGACTGCGGAGATTCGGGCGATCTACCATTCTGCGTTGCATGCCAACCTGCGCGTCATCGACAAGGAGAACGGGGGCAAAGCCGATTCCCTGAACGCCGGCATCAACCTGTCGCTCTATCCCCTGTTCTGCTGCATCGATGCGGACTCGATCCTTCAGCCGGACAGCCTACGGCGGGCGGTGCAACCGTTCCTGGACGACCACCGCACGGTCGCGAGCGGCGGCACCGTCCGCATTGCCAATGGCTGTCGCGTCGAGAATGGGTTTCTGACGAAGATCGGCCTCCCCACGAATCTGCTGGCGCTCTTCCAAATCGTCGAATACCTCCGCGCGTTTCTGTTCGGACGCCTGGGCTGGTCGCCGATGAACGCGATGCTCATCATCTCCGGCGCGTTCGGGATTTTTCGCAAGGAAGCCGTTGTCACCGTGGGCGGGTATCGATCGGACACGATCGGTGAGGATATGGAGTTGGTCGTCCGGCTGCACCGCCATTTTCGGCTGAGCGAGAAGCCCTACCGGATTACCTTCGTTCCCGACTCGGTCTGCTGGACCGAAGCACCGGAGGACCTACGCACGCTGAAGAATCAACGCGTCCGGTGGCAGCGTGGACTCTGTGAAAGCCTGACCAACAACCTGGATCTCATGTTTCATCCCAAGGGCGGCACGATCGGCTGGCTGGCCTTTCCATTTATGGCCGTCTTTGAATGGATTGGGCCGGCGATCGAAGTGTTCGGCTACTGCTTCCTGATCCTCAGCTTTGTGTTGGGATTTGTGTCCGTGCAGACCTGGTTGATCCTGCTCATCGCGGCCATTGGCCTCGGCGTGCTGCTCTCGGTGAGCGCCTTACTGTTGGAAGAAATGTCGTTCCACGTCTACCCGGCCCAGCGCGATGTCATGAAACTGCTGCTCGCCGCCGTCGTGGAAAACTTTGGCTTTCGCCAATTGAACTCGGTGTGGAAATTGATCGGCCTGTATCGTTGGGTAAGCGGGAAGAAGGCCACGTGGGGTGCCATGACCAGAACCGCATCCTGGCAAGCGCGATAGTCGCGCGAGTT
>ERZ1645185.1139-NODE-1139-length-11003-cov-7.504476_pt1 | contig 11003 bp, 7 predicted proteins | sample MGYA00575351_ERZ1645185 | MGnify/ENA primary metagenome ERZ1645185 (study PRJEB40838, sample SAMN11284767) | freshwater sediment metagenome | isolation source: river sediment | host: Sediment | place: India: Jana village, Kanpur | collected 2015-12-17 ... | reverse complement strand
GCCGTGGCCGGGTTTCAGGTGTTCCGCGGTGGCCGGTTTTGGGTGTTCGGTGACACTCGTCGGGCATGATCTGATAGTGCCGCCCATCGGCGTTGTCGTCGGCCATGAGCCGAAACAACGCCTGCGGCGCGGAGAATCTCGGCGCCCCCGCTACAGCGGTGGTCATCTGCACGGTTACCAGATCGCCCGACGACGCGCGGTAATACAGCGCTCCGCCGCGCGGTGCCCACACCGGCTCGATGCCGCCACTGGGTGACACCTGCCACTTGCCTTCGTCGCTCGCCGGAAACGGTCGCACGTACACTTCGTCACGGCCGGTCTCGTTGCTCGAATATGCCAGCCAGCGGCCGTCCGGCGACAGTACGGCGTATTGCTTGAGAAAGGGGCCGGAAACCAGCACGCGTGCCGCACTGTCGACACCGGGCGCAGCCCAATGATCTCACTGCGCGCGCCGGGGCTTGCACGCGTCGCGACCAATGCCCCCCCATTGGCCGACCACTCGGCGCTGAAGAGGCTGCCGGTTACCGGCAGCCGAGTGGCACGACCGGCGCCGTCGGCAGGAACGCGCCACAGCGCACCGGCACCATCGCGATCCGACAGCACCCCAATCGATTGGCCATCGTGCGTCCAGGTGAGTCCCACGTTGCGCGTGCCCTCAAGCGCGAGCGGCGAAAGCGGGCCGCTCCCCAATGGCTTGATGCCCACGCGCAGGCCACCCACGTCGGCCGTCGTCACGAGCAGGCGCGTGCCATCGGGCGAGAGGGCAAAGGCGCGAATATCGGCTACCCATCCCGAGTCGGCCGGTCGTGATACGCCGCGGCGATCAACGAGCAGCATCTCCCGCAACCCGCCATATCCCACCCATACCAACCCACCCGATCGCGACAGCGCGAACTGCGACGCCGATCCCATGTACACGTCGACGCCGCGGAAGAGCGCGGTGGGTTTGTCTGTCACCTTCAGCGCCTTCGCGTCGAAGGGCACCGCCATCAGCGCGCCGTCGGCGGTGGCATACACCAGGTGTCCTGACGTGGCGTATCGCCCCATGGTACCGCGCACGAGTGGCTGCACGGTGCCGTCGGTGGTGGAGACCGCGACGATCTCACTCGCTTCGGGTACCCCCACGCGGCCAATCGTGGCGAGCAGGTGACGCGTAGCCGGCAGTGCGTCGATCCACATGAAGCCCACCTCGCGCGCGGGCTCGGACACAGTGGCAGGAACGCCTCCCGCCGGCGACACACGCTGAATGGCGCCACGCTCGTTCACGAAGTACAGCTGATCGTCGTCGCCCCACGCAATGCCGCCGCCGGCCGATGGCACACCGCTGGGCAACACCGTGAACGCGGGGCCGCCTTGCATCTACACCGTTTTCAGCGCGCCGCCGGCGGTGAACGCCAGCGTGGCGCCGTCGGGCGAGAAGGTGGGCACGCGGCCAGCGTCGGTGCCGGGAATGGAGCGCGGCGCGAGTTCATCGAGCAGGCGTTCGAACAGACGGTCTTGCCCCGACGCCGAACGCCCCACGTACACCACGCGCGAGCCGTCGGGGGAACGCGCCACGTTCACTCCGTTGCCGGCGAAGTACGCGGCCGAATCGGGAAGCGCGATAGCAAAGCGCGCCACGGCAGCGCGTGGAGTGGGCGCGAGCAATTTCCCGAAATACGCACCGGCGGCCAGCGCGGCTACGATCGCCAGTGAAAGTGCAGCACCCGTGCGTGCACTGAGGCGCGCCCGCGGTGGCACCGCGGCTGCGGCCAGATGGGGGTCGGAATACGAGGGGTTGATGAGGGCATCAGCGAAGTCACGCGCCCGCGCAAACCGATTGGCCGGAACCTTTTGCAGCGCCACGGCCACCGCGTCCGCCACGTGCGCCGGTACCGATTTGCGCAGGGACGTCACACGCGGCGCCTCCTCGGTGGCGATGCGCATGATCACCTGCTGCGCCGACGCGCCCTGATGCGGCGGCACACCCGTGAGCATCTCGAACAGCAGCACACCGAGCGAATAGATGTCGGTACGGGCAGTGGCTTCACGATCGGCCGAGGCTTGCTCAGGGCTCATGTAGTGTGGTGTGCCCACCGCGATGCCCGTTTCCGTCATGCGCCCGCCGGCGGCAGCCGATACCGCGAGCGCGATACCGAAGTCGGCCACGGTGGCGCGCCCGTCGTGCAGGAGAATATTCTCCGGCTTGATGTCGCGGTGGATGACGCCCTGTCGATGCGCATAGTCGAGCGCGTCGGCCACTTCACGCGTAATGCGCACCGCGTCGTCGATGCTCAGTTGCGTTTCACGATCGAGTCGCGCGCGCAGCGTTTCGCCGTCGATGAACGGCATCACGTAGTAGATGATGCCGTTGATGCTCCCCGAATCGAAGAGCGGCAGGATGTGCGGATGCTGCAACTGGGCCGTGGTGGTGATCTCACGCAGAAACCGAGCCGGGCCCAAGGCACCGGCGATCTCCGGTCGCAGCACCTTGATCGCCACTCGGCGATTGTGTCGGCGGTCGGTCGCCATATATACGGTCGCCATCCCACCGGCGCCGACCTCGCGTTCGATGAGATAGTGATCGGCGAGAGCGTCCTGCAGTTCCGCCAACGGCTCGGTCACGTGAATGGCTCCGGGGTGAACAGTGCGATGCAGTGCAAGCTTCACGTGGCGAACGCGGCGTCAAGGAAGCCAAGGGTGATGCGGTGCGTGCCCTTCCTGCGCCCTTCGTCCTCCATGATCATGCGCCACCTGTTCGCCGTGATGCTGCCGTCGGCCCTCGCCGTCGGCCCTCGCCGTCGGCCCTCGCCGTCGGCCCTCGCCGTCGGCGCTCGTCGTCATCGCCTCCGCCCAGACGCTCAAGAGCACCACCTATATCGAACCGGCAAAGGCTTTCCTACTTGGTGGTGGGCAGCCGGGCGCCTCTTCCGCAACGAGTTGAGGGTCATGTCGGCCACGATCACCGGGACTGTGCGCGGAAAGACCAGCGACTTGGGTACGCGATACGCGCTGGTGAAGCGATAAACGCACGATTTCACCTGTATGCTTGCTGGAGCGTTCAGGTGAGACTAATATGGATCATATACGATCCAAGAAGTGTGGAAGATTTGCTTTGAGGGTCGTATCTGGCCTATTACTGTCAACTCCATGCGCATCCTCGCCACCGCCACCACCCCCGAAGTCCTGCGTGAAATCGGCGATCGCCTCCGCGATTACCGGCTCCAGCAGAACCGCACCATCGAGTCGCTGGCACAGGACGCCGGGGTGGGCTCCAGCACCGTGAAACGTGCCGAGGCCGGGGATAATCCCACGCTGGAGACCGTGGTGCGGTTGCTGCGGGCGCTGGGGCGTTTAGAGGCGCTCGAGGCCTTCCTGCCGCCGCCACCCGTGTCACCGCTTCAGCTGGTCGCGCAGGCCGGACGCGAACGTCAGCGTGCTCGGCCCAAGAAGACGGACGCCACACCATGATCGAGCCGACCAACGCCGGCGCCGACTCACTGGCTCGCGCACGTCGTTCCCGCCAATCCCGCCGGCGAACCGAGCGGTACATCACCGCCTCGGTGCGACTGTGGGAGTACGAGGTTGGCGCTATCGCCGAAGACTCGACGGGACAAATCACCGTCGAGTACACGGAGGCGTTTCGCGGGTCGGGGCTGGAAATTTCGCCCATCCATCTTGGCTTGTCGCGCCAGGGTCCCGTGCAGTTCCCCGAACTGCAGCGGCTGCCAGCGTTCGCGGGCCTGCCGGGCGTGTTTGCCGATTGTCTGCCTGATGCCTTCGGCAACGCGGTCATCACGCGCTATTTCCAGCAACGTGGTGAGCCGGCGGCCGCGCTGAGCCCGGTGCAGAAGCTGCTCTATATCGGTGCGCGCGCCATGGGGGCGTTGGAGTTCAGCCCGGCCACCAATGTGGCCCTCAATACCGAAACCGAAACGGCACTTGAAGTGGCGCGCCTGGTGGAAGAGGCGCGGCGTGTCATCGAAGGTGACGCCGGGGTTGCCGTGCCGGAGATGATGCAGGTGGGCGCGTCGGCAGGCGGCGCGCGCGCGAAGGCACTCATTCTCTGGGATAGGCAACACAACCGGGTGAAGTCGGCCTTCGCCCCCAGAGCCGCAACCGACGAACACTGGCTCATAAAGTTCGACGGCGTGAGTGGAGGCGCGGGTGGACATGGGCTGCACAAGGCGTTCGCACCGGGGCCATACGGGCGCACCGAATATGCGTACTCGCGCATGGCGACCGCGGCAGGCATCGAGATGGCCGAAACGCATCTGCTGTACGACCGCGACTTCGCGCACTTCATGACGAAGCGTTTCGATCGTGAGGGCGATGTGCGCATGCATCAGCACAGCGTGGGCGGGATGCTGCACATCGACTACAACATTCCGCAGGCGCTCTCGTACGAGGAGTACTTTCGCACCATCCGCCGGCTCGGTATGCAGCAGGGGGCCATTGAGCAGGCGTTTCGTCGTCTGGTGTTCAACGTGATTGCCCGCAACCAGGACGATCACGTGAAGAACTTCGGGTTCCTCATGGACCACACCGGCGTGTGGCGTCTGGCACCGGCGTTCGACATGACCTGGGCGTACGGCAGTGCGTGGACGGCACGCCACCAGATGACCGTGAACGGCAAGAGCGATGACTTTGTGCTTGCCGATCTCACGGCGGTCGGCCAGGCGTTCGATCTCCCCAAGGGCGGTGCCGACATCATCGCGCAGGTGGAGCACGCCGTGCACAACTGGGAGTCGGAAGCGCGGGCGGTGGGGCTCGAGTCGGCGTGGATTGCCGAACTGCAGGGGAAGTTTCGGAGGCTCGTGTAACGAAGTGCCGCTGGGTGGCATTGACTCAGTGTCCCCTTCTCAGAGTCGACCATTCGCCCTCGTCTTCGCCCCGCTCATGCGCCTCCTACGAGTGTCGGGGCCACCGCGTTGTTCGATTCGTCGCTCGACACGCTGAACAGGCAGGCGGCGGCGCTGGTGCCGCTGGTGCGCGCCGGAGATGCCGACAGCTTGGGCTCGCTCTACGACCTCACGGCGCCACGGCTGCGTCGCGTAGCGCGGCGCGTACTCGGCAACGAGGCCGACGCGGAAGACGTCGTGCACGATGTATTCGTGGGATTGCCGGAGGCGCTGCGGCATTACACCGAGTCCGGGCGCCTACTGCCGTGGCTCGTAAGCTGCACCATGCGCGTGGCGCTCATGCGCCGCCGTGCCGGCGCGCGGCGCCGCGAAGCCGACTGGGAGCTTGCTCGCGATTCATCGACGGCCGATCGCCCCGATCTCGCTCCCGAAGTGCAAGAAGCATTCGCCCGCATTTCCGAGCTCCCGGATTCGCTGCGCGAGGTCGTGCTGCTGCGCGTGGAAGGGTTGCAGCATGCCGAGATCGCCAGCACGCTCGGTATTTCCGAAGGGAACTCACGCATTCGCCTCGCTCGCGCGCTCGAACGGCTGTTACCCCTGCGCGATACTCACCACATGCCCCGCGCGCTGCCGACGCAGCCGACCAAGGAGTCGCACCATGACTGACCGTCTCAACGCGCCACGTGCCCCCACCGCCGATCATCCGTCGCTGGCCGCATGGGAAGATGAGCTGTTCACGTATGGGGCCGTGGAAACGCCCTCGCTGCAGGAGCACCTCGGCACGTGTGAGCCGTGCGCACATACCGTGGCGCAACTTGTGGCTTGGATGCGCACTGCGCAGCAGCACGAAGCGGTTCCGTCCGCGAGGCACGCTTCACTCCGCGAGCGCATCATGTCGTCGCGACGCTCGGGCACGCGTACGCTGGTGCCCATGACCATGCCAGATGTTGCCGGTGAGATCGACACCGGTGCGGCACTGCCCACAGTCCAACGGCACACGGCCCCGTGGTACCGCACGGCTCTCGCCAAGCCAGCCACACGCGCTGCCGCGGTTGCCGCCGTGACACTGGGTGCGGTAAGCCTGTGGCGACAGCCAACGGTGGCGGAGGCCGGCATGGTTGCTGGCCGTCTCGATCTCCTGCCTGCGCGCCCCAAGCTCGGCGATACCATTCAGGTGACCTATACCAGCGCCGGGTTGCTGGGCAAACCCTCGACGTTGCGGCTTCGCGCGCGCATTCGGACCAGCACGGGCGACAGTTACAACAACGGCGTTCCCGTGATCACCGTGGCCACGCTCGAACGTCGCGGCGCCGATCAGTATGTGGGCCGCTTCGTGCTGCCCGACTCGGTGGTATTTGCCGCGCTGGCGGTAGAGGACTCGGCGGCCTCGGCCATCGACGACTTTGCCGGCCGAGCGTGGGAGCTGTTGCGTCATGGTGCAGACGATCGGCCACTACTCGATGCGTTGGAACAGCAAGGGCACGATCTCATGGGTCGCAGCTGGGAAGAGGGGTTGATCACCGCGCGCGAGATGGTGCGGTACTACCCCGATTCGGTGCGCTCGTGGAATCAGCTGCAGTTCATGGAATCCAACATGGGGCTCGGCACCGACAGCGCTCGCTCCGTTCATCGTGCCAAGGCTGCGAGTTTTGCCGCACGCATGAATGCCGGAACCCTGCCCATGCAACCGGGGCTGTTGTTCTGGTACACCCGTGCGGTAAGAGACAGTGCGCTCGCAGCAACGTGGCGTGACCGCCTGTTGCGCGAGGCGCCGCGTGACGAGTTCGCCGTGCAGGAACGCGCCGGCATCATCTTCACCGCGCAATGGAAATCCAAGGATTCCGTGGCAGCGCTCGCGGCCATGGAGCAGCTGTGGAAAGACACGCCGCTACGGCGGCAGGGCCAGATTGCGCAAACGGCGCATGCGTTCATTGGCGTGACTGACCGTGACGCCGCGGCGATGCGCCGGTGGACGACGCGTATGCGGGCAGTCGATTCGTCGATCTATCGGCGCCAGTGGATCGCGAGCGAATACGCGAAAATTCCGAGCCTGCGCGATTCCGCCTCCGTGCATTTGGCCGCGCTGGCAGCCGAACTCGCGGCACCGCCGGAGCGTGGGCGCCAGCTGAACGAAACGCAAGCACAGTTTGCGCGGCGCATGACGGGCGAACGCGCACTCACGGAAGCCATGCTTGGGCACGTGCTCGCGCAGTCGGGGCGGGGCGGCGAAGCGCTCACTCGCCTGCGTGCACTTCCCGATGTGGGGTGGAATGTTGAGGTCTTCGACGCGTCGGCAGCGGCTGCCACTTCTGCTGGTGACACGGCGCTCGCGATACCACACTGGGCACGCCTGGCGTTGGACCCGCGTACGAATGCCAGTCGGGTAGCCACACTGGACTCGCTGGGTACGCGCTTCGCCAGTGGTGCAGCGTGGCGCGCGCTGAAGGAGCGCACCCGCGGTGAGATGGCCAGCGCCGTCATGCGTGATGCGCGGAGGCGGCGTGTGGAGGGGGGCAGCGTGCGCACCGCTGATGGGCGTAGTGTGACCGTGGCGTCGCTCGCGAAAGACCGACCCGCCGTGGTGGTGTTCTGGTCGCCGATGTGTGGGCCAGCGGTGGAGGCGTTGCCCAGCATACAGCGCATGGCGAAGCGTCTCGAGACGCGCGGCGTACCCGTTGTCCTCATCGTCGAGCAGGAACGTGCCGACTCCACGCTCACCGCGGTGCTGGCCGCGAGCAAGTATCGCGGTCCCGTGTATTTCGACGCCACGCGTGATGCCAGTCGTGTGTTCAGCAACTGGGGCACGCCGCAGCTGTATGTACTCGATCGCGATGGACGCGTGGTGTTCGATCCTACCTCAAGTGTGGGCGAAACCACGCTGCGCTTGGAGGCGCTGCTCGCCAGCTCGGGCACCGTTTCGGCCCGGTAGGCTCCAGTAGGTGCTGCTGGCTGCGGCGCTCTGGCAACGTGCGGAGCGCTCGACGCTCGAGACCTCCGAACCAGATAGGCTGCCCACCGCGTCGGCGTGAGCCTCTTTGGCCGGACTTTGCGCATTCCAGGTGGATCCCTTTCCCTGGAGTGCCTCGCATGTCTCGTCTGTTCGTTCAAGCAGTCAATCGTTGGACCCGCCGCACTCGCCTCTGGCCGGCGGTCGCAGCATTCGCCGCAACCGCGTGCGGAGGCGGCGGTGGCGACGTGACGCGTCCGCAGCCACCGGCGCCTACACCGGTGGCCTCGGTGGTGGTGACGGTGGCCGAGGCGTCGCTCACCGTGGGGCAAACAACGCAGGCCACGGCCACCGCGCGCGCCGCCGACGGTAGCACACTGGCCGGGCGCACGATTACCTGGGCGTCGAGCAACAGTAGCGTGGCGACCGTGTCGAGCGCCGGCCTTGTAACCAGCTTGGCAGCCGGCAGCACCACCATTTCGGCCACTAGCGAAGGGCAGAGCGGCTCGGTGGCACTCAATGTGGCGCCGGTACCGGTAGCCACTGTGACCGTAGCGCTGACGGCATCGACATTGGTGGAAGGGCAGACCACACAGGGTACAGCGCTACTGCGCGCCGCCAACGGTAGTACGCTCAGCGAACGTACGGTGGCGTGGAGCACCAGCAATGCGGCGGTGGCTTCGGTGTCGCAGAGTGGCCTGGTGACCGCGGTGGCGGCGGGCACCGCCACCATCACGGCGACCAGCGAAGGACAGAGTGGAACGGCAGCGCTTACGGTGACCGTAATGCCGGCCGCCACGGTAACCGTCACGCTGGCTTCGGCGGCCATTACGGTGGGGCAAACCTCGCAGGGCACCGCCGTGGTGAAGGCGGGCAATGGGGCGGTACTCACGGGACGCACAATTGCGTGGAGCACCAGCAATGCGGCCGTGGCCTCGGTGTCGCAGGGCGGACTCGTTACCGGCCTCACCGCTGGCAACGCGGTGATTACCGCCACCAGCGAAGGGAAGAGTGGCACCGCCAACGTGACCATTGCGCCGCCGCCGGTTGCTTCGGTGGTATTCGCTGCCGACAGTGCGGACCTCGCCATTCGCGCCAGCACGCAACTGGCGGTGACGTTGCGGAGTAGCGTCGGTGCGACGCTCACGGGCCGCACCGTGACGTGGTCGGTCGCGCCAGCGGGTGTGGCCAACATTACCAGCGCCGGCCTCCTGCGCATGCTGCAGCCAGGCACCGTCACGGTAACGGCCACCAGCGAAGGACGCAGCGCCACCATGCGTGTGCGCGGTACCACCGCGCAGCTGGCGGCCATTGTCGATTCCGTTCGCAACGCCTTCGGCTTGCCCGCCATGGGCTCCGCGATTGTAAGCACCGAAGGGCTGGTGGCCATTGGCGTGGCAGGCATGCGCCGCTTCGGCGGCACCGTACCGGTCACCGAAAGCGACAAGTGGCATTTGGGTTCGAATACCAAGGCGCTCACGGGCGCGTTGGCGGGCATGGCCGTGGAAGCCGGTGTGCTGACATGGTCGCGCACGGTATCACAGGCGTTCCCCGATCTTTCCGCATTCACGCGAGCTGAGTTCACGGGCGTGACGCTCGCCGAATTGTTGTCGCACACCAGCGGCGCGGAGAACTCGGTGAGCGGTGTACCCGCAGGCACCGATTTGCCGGCCGCGCGCCTCGCGTGGACCAAGGCTACGGTTTCCGCCGCGCCGAACAACGCGCGTGGTATCTACTACTACAGCAACAACGGCTTCGGTATGGCGGGCTCCATGATCGAACGCGCGTGGGGGAGCAGCTACGAACAACTCATGGCCAGCAAGATTTTCAATCCGCTTGGATTGGTGGATGTAGGCTGGGGGGCCACCAATACGGTAGGCTCGAATGCGCAGCCTGTTGGCCATCGCCGCACCGGTGGCACATGGGTGAACTGCGACGCCTGCGATAATCGACCCGGGGTGTCGTCGGCCGGCACCGTGCACATGCCGCTGCGCAGTTGGGCGCGCATCATTCAGGAGCTGTTGTTGGCCGACAAGGGACGCAGCTCGATCCTCTCGCAGAGCATGTCGCGCACCCTCATCACGAACTTCGTGCCAGCTGGTGGCGGCAGCAGCTACGGAATGGGCTGGACCGTGTCAGGTACGTCCAGCAATCGGGTTGCGGGGCACGACGGCAGCAACACCACCAACCACTCGCGCGCCATGATGTACCCAGACAACGGGTACGCCATTCTGATTACCACGAACGCTGCGGAACTCGGTGGCATTTCCAGCAACGCGCTCAACGCCATGCAGGTGCGGCTCAACAGCTACTGGAATAACGGTCGCTAGGGGGACTTCGGGGTATATTCGGGTAGTGGATTCTACCGCTCACCTGTTGCCTCCGCAAGCAAAGCCGCCGCCCTCGTTAGCTTTGCAGCAGCCAACCGTTTCCCGTCTCCCTCGTTTTCGCGTGACGCTTCTTTCCTGCTCCAACATCGGCATTTCGTTCGGCGCCACCGAACTCCTCAAGGACGTGACCTTCACCGTAGGTGAGGGGGAACGCTGGGGCATCATCGGGCGCAACGGCGCCGGCAAGTCGTCGATCTTCAGCGTCATTACGGGCGATCGGCGGCCCAACGTGGGCGCCGTGGCGCGCAAGCCCGGCATGCGGCACGCGCTGCTCGATCAGCACCGCGCGTTCGAAGGCGCCACTACCGTGTGGGAAGCCGGCGCCGCCGCCTGGCGCGAGGTCATTGCCCTCGAACACAGCATCGCCGAACAGGCCATGCAGCTGGGCGAACTGGGCGACAAGGTCACCGACGACATGCTCGAACGCTTCGGGCGCGATCAGGAGCGTTTCGCTGACATGGGCGGGTACGAATATCACGCCCGCGTCGACGCCGTGTTGCAGGGTCTCGGCTTCGACGCCGAAGAGAGCAAGACGCGGCTGGTGTCCACCCTCAGCGGCGGTGAGCGTGGCCGCGTGGGGTTGGCGGCGCAGCTCATTGCGCCAGCCGACTTGCTCATGCTCGACGAACCCACCAATCACCTCGACCTCGACACCATTCACTGGCTGCAGGAATGGCTCAAGGATGCGGGCGAAACGGTGCTGGTGGTGTCGCACGATCGTGCCTTCCTCGATGCCATCTGCACGCACATCCTGCACATCGAAGCCAAGTCGAGCGAGTGGTACAAGGGCAACTACAGCCAGTTCGTGCCGCAGCGCGCCGAACG
>ERZ1645185.1138-NODE-1138-length-11017-cov-5.211275_pt1 | contig 11017 bp, 12 predicted proteins | sample MGYA00575351_ERZ1645185 | MGnify/ENA primary metagenome ERZ1645185 (study PRJEB40838, sample SAMN11284767) | freshwater sediment metagenome | isolation source: river sediment | host: Sediment | place: India: Jana village, Kanpur | collected 2015-12-17 ... | reverse complement strand
TGAACCTGATCCAGCAGATCGAGGCCGAGGAAATCGCCAAGGCCGCCAAGGATATTCCCGAGTTCCGTCCGGGCGACACCGTCCGCGTCGGCGTGAAGGTCATCGAAGGCGAACGCAGCCGCGTTCAGGCTTACGAAGGCGTCTGCATCGCGCGTGCGAACAAGGGTATCGGCAGCAACTTCACCGTGCGCAAGATGAGCTTCGGTGAAGGCGTGGAGCGCGTTTTCCCGCTCTATTCGCCGAATATCGATTCGATCACCGTCGTCCGCAAGGGCGTCGTGCGCCGCGCCAAGCTGTACTACCTGCGTGGTCGTACCGGCAAGCGCGCCCGCATCGCCGAGCGCCGCGACGTTCGCACCGAAGCCTAAGCGCTTCGTTGCCAGCAATACAAAAGGGCCGGGAGCGATCCCGGCCCTTTCGTTTGTTCGTGCAGTGCGGGATCAGGCGGCGAGCTTTTGCGCGGCACCGTCCGGCTTGCGGAAGATGCCCCACTGTGACAGCCCGGCCACACGGCGGATCGACACCGCTTCGAACAGCGGGATCGTGCGGAAGTCGATCAGGTGGTCGTGCGGGCTGGTGCGCTTCTGGTTGAGGCCAACGGCTTCGAGCACCTGCATTGCCCAGTCCATTTCCGGCACCGGCGAGGTCAGCAGCAACTGGCCGCCCGGCTTCAGCAGGTCGAAGGCTTCCTGGAACAGGTCGACGTGTTCGACCACTTCGAAGGCGACGATCGCGTCGAAGCTTTCGCCCTTCAGCCCCAGTTCGCGCCACTTGCGGATGTCGCCAACGATATCGGCGGGCGGGAACAGGTCGTTGCCGACATAGCCGGTATAGCCGGCCGAACGCAGGTGATCGCCCACCCAGCGCGCGCCACAGCCGATTTCCAGGATCGCGGCATCGCGCGGCAAGGGATTGAGGAAATATTCGATCTTCTTGCGCTGGGCGATATCGCTGAGCATCGGCATGGAAAATGTCCCCCTGAAGGCCCCGATGGGCTGTTGCCCCGTTTCTTGCCGAATAGGCTTAACAAAGGGTTAGCGGCGGCGCATTCCGGCGCCCTGTCAGCAGACCGATGCCCCACGGCAATCGACCAATGCCACTGGCGCAAAGCCCAATTGCTCTTAAGAAGGGCATTCCGGCCTGGCCGGTTACAATTCTTCCCCGGGGGATCACCTTGTCATGCGTTTGCTGTCCGTCCTGCTTGCCGCAACCAGCCTTGTCGCCGCACCCGCGCTCCACGCCCAGGAAGCAGCCGTGACCGGCGCCGCTACCGCCGAGACGTCGCTGCCGCTGGAGCGCGTCTTTGCCAGCCCCAGCCTGAACGGTCCGGTGCCGCGCGGGGTTAAGCTGTCGCCCGACGGCCGCTTCATGACCATGCTGCGCAACCGCGCTGACGATCTGGAGCGCTGGGACCTGTGGGGCTTCGATCGCACCACCGGGCAATGGACCATGCTGGTCGACAGTCTCAAGCTGGGGTCGGGCAAGGACCTGTCCGAAGCGGAAAAGATGCAGCGCGAACGCATGCGCGTCGGCGGGCTGAAGGGCATCATCAGCTATTCGTGGTCGGCCGACGGCAAGGGCATTCTGGTGCCGCTCGACGGTGACCTGTTCCTCGCCCGGCTCGACGGGACAGTGCAGAAGCTGACCGACAGCAAGGAGGACGAGCTTAATCCCGCGCTGAGCGATAAGGGCGGCTACCTGTCGTTCGTGCGCGACCAGCGCCTGTGGGTCGGTCCGACCGGCGACAAGGCGCAAGCCATCACGCCCGAGGAGAAATCCGAAACCGTCCACTGGGGCGAGGCGGAGTTTGTCGCGCAGGAGGAAATGGCCCGTTTCACCGGTTACTGGTGGGCGCCCGATGACAGCCGCATCGCCGTGCAGCGTTTCGACGACGCGCCGGTGGGGATCGTGACCCGTGCGGCGATCGGCGCGGAAGGCACCAAGACCTTCCAGCAGCGCTATCCCGCGGCCGGCACCCCCAATTCGCTGGTCTCGCTCTATGTGATGAAGCCCGACGGCAGCGGCCGGGTCGAGGTCGATCTGGGCACCAACCGCGACATCTACCTGGCCCGCGTCAACTGGGCGCCCGATGCCAAGACGCTCTACGTCCAGCGCATGAACCGCGAACAGACCCGCCTCGACATGCTCAAGGTCGATCCGGCGACCGGCAAGTCCAGCGTGCTGTTCACCGAAAAGGCGGCGGAGAAGAGCTGGATCAACCTGTCCAACGATTACCGCTTCCTCGACGACGGCAGCCTGGTGTGGTGGTCGGAACGCGATGGTTATGGCCACCTTTGGCACTTCAAGGGCGGCAAGTGGAAGCAGCTGACCAAGGGCCCCTGGGTGGTCAGCGGCCTGGTCGGCGTCGACCAGAAGAAGGGCCGCGTGATCATAACGGCCAACAAGGACGAGGCGATCACCCAGCACGTCTATGGCTTCAACCTGGCCAACCCGGCCAAGCTCGACCGCCTGACCGAGGCCGGCTGGAACAACGGCGCTAGCATGGACAAGACCGGGCAGACCCTGCTGATCAGCCGATCGTCCGACAACCAGCCGCCGCAGGTGTTCCTGGCCGACCAGAGCGGCAAGCGACTGGCCTGGGTCGAAGAGAACAAGGTTGACGCGAAGCACCCCTACGCGCCCTACATCGCCGGGCATCGGCCCGCGCAGTTCGGCACAATCAAGGCTGTCGACGGCAGCGACCTGCACTGGAAGATGACCACGCCTGTGCTGCAGCCGGGCAAGCGCTATCCGGTGTTCTTCCAGCACTATGGCGGTCCGACCGCGCAGAACGTGACGCGCGGCTGGTCGGGCACGCTGACCCAGGCGCTGGTCGACAAGGGCTATATCGTCTTCGAAATCGACAACCGCGGCACCGATAACCGCGGGGTCCAGTTCGCCAGCCAGATCTGGCGCGCGATGGGCAGCGTCGAGGTGGAAGACCAGAAGGCCGGGGCGCTCTATCTGAAGAGCCTGCCCTTCGTCGATCCGGACAAGATCGCGATCTATGGCTGGTCCTATGGCGGCTACATGACGCTGAAGATGCTGCAGGCCGACCAGGGTCTGTATGCGGCGGGCATTTCCGGGGCGCCGGTGACCAAGTGGGAATTGTACGACACCACCTATACCGAACGCTACCTTGGCGATCCGAACAAAGAGCCCAAGGTGTACGAGAAATCGAACGCGCTGGCTGATGCCGCGAAGATCAAGGATCCGCTGCTGCTGGTCCACGGCATGGCGGATGACAACGTGGTGTTCGAAAACTCGTCGGCGCTGATTGCGAAGATGCAGGCGCAGAACGTGCCGTTCGAGATGATGCTCTATCCCGGTTACACGCACCGCGTGGGCGGGCCGAAGATCAGCGCGCACCTGTGGGGCTCGATCCTGTCGTTCCTCGAACGCCACGGGGTGACGCCGCCGAAGTGAAGGGCTAGGGCGCAGTCTCAGTCCTGCGGAGAATGATGATGGGTTACCGGGTGGTTGTGGTCGGCGCGACCGGCAATGTCGGGCGCGAGATGCTCAACGTTCTGGTCGAGCGCGAATTCCCCTGTGACGAAGTGGCCGCCGTGGCCTCTTCGCGGTCACAAGGCAGCGAGGTCGAATTCGGCGAGAGCGGCAAGATGCTCAAGGTCCGCAATATCGAGCATTTCGATTTTGCCGGCTGGGACATCGCCCTGTTCGCCGCCGGTTCGGACATCGCGAAAGCCTATGCGCCCAAGGCGGCGGCAGCCGGCTGCGTGGTGATCGACAATTCGTCGTTCTACCGCATGGACCCCGACGTGCCGCTGATCGTGCCCGAAGTGAACCCGGATGCTATCGACGGGTACACTGCGAAGAACATCATCGCCAATCCCAACTGCTCGACCGCGCAGATGGTTGTCGCGCTGAAGCCGCTGCACGACGCGGCGCGGATCAAGCGCGTGGTGGTCAGCACCTATCAGTCGGTGTCGGGCGCGGGCAAGCAGGGCATGGACGAGCTGTTCGAGCAGAGCCGCAACATCTTTGTCGGCGATCCCAGCGTGCCGGTGAAGTTCACCAAGCAGATCGCCTTCAACGTGATCCCCCACATCGACAGCTTCCTGGACGACGGATCGACCAAGGAAGAATGGAAGATGGTGGTCGAAACCAAGAAGATCCTGGACCCGACGATCAAGGTCACCGCCACCTGCGTGCGGGTGCCGGTGTTCGTTGGCCACAGCGAATCGATCAACCTCGAGTTCGAGGACGAGATTTCGGCCGAACAGGCCCAGGATATCCTGCGCGAGGCGCCGGGAGTGATGCTGATCGACAAGCGCGAGGACGGCGGATACGTCACCCCGATCGAATGCGTCGGCGACGGCGCCACCTATGTCAGCCGTGTGCGCGAGGATCCGACGGTCGAAAGCGGCCTGTCGCTGTGGTGCGTCTCCGACAACCTGCGCAAGGGCGCGGCGCTCAACGCGGTGCAGATCGCCGAACTGCTGGGACGGCGGCACCTGAAGAAAGGATAAGTCGATGGGCGAAGTGCTGGCCGGGGGCTGCCAATGCGGCCGGGTACGCTATCGCTTCGCTGCCGAGGGAGCGGAGGCCTATCTCTGCCACTGCCGAATGTGCCAGCGCGCGACCGGGGGCTTTGCCGCGGCGCTGGTCAACATTCCCGCGTCCGCCGGGTTCGAGTGGCTGGCCGAACCCGATTGGTATGTGTCCTCGCCCATCGCCAGGCGGCCGTTCTGTTCGGCCTGCGGTACGCCGCTGGGCTTTGCCTACAACGACAAGGTCAGCGAAGGCGCGCTCGACGTGACCTATGGCTCGCTCGACGAGCCCGGGCGGCTCCAGCCGCAGGCGCATTTCGGGGCGGAGTCACTGCACGAGGCGTGGATCGATACCAGCGCCCTGCCGCGCCAACGCAGCGACGAAACGCAAAGCGTCGCCGGGCGTTGGGCCAAGGCCGGACTCGAGGTGCCCGAATGAACCTGACGCTACGTCCCTGCGCGGGAGAGGCGGAGCTTTCCGACCCAGCGGTTACCGGCGTCTTTGCCGAACAAATGGCCACTTTGGCGGCTGAAGAGCAAGAGCCGCCATGGTGCGGCTATATCGGCTGGCTTGGTGACGTGCCGATGGGCTTCGGCGGATTTGTGGGCGTTCCAGACAGCGCCCGGGTGGTAGAGATCGGCTACCTCACCTTTCCCGCCAACGAAGGGCGGGGAGTGGCGAAGGAGATTGCCCGGAATCTAGTTGCCATCGCCAGGCGAGAGGGCGCGTCTGCTGTAATCGCTCACACCCTGCCGAACGAAGGTGCATCGACCCGCGTACTTGGTCATCTTGGCTTCCGCCGAGAAGGAACGGCGATCGATCCCGATGAAGGTGAGGTCTGGCGTTGGCGGTTCGATCTGGTTTAGTCGCAGTCCATGATCAGTGAAACCTATGCGGGCCACGGCGGCACAGTCCTTGCCCTCCACAGACTCGGCAAGGGCCGCCCGCTCATCCTGCTCCACGGCCTGTTTTCCAGCGCCGAGATGAACTGGATGAAGTGGGGCCAAGCGCAGCTTCTGGCCGAAGCTGGGTTCGAATGCCTGATGCCCGATTTGCGCGCCCATGGGCACAGCGCCGCGCCGCACGATCCGGCGGCCTATCCCGACGACGTGCTGGCCAAGGATCTCCAAGCGCTGATTGCGCACCTGGGCCTGACCGATTTCGACCTGTGCGGTTTCTCGCTTGGCGCGCGGACGTCGGTGCGCGGGGTGATCGCCGGCGTTGCGCCGCGGCGACTGGTGCTGGGCGGCATGGGGCTGGAAGGGCTGGCCGGCTGGACCGGGCGCGGGGCCTTCTTCACCGACGCGATCGACCGCTTCGACCAGGTCAAGCTGGGCGATCCCGCGTTCCACGCGGTCCAGTTCATGAAGACCATGAAGGTCGACCGTGTCGCGGTGCGGATGCTGCTGCAGACCTTTACCGATACACCGCCCGAAGCCTTGGCGGCGATCACCATGCCGACCCTGATCGTCAACGGCGATCAGGACCGCGACAACGGCGATCCCGCCGCGCTGACCGCCGCGTTGCCCGATGCGGTGCAGGCGGTGGTGCCGGGCACCCACATGAGCTGCGTGACCAAGCCCGATCTGGGCCTGGCGATACGCGACTTCCTGCTTAGCGGAACGGCGGCTCGTTAAAGGCGCGCAGCTTGCGGCTGTGGAGGCGGGCGCCCTGGGCGCGCAGCAGCTCGACCGTGGTGGTGCCGATCTGCAGGTGCGAGGCGATGGTTTCCTCGTAGAAGCGGTTGGCCTGTCCGGGCAGCTTGATCTCGCCGTGCAGCGGCTTGTCCGAAACGCACAGCAGCGTTCCGTAAGGCACGCGGAAGCGATAGCCCTGGGCGGCGATTGTCGCGCTTTCCATATCGATGCCGATCGCCCGGCTCTGGCTGAGGCGGCGGCTCGACTGGGTGTAGCGCAGCTCCCAGTTGCGGTCGTCGGTGGTGGCGACGGTGCCGGTGCGCATCCGCTTCTTCAGGTTTGCGCCAACGTCGCCGCTGACCATCTCGGCCGCCTGGGCCAGCGCGATCTGCACTTCGGCAATCGCCGGGATAGGGATCTCCGGCGGTAGCACCGGGTCGAGCACGTGATCGTCGCGCAGGTACGCGTGGGCGAGCACGAAATCGCCGATCTTCTGCGTGTCGCGCAGCCCCCCGCAGTGACCGATCATCAGCCAGGCTTCAGGCCGCAGCACGGCCAGGTGGTCGCAGATCGTCTTGGCGTTCGACGGGCCGACACCGATGTTGACCAGCGTGATCCCCGAATGGTCCGGGCGGATCAGGTGATAGGCCGGCATCTGGTGGCGCCGCCAGGCAGTGTCGGACAGGCGGTCGCGCGCGTTATCGGTCGCCGCGTCCAGGAACAGGCCGCCGGCCCCCGACAGCGCGGTATACCCGTCCTTGCCCAGCTGCTTGCCCGCCCAGTCGACGAACTCGTCGACGTAGCGATGATAGTTGGTGAACAGGATGAAACGCTGGAAATGCTCGGGCGCGGTGCCGGTGTAGTGGGCGAGGCGCGCCAGGCTGAAATCGGTGCGCAGGCCGTCGAACAGGGCCAGCGGGATGGTTTCGTCCATCCCGTCGACCGCTTCGCCGTCGGCCAGTTCGTCGCCGATCATCGCCAGTTCGGTGGCGGGAAAGTGGCGGGCCAGTTCCGACGGGCTGATGCTGCCCAGGCCGGAGCTGGCGTCGACCACGTAGGGGAAGGGGATTTCCTGGGTCGAGCGGCCGACCTCGACCTCGATCTCGTAGTCGCCGGCCAGCAGGTCGAGCTGTTCGGCGAGGTAATCGGCGAACAGGGCGGGGCGCGTTACGGTAGTGGTGAACGTGCCGTCGTGGGCCAGCCGGCCAAAGGCGCGGGCGAGGTCCGGGCGGGTTTCGACGCCGTGATAGTGGACCGTCAGCGCCGGATAGCACCAGGCCCGGCTTTCGCGGCGGTCTGCGGGGGGGAGGGTGCCGTGGTTCGCAAAGGCGATGACGTCGCTGCGAAGGGTGGTAACGGCGGCTTCGTAAACGCGGACCAGTTCCGCGATGATCGTTTCTGTCTTTTCCATCGCGGGCCTATAACCACGTCCGCGCGACATTTCAATGACGCCAACGAAAAGGGGGTGCCGAAGCACCCCCTGAACGTTTTGCCGTGTGGCTGCGAAGCTTAGGCTTCGTCGCCTTCGTCGGCAGCCGGGGCTTCGGCCTGGGCCGGAGCGTCGGCTTCGATGTCCTCGCCGTTGCCGGCTTCGAACTCGCCAGCAGCAGCGGCTGCTTCGGCGGCTTCGTCTTCAAACATCGCGGCGATGACGTCGACGCCGGCCGCCTGCTGTTCGGCTTCATCCGGCGAACGGGCGACGTTGACCTTGACGCCAACGACGACTTCCGGGTGCAGCGCAACCTTGACGTCGAACACGCCGATCGTCTTGATCGGGCGTTCCAGCACAATCATCGACTTGGTCAGATCGGCACCGTCGGCATTCAGCGCTTCGACGATGTCGCGCACCGAAACCGAACCGTAAAGTTGGCCGGCGTTCGACGAGGCACGGATCAGGACGACCGACTTGCCTTCGACGTTCTGCGAGTGCTTTTCAGCCTCGCCGCGGCGGGCTGCGTTGTCGGCTTCGATCTTGGCGCGGTTGGCTTCGAAGACCTTCTTGTTGGCTTCGTTGGCGCGCAGGGCCTTCTTGTTGGGCAGCAGGAAGTTGCGGGCGTAGCCGTCCTTGACGGTCACGACGTCGCCGATGGTGCCCAGCTTCTCGATGCGTTCGAGGAGGATGATATCCATGATGTCTCTCCCCTTACTTCACGAGGTAGGGCAGCAGGCCCAGGTGACGGGCGCGCTTGATGGCCTGGCCCAGTTCGCGCTGCTTCTTGGCAGAAACGGCGGTGATGCGGCTCGGCACGATCTTGCCGCGTTCAGACATGTAGTTCTGAAGCAGGCGCGTGTCCTTGTAATCGATCTTGGGAGCGTTCTTGCCCGAGAACGGGCAGCTCTTGCGGCGGCGGAAAAAGGCGCGGGCCATGATTAGAACTCCTCGCGTTCGCGGCGCTTGGTGCGCTCGCGGTCGTTCTTGCGCATCTGGACCGACGGGCCGGCTTCATGTTCGTCGACGCGGACGGTCAGCCAGCGGATCACGTCTTCGTTGATCGCGGTCTGGCGTTCCAGCTCGGCCACGACGCCGGCAGGGGCCTCGATGTTGAGCATCACGAAGTGCGCCTTGCGGTTGCGCTTGATCTTGTAGGCGAGATTCTTGAGGCCCCAGGTTTCGGTCTTGGTGACCTTGCCCTGGCCTGCTTCGACGATCTCGGTGGCGGTAGCGGCCAGCGCATCAACCTGCGCCTGGCTCAGATCCTGGCGCGCCAGGAAAGTATGCTCGTAGAGCGGCATACCATGCCTTTCTTGTCATCTAACCGATCGCTGGCTGATCCGCACCATTGCGGGGCCCCTCCGGCTTTCTTCATCCGGAATCGCTTCCGGAAGCCGCGGCCCTTACCGCCTTTGCCGCGAATTGCAAGCGGCGACTGGCGAAACTGCGTGCCGGTTGCGGATTTTATGCTGCATTTGCGAAGGATCAAGGAAGGACCGTGCTGCACGTGCGAACAGGGGGCAAGCAAAGGAGATTGCCATGACCGAAGTTCTCACCGCCGCCGCCCCTGCCGAAATCGCCACCCGCAGCGGTGCCATCCTGCTGGTCCGCCCGGTCGAGGCGGCCGACGAAGCGCGGCTGGAAGAGTTCTTCGACCGCGTCAGCGACGAAGACCGCCGCTTCCGCTTCCTCAGCCCGCGCAAGCACGTCGGGCACGAACAGCTCGCTCCGATGGTCGAGGTCGACCACCAGGTCACCGAATCGTGGGTGGCCTTCGACCAGGCCGGCGGCGCGCTGGTCGGCACGGCCATGCTGGCCTGCGATGCGGCGCTCGATACCGGCGAGGTCGCCGTTTCCGTGTGCCAGGACTGGCGCGGCAAGGGCGTTGGCTGGGCGCTGCTCGACGTGGTGGCGCGCGCCGCGCAGGACCGCGGGCTGCGCCGCGTGATCTCGATCGAGGATCGCGAGAATCACGCCGCGATCGAGCTGGAGCGCGAGAAGGGCTTCGTCCCCCACGGTGTCGACGGCGATCCGACGGTCGTCCTGCTGGAACGAATCCTGCGCTGACGCGCTTCGCCCTTGAACCCGACCGCCTGCCTCGCCTAGGCAGGCGGTTCGATTTTCAGGGGAACCCCGAATGCCTACCGGCCTAGTTGCGCTGCTTGATGACGTTGCACTGATTGCCAAGGCGGCGGCCGCATCGATCGACGATGTCGGCGTGGCCGCTGCCAAGGCCGGGTCGAAAGCGGCCGGCGTTGTGATCGACGATGCGGCGGTGACGCCGACCTATGTCACCGAGTTCACGCCCGAGCGCGAGCTGCCGATCATCTGGAAGATCGCCAAGGGCAGCCTGTTCAACAAGCTGGTACTGCTGCTGCCGGGCGCCTTGCTGATCAGCGAGTTCCTGCCCTGGGCGATGACCCCGTTGCTGATGATCGGCGGGCTGTTCCTGTGCTATGAAGGCGCGGAAAAGATCATGGAGAAGCTGGGCGGCGAAGAGCACGGCCAGACGCTCGAGGATCCGATCACCGACATGGCCCAGTTCGAAAAGGTCCGGGTTTCGGGCGCGGTGCGCACCGACCTGATCCTTTCGGCCGAGATCATGGCCATCGCGCTGGCGGAAATTGCCGAAAGTCCGTTGCTGGAACGCGGCGTCGTACTGGCGGTGGTAGGGATCGCGATCACAGTCATGGTCTATGGCGCGGTCGCGCTGATCGTGAAGATGGACGATATCGGCCTGCACATGGTCGAAAACCGCCGCACCGCTGCGGCGAAGGCGATTGGTCGGGGGCTGCTCAAAGCCATGCCGAAGGTACTCGCTGTACTGTCCGTGGTCGGAACCGGGGCGATGCTGTGGGTCGGCGGCGGGATCATCCTGCACGGCCTTCACGAGCTTGGGATCCATGGTCCCTCGGACGTGGCCCATGCGATCCAGCACGCGGTTGAAAACGCGACCGGGGCGCTGGGCGGCGCGCTCGGCTGGCTGAGCTATGCGGTCGCTTCGGCGCTGGTCGGGCTGGTTCTGGGCTGGCTGACCGCGGTGATTTTCCACGGCGCGCAGAAGGCATTCAGCCGAAAACCAGTCCCCACTGCCTGAGCGCGGCCTCGGCGCGCAGGTGCAGCACCGGGCTGTCGGGCCATAACCGCACCAGCGGCAAGGTTACTCCTTCGAACGCGACCGCCTCTGCCGCCTCGATATAGCGCGATGCCTGCGGATCGAGCCGCAGGACCAGCGCCAGCGGGATGTCGCGCGCGTAAGGAAAGTCGAGCAGGCCGACGTTTCGCACTTCCAGCACGCCTTCGGCATTGGGCGGGGCGCTGGCCAGCAGACGGTCGTCGAAGCGGCTCAGCATCACCCCGTCATCCCCCACCAGCACCGCGCCGCGATCGATCAGCGCAAGCGCCAGGCTGGACTTGCCGCTGCCCGGCGGTCCTT
>ERZ1645185.1137-NODE-1137-length-11022-cov-5.497766_pt1 | contig 11022 bp, 9 predicted proteins | sample MGYA00575351_ERZ1645185 | MGnify/ENA primary metagenome ERZ1645185 (study PRJEB40838, sample SAMN11284767) | freshwater sediment metagenome | isolation source: river sediment | host: Sediment | place: India: Jana village, Kanpur | collected 2015-12-17 ... | reverse complement strand
TCGCCCCCGGCGTCGTCTGCATGCCGCCGATGTTCGTGAACGTCGGCGCATGGGTGGGCGCGGGGACGATGATCGACTCGCACGCGCTCGTCGGCTCGTGCGCGCAGATTGGCGCGCGCGTGCACCTCAGCGCGGCGGCGCAGGTGGGCGGCGTGCTCGAGCCCATCAACGCCTCGCCGGTGGTGATCGAGGACGACGTGATGGTCGGCGGCGGCTGCGGCGTCTACGAGGGCACGGTGGTGCGCGAGAAGGCGGTGCTCGCCGCCGGCGTCATCCTCACGCGCGGCACGCCGGTGTACGACCTCGTGCACGAACGGGTGCTGCGCGGAAGCGCGGAGCGGTCGCTCGAGGTCCCCGCCGGCGCCGTCGTCGTGCCGGGCGCGCGCGCGGTGAAGGGCGGCTTCGCGGCCGCCGAGGGGCTCTCCGTGCAGACGCCGCTCATCGTGAAGTACCGCGACGAGCGCACCGACCTCGCCACCGCCCTCGAGGGCTGGCTGCGGTGATCGTTGTCCCGGGCGACAAGTCGATCTCGCACCGCGCGCTGATGTTCGCCGCGCTCGGCGGCGGGCGGTCGCGCGTGCGGGGGCTCCTGCGGTCCGCGGACGTCCACTCGACCGCGGGCGTGCTGCGCGCGCTGGGCGTCGCGATCCCCGACCTCGATGCGCCCGAGGTGGCCGTGACCGGCGTCGGGCTCCGCGGCCTCCGGGCGCCGGCGGGCGCGCTGGACTGCGGCAACAGCGGCACCACCACCCGCCTGATGGCGGGCGTTGTGGCCGGCGCCGGCGTCACCGCCCGCTTCGAGGGCGACGCGAGCCTCAGCAAGCGCCCGATGCGCCGCGTCGCGCGCCCGCTCGAGGCGATGGGCGCGCGCATCGAACTGCCGCCGCACGGCGGCCTGCCGATGACCGTGCACGGCGCGCCGCTGCACGGCGTCACCTGGCACTCCGAGGTGGCGAGCGCCCAGGTGAAGAGCGCGCTGCTCCTCGCGGGCCTCGTCGCCGACGTGCCGGTGGAGGTGCACGAGCCGGCCGCGACGCGCGACCACACGGAGCGGATGCTGCGCGCGCGCGGCGTCGACGTGCGCACCGAGGAGCTCGCGGTCACGCTCGTCCCCGGCGGCCGGCTCGACGCGCTCGACATGGACGTGCCCGGCGACCCGTCGAGCGCGGCCTTCTTCGCCGGCCTCGCGGCGATCGGCGCCGCGCGCGAGGTGGCGATGCCGAACGTCGGCATCAACCCGGGGCGCATCGGCGCGTTCGCCGTGCTGCGCCGGATGGGCGCGCAGGTGCGGTTCGACGACGCGGCGGAGCAGGGGGGCGAGCCCGTCGCGACCGTCGTCGCCGCCCCCGGCACGCTGCGCGGCACCGTGATCGCGCCCGAGGAGGTGCCGTCGCTCATCGACGAGCTGCCGCTGCTCGCCTGCGTCGCCGCGCGCGCCGAGGGCGAGACGCGCGTGACGGGCGCCGAGGAGCTGCGGGTGAAGGAGAGCGACCGGATCGCCGCGGTCGTCGCGAACCTGCGCGCGGTCGGCGTCGACGCGGAGGAGCTCCCCGACGGCTTCGTCGTGCGCGGCAGCGACCGGCCGCTGGCGGGTCGCGTCACGACGCACCTCGACCACCGCATCGCGATGGCGTTCGGGGTGCTCGGCGCCGCGGCCGGCAACGCGATCACGATCGACGACCCTTCCGTCTGCGCCGTCTCGTACCCTGCTTTCTGGGATGACCTCGCCCGTGTCCGCCTCGGTTGAACGCCGCCGCCCCCTCGTGGTGGCCATCGATGGCCCCGCCGCGTCGGGCAAGTCGAGCACCGCCAAGTGGGTCGCGCGGGAGCTCGGGTTCCGTCACGTCGACTCCGGCGCGCTCTACCGCGCCGCGACCGCCTGCGCCCTCCGCCGCGAGCCCGACAGCGCGCGGTGGACCGCCGCCTCGGTGCTCGAGGCCGCCCGGGCGGTGACGCTGGTCCCCACGGAGAGCACCTTCGCCGCGCACATCGACGGCGCGTCGGTGGAGCCGGAGCTGCGCGGCCAGTCGGTGACCTCGCGGGTCTCGCAGGTGGCGCGGATGCCCGAGGTGCGCGCCTGGGTGAACGACATGGTGCGCGGGGCGAGCGAGGGGCACCCGATCGTCGTCGACGGCCGCGACATGGGGACGGCGGTCTTCCCGCAGGCGCGGGTGAAGATCTTCCTCATCGCCGACCCGTGGGAGCGGGCGCGGCGCCGGTTGGTGGAGCGGCTCGAGCGCCAGCCGACCGAGGCGGAGATCGCCGAGGAGGTCGACGCGCTCGTGCACCGCGACGCCAAGGACGAGGCGCAGACCCAGCGGGCCGAGGACGCGATGCTGATCGACACGACGTACCTGACGCAGGAGGAGCAGGTGGGCCGGATCGTGGCGCTGGCCCGGCAGGCGATGCGGGTGGGCTAGGTCGCCGTCCCCCTTGGGGTTGCGGCATTGACCCGGTGGAGCGTCCGGGCTACGTTTCAAGGCTCCCGAAGACCGGCTTGGCCGGTCCCGGGGGCCTTTCCCGTCCCACCTCACCCCTGCCTCGACGCGGCGAGCCGAACACTCCGCGACCGGATGCCCCCAATGACCACTCTCGAAGAGACGCTGTCGCCCGAGATGATCGCGCGCCAGAAGCGCGACGCCCAGAAGGCGCAGCTCCGCCCCCTCGCGAACCGCCGCCCCGAGCTCTACGACGAGGACGAGCTGTCCTCGGACGAGTTCGACGCGATGATGGACCTGTACAACGGCACGCTCGCCTCCATCGAGGAAGGCGAGATCGTGAAGTCCACGGTCCTCGAGATCCGCGAGAACCTCGTCGTCCTCGACATCGGGTTCAAGTCCGAAGGGACGATCCCGCTCGAGGAGTTCAAGGACATGCCCGACCTCAAGCCTGGTGACCAGGTCGAGGTCCTCCTCGAGCACCTCGAGGACAGCGAGGGCTCGGTCGTCCTGTCGAAGAAGAAGGCCGACTTCATGCGCGTGTGGGAGCGCATCCGCGTGGCCTACGAGAGCGATCAGCCGGTCGAAGGCACCTTGGTCAAGAAGATCAAGGGCGGCGTGGTGGTCGATCTCATGGGCGTCGACGCGTTCCTCCCGGGTTCGCAGATCGCGCTGCGGCGCGTGCCGAACATCGACGAGCTGCTCGGCCAGAAGTACGAGTTCAAGATCATCAAGCTCAACAAGCGCCGCCGCAACATCGTCGTCTCGCGCCGCGTGATCCTCGAGACCGAGCGCGCGGGCAAGCGCGAGAAGCTCATGAAGGAGCTCGCGAAGGACCAGGTGCGGAAGGGCGTGGTCAAGAACATCACGGACTTCGGCGCCTTCATCGACCTCGGCGGCGTGGACGGCCTGCTCCACATCACCGACATGTCGTGGGGCCGCATCTCGCATCCGAGCGAGATGGTCCAGATCGGCATGGAGCTCGAGGTCAAGGTCCTGGACATCGACTGGGAGCGCGAGCGCATCTCGCTCGGCCTCAAGCAGCTCCAGGCCTACCCGTGGAAGGACGTCGCCGAGAAGTTCCCGGTCGGCACCCGCGTCTCGGGCAAGGTCGTCTCGATCACCAACTACGGCGCGTTCATCGAGCTGCAGCCGGGCATCGAGGGCCTCGTCCACATCTCCGAGATGAGCTGGACGCGCAACGTCCGTCATCCCTCGAAGCTCGTCAGCATCGGCGAGACGATCGAGGCGGTGGTGCTCAAGGTCGATCCGTCCGAGGAGAAGATCTCGCTCGGCATGAAGCAGACCGAGCAGGATCCGTGGATGGTGCTGCCGCTCAAGTACCCGGTCGGCACGCGCCTCAACGGCAAGGTCCGCAACCTCACGTCGTTCGGCGCGTTCGTCGAGATCGAGCCGGGCATCGACGGCCTCATCCACATCTCCGACATGTCCTGGACCAAGCGCGTCCAGCACCCGTCGGAGGTCGTGAAGAAGGGCGACTCGGTCGACGTCGTGATCCTCAACATCGACAGCGACAACAAGCGCATCTCGCTCGGCCTCAAGCAGGCCTCCGAGGATCCGTGGCTCCGCATCGGTGAGACCTACCCGGTCGGCACCGAGCTCCCGGGCAAGGTCGCGCGCCTGATGGACAAGGGCGTCGTCGTCGACGTCGGCAACGACATCGAGGGCTTCGTGCCGATCTCGCACCTCAACATGACGGGCGCGCAGATCAACTCCCCGGCCGACGTGGCCTGGGAGGGCATGGCGATGACCGTCCGCATCCTCGAGGTCGACCCGATCCACCGCCGCATCGTCCTGGGCGTGGTCGACATCCCGGCCGGCCAGGAGCGCCCGGCCGAGCCGTCGAAGGTGCACACCGAGGATGAGGTCCCGGAGATCCCGGCCGACCTCGACCCGGACATGGACGCCTGAGCGATCAGGCCCTGACCCACTCGACGCCCCGGTCGCGCGCTGCGCGGCCGGGGCGTCCTGCATCGGCACCGCCGTAACAAACGGCCCTCCTCGCGGGTATCTCCGGCATGCGACTCTCGATCTCCACGGCGGCCCTCGCCGCCCTCCTGCTCGCCGCCTGCGGCGAGGACGGCCCCACCGGCGTGGCCCCCGGTGACGTCCCGACCGCGACCATCACGACCGGCGTCGTCGCCCCGGGCGCCGGCGTCACCGCCACCGTCGCCAATGGCGGCGCGCTCACCTACACGCACGGCAGCTGCAACGTCGCCGTCGACCGGCTCGAGGCCAACCGCTGGGTGACGGTGCGCGACGACCGCGAGCCGGTCTGCACCGCCGACATCCGGACGTTCGCGCCGGGCGCGCAGCGGACCGAGCGCGTGCTCGCGCCGATGGAGGAGGGGACCTACCGACTGCGGCACTTCTGGATCGCGCCGGGCGACGGGCAGCTCGTCCAGTCGCTCAGCGGGTCCTTCACCGTCCTCGCCGACGGCTTCGTCGCCCTGCTGCCGCTGCTCGGCACGGTCGCCGACGGCGACTCGATCCCGATCCGCATCACCAACCTGACGACGCACGAGTGGACCTACGACCTCTGCGTCAGCGGGCGCTTCCAGCGCCTTGCCGGGGCCGCGTGGGCCGACGCGCCGCTGCCGCTGGCGTTGTGCGCGCCGACGCCCGCCACGCTCGCGTCGGCCGGCTCGGTGGACCGGTACGTCACCGTGCCGCTCGGCTACGCGGCGGGGACCTATCGCTACACGCTCACCTTCGCGCGCGCGGGCGCCACCGCGCACGTCGTCGCGTCGTCCATCTTCACGGTCCAGTGAGGACGCCCATGCGCCGCCGCCTTCCCGTGTTCACCCTCGCCCTCGCGCTCGTCGCCGGCGACGGCACCACCACCGCGCCCGACCTCGACGCGCCGCTGGTCGCCACCGCGCCGCGGACGGTCGCGCTGGGCGCGCCCGTGCCGGTGGAGATCGCCAATCTCGGCATCGCGCAGGTCGAGGCGGGGGCATGCAACGGCGTCATCGAACGGCAGGTCGCCGACCGCTGGGTGACGACGTTCGACCCGGCGGGCCAGCCGTGCATCCTGCTGCTGCGCGTCCTGCGGCCGGGCGACCGGATCACGCACACGCTCCCGGCGCCCTCCGAGGCCGGCACCTACCGCGCGCGGCACCGCTGGTGGACCCGCGAGGGGACCGTGGTGGAGTCGGTCTCGAACCCGTTCGAGGTCGGCGTGCGGACCTTCCGCGACTGATCGCCCGAGGCGTCGCGAGGCCGGCGCCACCGCTGTCAGCCGCCCCCCGGGGCGGCTACGTTTCTCGCCATGTCCATGCGCGAGAAACTCGACCTCCTCGAGCGCCGCCGCGCCGAGTCCGAACTCGGCGGCGGCGCTGACAAGCTCAAGGCCCAGCACGCCAAGGGCAAGCTCTCCGCCCGCGAACGCCTCGACGTCCTGCTCGACGAAGGGAGCTTCGTCGAACTCGACCGGTTCGTCACCCACCGCTCCAGCGACTTCGGCCTCGACCGCCAGCGCCCCTACGGCGACGGCGTCGTCACCGGCTACGGCCGCATCGACGGCAAGCTCGTCTACGTCTTCTCGCAGGACTTCACCGTCTTCGGCGGCTCGCTCAGCGAGGCGCACGCGGCGAAGATCTGCAAGGTGATGGACCTCGCGGTGCAGAACGGCGCCCCGGTCATCGGCCTCAACGACTCCGGCGGCGCGCGCATCCAGGAGGGCGTCGTCTCGCTCGGCGGCTACGCCGACATCTTCCTGCGCAACACCCTCGCCTCGGGCGTCGTCCCGCAGATCTCGGCGATCCTCGGCCCCTGCGCCGGCGGCGCGGTCTACTCGCCCGCGATCACCGACTTCGTGTACATGGTGCAGGACACCTCGTACATGTTCGTCACCGGCCCCAACGTGGTGAAGACGGTCACCCACGAGGACGTGACGATGGAGCGCCTCGGCGGCGCGAGCACGCACGGCGAGGTCTCCGGCGTCTCGCACTTCACGATGCGCTCCGAGCTCGAGTGCCTCGAGGGGATCCGCGCGCTGCTGCGGTTCATCCCGTCCAACAACGTCGACGCGCCGCCGCGCGGCCGCGGCACCGACCCGGCCGGCCGCCGCGACGAGGCGCTCCTCGACCTCGTCCCCGACAACGCCAACAAGCCGTACGACATGCACGACGTGCTCCGGCGCGTCGTCGACGACGGCGAGCTGCTCGAGGTCCAGCGGGACTACGCGCAGAACATCATCTGCGCCTTCGCGCACCTCGGCGGGCGCTCGGTCGGCATCGTCGCCAACCAGCCGGCCGTGCTCGCCGGCGTGCTCGACATCAACGCGAGCGTGAAGGCGGCGCGCTTCATCCGGTTCTGCGACGCCTTCAACATCCCGATCGTGACCTTCGAGGACGTGCCGGGCTTCCTGCCCGGCGTGGCGCAGGAGCACGGCGGCATCATCAAGCACGGCGCCAAGCTCCTCTACGCCTACTGCGAGGCCACCGTCCCCAAGCTCACGGTGATCACCCGCAAGGCGTACGGCGGCGCGTACGACGTGATGAGCTCCAAGCACATCCGCGGCGACCTCAACCTCGCCTGGCCCACCGCGGAGATCGCGGTGATGGGCCCCAAGGGGGCGGTGGAGATCCTGTTCAAGAAGGAGATCGCCGAGGCGGCCGACCCGCAGGCGGCGATGGACGCCCGCGTCGCGGAGTACACGGACAAGTTCGCCAACCCGTACGTCGCGGCGAGCCGCGGCTACGTGGACGACGTCATCGACCCGCGCGACACGCGGCCGCGCCTCATCGACGCGCTCGAGATGCTGCAGGGCAAGCGGGCGAGCAACCCGCCCAAGAAGCACGGATGCATCCCGCTGTGACGCGCGCCCTGCGGAAGGTCCTCATCGCCAACCGCGGCGAGATCGCGCTGCGCGTGGTGCGCGCCTGCCAGGAGCTCGGCATCCGCTCGGTGGCCGTCTACTCCGACGCCGACGCGCAGGCGCCGCACGTGCGCGAGGCCGACGAGGCGGTGCGCATCGGCCCCGCGCCCGCGAGCGAGAGCTACCTGCGCGGCGATCATCTGATCGAAGTCGCCAAGTCCGTCGGCGCCGACGCGATCCACCCGGGGTACGGCTTCCTCTCGGAGCGCGAGTGGTTCGCGCGCGCCGTGCGCGAGGCGGGGCTCGTCTGGATCGGGCCGCCGGCCGAGGCGATCGCGGCGATGGGCTCCAAGACCGCCGCGCGCACGCTGGCCATCTCCGCCGGCACGCCGGTGGTGCCGGGCACGACGACGCCGCTGCGCGATGCCGACGAGGCGGCTGAGACGGCCGCGCGGTTCGGGTATCCCGTGCTGCTCAAGGCGGCGGCGGGCGGCGGCGGCAAGGGGATGCGCGTCGTGCGCGAGGCGAGCGAGATCGCGTCGGCGCTCGCGTCGGCGCAGCGCGAGGCCAAGAACGCCTTCGGCGACGACGCGGTCTACGTCGAGAAGTACATCGAGGGCCCGCGCCACGTCGAGATCCAGGTCCTCGCCGACCAGCACGGCAACTGCATCGCGCTCGGCGAGCGGGAGTGCTCGATCCAGCGGCGCCACCAGAAGATGATCGAGGAGGCGCCGAGCGTCGCCGTCTCGCCCGAGCTGCGCAAGCGCATGGGCGACGCCGCCGTCGCCGCCGCGAAGGCCGCGGGCTACGTGAACGCCGGCACCTGCGAGTTCCTGCTCGACCGCAACGGCGACTTCTACTTCCTCGAGATGAACACGCGCATCCAGGTGGAGCATCCCGTCACGGAGCTCGTGATGGGGATCGACCTGGTGCAGTGGCAGCTCCGCATCGCCGCGGGCGAGCCGCTGCCGTTCGCCGAGACGCCGCCGCCGCGCGGCTGGGCGATCGAGTGCCGCATCACGAGCGAAGACCCGGCCAACGGCTTCCTGCCGTCGACGGGCCGCATCGAGCACCTGCACGTGCCTGGCGGCCCCGGCGTGCGCTGGGACGGCGGTATCGAGGTCGGCAGCGTCGTGGGGCTCTCGTACGACCCGATGCTCGCCAAGCTCATCGTGCACGCGCCGACGCGCGAGGCGGCGATCGCGCGGATGGAGCGCGCGCTGCGCGAGCTGGTGATCGACGGCGTGGAGACGTCGCGCGAGTTCCACCTGCGCGTGCTCGCCGACCCGGAGTACCGGAGCGGCGACGTGGGCATCCAGTGGCTCGAGGCGCGGCTGCCGTCGCTGCTCGCGGTGACGCCGCCGGCGGAGACGGTGCGCGCGGCGGCGATCGCGGCCGCGCTGATCGCCGAGCGCGACCGCACGGGCGGCCGCGCGCCCGCCGGGTCCGGCGCCGGGACGGCCGCGGGCGCGGCGACGCCCGCCGCGCCGGCCCCCGAGCGCGAGTGGGCGCGGCTCGCCCGCCGCGAGGCGCTGCGGCGCGCGTGAGCCTCGTGCAGCTGGAGGTCGCCAGCCTCGCCGCCGGCGGCGACGGCGTGTCGCGGCACGACGGCCTCGTCGTGTTCACGCCGCGCGTCGCGCCGGGGGACCTGATCGAGGCCGAGGTGCGCGTGGAGGGCCGCGTGGGCCGCGGCACGGTCGCGCGCGTCGTGCGGTCCGGCGCGTCGCGCGTGGCACCGGCGTGCGCCCACTACGAGGCGCCCGACCGGTGCGGCGGCTGTCAGCTGCAGCAGGTGGAGATCGGTGCGCAGCGCGAGGCCAAGCGGCGGATGGTCGCCGACGCCTTCGCGCGCATCGCGCGCCGCACCGTGGACCTGCCGCCGATCCACGCGGGCGACCCGTGGCGCTATCGCCGGGCGCTCACGCTCGCGATCCGGCGCGGCGACGGCCGCACCTGGGCGGGCCTCCGCGCCTTCGACGATCCGGAGGCGGTCTTCGCGCTGGACGACTGCCTCATCACGGACGCGCGCGTGATGGACGCATGGCGCGCGATCCTCGCGGCCGCCGCGCACCTGCCCGAGGGCCCGCGCCTGCGCGGCACCGTCCGATGGCTCGACGACCGGCCGCTCTTCGTGCTCGAGGGCGGCACCGACTGGCCCGCGCTCCATGCCTTCCTCGAGGCCGTGCCCGCGCTCGCCGCCGTCTGGTGGCAGGCGGACGGCAAGCGGCGGCGCCTGGTCGCCGACCGGCGGCCCGCGGGCGTTCCGGGGGCGTCGTTCGCGCAGGTGAACGCCGAGGTGGCCGGTCGCATGCAGGCCGACGTCGTCGCGCACGTGCTCGCGCACGCGCCGGCGCAGGTGCTCGACGCCTACAGCGGCGGCGGCGACACCGCCGCCGCGCTGGCCGCGCAGGGCGTGCGCGTCACCGCGGTGGAGCTCGACGAGGAGGCGACCGCCTGGGCCGCGACGCGGCTCGCGCCGCCGTCGCGCGCGATCGCGGCGCGCGTGGAGGACGTCATCACGCGGCTGCTGCCCGCTGACGTGGTGGTGCTCAACCCGCCGCGCGCCGGCGTCGACGCGCGGGTCACCGCGGCGCTCGCGCAGCGCCCCCCGCGGGCGATCGTGTACGTGAGCTGCGACCCCGCCACCCTCGCGCGCGACGTCGCGCGGCTCCCGGGATGGCGCGTGGCGTCGCTCGCCTGTTACGACATGTTCCCGCAGACGGCCCACGTGGAGACCGTCTGCGAACTGGTGCCGGAGGCCGCATGAAGTACCTGGTGGACGTGAACGGTGAACGCGTCGAGGTCCTCCTCGACGGCGCGGGCGTCTCGGTGGACGGCGCGCACGAGCAGGCCCACCTGGCCGACGTGGAGGGCACGGGCGTGCGGCTGGTCACGATCGGCGGCGTCCAGCACCGCGTGGTCGCGCGGCGCGGCGGCGAGCGCGGCCGCTACGCGCTCTGGCTCGACGGCTGGCGCTTCGACGTCGAGGCCCTCGACGAGCGCACGCGCGCGATCCGCGAGCTCTCGGCCGCGAACGCCGGCCCCGCCGGTCCCGCGCCGGTCGTGGCGCCGATGCCGGGCCTCGTGGTGCGCGTGCACGTCGCCGTCGGCGACCGCGTGCAGGCCGGCCAGGGCGTCGTCGTGATGGAGGCGATGAAGATGGAGAACGAGCTGCGCGCGCCGGCGGCCGGCGTCGTGAAGTCGATCGCGGCGGTGCCGGGCGCCGCCGTGGAGAAGGGCACCCGGCTGATCGAGTTCGAGGAGGCCTAGCCCGCCGCCGGGCGCGCGGCCTCGCCGGCCAGCGCGTCCCGCACCCGCTGCAGGAACTCGGGGAAGGCGAACGGCTTCGCCAGCAGGCGGTCGGGGCTCCACGGCGCGTCGGGCTCGTCGCTCGCGTCCTCGCCCCACTCCATGTGCCCCGACATGCAGAGCACCGGCAGGTCGGGGCGGCGCGCGCGGAGCCGCGCGACGAACTCGCGCCCGCCCATCCGCGGCATCACCATGTCGGTGATCACGAGGTCCACGCGCCACTCCCGCGCCTCGAGCAGGTCGAGCGCCTCGTGCGGCGCCCCCGCGCTGAGCACGGCGTAGCCGTTCCGTTCGAGCAGCCGCTCCATCGCGCGGCGCAGCGCCACCTCGTCGTCGACCACGAGCACCGTCGCGCCTGCCGGGGCCGGTGCCGTGGCCGGCGCGCTGGCGGCCGGCACCGGCACCGGCTCCTCCGCCGTCGCGAGCGGGAGC
>ERZ1645185.1136-NODE-1136-length-11027-cov-6.407218_pt1 | contig 11027 bp, 9 predicted proteins | sample MGYA00575351_ERZ1645185 | MGnify/ENA primary metagenome ERZ1645185 (study PRJEB40838, sample SAMN11284767) | freshwater sediment metagenome | isolation source: river sediment | host: Sediment | place: India: Jana village, Kanpur | collected 2015-12-17 ... | reverse complement strand
CCCTGGTTGAGGATGGCACGGATGCCGCCTTCACGCTCGTCCTCGCCCACCACCTGCGCCTTGATCTCGCACGAGCGGTGGATGGCGTAGGCAATCGCGTCGGGGTCGAGCGCACGCAGCTTATCCATGTGGGATTCCAGCCAGGAAAGAAAGCCCTCGTCCCAGATGAGTCCGTATTTGATGATCTCCGCGAGTCCCGCAGACAGTTCTCGGGGCGGCAGAGTTTTCAGAGTGTCTGTATCCGCGAGCACGACCCGGGGCTGGTAGAACGCCCCCACCATGTTCTTGCCCAGCGGATGGTTGATGCCGGTCTTGCCGCCCACCGAGGAATCGACCTGCGACAACAAGGTGGTGGGAATCTGGATGAAGGGCATGCCGCGCTGGTAGCACGCTGCGGCAAAGCCGGTCATGTCGCCGACGACACCGCCGCCCAGCGCGATGAGCGTGGTCTTGCGCTCGGCGCGCCAGGTCAGGAGCGCGTCGAAAATCAGGTTCAGCGTTTCCCAGTTCTTGTAGGCCTCGCCGTCCGGCAGCACGATGGGGTGGACCGCCACACCGGCAGACGTCAGCGTGTGCGTCAGCCGGTCGAGATACAGCGGCGCGACCGTGGTGTTGGTGACCACCGCCACGCGCTTCTGCGCCAGATGCGGCACGATCAGGTCAGCCCGGTCGAGCAGCCCGGTGCCGATGTGGATAGGGTAGGAACGATCGCCGAGATCGACGGTGAGGGTTTGCATGGTCATGCCGGGCAACAACAAGCCTGTGGATATCCTGCACGATTATACTCACGGCCAGCCGGGCGACTGGCATGGCTTTCGCTGTGTAGCCGCAGCAGCTTCGCTCACCCTGACTCACGTGTATCAAACGGCTGCACGTCAGCCGATTCCTCACCATCGCCGCCGAAACTCCGACAGCCACGCCCACCCAAACGATATGCATTCCGGTCAAACCATTCGCCAGGGCGTAGCCTGGGTATTCATGGGCAAGGGCGGCAGTCAGGTCATCGGTTTTCTGGTGGGCATCGTCCTTGCCCGCCTGCTGGCACCGGAAGTTTTCGGCATGCTGCTCACCCTGCAGGTCTTTACCGGCCTGGCTGGCTTTGTGGCAGGCGGCGGGATGGGGCAGGCTCTGGTCAGAGCCAGTGACACCACGCGCGAGGACTACGACGTGGTGTTTACCTTGCAAATCCTGGCAGGCGGGCTGATTTACGCCGCGTTCTATTTCACAGCACCCTGGATCGCTGCGGCTTATCACCAGCCGTTGTATCAGGACATGATTCGGGTGATGGCCCTGTCGTTTCTGTTCCGGCCCCTTACCAATGTACCTGGCAGCATTCTCTACCGCGAGATGCGCTTCAAGGCCACCACACTGGTTTCATACATCGCGCTGCTGATTTCCAGCAGTGTCAGCATCACCCTGGCTTACCTGGGTTATGGCGTCTGGGCACTTATTCTGGGCGGTTTTGCCAGCCCGCTCGTGACCATACCCGCGTATATGGTTCTGGCCCGCTGGCGACCGGGTTTCTCACTTCGCTTCGGACGCGCCCGCGAAATCGCGCGATACGGCTTCCTGGTGTCCCTGAATGACATCGTCAGTTACCTGCGTGAACAGGTCAGTATCTTCATCCTGTCGCGCACCCTCGGACCTACAAGCGTGGGGCTCTACAACAAAGGCGAAAGCCTGGCCAAAATGCCCCATGGCTTCATAACCGGTTCGGTCTACCAGGTTCTGTTCCGGGCGCTGGCAGCTGAACAGGACAACCTCGATAAAAGCCGCTACCTGTTTTACCGCAGCATCACGCTGGTTGCCGTCTATGCCACCCCCTTCTATATCGGCCTGTTGTGGGTGGCCGAGCCGTTGGTGCGTGGCCTCTACGGGGACAGGTGGGCCGATGCCGCTTCGCCCTTGTTCATCCTGGCACTGGCCTGGCCATTCTGGCTGATGGACAACCTCTCCGGGGCGGTGCTCGCAGCCCGGAACTGGCTGGGACGCGAACTCCCGGTCCAGGTTGCCACACTGGTCATCAGTGCCCTCGGCATACTGGGCTTGCTCGAATATGGCTTGCAGGGCGTTGCATGGGCGATATTCGGCGCATCCGTGTACAGCGCCCTGCACCTCTACTGGCTTGCGACCCGCTGTCTGCGCGCGCGCGGACGCGATTACCTGCGTGCCATCGCGCCTGCCGTCGCCCTGAACGCCTTGCTGGCCTGCGTCATGGCCGCCATGCATCACTGGCTGGCTGGCCAGGAAAGCCTGCACCCCTTACTCTATGTTGCCATCCTGTCTGGCGCAGGGGCGTGCGTATATGGCTCAGCACTCCTCTATGCCCCCATCGCCGCCCTCGCCACAGAACAACGACGCTGGAAATCCCGGCTGGGGCTCACTCGCCGGCAACAGGCATGAAGCGATTCACCACACTGGATAGCCAAACAGGATCCGCCGCAAGCATGGACTTTCTATCCCGCAAGCTGCACGAAAAAGCCGGCCGGCACGGCCCGGTAATGCTGATGTATCACGCCGTTCTACCGGGCAACACCACCCCGGCCTGGCCCTGGGCGGTTTCGATGCGCCAGTTTCGGGCACAGCTGGATTTTCTGGTCGCTGAAGGCTATGCCACGCCCACCATGGCGCAGCTCGTGGCCACCCCTGATGCCTGGGATAGCCGCACTGTAGTGATTACCTTCGATGACGGCTATGTGGACAATCTTGCGGCCTGCGACGAACTTGAAAAGCGTGGCCTGAGTGCTTCGTGGTTCATCGTTGCCGGCGCCATCGGGCACGAGCCCCATTGGCCGGCCGATGGCCGGCCCGCTGGCCGCCTGCTGGATGCAGCCGAGCTGCGCGCCATGCATGGACGCGGTTTCGATATCGGCTCGCATACCCTCAATCATGTTCGCCTCCCCGCACTCGACGACGCCACGTTGCAACACGAGCTGATCGAATCGCGCCACAGGCTGGAGGACACACTGGGGGCCTCTGTCGGGAGTTTTGCCTATCCCTATGGTGCCTGGGACGAGCGCTGCGCCAGGGCGGTATCCGCAGCGGGCTACGCCGCCGCTTGCACCACCCGAACCGGCTGGGCATTGCGCGACAAGGACCCGTACCGTCTGCGTCGGCTCAGCGTTTTCAACCAGGACACCGTGTCCAGCCTGGCACGCAAACTGTATCTGGGCGACAACGCAGTGGGCTGGAGTGATCTTGCCCGCTATGCCCTGCGCCGCGTCACGGGCTGAGGTTGAGCATGTCACCCACCGTGTCGATTGTCATGCCTTGCTACAACGCAGCCGCACACCTGCCGCTCAGCGTGGGAAGCGTGCAGGCGCAGACCATGCAGGACTGGGAATTGATCGCTGTCAACGATGGTTCCAGCGACGGCACACTGGCCTGGCTGCGCCAGCAGACCGACCCCCGGATCAGGATCATCGACCAGCCCAACGGCGGCGTATCGCGGGCGCGCAATGCCGGTCTGGCTGAAGCCCGAGGCCACCAGGTGGCGTTCCTCGATGCTGACGACACCTGGACACCGAATTTTCTTGACCGCATGTCGGGCGCGCTGGATAGCCGCCCCGATGCGGTTCTGGCGTACTGCGGCTGGCAAAACCTGGGGCTGCCCGGGGGAGCTGGCGAGCCGTTCATTCCACCCGATTATGAAGGGCCGGGCAAAGCGGAAACACTCTTCGCCGGCTGCCGCTGGCCCATCCATGCCGCCCTGGTCCGCCGTGACTCAGTCACGCGCGCGGGAGGCTTCGACACCTCGCTCAAGAATGCCGAAGACTATGCACTCTGGCTGCGTATCGCGCTCGACGCCCCCATTGTGCGGGTGCCGGAAGTTCTCGCTCACTATCATTTTCATGGTGCCTCGCAGGCTTCTTCGAACCGTGTGCGCGCCGCCCTGCATCACCATCGTGCACAACAGGCCTACCTGAAATCGAACCCCGAGTTCCGTGCCCAACTTGGACGGTCCCGGGTACGGCAACTTACCCTGGACCCCATACTGAAGCAGGCCTATGCCAGCTACTGGAAACGCGACCTCGCCACCGCCCGCACGCTGTTCAGGGTGGTCATGCAGCACGGCTATGGCACACTGCGTGACTGGCGCTACATGCTGCCGGCCTTGCTGCCCGAGCGCTGGCATCGAACCCTCATTCAACGGCGCGACACCTACTCCGACCCAAGCTGATGGACGCCTTCGCCCCCAATCGCATTTCCGTCATCATGCCCTGCCACAATGCCGCCCTGTATGTGGCGGAGGCGGTGAACAGTGTGCTGACGCAAAGCTATCCCGATGTCGAATTGATTGTGGTCGACGATGGGTCCACCGACGGTTCGGAAAGCCTCCTGACCGAACTCGCGGCCCGCAATCCCGGGCGCATGATGCTCGTGCATCAGACCAACAATGGCCCCTACGCGGCCCGTAATGCCGGGCTCGCCCATGCACGTGGCAATTTCGTGGCATTTCTCGATGCCGATGACATCTGGCATGCCGATGCCCTCGCCAGGCTGCACGATGCGCTGCTGGAAACCGACGCGGACGTGGCGTATTGCGGCTGGCAGAACATTGGGGAACTTGCTACCGACACCCAGCCCTACATCCCGCCGCACTATGCGGAAATAGACGCGGCCCGGGCTTTCCTCAAATCCTGCCCATGGCCCGTGAACGGGGTATTGCTCAAACGCCAGCTGATCGACAGTTTGCGCGGCTTTTCTGAACGCCGCCCAACCGCCATGGATTACGACCTGTGGCTTCGCCTGTTGCCCTTGCAACCCACGGTGGTACGCGTGCCAGAAGTGCTGGCGTATTACCGTCGCTACCCACGAGGCCATTCGCATATTCCGCGCTGGCGGCAAGTGTTTGACGCCATCGCCGTGCGCGAAGATTTCGCACGCCACCACCCTGAACAGGTCCGCCATCTGCCTCGCGCGGAACGCGATCACCTCCTGTATGGCTCGCTCCTGCCGGAAGCCTACCGTTGCCACTGGCGGCGCGACACCGAATCCTCCCGGCGTCTGTTCCGGCGTGCCGCACGCAGGAGCCGCTGGCGGGCCAAGGATGCCAAGTACATCCTGGCGAGTTTTCTGCCTGCCCGTGCATTCAATGCCCTGATCAGGTTCGTCGATACACGGCGCGGCATCCGGAACGCCCCCTGAATCATGCCTGCGCTCACCGTTGCCTTTTGCACATTCAATCGTGCCACGCGCCTGGAACGCCTGGTAGCCGCACTGCGCGCGCAGCACTGTCCGGTCGACTTCGACATCCTGGCTGTCAACAACAACAGCCGGGATGACACGCTGGCAACACTCGCACACTTGCAAGCCCTGCCGGGTGCACCACTGCGCTACGTGACCGAGGCTGAGCCGGGCATTGTGCCTGCCCGCAATCGGGCATTGCAGGAGGCGGCCGACAGCACCTACCTGGTCTTCATCGATGACGATGAACTCCCCCACCCTGGCCTGCTCATGGCGGCCTACGACGCACTCGCGAACGAGGGTGCGGATTGTGTGGGCGGCAAGGTCGAAATCGATTTTCAACCGCACGGACGCCCCGCCTGGCTGGGTAACGATCTTCTTGGCTTTCTGGCAGCGGTGGACCATGGCCCCCAGGCCTTCTGGATTCGCGATGCCAGCACGCCGGTATGGACCAGCAATATTGCTTACCGCCTGTCGTATCTTCAGACACACGATCTCCGCTTCGATGCGCGCTACAACCGCCAGGGCAACAGCGCCACCAGCCCCGGCGGGGGTGAAGATCACGTGATGCTCGCCAGACTGCTCGAATTGCAGGCACGCATCCGCTATCGCCCGGACATGTGCGTGGACCATGGCGTCGAGATCGAACGATTGAACCGGCGCTATTTCGTTCGACTGCATTACCGTGCAGGCCTGCGCAAGGGTCTGCACGAACTGCCCGCCTATACCCGGACCTGCTTGGGCGTTCCCCCCTTCCTGGTGGCGCAATCCCTCACACACAGTGCGAAAGCCCTGTTGATGCTGCTGGCCCTGCGCGACGGCTGGGTGCGGCAAGCCATGAATGCAGCGCATGCGCTCGGTTTGCTCACCGGCTACAGACAGCGCCACGAGGCGCGGTGAACAGGCCCACGATCCGCATGTTCCCCTCCCGATTGAAACGACTCGTCAAACAACGGCTGCTGGAGCCGTTGCGGCGCGCGCGCTGGCAGCGTGACCTCGCCCGATGGCCGGCCACAGCAGACGGGCGGCGCTTGCTGCACATCGGCTGTGGCGAAGTGGTCGGCAAGGACTTCATCAATCTCGATGCCCGTCCGTTTCCCCACGTCCACATCGTCAGCCGCAACCTGTTCAGGTTGCAGCGAATTCCTGATCGGTCGCTGGACATGGTTTACATGTGTCATGTGCTTGAACATGTTCCGCGCAGCCAGATCATCCCTACCCTGCGCGAAATGGCACGGGTACTGAAGCCCGGCGGCATCCTGCGGCTGTCCGTGCCGGATTTCGATCTCCTTCTGGCGCTCTATGAAGCCTCAGGGCAGGATCTGCGGGCCATTGCCCCCGCTCTCATGGGAGGCCAGGATTACCCCTTCAATTTTCACTATGCCGTTTTCAACCGTGCAGCACTTGCCGAAGCACTGGCAGCAAGCGGGTTGTCCGATATTCACGAATGGTTTCCGCAAGCCTGTGAATTCCATGATTTCGAGGACTGGGCGTCACGCAGGATTGAACACCAAGGCCGTGATTTCCCCATCAGCCTGAATCTCGAGGCTGTTCGCAATGCATGACACGGGCATGCGCAGGGTGGCTCCCGGCACGCGCGTGGTGCTGGTTGCCCCCTATCTGGACCGGCCGGGCCACTACTCCACATTCCCCCGCGATCTCGCACACGGGTTCGAGTCCTGCGGTGTCCGGGTCGAGGTGCTCCATCCTGCCCCGCTCACATCGGATACAGTCTCACTCCGCACCCGCTGCGCCCTGGATGAACTTCTTCAGGTCGGGAGCTGGCCGGGCAAACTTGCCAGGCGGTTTAGCCACGATCCGGTGAAACTGTCCTTGCTTTGGCTGGCAACGCAGCCGCGTACCCACCGGCCCGCACTGGTTTACTGGACCGATGTGGGCATAGCCGACCCCGGCGCTACCTGGTGGTTGAGTCTTGCCGCATGGTTCGGGCTGACTCCGAACACCGCGTTCACGGAACATTTCACCTACAGCTGGTCAGGCCATCGCGTGGCCCGATGGCTCAAGCTGGACCGCCTGCGCCTGCATCGCCTGCACATGTTCGTCCACTCCCGCAGCCTGCTCGATCAGGTACGACAGGTCATGGGTTGGCAGCATGCCGGGCGTTATGTGCCGTGGGGCCTCCAGCCGTCTTTCCAGCAGCAGCAGGACCGGGATACCGCCAGGTCCCGGCTCTCGATCTCTCCGACTGAGAGGGTCTTGCTCATATTTGGCATGCAGGCCATCGAGCGCAAGGCAATCGACCGCCTTGCGCTGGCGATCAGCGGCATGACCCTTCCCCGCCCCTTGACGCTGCTGTTTGCCGGTTCTCGCGTGGATGATCGTGCACACCCGTTCACCACACCGGATTTGTCTGCCCACCCCAATCTGAACTGCCGCTTCATCGATAGCTATATTGATGAAGCCAGCATTCCGGGTTATTTCGCAGCCAGTGATGCGGTCTGGTGCAACTACGGCAGGTTCAATGGTGCCCTCGGCGTACTGGCACAAACCATCGCCATGGGCAGAATGGCCCTGTGCAGCGACTACGGCGAAAGTGCCGCACTGTGCCTGCAATACCAGCTTGGGCTTCAGTCCCCGGCAGACGACATCCCGGCCCTGCAGGCTTGCCTGTCCCGGTTTGTCGACTTGCCGGCCGATGCCCAGGCCCGGTTCGAACTGGCCGCGTGCCGGGCCGCAGGCGAGATGACCTGGGACCACTTCGCTCGGGAGGTTGTGCATCACACCCTTCCGAATGCCATGACCACGAATTGAACGAAATCCCCGAGATGTCCACCTCTCCCCCACTCGTCAGTGTTGTCATGGCCGTTTTCAATGGAAGCGCCTATCTCGGCCAGGCCATCGAAAGCGTCCTGCGCCAAACCTGCGCCTCGTTCGAATTACTCGTGGTCGACGACTGCTCCACGGATGATTCCACAGGAATAGTGGCGCGCTATCTTGCCGACCCACGTGTGAGGCTGATACGGCGTACTGAAAACGGCGGGGTGGCGCGGGCACGCAACCAGGCACTTGAAGTGGCCCGGGGCGATTTCATCGCTTTCCTCGATCAGGACGATTACTGGTTCCCCCACAAGCTGGAAATTCAACTTGCCGCCCTGAACGCCCATCCCGAGGTGGGATTGATGCACGCCGGATACAGCCGCATCGACCCTGCCGGACACTTGCTCGAAGCCTGGCAGGCCTTGCCGCCCGAGCGCTTCGACAACCCGCATGCCACCGTGTCCGTTGGCGATGTATTCGCCGAAATATTCATTTCGAATGACATCCAGCCCCTGACAACCGTCATCCCCCGTCATGTGATCGACACAGTCGGGGCCTTCGACCCTGAACTACCCGGCGTGGACGATTATGAATTGTGGTTGCGCATTGCCCTGCGTTACCCGGTTGGCCGCGTTGACACCATACTGGGACATTGGCGCGCGCATCCGGGACAGCAGTCGAATCGCGGTTACCGCATGCTGATGATCCGCCTCGAAGCGCTGGAACGTTTCATCACCCGCTTCCCGGATGCGAAAAAACGGGTGCCTGCTGCGGCCTTCCGCACACGCATGCATAACCACTACCGGGGAGCGGCAAACTACACCCTGTATTACCTGCATGACTATCCGGCAGCGCACCGGCTGTTTGTGCGGGGGTTGACGTACCGCCGCCTGGATCTGGTTTCCCGTGGCAAGGCTGCCTATTGCAAACTGCCAGAGGGCGCCCGCAATCTGTTGAAATCTACTGCACGTCTGTTCAAATCGAAGTCACGCCGCCATCCATGACATCACACACTCCGCCTGCCGTCAGCTTCACCGTCAACGCCTGCAATTCGGACGCGCCCTATCTCGAGCCCACGTTGCGGCACATGATGCGCCAGCTCGACTTCCCGTTCATCGAGCGCATCGTGACCTACGATCCGGGCCGCCAGGAAGGCAAATATGCCGAGCGCATCCAGGGCACGCAGAATGCAGTCGAACAGATTCTCGACCGCCTGCTTGCCGACGGCGTGATCGACCGCGTGGATGTCGTGCCCTGGACCGACGCTGAACAGCAGCGCATCCTGTCCCGGTATTTTGGCGATGCCCGTGTGGACCTCAAGGATTTCTCGGGCGCCCCCATCTATCAGTACCTCTATGCCATGGATGCCTGCAAGGGCGACTACATTTTCCATGTCGACTCCGACATGTTGTTCCACCGCCCGCCCGGCACACCCTCCTGGATCCATACCGGACTCGATCTGCTCAGGCGCGAACCCCGTGTGATCGTGGCCACCCCGCAAGGTGGCCCGCCGCAGGCCCGCAACTGGCTGGAGCGCCTGACCGGGCATTCGTTCGAGCGTGCCCCGCGTGAGGACTGGCATCACGCCGCCTTCACCTCCACGCGCTATTTCCTCATGGACGTGGCGCGCTTTCACGCCTGCCTGCCCCTGGAACAGTCGAAGCCCGGCGAGCCGCTGGAAAACTCGCTCAGTCATACCTTCACCCGGAAGGGCTACCAGCGCTGGTCGATGAACGGCCATACCCACTGGGCCATTCACCCCTGGAAGCACGATGAAAACTACGTGCGGCATCTCGACGACCTGATCTGGGCTGTGGAAAACAACCTCTATCCGTTCGTGCGCACCGGATTCAAGTGGGACATGCGGACCGAAGGCAAGCACATCGAAGAATGGCTGGCAGTGTTGCGCAGGCATGGTCGCGGCCGTGGGTGAAATGGCCATGCCGAACGGTCAGCTTGCTCTCGTCATTTGCACATACAACCGCAGTGCCTCGCTGATCGAGACGCTGCGCTCGATCTACGCCTGCGGCCATGCCGGGGATGAGATCATCGACGTGCTGGTGGTGGCAAACAATTGCTCGGATGACACGATAGCCAGACTGGCCGATTTCCAGGCTGCGCACCCTGCCTCGCATCTGAGCCTCAGCTGGATCGAGGAACCCCGGGCTGGCAAATCCCATGCCCTCAATGCCGCCATCGCACATACCCGGCACGACGTGCTGTGCTTCATCGACGACGACCAGACCGTGGAACCCGGTTTTCTGGCTGCCCTCACAGACGGATTGCGCACGCACCCCGAAGATGCCATTTACTGCGGACGCATCTGGCCGGCCTGGGACGGCAGCGAGCCGGACTGGGTCCACACGGAAGGGGAATACGCCATCCCGATCCGGCCGTTTCCGGAGTTCGATCTGGGGCCGGACAGCATGGTGCTTGCCGCCCATGCACGCCTGCCCAGTGGCGGCAATATCGCGGTGCGCCGCCAGGTATTCGAATCCATCGGGACGTTTTCAGTCGAGCTCGGCCCGACCGGCCACAACCTTGCCGGCGGAGAAGACCACGACTTTCTCAGGCGCGCCGTCACGCAGGCGTTCACCGTGCGCTATCTGCCCGCGATGCGACAGCTCCACGCCATCGATGCCGCCCGCATGGAGACGGGCTACACACTGCGCAAGAGCTTTTCGCGTTCCCGGGCGCAGATTCTCATCCGCCGCACGCACAGGCAGCCGCAACCGTACATGTTCAGCAAGATCATCCGGCACCTGGGCAGCGCCGTGTTCACGCTGGACTCCCGACGGCGATTTTTCTTCCTGGTCAGACTCTCGGCCAGCTTGGGTGAACTGGCAGGCACGATCGACACCATGCGGGCGAGTGTGCCCGCCCGCCTGTCCCTCCCGCCCGACCGGGGCATGATCCAGGTCGAGTGGCTCGGCATTTTCACGCTGGCTGCCGCCCTCACCGCCTGGTTTGCAGCGGGTGACGCGCGGTGGTCCGGTTTGCTGCCCGTCATCGCCGTATCCGGCATCGGCACACTGTCCCTGCTCATCAAGTCCGTGTTCGAT
>ERZ1645185.1135-NODE-1135-length-11030-cov-3.240182_pt1 | contig 11030 bp, 10 predicted proteins | sample MGYA00575351_ERZ1645185 | MGnify/ENA primary metagenome ERZ1645185 (study PRJEB40838, sample SAMN11284767) | freshwater sediment metagenome | isolation source: river sediment | host: Sediment | place: India: Jana village, Kanpur | collected 2015-12-17 ... | reverse complement strand
CGTTGCCAGGCTACAATGCCCACCAGCCCGGATCCCAAGAACAGCAAACTTGCCGGCTCGGGAACAGGAGGCGTATGGGGATTTCCGTTAATATGGGGGTCCAGAAGGCTTGTCCCGTACTGGAACGAGACCTGTGGGGACAGGTTCTTGATACCCAATCCGCTCACCCCATTGAGAACAAAGACGACCTGATTGCGAATCAACGGCTCCGCATTCAATCCCCCGACACCACCATTGGGATTGAAACTGGGATCATTCGAAATAATCCCGAAGTTGATGCCATCAGGAGAATCTGGGTTATCTAAATTTACGCCACCAAAGTTTCCCGAGGGGCCCCCGATATAGCCCGAGCTCGCAATCCCTTGAATCTTAACAGACCCCACAATTGACGTGGCATACCGAAACTCTCCGCCGACATTCGTAGTCGTCCCACCGCACGGCCCTGGGTTGCAGGTGCTAGCCTGAACGAGAGCCCCTGGAGCAATTGACGCGGAAATCGGTGTCAGCGTGGGGTTCCCCTCCAACGCAAAGAACAGCCCGGTCAACGTATTGGCAGGCACATCTTGATTTGAGGATGTGTTGTCACTCGTCGCCGTATTCGCCAACGTGATGGTCAGAGTATTCCCGGAAAAGTTAAACAACGCGCTCGCGGCCAAATGAGCCCCGCCCACCCCTGTCCCCGTTGCTGTATACAGAACGGATGTCGCACTCGCCGGGCCGGCAAACGCTGCAAGGGCTGCAAGAATGCCCCCTAACAAAGAAAGCTGTTTTCTCATCTCGTCCTCCAGGTGTTCCTATGCTCAGATCTACCCCAAACAATCGATGTTTCAGCAATATTTGGGCCATGAGGAATTACGTCCAACCCATTGTTACTACATGCTATTTTTGACCAATTTTCAAATTGATCAAAAACTGTCAAAAAAGTCGACACCTGAAACAACCGATAAAACTTCCCACTTCATTCACAAGAAATCATAACAGCCTGAATTCATTCGCAATTTAATAAAAACCCGGCAGAAATACGAGCAAGAACATGAATTCAGGCTGTCAATATTGCTGACATTTCACGCAACGTTCGCGGCTAGAATGTACTACCAGCAACACAATGTTGTAATGGAGTGCACCCGTACGAGACAGGCGCCAGAGGATCACTCACGGTTCACGAGAAGAGACGAATTCTGAGGTGCGTACCCCCATCACTGGGCTGGTGAGCCGATCGCTGAAACAGACTCTGCGACCGGGGCGGACGTGGCCGTGCGAGCGGTGGCGTTGAAGGGAAGGTCCAAGAGGGCATAGGGATTGACACGGGCGCCGTTGAGCTTGACTCCCCAGTGCAGATGCGGCCCGGTAGCCCGGCCGGTCGCACCGACTTTCCCCACCACTTGCCCGGCTTTCACCAAGTCCCCATCCTTCACCAATACCTCGGAGAGGTGAAAGTACATGGAGTAGAAACCCAACCCATGATCGACGAAAACCCCCTTGCCGGAGAAAAAATGATCGACGGTCAGACGAACGACGCCGTCGTTGGTCGCCAGCACGTCGGTTCCTGTCGGCGCACCGATATCTTCGCCGTTGTGGGGATTGCGCGGCTGGCCGTTCATGACCCGCACGCTGCCGAAGATCCCCGTGCGCTTCCCGCCCACCGGTTCGATAAATGTACTCTGCCAGAGTCTCATGCGCGACTCCGTGGCCAGCGCGGTTTTCACTTGCTCCTGTTCGGCCTTCCAGCGGGCCACGGCCTTCTCATCCAGATCAACCTTGTCTTTCGGCAACTTCAGATGTTCGACACGAAACTTTTCTTTCACCACCAGGATATTGTAGCTGGCACGTTTGGTCTGCTCGCCGGTCTTGATCTCCACCGCCAGTTCATGAGTGCCCGCCTCGTCTTGCAAATCCAAGCCAAGCAAGGCGACATGCCCCGGCGCTTCATTCGGACGAGGATCCGGGAAAAACGTCACCGTCCGGTTGAGGAAGGTGCCCTGCACATCATCTTGCAGGCCGGTACCCGGCACTTTGACGACAAGGATCTGCCCTTGTTTTCCGCTGTATTGGCCATCTGCCCCCTGCGGAAGCGGCATGGCCCCGGGAAACAACTCGACGGGGAACATACTGGTCAGCAACACAATGACCATCAGGATCATCCGCTCTCGGGATACCCGTTGCCGTGACATCGCATCCACCATCGTGATCATCGGAACAGCCTCACACCTGACGCCTGCGACAGCAACTCATCCACCCGGCGATTGCTCGCGCTAAAGGGATCCATGCACAGAATCGTTTCTTCCCAATAGCCGTTTAATTTCAGATAGGTCCAATCCACCGTGTACGACCGGTTCTTGGCCCGCGCGAACCGGATGAAATCCCCGCGCACCTTCGCCCGCGTGGTCTGCGGCGGCGTGGACATGGCGCGCTGCACCGCATCCTCCTCCACGATCCGATCCACCAGACCGCGGGACTCCATCAAATAATACAGCCCCCGGGTCCGCTTCACATCATGGAATTGCAAATCGAGCAAATACACACGCGGGTCGTCCCAGCCGCAACCTTTCTTATCGACGTACGACTGAATCAGGTGCTTCTTGGTAACCCAGTCGACCTGATGAATCAATTGCATGGGGTCGTCTTCCAGCTTGTCGAGCAGGACCGCCCACTTGTGGAACACATCGTCATGAGCCGGATTATGCTCCTGCTGAGTCAGATACTGCTGGGCGCGGTCCAAATACACCCGCTGAATTTCGATGGCCGTGAGCTGCCGGCCATCATCCAGCTTGACCTTTTTCTTGAGCGTGGGATCGCGGGAAATCTCGCGAATCGCCTTCACGGGGTCTTCCAGCTCCATACCCTGCACGAAATATCCTTCTTCCAACATCGACAACACCAGAGCGGCCGCGCCCACCTTCACATAGGTGACATATTCCGACATGTTGGAATCGCCCACGATGATGTGAAGGCGCCGGTACCGTTCGGCGTCGGCATGCGGCTCATCCCGAGTGTTGATGATGCTGCGGGACGACGTGGTCGATGACGACGTTTTCTCATGGATATGCTGCGCCCGCTGCGAGATGAAGTATTGCGGCTTCCCGGAGACCTTCAACACCTTGCCCGCGCCGCTGTAAATCTGCCTGGTCACGAAAAAGGGGATCAGCTGCTCGGTGACTTTCCAAAAGTCGACGTCCCGGCGCATAAGGAAATTTTCATGGCAGCCGTACGTATTACCCAAAGAATCCGTGTTGTTCTTGAAGATATAGATTTCCCCGGACAGGCCCTCTTCCCGCAGACGCTCTTCCGCCGCAGGCAGACACGCCTCCAAGAGCCGCTCCCCCGCCTTGTCATGAATCACCACATCGAGCACGCTGTCGCATTCAGGCGTAGAATATTCGGGGTGACAGCCGGTGTCCTGGTAGAACCGCGCCCCATTCACCAGGAAGGCATTGGATGGCCAGCTATTGGGAATCAGCCCTTCAAAGATATAGCCGAGGACTTTCTCCATCGGCAGGTAGATGCGCCCGTTCGGCGAGAAGATCAGGCCGTACTCGTTCTCGAGGCCGAAGATCCGCTGCTTCATGGGGCCTGGGGCAATCATGGAGGATAAGAACAGAATACACGGCGGCCGGAAGATGTTCAACGCACGGAACACCCAGTGGGCCGCGTGGCCCCACGCTATGCCGAAAGCAGGTGCCGGATCTCATCCGCCGACAGACGACGAAACTTGCGGCCCACGCGCGCCCGTTCGAGCACAGCCACTTCCAGTCCCTCGGGAGTGAGCTTTTGATTCGCCGCCTGATCCAGCGCCGCAGCGCACAATCCCACCGCGGCCTTGAGCGAGGGCATTTGGCCAGACATCTTCGCCTTGAGTCCCGCCAGCACGGCATCCGACCGGCCGCCGATCACCGCCAGGGCGGTCTCGTCAATAATGCTGCCGTCGAAGGAGATCCGATAGATTTCGTTGGGCTGAGTATCCGCTCCCACTTGCACCACGAGAATCTCGACCTCCAGCGGCTTCATCTCCTGACTGAAGATCGTGCCCAAACTCTGGGAATAGCTGTTGGCCAGGGCGCGCGCCGTCACATCCTCCCGGCTGTACAGAAACCCCTTCAGATCGGCATGCCGAATGCCCGCTTTGCGAAGATGTTCAAACTCGCTGTACTTGCCGGCCCCGGCGAAGGCGATGCTGTCGTACACTTCCGAAATCTTGTACAGGGTGGCGCTGGGATTATCCGCCGTGAACAGCACCCCGCCGTCATATTCCATGGCAATGCTGGAACGGCCTTTGGCAATGCCCTTGCGGGCATACTCGGCCTTGTCCTGCATCATCTGCTCAGGTGATACGTAGTAGGGCATCGGCATGGCTAGACTTCCCTCGATCGGCGCGCGGCTATCACTCCATCGAATACGGTCCGGATCCGGTCTTCCGGCACATCGGCAATCCCCTGAGCGGTGACCAGTTTCGCGGTGGGATAAATGCCCCGAACCAGGTCCGGACCTCCGGTCCCCACATCGTCATCGGCGGCGTTAAACAGCGCCACCAAGGCCAAGGACAGCGCGTCCGCTTCCGGAAGCTGACGCTGGAAGTGCTCGCGCATGGTGTTGCGCGCGTCCTTCCCTCCTGACCCAATCGCATGATAGTCCGACTCCTCATAGCGCCCGCCGGTGATATCGTACTTAAAAATCCGTCCCTCGCCGCGCTTGACATCATAGCCCACGTACAGCGGCATCACGACCAGCCCTTGAAACACCATCGGCAGATTGGCTTTGACCATCTGCCCCAGCTTATTGGCCTTGCCCTCGCAGGACAGCGGCATCCCTTCCAGCTTCTCGTAATGCTCCAGCTCCGTCTGGAACAGTTTGGCCATCTCAATGCAGGGGCCCGCCGCCCCGGCGATGGCCATCGCCGAGTGATCGTCGATCTTGAACACCTTTTCGATGCGGCGGTCGGCGATTTGAAAACCCTCCGTGGCGCGCCGGTCTCCGGCGATGACCACACCCTGCTGATACTTGATCGCCAGCACCGTCGTGGCCTGCGGCACGGAGAGCGGCACACCGGACCTGGCCGCCTCCATCGGCGCAGCCCCCATCCGGCTCAGGAGCACCTCCGGATGTTGCTGGGCGAGCAAGTCACAAAAGCTGGAGTTGTCGGCATTAGGCAGGTGGGGGAATTTCATCATGACCACTGCACCGGGCTCGGTGCGGCTATCCTTTCAACTTGGCGACCAGCGCGGCGGCGGTCTCAATACCGTCCAGCATTGCCCCTGTCAAGGCGGCGGTCCCCCTCGCAGGATCCATCAGGGGGATCCTCGTCACCGTGGTGTTTCCGAGATCCAACAAGACCGATGTCCAGCTCGCTCCATAGAGCGACTTCGCAAATTGGCTGGCGCAACGGCCCCGAAAATAGGCGCGGGTACCAGGGGGCGGCGTGCGCTCGGCCCGGACGATCTCTTCTTCAGTCACAACCCGATCAATCAGACCGCCCCGTTCCAGCGTGTAGAACAAACCGCGTTCCGGTCGAACATCGTGATATTGCAGATCCATCAGCTTCGCCCGAGGGTCCGCCCATCCACAGCCCTTGCGCTGCATGTAGGACTCGATCAAGTGGCGCTTGGCGACCCAATCCAGCTCCCGCACCAACAGCCGTGGATCCTGCTCCAACCGATCCAGCACGGACTCCCACCGCCGCAACACATCACGTTGGACCGGGTCGGCCTGATGCCCGGCATAGTACGTCTTGGCGGCCTCCAGATAGGCCCGCTGAATCGCCACCGCCGTGGTCGGACGCCCGCCGGCCAGCTTAATCGTCTGCTTCATATCCAAGTCACGGGAGACCAGCTTGATCGCCCGCACCGGTTCGTCCAATTCCAGTCTCGGCAGATCCGCCCCGGCCTCCAACAGCTCCAGCACCATGCTCAGCGTCCCGACCTTCAGGTAGGTGGAGACCTCCGCCATGTTGGCATCCCCGACGATGACATGAAGCCGCCGATACTTCCCATACTCCGCATGCGGCTCATCCCGTGTGTTGATGATGGGCCGCTTGATCATCGTATTGAGGTCGAGGAGGCATTCAAAAAAATCAGCCCGCTGGGAAATCTGATATTCCACTGCGCTCGTGCCGTTTTCCGCCCCCACCTTTCCGGCTCCCGCCACAATGAGCCGGGTCACGAAAAAGGGAGCCAGGGCCCGCGCGATCTGGTCGAAGGACACGGACCGCGACACGAGATAGTTTTCGTGATAGCCGTAGCTGTTCCCCTTGCCGTCCGAATTATTCTTGTAGAGGACATACTGCTCGCCCCCATGGACACGGGCCAGCTCCCGAAGACTCTGCGCCAAAATACGCTCGCCGATTCGCTCGAACGCCACCACTTCCCGCGGCGTCGAACATTCCGGCGTCGAGTATTCAGGGTGCGCCCCGTCCACGTAGAGACGGCCGCCATTGGCCAATACCTTGTTCAACTGGCGGTTGTAGTCCGGATTGGGCCGCTCCCGTTCCCCGTCGACTTCAAACCCACGGGCATCAAGCAAGGGATTTTCGTTCTCGTAATCCCACATCGCGCGGGGCGCCGGCAACCCGAGGTAATGGCCGATGACGGCGATGGAACCCGACACGGGATCGTCGGCCACCCCCGCCCTGGGGGCAATGCCAAATTCCGTTTCCGTGCCGATGATGCGGGGGGCTGTGGTCGAAGGCTGGTCTTGTTGCATAGCCTGCTTAGAGATAGTGACCCGTCGTGACCGTGTCGATTTGGCGCGACTCGGCGGGACCGCCGCTGATGGTGCGGATATGGACGATCTTCTCGCCCTTCTTGCCGGCAACCTTCGCCCAGTCGTCGGGATTCGTCGTATTCGGCAAATCCTCGTGTTCCTTGAACTCTTCTCGAATGGCGCGGATCAAATCCTCCGACCGCAGGCCGACTCCCTCCTGCGCGATGGCGCGCTTCACGGCGTACTTCTTGGCGCGGGACACGATGCCTTCGATGAGGGCTCCGCTGGCGAAATCTTTGAAGTAGAGAATTTCCTTTTCACCATTGGCGTAGGTCACTTCAATGAATTGATTTTCCTGCGTCGCGGCATACATTGCCTCCACCGTGATGTCGGTCAGATGGGCGACCAGTGCGGCCTTGTCTCCGCCATGCCGGGCCAACTCTTCCGGCGCGAACGGCAGATCCGCGGACAGATACTTGGAGAAAATATCGCGGGCCGCCGTGGCATCCGGACGACCGACTTTGACTTTTACGTCGAGACGGCCAGCCCGCAGCACCGCGGGATCGATCAGGTCTTGACGGTTACTGGCCCCGATGACGATCACGTTGCGCAGCCGCTCCACCCCGTCGATTTCGGACAAGAACTGCGGGACGATGGTGGATTCGATATCCGAGGAAATGCCAGTGCCGCGCGTCCGGAAGAGCGCGTCCATCTCGTCAAAGAATACGATGACGGGATTGCCGTCCGCCGCGCGTTCCTTGGCCTTTTTGAACACCTCGCGCACCTGCCGCTCGGACTCGCCGACATATTTATTCAACAACTCCGGCCCCTTCACGTGCAGGAAGTAGCTGCGGATCTGCTTACCCGTGAGATGACCCAGCTTCTTGGCGATGGAATTGGCCACCGCCTTGGCAATCAGGGTTTTCCCGCATCCCGGGGGGCCATAGAGCAACACCCCTTTGGGGGCGCTCAGCTTGAACTCCGCAAACAATTCCGCGTGCAGGAACGGCAGCTCCACGGCATCGCGCACATGTTCCAATTCCTTGTGCAACCCGCCGATATGGGCGTAATCGACATCCGGCACTTCTTCGAGCACCAACTCCTCGGCTTCCGACTTGGGCAATTTCTCGATCGCATGGCCGGAGCGCGCGTCGTACAGCAGATGGTCGCCCACGCTCAGCCGTTCGGCCTGGAGCGAATCCGCCAGCTCCACCACTTTCTCCTCATCCATGCGCAGGGTCACCAGCACGCGGTTTCCCTCCAGGACATCCTTCAGCCGCACCACCTCGCCCTGGACGTCAAACCCCTTCGCCTCGACGACATTGAGCGCCTCGTTGAGCACTACTTCTTGACCGCGGCGCAAGTCCGCGCCCTTGATGGACGGATGCAGGCACACCTTCATCTTGCGGCCTGAGACAAAGACGGTCGCCGAACCGTCCTGATCCATGGCGGAGAAAATCGCGTAGGTCGAGGGCGGCGCCGTCAGTTTTTCCACTTCGGCCCGGAGCGCGCCGATCTGCGCCTTCGCCTCTTGCAGCGCGGCGACGAGCTTCTCGTTCTGTTTGGTGGCTTGGTCGAGCTGGTAGCGGGATTGATAGAGCCGACGGATTTCTTCATCCATCGACTGAATTTGAACGCGAAGCTTCTCCACTTCGCGGGCCTGTTCGTCATGCTTGTGGATCACGTCCGCATTCCCTTCTGCTAACCGCTTCGTGATCTGCGTGACGGAATCTCGGAGGGACCGGAGCCGACTGGAGCCGCTCTTCTTGTCTGCCATCGGGTTACTCGCTCGAACGCGCGCTCATCCGTGTGCAATCAGAACGTGTCGCCAGTGATCGGATTCTAACACCCGACCTGAGGGTGGTCAACAGCGTGCGGGCTGGCTGCAGCGCTTACTCGCCGGAGAGCGCCGCGAGCATCTCCCCCGTCGCCGCGCCGATGTCGCGGCGCCCGAGAATGCCGCCGATCATCGCCACGCCCCACGCACCGGCCTCCCGCACCTCCGCAATCCGGTCAGCGGTGATGCCCCCGATCGCGAACACCGGAATCGACACGGCACCGCAGGCGTCAGCCAGCCGTGACAATCCCAAGGGCGCGCCGAAAGCCCGTTTCGATGGCGTATCAAAGACCGGTCCCACGACGACGTAATCGGCACCGTCTACTTGCGCACGCCGAACCTCTTCCACGGAGTGTGTGGAGACCCCAAGCAAGCGGTGCGGCCCAAGCAGCCGACGGGCGGCGGAGACGGACAGACTGCTCGCCCGCAAATGCACGCCTTCCAGTTGGAGGGCCAACGCCAAGTCCACGCGGTCATTGATCAGAAGCGGCACGCTCTTCGAAGAGGTCAGACGGTGGATCTCCTGGGCCACGCCCAGGAGGTCGCGGGTCGGAAGGTCACGCTCCCGCAGTTGCACGGCAGGGAGCCCCGCCTGAAGAGATTGCTGGATTGCCTCAGGGAAAGATCGGTCCGAGACGAGCGTCCGGTCGGTTACCAACAACAGGCGGAAATTAACGGAAGGCATATGTTTGTGACCGGTGAGGAGTGATCAGTGACGCGGCCACGGTCACTCTCTGCCCTCTTCACCCGTCACACCTCACCATTCACAGCGTCTTAGAGCATCCCCTCAATCGGGCTGCTGGCCGTCGCATAGAGTTTACGCGGGATACGCCCAGCCTTATAGGCCAACCGGCCTGCATGCACCGCATATTTCATCGCTTCCGCCATGGCAATAGGATCTTGTGCGCCTGCGATCGCGGTATTCATCAAGACGGCATCGGCCCCGTATTCCATCGCCAAGGCGGCGTCGGACGCGGTCCCCACCCCGGCATCGACAATAATCGGCACCTTGACCGTCTCCATGATGATCTTCAGATTGTAGGGATTACGAATGCCCAGCCCCGAGCCGATCGGCGCGGCCAGCGGCATCACGGCCGGGCAGCCGATATCGACCAGCTTTTTGGCCACGATAGGGTCATCATTGGTGTACGGCAGAACCACGAATCCTTCCTTAATGAGGATTTTCGCGGCTTCAATAAGCCCCGCGGTGTCGGGGAACAGGGTCTTCTCGTCACCGAGCACTTCCAGCTTCACGAGGTCGGACACCCCGGCCGCGCGCGCCAGCCGTGCGTACCGAACGGCATCCTCAACCGTATAACAGCCCGCGGTGTTCGGCAGGATCGTGTATTTCTTGGGATCAATGTAATCAAGCAGGTTGTCCTTCGAGCGATCGGTGATATTCACCCGCCGCACCGCCACCGTCACCACGTCGGCACCAGACACCTCGATCGCCTGTTTAGTTTCCTCAAAGCTCTTGTATTTGCCTGTGCCGACCCACAAGCGCGAGCGAAACTCGCGACCGGCAATCGTCAGGATATCGTTCGTCACCATGCCGTTACTCCTCTTTCCTCGCTCTTGGTCAACACCCGCCGCCGATGAAACTGAGAATTTCGACCCGGTCTCCCGCTTTCAAGCGCCGCGCGCCAAAATCCTTCCGATCCAGGATTTCAAGATTGACCTCCACGGCCACCCGCTCACTCTTCAGTGAGAGGTCCCCCAAAAGATCCGCCACGGTTCCTTCGGAGCGAAATCCCCGGCTCTCCCCATTCACATGAATTTGAATGTCACCCGCCATAGTCTGTCATCCTAGTCTGTCATCCTATGAAACCCTGATTTGCCTTGTCAATAAAGGCACTTGCCACCGTCTTCGCCGGCGGAGCACAATAGCTGACTCCTCAAGTGAAACAGCTACCCATGCATGCCCGCAATCAAGAGATCGCCACGTTGTTCCAATCCATGGCCACACTCCTGGCCAGCCAGCGGGCCAATCCCTATCGCGTGCGGGCCTACCGTCATGCGGCGGAATCGATTCTTGCGCTGGATGAAGATATTGCGGCCGTCTCGGCCAGACAGGAACTGGAAACACTCGAAGGAATCGGCAAGGATCTCGCCGGAAAAATCCGCGAATTTCTTGAGACGGGAACCATCCGCGCGTATGAAGAGCTCAAGACCCCGCTGCCCATGGAGGTGGCGGACTGGGCGCGACTCCCCGGCCTCTCAGACTCATTGGTCAGCTATCTCTACCACCGGCTGGGAATCCGAACGCTGTCAGACCTGGAGCAACTGGTACAATCCCATCTCCTGCGCACGGTGCCAGGGTTTACGGGATCGGAAGAGGCCCTGCTCCAGGCCATACGCCAGCAGGGCCGTTAGGACGTTTTCATCTCCTTAAAGATCTTCCAGCTCTTCAGCAGTTCGACGGCTTTCTGCAACTGCACATCTTGGTCGAGCGCCTGCTCACCGCCCGCCTCGGCCCGGGGCGCGGCGCCGCCCTTCCCGG
>ERZ1645185.1134-NODE-1134-length-11033-cov-6.000729_pt1 | contig 11033 bp, 10 predicted proteins | sample MGYA00575351_ERZ1645185 | MGnify/ENA primary metagenome ERZ1645185 (study PRJEB40838, sample SAMN11284767) | freshwater sediment metagenome | isolation source: river sediment | host: Sediment | place: India: Jana village, Kanpur | collected 2015-12-17 ... | reverse complement strand
CTTTGCGTAGGTGAGAGCGTCGTCGATCCGCCCGGCAGCCAGCAAGTCTTCCAGGGCCGGCTGACGGTCCAGCCCGCGGCACAGGAAGGGTGCGAATTGGCGCGCGCGGGCAAGCGCTCCGGTCCAGTCGGCAGTCATCGCCAAGGCGATGCCTTGGTCCGCGCCGGCAATCAAGCGGAACGCGCGCTTGCGAGCGCGCGGTGGCTCTGCCACATCGCCGGTTCATGTGAACAGATCCAAAGGCGTCGCCATGACGAAACCGACCATCCGCCTGACCGCCGCGCTGTGCGCCGCGTCCGTCCTTGCCCTTGGTGCCGCGGCTGCGGCCAAGGCGCCGCCACCGGTTCCGGCGGTCAAGACCCCGGCGATATCGCTCAAGACCATGAAGGACGTGACCCGCACCCTGTCGTCCGACGCGTTCGAAGGACGCGGCCCGGGCACGGCGGCCGAGGACAAGACGATCGCGCTGATCATCGACCGGTTCAAGGCAGCGGGGCTCAAGCCCGGCAACAAGGGCAGCTGGACCCAGAAGGTCCCGACCGTGGTGGTCGAGGCGCAGAACGAAAGCCCGCTGACGGTCAAGGCCGGCGGTCAGGTGCTGAGCTTTGCCTATGGTGCGGACTATGTTGCCGGATCCTATCGCATCGTTCCGAAGACGGCGCTGGCCGATGCTCCGCTGGTCTTCGTCGGATATGGCGTCAACGCCCCGGAACTGGGCTGGAACGACTATGCCGGGATCGACATGAAGGGGAAGATCGCGGTCATCCTGGTCAACGATCCGGACTATGAAATGACGGACGAAAGCGGCCCGTTCAAGGGGCGGAGGATGACCTACTATGGCCGCTGGCGCTACAAGTTCGAGGAAGCTGCGCGGCAGGGCGCGGCGGGCGCACTGATCGTCCACGACACGTTCCCGGCGGCCTATGGCTGGCAGGTGGTCCAGTCGAGCTGGACCGGCAAACAGAAGTACGTGCAAAGCGCGACCAACGGCATGGACCAGACCGTGGCCAACGGCTGGATGCAGAAGCCGGTTGCCGAAGCGGTGTTCAAGGCCGCCGGGCAGGACTTCGCAGCGCTGAGCGCCGCCGCCAAGCAGAAGGGTTTCAAGCCCGTGCCACTGGCCGCCACGGCCAGCCTGTCGTTCGACAACGCGATCGAACGGGCGATGTCGCACAACGTGATCGGCGTTCAGCCGGGCAAGACGCGGCCCGGCGAATATGTGCTCTACACCGGGCACTGGGATCACCTGGGCCGGTGCAAGGCGGACAAGACCGGCGACGACATCTGCAACGGGGCGATCGACAACGCCACCGGCATCGGCATGATGGCCGCGCTGGCGGAGGCCAACCGAAAGGCGGGCCCGGCCGCCCGCAGCCAGGTGTTCCTGGCGGTAACGCTGGAGGAATCGGGCCTGCTGGGCAGCGAATACTACGCCGCCAATCCGGTCTATCCGCTTGCCCGCACCGTCGGCGGGGTCAACATGGACGCGATCGGGATGGGCAGCGCGGCGCGCGACGTGATGGTCACTGGCGGGGACAAGTCGGACCTGACCCGTTACCTCAAGGCCGCCGCGCGGGCGATGAACCTGACCATCGTCGGCGAAGATCATCCCGAGCGCGGCTATTACTACCGGTCCGACCATTTCAGCTTTGCCAAGCGCGGCGTGCCGATGTTCTCGCTGGGCCGCGGCAACGACTGGATCAAGGGCGGCAAGGACGCGGGCGCCGCGGCGGCGGAGCAGTACAGCAACGTCGACTATCACCAGCCAAGCGACGAGTTCCGCGAAGACTGGGACTGGTCGGGCCCGATGCAGGAAGCGCAGCTGTTCTACCGTCTGGGCCGCTCACTTGCCGAAACGGGCGACTGGCCCAACTGGCACAAGACCGACGAGTTCCGCCTGATCCGCGACAAAAGCCGGGCGGGAGCGAAGTAGGATCGCATGACCGTTTCGATGCCGCCCGAATGGCACCCGCAGCGCTGGCTGTGGATCGGCTTTCCCCACGATGCGGAGGAATGGCCCGGCTTCCTTGGCCGCGCGCAGGAGCAGATCGCCGCGTTCGCCAGCGCCGTGGCCGACAGCGGGCAGGCGGTACGCCTGATCGTGCGCGACGAGGCCAACGCGGCGCGCGCGCGCAGCCTGTGTTCGGCGGCGGTGACGCTGGAAGTGCGGCGCTATGGCGATGTCTGGCTGCGCGATACCGGGCCGCTGGTGGTGCAGCGTGATGGCCAGCCGCTGGGCCAGCGCTTCGGCTTCAACGGCTGGGGCGGCAAGTACCTGATGGACGGCGACCAGGAAATCGGCGCCGAACTGGCGGAAAGCGCGGACCTGCCGGTGCGCACCGCCGACTGGATCCTGGAAGGCGGCGCGGTGGATACCGACGGCACGGGGCTGGTTGTCACGACCGAGCAGTGCCTGCTCAACCCCAACCGCAATCCCTCGCTGTCGCGCGGCGATATAGAAGCGCGGCTGGAACGCGATCTGGGCTTCGACCGGGTGCTGTGGCTGGGCGACGGTTTGATCAACGATCACACCGACGGCCATGTCGACAACCTGGCCCGCTTTGTCGCGCCAAACACTCTCGCCTTGCCTCGCGTCACCGGAGCCGATGACCCCAACGCCGCGATCTACGCCAATGCTCGCGCCCGGGCAGAGGCGTTCGGCGTGACCGTGCGCGACGTGCCGTCGCCCGGACGGGTGGAGAGCGGCGGCGGACGGATCGAACCGGCCAGCTACATGAACTTCGCCATAACTTCGAAGCTGGTCGTCGTGCCGACCTATGGCACGGCGCATGACGCCGACGGGGTGGCGGCTGTTGAGGCGCTGTTCCCCGATCGCGACGTCGTCGGCATCCTGGCCGATGCGGTGCTGGCGGGGGGCGGCAGCTTCCATTGCGCCAGCCAGCAGATGCCGGTGCTGTGACCCGGCGCCTGCTCGCCTCGATCCACGACGTCGGCCCGCGTTTCGAGCGCGAAGTCGACCAGTTGGCCGACCAGCTCTCGCGAATCCTCGGCGGGCCGAAGTTCGCCATGCTGGTGGTTGCCGATCACTGGGGCGCGGCGCCGCTGGCCGAGGCCAAGGCCTTCCAAGGCAAACTGCGCGCCTGGGCCGACGCGGGGGTCGAAATGTTCGTCCACGGCTGGTTCCACAAGGACCTGGCCGATCACAGCGGCGCGGCCTCGTTCAAGGCGAAGCACATGACCGCGGGCGAAGGGGAGTTCCTGGGCCTGCCGGAAGACGTTGCGGCCCAGCGCATGGCTGACGGCAAAGCGCTGCTCGAAGACATCATCGGCCGGCCCGCGGCCGGTTTCATCGCGCCGGCCTGGCTCTATGGCGACGGCGCCCGCGCCGCGCTGGCGAAAAGCGGCTTCGCCCTGGCCGAAGACCACTTCCGCGTCTGGCAGCCGGCCAGCGGCACGATCCTGGCCAAGGGGCCCGTCATCACCTGGGCCAGCCGCAGCAGGGGGCGACAACTGTCCTCGCGCTTCTTTGCGGGCCTCGCGCGTCGTGCGCTGCATGTCCAGGATGTGGTGCGCATCGCCGTCCATCCGGGCGATACGACCGTGCCGGCGCTGATCGACAGCATCGAGGCGACCTATTCCGCCTTCGCCCGGCGTCGTCCGGCCGGGCGCTATGCCGACCTGCTTCCGGCCAGCTTTTCGAACAGCGCCAGATAAGCGGCCGCCGCCTTGCCGTAACGGCTCGGCTCGACCGCTTGCCGCAGCGCATCGACCGGCGCGGGCGGGGTGGCCATTTGCGCGCTGATCGCCGTGGCCAGATCGGCGGGATCGCGCCCCGGCACGATCCGTCCCAGACGCTGGTCATGCAGGAGCTCGCGCAGGAAATGCGAGCAGTCGGTGCTGACCACTGGCACGCCCCGGGCCAGCGCTTCGACCGCGACCGCCGGTCCGCCTTCGTAGCGCGAGGTGATCAGGAGCACGTCGGCCTGCCCAAGCGCGCCGTCAATATCCGGGGCAAAGCCGGGCAGAGCCGCGTCACCCTCCAGGCCGAGGCGCGCCACATCGGCCTCGATCGCGGAGCGAAGATAGCCTTCGCCAAACACCGTCAGGTGCGCGGCGCGGTGGCGCTGCAATTCCTTCAGCACGCGCAGCGCCAGCGGCACATCCTTCTGCGGTTCAAGCCGCCCGATCAGCAGGATCCGGACCTGCCCTTCCCGGCTGCGGCGGTCCTGCATGGATATGACGGGACTGCCGTCGGGCACATTGGGATCGGTGATCACGACCAGGCGCCGGTGCGGGTCCATCTGGCGGTGTTCGGAAGCGAGGCCGTGCGTCATCGCGACCACGGCATCGATCGGCGCGAAATAGCGGCGCATCAGGCCGCTTGCCGACAGGGCTTGCGCAATCAGGCCCGGGGGCAGCATCGGGTTGCTGATCTTCGCGACGATCGGCGTTTCGGGCAGCGCGCGCTTCAGGGCGTGGGCCAGGATGAAGTGGAAGTTGCCGGGAATGAAAATCACGTCGGGGGCCAGCGCCCGGACATCGCCAGCCATCGCCTTGCCCAGACAAAGGCGGGAAAAGCGGCTGCGCGGCACGGGCGGGTCAAGCACGGTGACGTTCACCCCGTCCGGCACGCGGCCGCGCATCGGCCCGTCCCCAGCCCCGGCAACAATCGACACCCGGTGGCCGGCGGCAATCCATTCTTCGGCCAGGCGAAAGGCAATCACCTCGGTGCCGCCGGCCGAAAAGTCATGGATCGGGATCAGGATGTGCAGGCCGGCCATTCGCGCTGGCGATAGCTGGGGGGCACGGCCCCGGCAAGGCAAGGACTCTTCCCAAGCCCATTGATTTCTGCCAAGTGCCCAACCCGAGAACACCTGTACGTGACCACGCGAGAACACCTTTCCCGCACAATCCGTGCAACAGGCGCTGGGGCTGCGCCGGGCTTGACCGTATGCCAGCCAGAGGGCCGCACCTGATGCCAGACAGTGCCGTGACCGAACCGACGCCGGAGGCCGCGCCGCTGCCGCTGACCCCGGCGGACGAGAGCCGCCGCACCCGCTGGGCCGGCTGGTTCAGCGCCGCCGTGTCGCTGGCCATGCTGGTCGCGGTGGTTATCGAACTGCGCAAGCTTGAGCTTGACCAGGTTCTGGAACTGGTGCCGAGCCATTTCGGGTTCTGGATCTTCTTTGCGATCTATTACTTTGCGCTGCCGCTCAGCGAATGGCTGATCTACCGGCGGCTGTGGCCGATCCCGTTTGTGTCCGGAATGGCCGCCTTGCTGCGCAAGCTGGTCTCCAACGAATTGCTGCTCGGCTACCTTGGCGAAGCGCAGTTCTATGGCTGGGCGCGCAGCCACCTGAAAATGGAAGCGGCGCCGTTCGGGGCGATCAAGGACGTGACCATTCTGTCGGCGCTGACCGGCAACGTGATGACCCTGGTCATGCTGGTCTTCACCTGGCCGCTGGTATCGTCCGGCCAGATCGGGATGGAGATGCGCAGCACCTTCATGTCGCTGGGTGTGATCCTGATCACCTCGTTCGTGATCCTGCTCTTCCGCCAGCGCCTGTTCACCCTGCCGAAACGTGAACTGTGGTTTATCTCCATCGTCCATGTGCTGCGAATCCTTGTGGTTCTGGCGTGTTCGGCCCTGATGTGGCATCTGGTCCTGCCCGACGTATCGGTGGACCTGTGGATCGTGCTGGCCACGCTCCGGATGCTGCTTTCGCGCCTGCCGCTGTTACCCAACAAGGACGTCGTCTTTGCCGGTCTGGCCGTGTTCCTGCTGGGGCACGAGGTTCAGGTGGCAAGTCTGATGACGCTGATGGCGGCCATGTTGTTGGTTGCCCACCTGGCCGTCGGCGCGATCGTCGGCCTGGTCGGGTTGATGGATTCGAGGAGTACGCGGTGAAGAAAGCTGTTTTCGCTCTGGGTCTGGGCCTTGCCGTATCGGCGCCGCTGGTGGCGTTCGCCGGTCCGCTGATTCCGTCCACCCCTGATCTCGGCAAGGCCGAAGGCCGTTGCCGGGCGGGGGAAAGCGGTCCGGCGCTGCTGGTCAACGTGGCCGGCCTCAAGGACCGCAAGGGCAATCTCAAGCTGGAAGTCTATCCGTCGAACGACGCCGACTTCCTGGCGGACGACAACATCCTGGTGTCGGCGGGCAAGACCTTCCGCCGCGTTGAAGTGCCCGTGGCGGCCAGCGGCAACGTGCAGGTCTGCGTGCGCATTCCCGGACCGGGAAGCTATAGTATCTCGCTGCTGCACGACCGCGATTCCAACCGCAAGTTCGGCCTTTCGGTCGATGGCATCGGTTTCACCGGTAATCCAAAGCTGGGCATGAAAAAGCCCAAGGCGGCGGCAACCCGTCTTTCGGTCAGCAGCGGCGGGGTGTCGCAGACCACGATCGTGATGAACTACCGCAAGGGGTTGATGAGCTTCGGTCCGCTCGGCAACTGACGCCGGTCAAGGGGGGCACGAAATTGCGGATCGTCGATGTATGCGCCTTCTATTCGCCGCAGGGCGGCGGGGTGAAGACCTATATCGAGCAGAAGCTGCAACTCGGCCCCCAGCTTGGTCACGAGATCGTCATTCTGGCCCCCGGCGACAAGGCCGGTGTGGATGAGCGCGGACCCAATGCGCGCATCGTGACCTTGCCCAGCCCGCGTTTCCCGCTGGACCGCAAATACTGGTATTTCGATGACGAGGCGGCGCTGCACCTGGCGCTCGACTTGCTTAAGCCCGACTTCGTCGAAGCCTCGTCCCCGTGGCGCAGCCCGTCGATGGTCGCGCGCTGGACGGGCAAGGTGCCGCGCGCGCTGGTGATGCACGCCGATCCGCTGTCGGCCTATGCCTACCGCTGGTTCGAACCGCTGTTCAGCCGCGAGGTGATCGACCGCCGGTTCGGCACCTTCTGGGACCACATCCGCGAACTGGGGCAAAGCTACGACCGCGTGGTCTGCGCCAGCCGCGAACTGCAGGAACGCCTGCGCGACGGCGGCGTCGCCAACACCGTGCTGCACCCTATGGGGGTGGAAGAAGGGCTGTTCTCCAAGGAACGCCGCGATCCCGAGGTGCGCCGCCGTCTGCTTGAACTGTGCGACCTGCCGGAAAGCGCCACTCTGCTGATCGGGGTCGGACGGTTGTCGGCGGAAAAGCGCTGGCCGATGGTGGTCGATGCGGTGATGGCCGCCAGCCACGATCACCCGATCGGGCTGGTCATCCTGGGCGACGGCAACAAGCGCAGCCGCATCGTGCGCGGCATCTTCGGCAATCCGCACATCCGCATGCTGGCGCCCGAGCGTGACCGGATCCGGTTCGCCACGATCCTGGCCAGCGCCGATGCACTGATCCACGGATGCGAGGCCGAAACGTTCTGCCTGGCCGCGGCCGAGGCGCGGGCCAGCGGCATCCCGGTGATCGTACCCGATCGCGGCGGCGCAGCCGATCATGCCGCCGACGGAGCCGGGATAACCTATGCCGCGGGCAGCGCCGAAGCCGCGGCCGAGGCGATCGTTCGCCTGATCGAAGGGCCGCCTCTGCCGCTTGACCAGGTGCCGCCCAGCGAGACCATGCGCGGCCATTTTGCCAAGCTGTTTGCCGACTATTCGGCGCTCGCCGCGGCGCGCATTGCGGCGACCTGAGCCGCTCCGAACTTGACTCCCGCGCTCCTGCAAACTAGTTGCAGGTGAAACCATTACTGCGCGGAGCGACTTCCCATGGCCGACCTGTTCGAAAATCCCCTGGGCCTCGACGGCTTCGAGTTCGTCGAGTTCAGCGCGCCCGAAAAGGGCGTCCTCGAACCGGTCTTCGCCTCGATGGGCTTCACCCTGATCGCCCAGCATCGTTCCAAGGACGTCCAGCTGTGGCGCCAGGGCGGGATCAACCTGATCGCCAACTACGAACCGAAAAGCCCGGCGTGGTTCTTCGCCCAGGAGCACGGACCGTCGGCCTGCGGCATGGGCTGGCGCGTGCGCGATGCGGCCAAGGCCTACAAGGAAGCGCTGGAGCGCGGGGCCGAGCCGGTCGAAAGCCGCACCGGCGTAATGGAACTGCGCCTGCCCGCCTTCCGCGGGATCGGCGGTTCGATGATCTACCTGATCGACCGTTACGAAGGCCAGGCAGCGGGCGACCTGTCGATCTACGACATCGATTTCGTCTATCTGCCGGGCGTTGACCGTCATCCGGTGGGCGCGGGCCTCAACCTGATCGATCACCTGACCCACAACGTCTATGGCGGGCGCATGGCGCACTGGGCGGCGTTCTACGAACGGATCGCCGGCTTCCGCGAGATCCGTTATTTCGACATCAAGGGCGAATACACCGGCCTCACTTCCAAGGCGATGACCGCCCCGGACGGGAAGATCCGCATTCCGCTCAACGAGGAAGGAAAGGCCGGTGGCGGCCAGATCGAGGAGTTCCTGCGCGCCTACAACGGCGAAGGGATCCAACACATCGCCTTCATCTGCGACGACCTGCTTGGGGTGTGGGACCGCCTCAAGGCGCTGGGCACCCCGTTCATGACCGCGCCGCCCGCGACCTATTACGAAATGCTCGACGAGCGCCTGCCCGGCCACGGTGAACCGGTGGCCGAACTGCAGAAGCGCGGCATCCTGCTCGATGGGTCGACCAAGGACGGCGATCCGCGCCTGCTGCTGCAAATCTTTGGCGAAACGCAGGTCGGGCCAGTGTTCTTCGAGTTCATCCAGCGCAAGAAGGACGAAGGCTTCGGCGAAGGCAACTTCACCGCGCTGTTCGAATCGATGGAACGCGACCAGATCCGCCGCGGCGCCCTTCAGGTCGAAGGAGCCGCCGAATGAGCGCGACCCCGACCCTCAAGCGGATCCACCACGTCGCCTACCGCTGCAAGGACGCCAAGGAGACGGTCGACTGGTACCAGCGCGTGCTGGGCATGGAATACGTCACCGCCTTCAGCGAGGACAAGGTCCCCTCGACCGGCGAGGACGATCCCTACATGCACGTCTTCCTCGATTGCGGCGGCGGCAACGTGCTGGCTTTCTTCGAGCTGCCGCAGCAGCCCGAGATGGGGCGCGATGCCAACACCCCGGCGTGGGTCCAGCATCTGGCCTTCGAGGTCGAGGACGTGAACGCGCTTCTCGCCGCCAAGGCGCATATCGAGGCGCAGGGGATCGACGTGATCGGTCCGACCTATCACGGCATCTTCCGCTCGATCTATTTCTTCGATCCCAACGGCCACCGTCTGGAACTGGCCTGCAACATCGGCACGGCGGAGCAATACGCCGAACTGCGCGAGCTGGCGCCGACGATGCTGGAGGAATGGAACCGGACCAAGCGCGCCCCGCGCCACGCCGCCTGGCTGCACGAGGATCCGGCCGAACGCGGCGACGCCTGAGGCGTCAGGCGGCCACTCCGGCCGCCCCGGCTTCGTCGCCGACCTGCACCCGCGTCATGGCCAGCGCGGCCAGCACCAGCGTGCCCGCGGCAAAGGCCATGGTCCAGATCGGCTCGCCCGGGAAGAAGGCCTTCATGATCGAGCCCATTACGGTCGCGACCAGCAGCTGCGGCACCACGACGAAGACGTTGAACAGCCCCATGTAGATGCCCAGCTTGCTCTGCGGCAGGCTGGAGGCAAGGATCGCGTATGGCATGGCCAGGATCGAGGCCCAGGCCACGCCGACACCGATCTCGCTGATCAGCAACAGGTTCTTGTCGCCGATAACGAAGAAGCTGGCATAGCCCGCCGCACCAGCCAGCAGGCACAGGATGTGCGTCTTTGCCTTGCCCAGACGCCGCGCCAGCAGCGGCAGCAGAAACAGCGCCGCCAGCGCGGCCACACCGTTGTAGACCGAGAACAGCACCCCCACCCAGTTGCCCGCTTCCTGGAACGGCGCGCTGTTGGCGTCAGTCGTTCCGAAATAGCGCTGCGCGACGATCGGGGTGGTGTTGATCCACATGATGAACAGCGCCGACCAGCTGAAGAACTGCACCACGGCCAGGCGCTTCATGATTGGTGGCATGCCGGAAAAATCGCCGACGATGCTGGTCAACATTCCCTGGCTTCGCCCGGCTCGGGCCAGACGCACGGCGATGTAGCTGAGCAGGCCGTAACCCGCGACCAGGGCGGCGAGAAGATACACTTCCTTTTCCAACGCGAAGCGGTCGGTCGCCAGCGCCAGCGCGCCGCCCGCGGCGATCCACCAGAAGGACGATCCGCCATTGCTGGCCGCCAGCGCCGCCCCGGTATCGCCAGCATCGGGAGCCGTTTCGCCAAACGCGGCCTGCTCTTCGGGCGAAAACTCGCGCGTGGTCAGCACAGTCCACATCACGGCGGCGAACAGGGCAATCCCGCCCGCCCAGAACGAATAGCGCACCGTGTCCGGGATGCCGCCGCCAGGCGCCTCGTTGGCAACGCCCAGATGGTCGAGCAGGTAGGGAAACAGCGATCCGGCCACCGCTCCCGCGCCGATGAAGGCGGTCTGCACGGCATAACCGGCGGTGTGCTGGTCCTTGCGCAGCATGTCGCCGACGAAGGCGCGGAAGGGTTCCATCGACACGTTGAGGCTGGCGTCGAGCAGCCACAGCAGCATGGCCGAGGCGAGCAGCACCGTGCTGAGCGGCATCAGCAGCAGCGACAGCGCCGCCAGAAAGGCTCCTGCCACGAAATAGGGGCGCCGCCGACCGAACCGGCCCAGCCACGTGCGATCGGACAGGTGTCCGATCACCGGCTGGACCAGCAATCCGGTCAGCGGCGCTGCGACCCAAAGGGCGGGGAGGTCATCGAGGCTGGCTCCCAGCGACTGGAACACCCGGCTCATGTTCGCGTTCTGAAGCGCGAATCCGATCTGGATGCCGAAAAAGCCGAAGCTGATATTGGCCAGCCCGGCCCAGTTCTGGCGGGGTTTTTCCATACCTTCGCGTGCCTCTCCCTTAGCTGTCGAGTGGGCTCGCACGCGCGCGCCCTGCAGACAATATGCGCATACGAATACGTTGTGCGTTCTCTGCGCCTTTCGCGTCCGCGAAAGGCTTGGCAACGCCGGCCCGGCCACCCACAGGGTACCATGAACGGGTGGTCGGGCCGGGGGAGCGGGCCGGTGTTG
>ERZ1645185.1133-NODE-1133-length-11039-cov-4.229698_pt1 | contig 11039 bp, 9 predicted proteins | sample MGYA00575351_ERZ1645185 | MGnify/ENA primary metagenome ERZ1645185 (study PRJEB40838, sample SAMN11284767) | freshwater sediment metagenome | isolation source: river sediment | host: Sediment | place: India: Jana village, Kanpur | collected 2015-12-17 ... | reverse complement strand
CATCAGGACTGGGTGCGGTTTCCTGTCTGCTTCAAGCCCGGAGTTGGGTCTGGGGGCGGTTTTCGTTCAATCGACCGAGGTGTGCCGCCCGCGCACCCAACGTGGCAAAAGCTGCACGACGCTTCTGTCGTAATTTGGACCACGACGCCTTGGACGTTGCCCCAAAATCGGGCGGTCGCCTTTAATCCCGAAATCCAATATCGTGTATACGAAGTCCAAGAAGTGGCCGAGGGAAGTGCTGCGAAGGTTGGTGAGCGGATAGTTCTGGCTGCGAAACTCGCACCAGAAGTGATGAAGTCGGCGCGGGTCACAGACTATTTTGAAATGGGTTTCGTCGAGGCGTCGGACTTCGCGAACATCTACCTGAAGCACCCATTCAACTCAGACGTACTGGAAGAGTTGGAGACACCCGCCGATACGAACGGAGAGTGGGACTATGACGTCCCGATGCTTCCGGGCGACCATGTCACCGATGATGCGGGGACGGGGTTTGTGCATACGGCCCCCAGCCATGGCGATGACGACTATCAACTGGGCGTCAAGTTCGGCCTGCCGATGACCTATAACGTCGAGGCCGACGGGTCCTATCGCGCCAACCTGCCCCTGTTTGGCGGTCAGCACATCATCACGCCCGAGGGCAAGGAAGGCCCGGCCAACGTCAGCGTCATCAAGCAGCTGGCCTATTCCGGCGCGCTGTTCGCCAAGGGCAAGCTGAAGCACAGCTACCCGCATTCCTGGCGCTCCAAGGCCCCGGTGATCTTCCGCAACACGCCGCAATGGTTCGTGGCGATCGACCGCGAGCTTCAGGACGGCATGTCGTCCTATGGCGACACGATCCGCACGCGGGCCTTGAACTCGATCAACCAGCTGGTCGAATGGACCCCGGCCACCGGCCGCAACCGCCTGCATTCGATGATCGAGGCGCGTCCCGACTGGGTGCTGTCGCGCCAGCGCGCCTGGGGCGTGCCGCTGACCTGTTTCGTCAAGAAAGGCGCCTTGCCGACCGATCCTGACTTCCTTTTGAAGAACGCGCAGGTCAACGCCCGCATCAAGGCCGCGTTCGAGGCCGAGGGCGCAGATGTATGGTATGTGCAAGGATTCAAGGAAAAGGTGCTGGAGGGCATCGTCAATCCGTTCGATTATGTCAAAGTCGATGACGTGCTGGACGTGTGGTTCGATAGTGGTTCGACCCATGCCTTCGTGCTGCGGGACCGTGAGGATGGCAGCGCCGACGGGCTCGCGGACCTGTACCTGGAAGGCACCGACCAGCATCGCGGCTGGTTCCATTCCAGTATGCTGCAGGCCTGTGGCACCAAGGGCCGCGCGCCCTATCGCGGTGTGCTGACCCACGGTTTCACCCTGGACGAAAAGGGCATGAAGATGTCCAAATCGCTGGGCAACACCGTCGCGCCCGAGGAAGTCATCAAGGAATACGGCGCCGATATCCTGCGGCTTTGGGTGGCGCAGTCGGACTATACGGTCGACCTGCGGATCGGGAAGGAAATCCTGAAAGGCGTGGCCGACAGCTATCGTCGCCTGCGCAACACCATGCGCTACATGCTGGGCGCCCTGGCCGGGTTCACCGAGGCCGAGCGGGTCGCCCCTGCCGACATGCCGGAACTGGAACGCTGGGTCCTGCACCGGCTGGCGGAACTGGATGCGCAGGTCCGCGAGGGCTATGCGAAATATGACTTCCAGGGCGTGTTCCAGAAGCTGTTCACCTTCTGCACCACGGACCTGTCGGCGGTCTATTTCGACATCCGCAAGGACAGCCTTTACTGCGACCCCAAGGACAGCCTGACCCGCCGCGCCTGTCGGACGGTGCTGGACATCCTGTTCCATCGCCTGACGACCTGGCTGGCCCCGGTGCTGGTCTTTACGAAGGAGGAACTCTGGCTGGAACGCTTCCCCTGCGACGACTCGTCGGTCCATCTGGTCGATTTCCCCGCAACGCCCGCCGATTGGCGCGATGACGCGCTGGCGGCGAAATGGGAAACCATCCGTGACGTGCGCCGCGTCGTCACCGGCGCGCTGGAGGTGCAGCGCACCGCCAAGGTGATCGGGTCATCGCTGGAGGCCGCGCCCGAGGTGTTTGTCACCCCGGACATGATGGCGCTGCTGGAAACCGTGACCTTCGAGGAGGTCTGCATCACCTCTTGCGTCTGGCTGTCCACGAAACCGGTGCCCGAAGGCGCCTTTGCGCTGGCCGAGGTGCCGCAGGTCGCGGTGGTGTTCGAACCGGCCAAGGGGCAGAAATGCGAACGCTGCTGGAAGATCCTGCCCGACGTGGGCACGCACAAGCACGCGGGCACCTGCCGGCGCTGCAACGACGCGTTGGGCTGAAAGGGTTCGCCGGGGGTGTCTGACGCCCCCGGCGAACAGTCAGGCCGTTGCCGCCGCAGACAGGCTGCGCGACTCTGGCAGGGAATGGAACCGGGCAAGGCGCGCGCGGGCCTCTGCCGGGGCAAGTCCCCTGTGCATCGCCTCCAGCTGGCTGCGCGACAGGCCGATGTCGTCCAGCAGGTGATCGTCGCCCCGTTCCAGCAAGAACGCGGTCGATTTGCGCAGTTGCGTCAGGGCGAAGATGCGGGCGAACATGGCGGGTCTCCTTGGTTACATGGCCTGTCTAGGCCCGCGATTGACATTTCACAAACGAATAGCTTTCATAGGCGGTATTGATCCATTTAATGGGTGACGAATGGCGGTCCCTCTCGACAGCGACCTGATGCGCAGCTTTCTGGCGGTGGCCGACCTGGGGTCGGTCACGGCGGCGGCGGGGCGGCTGCTCCGGACGCAATCGGCGGTCAGCCTGCAGATCAAGCGGCTGGAGGACAGCCTGGGCCAGCCCCTGTTCGACCGGCAGGCGCGCGGCGTCGTGCTGACCCCAAGGGGCGAGCAACTGGTCCCCTATGCGCGCCGGGTGGTGGCCCTGTTGGAAGAGGCGGCGCTGGCCCTGCGGGAAAAGCCGCTGGTCGGGCCGGTCCGGGTGGGCATTCCCGACGAATATTCCGGCCGCGTCCTGCCGCGCGCCCTGGCCGCCTTTGACGAACGCCACGAAGGCGTGCAGGTGTCGGTGCGGGTGGACCATTCGGAATCGCTGTTGCAGGCGATGGCGGCGGACGAGCTTGACCTGGCGGTGATCTATGACTGGGCCTATGTCGAGGAAGGCGAGGTCCTGTGCATCGACCCCACGGTCTGGGTGACCCATGCCACCCATGGCCAGCATTTGCGCCGCCCGGTGCCGGTCGCGGTCTATTTCCGGTCGGACTGGAGCCGCGACTATGCCGAGGCGGGGCTGGACCGCCACGGCATCGACTGGCGCGCGGCCTGGTCCTGCGACCTGGCCGGGGGGATGCGGGCGGCGGTGGTCAATGGCATGGCGATTGCGCCCCTGTCGCGCAGCACGATTCCGGAAGGCTGCCGCGAACTGACGGCAGAGGACGGATTTCCCATCGTCGATTCCGCCCGGGTGGTGCTGCGGCGCAATCCGCGCGGGTCGTCCGAGGCCATCGAAGGGCTGGCCGCGACCCTGCGCGAGGCCTTTCTGTCCCTGCAGCAGGCCGCCCCGGCGGTCGCGGCCGCGCGGCGGCGCTGATCGGGCCCGGGCTGACGCCATCGAATCTGCGGCTCTGGCCCTATGGCCCGGCTTGTGCCCGGCCCTGCGGCGGCTTACGCCTGCAGGTAACAGTTTCATGACGGGTGCGATCTTGACCCTTGGCGTTTTCCTGGCCGTTCTGGGGGCGGCCTTCCTGCACGCGCTGTGGAATGCGCTGATCAAGCTGGGCACGTCCAAGGTCGGCGGGATGGTGATCCTGTCGATCGTCGAGGTGCCCATCGGTCTGGTGGTGGTCGCCTTTACCGACGCCATCGACCGGGCGGCGGTGCCCTGGGTGCTGGCGGCGGGCTGCACGCATTTCGCCTACAAGTTCTTTCTGACCTATGCCTATGACCGGGGCGACCTGAGCCGCGTCTATCCGATTGCCCGCGGCGCCGCGCCGATCGTGGTGGCCCTGTTCGGGGCGGTCTTTCTGTCCGATGCGGTGTCCGGGCGGCAGTACCTGGCGATCATGGTCCTGGCGGCGGGCATCCTGTGGATGGCGCGCGGGGTCTTTGCCAGCGGCGAGGACCGGCGCCTGCTGCCCTTTGCGCTGGGGTCGGCCTGCGCGACGGCGACCTATACGCTGATCGACGGCATGGGCGCGCGGGTGTCAGGGGAACCGGCGGCCTATGTCGCCTGGGTCTTTGTGGCGGATGGCACGTTCTTTGCCGTGGGGATGACGCTGCTGCGCGGCTGGGACGTGATTCCGCGCGACTTTCACGCCTGGCGGATGGGGGCCTTTGCCTCGGCCGCCAGCTATGGCGCCTATGCGGTGTCGATCTGGGCGATGACCTTTGCGCCGATCGCCGTGGTCGCGGCCCTGCGCGAGACCTCGATCCTGTTTGCCGTGCTGATCGGCTGGCTGGTCTTTGGCGAAAAGATGACCGGAGAAAAGGCGCTGGCGGCGCTGGTGATCGTGGCCGGGGTGGTGCTGACGCGGATCTGAGGCGCCAAATTTCTTGAGGAAGAAATTTGACAAATTCCTTGCTTAAGGAATTTGGCCCTATCGCACCCGGCGGATGCCCTCGGGGACCAGTTGCTGCACGATCCCCGCCAGGCACAGGTAAAGCGAGGTCAGGATCAGCAGCCATTCGGCAATCGGGCCTTCCTGAAAGTCCCACCATGCCGCCCAGGCAGCCAGCACGATCCAGGCGATGCAGACGCCCAGCGACAGTTCGTACCAGCGCTTGGTCCGGGTCGGGTGGATGAACTTGAGGTTGGTGAACATGGTCACCGTCAGCAGGACCACGATCAGCAGGGTCACCATGTCGCCGGGCTTGGTCGCGAACAGGGCCAGCACGACCATGTTCCAGCAGGCGGGAAAACCGGCAAAGCTCTTGTCCTTGGTCTTCATCCTTGTGTCGGCGAAATAGATCACGCTGCCATAGCAGATCACGATGATCGCCAGCCAACCCGTCCACCCCGGCAGAAGCCCGGACTTGAACAGCGCAAAGGCGGGGATGAACACATAGGTCAGGTAATCGACGATCAGGTCCATCAGGACGCCGTCATAGGTCGGCCAGTTCCTGGGCGTGTCGAACTTGCGGGCCAGCGGACCGTCGATCCCGTCGACGATCAGCGCCAGCACCAGCCAAAGGAACATCAGGCTCCATTCCTCGTTCACGGCGGCCAGCATGGCGAACATGGCCAGCACGGCGCCAGAGGCGGTGAGCAGATGGACGGACAGGGCTTTCAGACGGATGTTCATGCAGCTTTGATGGCGGAATTCGCCGCGGTGTGCAACAGGATCGGCCTGTCAAGTCAGGCGCGCGGGTGGGCTTTTTCGTAGACTTCCATCAGCCGGGCGGCGTCGACGGCGGTGTAACCCTGGGTCGTCGACAGCGAGGCATGGCCCAAAAGGTCCTGAATCGCCCGCAGATCGCCCCCGGCGGACAAAAGATGGGTGGCAAAGCTGTGGCGCAGCGCATGGGGCGTGGCGGTCGCGGGCAGGCCCAGCCGCAGCCGCGCGCGTTCCATCGCCAGCTGGATCAGGCGCGGGCTCAACGCCCCGCCGCGTGCGCCGCGAAACAGGGGGGCGTCCGGGGTCAGGTCATGCGGGCAAAGCGCGACATAGTCGGCAACCGCCCGCGCCGCCGCCGGAATCACCGGCACCAGCCGCGTCTTGCCGCCCTTGCCGGTGATGCGCAGCGTCCGGGGCAGGGGGTGGCTGGCCCCGGTCAGGGCCAGCGCTTCAGAGATCCGCAGGCCCAGGCCATACAGCAGCGTCGCCACCGCGGTATCGCGGGCGGCGATCCAGTCCTGCCGCGCATCCGTGCCGATGTCCTCCAGCATGGTCGCGGCGGCGGGCTCGTCCAGCGGGCGGGGCAGCCTGCGCGGGGTCCGTGGTCCCCGCGCCGACAGGACGGTGGTGGCGTCGCTGCCGGTGCGGTCGGCCGCCCAGGCGGTAAAGCCCTTGACCGCCGACAGGGCGCGGGCCAGCGACCGCGACGACAGGCCGCGCCCGCGTTCATGTGCCATCCAGGCGCGCAGGTCGGATTGGTCGGTGCGGGCGATGGCGGCCAGCCCCTCGGCCCCGCCCCGGTGCTGCGCCAGAAAGCCCAGGTAGCCGGCGACATCGCGGCGATAGGCGTCGATGGTGTTGGCGGCGGCCCCCTTCAGCGCGGCCATCTGCGCCAGCCATTCGGTCAGCGCCCCGCCCAGCGCCGGGGGCAAGAGCAGGGGCCCGGGCAGGCTGGACCCTAGGCCAGCCACCGTCGCATCATCCGTTCAAAGACCCCGGCGAAAAAGGCCAGCAGGTCGGTGCCATGCATCGGCTTGAACAGCGCGGGGTTGTCAGAGCCAAAGACCAGCATGGCGGGCAGGCGCCCCTCGCCCAGGTCAAGCCGCATCAAGGCCTCGGACCGGATCTCCTCGGCCTGGGGGCCATAGACCGACGCCGCCAGAGCGGTCGTCGCGCGCAGCACCACCGGTCGCGGCGCCAGCGGTTTGCCATTCGACATGTAGTTGGCGACAAAGTCGCGCGGTCCGACCTGCACCACCTCGCCCAGACGCCGCAGGGCCGGGTCGGCGCCGCCGTCCTCCTGCAGCGTTTCCAGCACCAGCCGGATTTCGGTCACGCGCAGGGTTTGCGCCACCGTGGTCGACAGGGTGGCCATGAAGGATTCAAAGCTGGTCGGTTCCAGCAGTTGCAGGATCGCCCGGTGCAGCTGGTTGGTGCCCGCCAGATTGTCATAGGCGGCGGCGATGACCGAGCGGTGGGTGTCTTCCAGGCGGTCCAGCCGGGTTTCCAGCCGCTGCATCGCGATGGTGCGCAGGTCGACCACATTCGACCCCATGGCGCGTTCGTTCGCGGCCACCAGGGCGTTCATCACGTCGCGATCATCCAGCAGCCGTTCGGGCTTGGCCAGGATCATCTTGCGCAGGTCCGGTTCGATCATATCAGCAGCCAACCAGTTTTTCGGCATGATTTCCACGCAGTATAGGCGAATGCTAAAGCACTTGGCGACAATTTTCTGCGCCGCCCGCCAAACCGATGCATTCCTGCAACAGGTCGCCCGCGCCCGATCGCCCGGTCAGGCCCGGTCCGGGGGATCACAGGTCAAGCGACCGGCAGGCCTCTCCCGGGCGGTCGGCGGGGAATTCGCCGCCCAGCCGGTCGGTATAGATGCCCGCCAGCCCCAGGTCGGCAAAACAGCCCGCCTCGGCGGCAGAGTTGACGGTGTGGACATAGCTTTGCACCCCGGTCGCCTGTTCGACCACTTGCGCCAGCCCCGCCAGCGCCAGCCGTTTCGGCATGACCAGCGCCACCACCGGGTTCTGCGCCAGGTGGCGGGGAACGTCGCTGATCGGGCCGTCAAAGCGGTAGAGCGTCCACAGCACCCGGTCGAACCCCAGCGCCTTGATCCGGGCGATCTCGTCGGGCTGATAGGCCTGCGGCATGAACCGGTCGCGCAGGTCCGGCAGGGCCTGGGCGATCAGCGCCAGTCCGACAAGGTTGTCGGTCTTGAAATCGGTGATGACCGTCTTGCCCGGGTTCCGCCGCAACCAGTCGGCCAGCGTGTCCAGGGTGCAGTTCTGCAATCCGCCGTCCTGCAGCAGCCGTTCAAAGGCGGCAAGCGTCGGCGGCTGGTCGGGCCTGTGGCCAAAGCGGGCGACAAAGGCGTCGTCCCAGTCGTGCAGGCAGATCGGATGGCCATCGGCGGTCAGCTGAAAGTCGATCTCGAACAGGTCATGGCGGTCGCGGTTCGCGTCCAGCGCCTGCAGCGAATTCGTCAGGGCCTGCCCGTCCACCACCCCGCCGGCATGGGCGACCGAGGCCAGCATGACCCGGCCCTGGCTGGACAGGGGCTGCAAATGCGCGGTGTCAAAGGGCGACTGCTGCGCCGCCCAAAGCTGCCAGCCCCAGCCAAGCCCCAGACAGGCCAGCGCCGCCAATGTCATCCGCCGCATCTTGTCCCAGTCCCGCCACCCCGATCTGCCGCCAGTATTCCCGATCCCGCAGCGGCAGGCGACGGGAAATTGCAGGGCCGGCTGTGGCGGCCGGGCCGGGGCCCGACCTGCCGGGGGATTGGCTCAGATGATCTTCTGGCCGGTCTTGGCCCAGTCCTTCATGAACTGTTCCAGCCCCTTGTCGGTCAGGACATGGGACGCCAGCGACTTGATCACGTTCGGCGGGGCGGTGACCACGTCGGCGCCGATCAGGGCGCAGTCCTTCACATGGTTGGCCGACCGGATCGACGCCGCAAGGATCTGCGTTTCAAAGCCATAGTTGTCATAGACCGTGCGGATGTCGCCGATCAGGTCCAGCCCGTCCAGGTTGATGTCGTCCAGCCGCCCGATGAACGGGCTGATGAAGGTCGCCCCCGCCTTGGCGGCGATCAGCGCCTGGTTGACGCTGAAGCACAGGGTGACGTTGACCATGAAGCCCTCGGCGGTCAGGACCTTGCAGGTTTTCAGGCCGTCCCAGGTCAGCGGCACCTTGACGGCGATGTTCGGGGCGATTTCGGCCAGCTTGCGGCCCTCGGCGATCATCTCGTCGGCTTTCAGCGCCACCACTTCGGCCGACACGGGGCCAGAGACGAAGGAGCAGATCTCCTTGGTCACCTCAAGGATATCGCGGCCCGATTTCAGGATCAGCGACGGGTTGGTGGTCACCCCGTCGACCATGCCAAGGTCATGCAGTTCGCGGATGGCATCCACGTCGGCGGTATCGACAAAGAATTTCATGGGGCGGGTCCTCCGACGGGTTGTAAGGGAATGGGGCGGGGTTTACCCCAAACGGGCGGCGAGGGAAAGGTGGCGGGTTGGCGGATCGGGTCTATCAGGCGGGCGATCTGGTCGGCGTCGTGCTGACCGACTCTCTTGGCGGGGCCCTGGGCGGCCGGGCGCTGGATTATCGCGCCCCCGAAACCGGCTGCGGCGACGGCGATTTCGTCGAGGTTCCCCTGGGTCCGCGCCGGATGCTGGGGGTGGTCTGGGGGCCGGGCGAAGGGACATTCGACCCCGCCAGGATCCGCCCGATCACCCGGGTGCTGGACGCGCGGCCGATGCGGGCGGAACTGCGCGCCTTTCTGGCCCGGGCGGCCGAATACACCCTGACCCCCTTGCCCGCCATGCTGCGGCTGGCCACCCGCACCCCCGGCCTGGGCGAGGCCGCCAGCACCCGGCGCGTCTATCGTCTGGCCGGGCCGGTGCCGAACCAGCTGACCGACGCCCGCCACCGGGTGATCGAGGCGCTGCGCGACTATGGCGGGGCGCCGGTCACCCTGGGCGAACTGGCCGAGGCCGCGGGCTGCGGCGCGTCGGTCATCAAGGGGCTGGTCAAGCTGGGCGTGCTGGCCGAGGAAGACGCCCCCCGCGACACGCCCTATCCGCCGCTGCGGGCCGACCGTGGCCTGCGGCTGGCGGGCGACCAGGTGGCGGCGGGGGATGCGCTTGTCGCCATGGTGGCGGCGGGCAGCTATGCCGCGACGCTGTTGAAGGGTGTCACCGGGTCGGGCAAGACCGAGGTCTACCTGGAGGCGGTCGCCGAAACCTTGCGCGCGGGGCGGCAGGCGCTGGTCCTGTTACCCGAAATCGCGCTGACGGCGGATTTCCTGACCCGGGTCGAGGCCCGCTTTGGCGCGCGCCCGGCGGAATGGCATTCCGGCGTGACGATGACCGAGCGGCGGCGGCTGTGGCGGATGGTGTCCGAGGGCGGCGCCGGGCTGGTGGTCGGCGCGCGGTCGGCGCTGTTCCTGTCCTTTCAGGACCTGGGCCTGATCGTCGTCGACGAGGAACATGACACGTCCTACAAACAGGGGGACGGCGTCCTTTACAATGCCCGCGACATGGCGGTCCTGCGTGCGGCGATCGTCGGGTGCCCGGTGGTGCTGGCCAGCGCGACGCCGTCCCTGGAAACCTGGGCCAATGTCGAGGCTGGCAAGTATCAGCGGCTGGACCTTGGCGCGCGCTTTGGCGCGGCGGAACTGCCGCAGATGCAGGCCATCGACATGCGGGCCGAACGGCTTTCGGGGGATCGGTGGATCTCTCCCACGCTGGCGGCCAAGGTGGATGCGGTGGTGGCGCGCGGCGAACAGGCGCTGTTGTTCCTGAACCGGCGCGGCTTTGCCCCGGTCACGCTGTGCCGGGCCTGCGGGCATCAGGTGGGCTGCGACGCCTGCGATGCGCGGATGGTGGAGCATCGGTTCCAGAAACGCCTTGTCTGCCACCAGTGCGGCGCGACAAAGCCGGTGCCGTTGGCCTGCCCGGCCTGCGGGACAGAGGGGCGGATGGCCGCCGTCGGCCCGGGCGTCGAACGCCTGGCCGAGGAAGTGGCGGCCCGCTTTCCGACCGCGCGGGTGGCGGTGCTGTCCTCGGACCTGTTCGGATCGGCCCGCGCGCTGAAAGAGGCGATCCTCGACATTGCGGCGGGCGGGGCCGACATCATCATCGGCACCCAGATCGTGGCCAAGGGGCACAACTTTCCCCTGCTGACGCTGGTTGGCGTGATCGACGCGGACCTTGGGCTGCAAGGATCGGACCTGCGGGCGGCGGAGCGGACGTTCCAGCTGATGCGGCAGGTCGCGGGCCGGGCGGGCCGAACGGCAGAGCGGAAGGGAGAGGCGTGGTTGCAGACGCACCAGCCCGACCATCCGGTGATCCGGGCCATCCTGGGCGGCGACGAAGAGGCCTTCTGGTCGGCCGAGGCCGCCGAACGGCGGGCGGCGGGCGTGCCGCCCTATGGCCGGATGGCGGGGGTCATCCTGTCCTCGCCCGATGTCGCCGCCGTGTTCGACTTCGGGGCCGAACTGGCCCGGCGGGCCGAGCCGCTGCGCCGTGTCGGGGCCGAACTCTGGGGCCCCGCGCCCGCCCCGGTGGCCCGGGTCCGGGGACGGCACCGGGTGCGGCTTCTGGTCAAGGCCGACAAGTCGGTGCCCTTGCAGGCCGCGCTGGCGGAATGGCTGGCCCAGTTCAAGCTGCCAAAGGACTTGCGCCTGAC
>ERZ1645185.1132-NODE-1132-length-11054-cov-6.146195_pt1 | contig 11054 bp, 5 predicted proteins | sample MGYA00575351_ERZ1645185 | MGnify/ENA primary metagenome ERZ1645185 (study PRJEB40838, sample SAMN11284767) | freshwater sediment metagenome | isolation source: river sediment | host: Sediment | place: India: Jana village, Kanpur | collected 2015-12-17 ... | reverse complement strand
TAGCGCATCAGCTCGCGCGCCGTGCCGTAGCTGTCGCCCCCGCCCGGCACCTTCTGCTTGCCCGTGGCGGTGAAGAAGCTGCCCTGGCGCAGCGCTTCCAGATCCAGCCCGTTGCGCTTGACCGGCTCGAAGAAGGTGCGCTCGAACAGCGCCGTGAGTTCGGCCTTGGGCGTGGCATCGAAGAACTGGCGGATCTCGGCCTCCGGCACCGGGTAGCGCGTGCCGAACTGGCGCAGCAGCATGGCCTCGCGCATCACCATGCCGGCGGCCGAGTTGGAACTGGGCGAGAGCATCCAGTCGAGCCACTCGTACAGGCTCGCCTGGTCGCCGATCTGGACTGCGCGGCGGGTCAGCGTGCGCGTGGCCGGATCGTAGATGCGCACGGTGTGATGGTCAGACTGCGAGAAGCCGTCCGCGGTGACGAGGGTCTGGCGCAGCACGCGGCGCCGCGCATCGATGTCCTTGGGGTAGGTGTCGGCCAGGGCCTGGAACAGCGCCAGCGCCACGAGCAGCTTGCCCACGCTGCCCACGTTCTGCTTGTAGTCGCCACGGTGCTCGGCGTAGCGCGGCTTGGCTGGGTCCGACAGATCCAGCACCGCCAGGCCGTAGGCGTCCATGCTGCCGGTGAGCAGGCCCGTCACTTGTCGCGTGAACTCGGGGTCGGGCGCCGGCAGATCGAAGGTCTGGCCGAGCAGGCGAAGATCCACCTTGGCCAGCGGCAGCATCGCCCCCGGGGGCTGCTGCACGTCCTTGATCGCGCCGGCTTGCGCGAGCCGGTTGGCTTCTAGCCGCCGGATGCCGGTGTCCGCATAGCCGTCCAGTGGGTAGCCGTGTGCGGGCGCCGTGCCCAGCACGGTGGCGAGGGCGGCCAGGGCACCGGCGGCCAGACCGAGGCGCCGGTTCATCGCATCACCTCGCCGAGCTTGATCGAACGGTTCATGGCGGACTCCAGCTTGCGGTCCATCTGGATCAGCGTGGCGGCGCTGCGCGCGGCGCGACTCTCGTTGAAGGGGCGGATCTGCAGCAACCACAGGCGGCCGTCCACGAAGCCGAACTCCACGTCCGCCGCCACCGGCTTGCCGTCCTCGCCGAGTTGCGGGAAGCGCTTCGGTATCTCGTTGGCGAAGGCGATCAGTTCGCGCGCCTCGTTGGGGCCGATCAGCGGCGAGCGCCCCGTGACGGGCAGCTTGGCGATGCCCCCCGTGGCCTGCGGCACCATGCGTCGCGGTGAGGTGGCCTCGGCCATCAAGCGCGTGGCGCCGGTTTTGCGGTCGATGCGCACGCTCTCTGCCGCCTGGCCCTCGACCGCGCCGCCGACGCCCTCGTTCACCGCCACCGACAGCACGTCCGGGTCACCCGTGTCCACGTCCTGGGTGATCATCACCCCCGACACATCGGAGGGCACGGTCTTGAGCAGCAGCACGGCCGGGTACACGTGCTCCGGGCCCTTCATGTGCGACTGGCGCCAGGCCCAGGCCCGCGGCGTGTAGGGCGAGGCCCAGACTTCCTGCAGCGCCTTGACCACGTTCTCGAAGCCCACGACGTTGAACACCGTCAGGTTGAGTCCTGCGCCGGTGAAGCCCGGCAGGTCCTCCACGTTGGTGTCCGAGCGCACGAACACGCCGCCCTTGAAGCCTGGCCCGAACTCCCGGTCCATCGCCGCGCGCAGCTGCTTGCGGAACTCCGGCCCGGGATCGGTATTGAGGATGATGTTGTAGATCTCCGCGCGCAGGGCCTCGCCCTGCTTCAGAGCCTCGGGCGAGCCGGGCGGCAGCGACTCGAGCTTGCGAAAGCTCTCGACCATCCACTGGTAGACCGTCTTGCCCGTGTTGCGGTAGGGCCGGTCGAGCACCACCGCGCGATACAGGCCGAAGGGGATGCCCACGCCAGGCGCGATGCGGTCCGGGAAGTGGGACTTCAACTCCCCGAGCTTGGCCGCCTTGGGCCCGACGATGCGGCCCGAGTCGCGCGCGCGCAGGTCGTTGAGGCTCACGAAGCCACGCTGGCTGAGATCGAGCTTGGCCACGTCGGGCTCGAACATCACGTCGCTCGCGGCGGCGCGCGCCGGGCCGAACACCGCGTCCCACTGCGGCCCGTCGGCGCTGATGTCCACCAGCCCCGCCGGGCTCACGGCCAGGACGATGCGCTGGCCGTCGGCGGCGCGCAGCGCGGGCAGCAGGCTCTGGTCGACCGCCACGTTCGGAATGCCCAGGTTGCGCGCCAGCAGTTGCACGTGCGACAGCGGGTTGCCCGCGCCGGCGGTCAGGATGCCGGCCACCGGCGGCAGTTCCGACACCGTCTCGGGCAGCAGGTAGATGCCGTCGGGGGTGAAGGCGCTGCTCTTGGCCATGTCGGGCCGAGACCGCAACACACCGCGCGCGAGGCCCGGGTTCAGTGCGCTGAAGCCAGTGCCGATGTCCCGGCCCAGCAGCCTGTGCTGGACGCCTGCGGCGTGATTGGCGTCGCGAGCCAGCGCGTCGAGGGTCTGCGAGTAGAAGAGCAGTGGACTGCCGCGCAGCACGTCCTGCACGAACAGCTCGGCGCGCGGCTCGATCTGCGCCAGCTTGTCGATGGCCTCGCCGAACTGCAGCCGCAGTTGCTGCGTGCCCCAGCCGGGCACCAGGCCCAGGTAGCGCAGGGCGGCGAGGTAGCTGCGCAGCTCGAGCTCGGCAACCGTCAGCGACTTGAAGGGCTCCTCCAGCGCCCGGACCTCGCGATCGGTGAGCAGTCCCGTGCCGTAGGCCGCGTTGGCCGAGGCCTGCAGCAGTGTGATGGCCTCGGTGCGCGTCATGCCCGGCAGGCGCTCGCGCAGTTGGGCCGCCAGCCGCAGGTGCTCCTGCTCGACCGCGAGCGACAGGTCCAGGGCGGCGAGGCGCTGCTCCGCAGTGGCGAGCGTGCCCAGGGAGCCGCGCAGCGAAGCCAGCAGGTGGGCCGTCACGCGCAGGCGGTGAGCCGGCCCGGTGTCCCGCGCCCAGGCGGCGCTCGAGTCACGCAGGATGTGGGCGATCGAGGATCGGCCTCCCCAGCCTGCCAGGGCCTCGTTGAGCGTCTGGTCGAGCGGCCGGGCCTGGTAGACGCGGTCGATCTCGGCGGCGAGCTCTGCGTAGCGCGGCTGGAGGTCGGCGCGGGTCGACTTCTGCGCATAGTCACGCACGCGGGCCGCGTCGCCTGCCTCGGGCGTGCCGTGGATCTTGGCGCGCAGGGCAGCGAACCCGGCATCCTGGTCCGAGAGCGTCGCTGCCATCTGCCGCACGCGCTGCGAGGACGCAGTATCGCGGCCGTGCGGCAGCAATTGCGCACCGGTGCGCAGCGCCAGGAAGCGCGCCTCGCTCCACTGCGGCTGCATCACCATGGCGAGCAGCAGCTTGCGTGCGCCCTCACGCTCGTCCTCCTCCTGGATCGCGCCGCGATAGAACAGCGCCTTGCGCAGGACCCAGCCGTCGTCCTCGGCGACGAGGAAGCGCTCGATCACGATCTGGCCGAAGGTGTCGGCGAAGTCGGGTGCCGCCAGCGCCTTGCCGACGTCGATTCCGGCGAGCACGTTGGCCACCTTGAAGCCTTGCGCGCGCAACTGGCGGGTGCGATCGCTCCATTCGCCGTGCTGCCAGCCCTGGCCCTGCGCGGCGCAGGCGTAGTCCTTGGGGGGCAGCACGCGGCCGTCCTTGCAGAACCACTTGATCGCCGCGAAGGGGCCGCGAGGCGACTCCTTCATCTCGAGGATCCAGCGGCGGTACTGCTCGGGGTTCGCGGCCGCGGGCGGTGCCGCGGCCCAGGCCGGCGCGGTGATCAGCAGAGTCAGCAGAGGGGCGAGGAGCAGGCGTTCAGGGCGCATCGTGGGGTCCTGGGCGAGATCGAGGTCAGCGGTTCAATCGGTCGTCAGCGCTCAATGGGCAGGGCGTCGCGCAGGGTCCGCCGGGCGCACCGATGGGGCGTGCACCGGACGCGGTCGGTTCAGCACGTTGTGCCAGACCGACCAGCGCGGCTCGCGCAGGTCGGCGCCGCGGCCCAGGACCCAGTGCTCGTAGGCACGCTGCAGCGAACCGTCGGCCTGGGCGAACACCACCCACTCGTTGATTGCTTCGACCAGGTCGCCCGAGTGCAGCGCGGTGCCGAAGCCGATGGGCATGCGCACCGGGTCGGGCTTGGGCACCACGGCGCTGTAGCGCGGATGGACCAGCGTGGCTGCCGCGGCGTGCTCGGCCGGCATCAGCAGGGCGTCGAGGGCGGGCGTGCGGCCCTCGAAGTAGTCGGCGGCCGACTCGATCGGCACGAACTCGACCGGCGCGCCGGCGAAGTAGTGGGCGATGCTCGAAGCCACCTGGGCCGGGTCGAGCGGCACCCCGATGCGCAGGCCCTGGCTGCGGCGCAGGGCCGCGATGCTGGCGAACTCGCCGCGGCGCTCGTCGAGCGTGACGAAGCCCATGTTCACCGTCAGATAGGGCTGCGACAGGCGCAGCGACGCGAACCAGTAGGGGCGGTACCAAACGCCGGGCATCACGTCGATGCTCCCCTCCGCCAGGGCGCGCGGGACGTCGCGCCAGCGCACCGGGATCAACTCGGCGGTGACACCGAGCGCCGCCGCGAGCGATTGCGCGGCGTCGACGTCGTAGCCCACCAGTTGCCCCTCGGCGTTGAAGAAGCTGAAGGGCAGGTTGTCGGCGTCATAGCCCACACGCAGGGTGCCGCGGGCGCGCACCCGCGCGAGTGTCGGCGCGCCTGCCGGTGCGGGCTCCGGCTTCAGGCTCGCCGCATCGCGGTGCAGGATCATGGGCAGGTCGGTGCGGGGCGCGTGCATGCGCTTGAGCGCGTCGGCCTTGTGATAGCCGGTGTCGATCACCGAACCCATCAGCAACCGCGTGCCCAGCACCGCGGCCCCCAACACGATCGTTGCCGCTACTCCGAAGCCCAGCAGCCGCGCGCCCGACAGCCGCAGGTAGCCGCCTACGCCGGCAGACGTCACCAGGGCCAGGGCGAGCACGCTCATGGCCGAGACCATGGAGTCGAGCTTGCCCGTGAGTACCGTGGTGGGGATGTAGAGCTGGAACTGGTCCTGCGCCACGCCCACGAGGTCGAGCAGGAAGGGGATCGCCACCTGCGCTTTGGCGAAGTAGGCCGGCACGCCGGCGGCAAAGAGCGCACCGTAGTCCATGGCTGCCAGTGGCGTGCCCGCCAGCCAGGCGGCGAAGGGCACGAACAGCAGCGTGAGCAGCTTGCCGGCGTTGGGGAAGGTGAAGGCCAGCGGCACCACCACCTCCACCGCGGCCTTCGCGCCCGGAGAGTCGGCATGATGGCGCGCCATCAGCTCGCGAGCCCGCTCGGCCAGGATGGGCAGCACGATGAACGCGCTGTTGGCGAGAAACGCGGTGAGCAGCGCGTCGCGCGCGATCCACACGACCTCGCGCCAGCGGTAGGGCGTGACCGCCGCCACTGCCAGCGGCAGCACCACGAAGGCGAGCAGCAGCGCGGCCACCGTGAACGCGATGAAGTAAACCTCGAGCCGCTTCAACTGCTCGAGTTCGAGCGTGCCGACGGTGGACGCGGCGATCGCCAGCACGCCCAGCGGCGTCAGCGCGATCACGAAGCGCGTGACCCGCACCACCGCGCGCTCCATGACCTCGAGCGCGTCGAGCAGGGTGGCCTTCTCGGGCATGCCGATCAGTGCGATGCCCAGCGCCGCGCAGAACAGGACCACCGCCGGCACGATGCTGTTGGCCATGGCGTGGAAGGGATTGGCGGGAACGTAGACCTCGGGCAATGCGAGCGGCGCACGTTCCTCCAGCAGAGAAGAGCTGAAGAAGGAGGCGTTCTCGATGCCCGGGAAGGCAAGCGGCATGGCTCCTATCACGATGAGCGCGAGCACCCAGAAGGCGAGCAGGGCGAGCCCGCCGCGCCAGGCCAGGGTGCGCGCCTGCGCCGCCTCCATGCGCCCGAGCCCGACGATGAGCGTGAGGATCAGGTAGGGCAGCACGGTCATCTGCATCAGACGGATGTAGACCTCGGCCATGGGCTCGAACACCCTGGCCGATTCGCCGAAGAAGATGCCCAACCCGGCACCTAGCGCCAGTCCCAGCAGGATCTGCCGGGTCAGGCCCAGGCGCTGCCAGCGCGCCCACGGGCCTGATCGTACGGGGGTCCCGACCTTGCTCAAGCGGAGGCTCCCGCCGGCGCAGCCGCCTGCGCGGGGGCCGAGGTGCGGCGATGGAACTCGCGTCCCACCAGCACCGCCACCGTGAACCACAGCAGCACCAGTGCCACGTTGATCATCGCGAATTGCGCGACCCCAAGCGCGAGCGCAGTGGTGCCGACGAACACCGTGGCCGAGGAGAGCACGTCGCCCACGCGCACCACGAAGGTGTCGATCACCTGCTTGGCCTTGTATTTCTCTTCGCGCGAGGTGGGCAGGTAGAGCATCTGCGACACGGTGTTCTGCAGCGAGTAGTCGACCGAGTTCTCGGCGGTCTTCACCCAGCGCAGGATCGCGAGCGAGGGAATCAGGGCGGCCACCGTGTAGCTGCCCAGGGCCACGAGCGGAAGCACGCACACGGCCCCGCGCACGCCCAGCCACTTGACGATGCGCGAGACGAGAAACAGCTGCAACACCATGCCCGCGATATTCACGACCTGAAAGTAGCCGGCATAGAAGCTGCCGATGTAGGCGCCAGCCTTGGTGGCCGCGAGCGTGCCCGCGGCCACCTCGGCGTGGGCCTGCGCCGCCACGACCGACGACAGGATGTACTCCCCCGTGGCGTTGACCCAGTTGAGCAGGAAGATCAGGCCCGCGATCAGCAGCAGGTATCGGCTGCGCAGCACCAGCGAAAACGCGCCGTCCGGGCCGATCGGCTCCGCCTTCGGCGAGGCTCGGTCGGCATGGGTCAGACGGCCGCGTGCGCGCCAGTCGATCAGGTTGAACAGGCCCAGGCTGGCGGCGAGGATGCTCGCGGCGACGAGCAGCAAGGCGTGGACGCCCACCACGTCGATCAGGCGCCCCGAGATCCAGGCGCCGAACACCGCGCCCGACGAGGCCCCGAACGCGATCAGCGCGAACAGGCGCTTGCCGGCCTCGGGTGTGTAGCTGTCGTTGGCGTAGGCCCAGAACTGCGCGATCACCATCAGGCTGAAGATGCCGATCCACAGGAAGAACACCACGCCGACGTGCCAGCCGGCCTCGGCGGCGAGGAAGAACAAGGGCAGGCAGGCGATGAAGAAGAGCGAGACGAGATTGATCAGGCGCTGCCGCGGCAGACGGGCCGCGAGCGCGCCATAGGCCGGCACCAGGAAGACCAGCAGCACGGCCTGAGCGGCCATCGAGTAGCTCTTGATCTCGGCGCCGCCGGGCTGCGCGAGGATCAGGGACTCGCGCACCGGCTTCATGACGTAGTACGCGGTGAGGATCAGGAACACGTTGGCGGCCAGCAGCAGGAGCTGGCCACCTTCGCCCGAGCGCACGTCGGCGAAGAGGCGCAGGAAGCGGTCGAGCGGATGCCGCGCGGTTGGGACGGGCGGGGCGACGGCGGCCATGGAGAAGATCCCCGGCGTCAGGGCGCGTCGCAGTCGAGCCGGGCCTCGGCCACGCGGCCGTCGCGCAGGTAGGCCTCGGGATCGAGGTCGAAGCGCAGGCGGCCGGCGCGGCAGCTCTCGCGCAGGATGCGCGCCGCCTTCGCCGTGTTGCTCACGATCTGCGCGAGCTCGGGGCCCGACAGTCCAAAGCTGGTGCGCGTGTACTCGTACAGCGGGCCGCGAGCCGCGAAGTCGCGGTCCAGGGCGATGAGCTGCCGGTAGCTCGCCGGGGCCATGTGGCGAACGCGTTCGAGCATGCCGGTGCGCTGGGTGTAGTTCACGTAGCTCGTGCGCACGCCGGCATCGTTGTCGCCGAGCTCGGTGCGCCTGAGCAGCTTGGGCGAATGGCGCGCGATCTCGTCGGGCGCGTGCGCGCCCTGCGCGGCCATGCGCCGCACCTGGCCGTCCTCGACCCAGTACCAGTAGCTGAGGTAGTCGATGTTGCCGATCCGGTCCTGCTGGCTGAACAGGAAGTCGAGCAACACGACGTCCACGAGCTCGCGCATCCAGAAGGCCATCTGCTCGCGTCGTACCGACGTGGGCACGGCGGTGTGCAGGTGACCCCGGGCCAGGCCCTCGTCGATCGCCTCGGTGAGCGGACGGTTGGTGGCCAACGCGACGAAGGGGGGCGTCTGCTGGAAGTCGCGGCTCTGTCCGTCGCCCCAGCCCGAGGCGCGCGACCCGTTCACTTCCTCTCCGTAGCGCCGCCCGCGCGGATGCAGCAGCACGCCGTAGACCTGACTTCGGTCGGCCACGAAGAGTTCGTCGGTGGGCGTGTAGGACGCGGGGTCGGCCTCGGCCTGGGACAGCGCGGTCCAGGCGGCGTGGTTGAGCTTGAGCGCGGGCACGGTGGCCGAGGCCGCCGCGCCGGGCCGGCTCACGCGCGCTAGATGGGCGCGGCGGTCCATGGTGCGCAGCACGGCGGGGGGCACATGCACCGCGGCGTCGAAGTAGCGCGCGTAGTGGTAGTACACGAGCGAGGCGTTGGCGAAAGTGGCGCTGGTCTCCCGGGTGTTGACCGACATCTTGTACGACAGCGGCTCGTCCGCCGCGTCGTGGGCGATGCCATGGGTGCGCGTGCAGACCTCGGACTCGAAGGCGGCCGCCCGACCCGCGTAGGGGCCGCTCGTCACGTCGTAGACGAGGGTGCCGGGGCTGGTGCTGAAGAGCTTGGGGCACAGCGCATGGCTGCCCGAGTGGAAGTCGATGCGGCAGAAGGCGTCTTCCTCGGCCCGGTCGCGCTCCGCGTAGCGGGCTCCCGGCATGCGCGCGAGAACCACGCAACGCTCTTCCACGCCTTGTGGCGACCGATAGGTAGTGACCTGACCTGTCACCAAGGCGGTGGCTCCGCTTGTGTGCGTCCACGCAAGAGCGATCAGCCCGGCGCTCGCCCGCAAGATGCCCTGCCGAGCGCCCGCCCCGGCGCTGGGCCGATCCGCAAGCCTGCAAAGACGGACGAGCAAGCGGAAGGGGCGGCGGACCGAGGGCATGTGCCGATTTTGCCCGAACGGGGGCGGCGGTCGCGTCTCGCAAACGCGTCGTGGGTCTCGACCGATCGAGTCGCCGCTGGTGATGGCCGCATTTCCGTTCGGAATCTGGATAGTCTCCGGCGGCGTGCCACGCGTCCGAGTCGGTCGCTAGACTCGGTCCAGCTTCACGTTTGGACCAGAGCCGAAACCGCCGCGCCCACGATGGCCGAAGACTCGAGTTTTCCGCACTCGCCGCCGCCCTGGGCGCAGCGCTTTCGGACGGACGATCTCGACGAGGTGCGCGCCTTCGTTGCGGCCGCGGTGGGAGACCACTCGCGCATCGTGCGCGGCACCGGGCCGCTGGGCTTCGAGCAGGCGTCGCTATCCGGGAAGTCCGCGACGGTCGGTTGGGTGCGCAGCGGCCTCAGTAGCGTCTTGCACGGCGCCGTGCGTGACCCGACGCTGCACTTCGGGATGCCGGCCGGATCGATCTACCGCACCGGTCGACGGCGGCATCTGGCTGTGGCCAACGCCGTCACCTTTGTCGCGCCGGGTTGGCACTACACGCTGGACCGCCCCCCCGGTGTGAGCTCGGCCTTCACCATCCGCTGCGAGATGCTCGCCGCTGAACTTGCCGCGCGGGATCCTCGCGTGCGCTTCGATCCTGTGCTGCGGACCCGGTCGATCGCGCTCGATGGCGATGCGCGGTCCGGTCTGGCGCACGCGCTCCGCGACTTCGTCATGGTGACGAAGCCGGCTGCGGACCGCACCGCCTTCGCCCATGCCGAAGCGCGGCTGATATCGGCTCTGGCCGGCCTGCTGCTGGCGCGCGAGGCGGCCGTTCGCGGGCAGGCGGTCGCGGCCCAGCGCATCGCGGACCTTGAAGCGTGGATCGAGGCCAACCTGGAGGCACCGATCTGCATCGGTCAACTCTGCGCAGTGGCCGGTGTCGGCGAGAGAGCGCTGCAGAAGGGCTTCGAGTGTCGCCGGGGCATGTCGCCCATGCGCTACGTGATGGAGCGAAGACTTGCGCACGCGCGACGGAAACTCGAGCTGGCTCGGGAGCCCGAGAACGTGACCCACATCGCCTTGCGGCTCGGGTTTGGTCACGCGGGGCGCTTCGCCGTCCTCTACCGCCAGACGTATGGTGAATCGCCCTCGCAGACACTGCGGCGATCGCGCTCCTAGGCGCGGCGATAGATCAGCCTCCGAGGATGACAGCGTCCGGGATCTCGTAGCGCTCGGGGCCGATGCGGATGCGGTGCAGATCGCCGTCCTTGGTCGCGCCAAAATCGCGGCGACCCTCGGACTGCGCGACGTCGGCGCCGATGGGCCTGCCCATGCGGAAGAAGATCGCCCGCGCGTAACCGTTGGGCCTCTTGATGACCACCGTGGCATAGCCGCCGCCCGCACGGGCGACCCCGAACTCGCACTGGCCCATCGGCTGGCCGGCTGCAAAGGCACAGGGCAAGGTGCCCGTCGCGTCGAACCGACCCTGGCCGGCGCGCAGTGCCGAGTCGTCCGGCCCCATCGCCGCGCTGCCGTCGGGCGAGACGGCAGGCCGCAGGTCGTCCGCCTTCACGTAGCCCCGTGGACCGCCGCCGAGTCGTTGCACGTCGCACCAGTCGCGGCCCTGGACTCGTTGGCAGCCCAGGTTGTCGAGGATCGTGCCGGGGCGGTACGCGGCGAGGATGCGTCCGGAGTCGGCTGCCTGTTCGCGTAGCTTCAGGGGGCGGAGGACCTCCCAGTTGCGCGGGCCGCCGTTCTCGGGTGCCGCCGGCACGACGGTGGTGGCAGCCGTGCTGCCGCTGCGTTCCCAAACGTAGATGCCTCCGTCGGCCATCAGGCTCAGATGCAGGCGACCACCCTTGAGCAGGTAGGACCGCACGAACCTCGACTGGGCGACGATGCCTTCGTCCATGCTGGGTGGAGGGCACGGCGCCCGGGTGGCCGCGAGGGGGCCGAATTCGAATTGGCCGCTCGTGGCGTCGCGACCCGGCGTGGCCGACCATCGCCCGGTGGCGCGCT
>ERZ1645185.1131-NODE-1131-length-11055-cov-6.424091_pt1 | contig 11055 bp, 11 predicted proteins | sample MGYA00575351_ERZ1645185 | MGnify/ENA primary metagenome ERZ1645185 (study PRJEB40838, sample SAMN11284767) | freshwater sediment metagenome | isolation source: river sediment | host: Sediment | place: India: Jana village, Kanpur | collected 2015-12-17 ... | reverse complement strand
TGCGCCCGCTGGGTATCGTGCGTTTCGATCCGGACATGGCACCCGTCGTGGGCAAGATCCTGCCGGAAGGGGCGGCGGCTCGTGATGGTCTGCGCGAAGGGGATCGTCTGGTGAGCGTGAATGGCCAGCCAGTGGCCCGCTGGCAAGACTGGGTCGAGGTGGTGCGCGCCCATGCGGCGCGTCCCATGCAGCTCGAAATCCTGCGTGACGGCCGCACCCTGCCGCTCAGCATCACCCCGGACAGTGTCGACGAAGCCGGGCAGCGCGTGGGCAAGATCGGCGCAGGCCCCCGGATCGACGAATCGGTCCTGGCCCCCCTGATGACCGAAGTGCGTTATGGACCGCTCGATGCCCTGTGGCGCGGCGCAGCCAAAACCTGGGACATGAGCGTATTCACGCTCGAAATGATGGGGCGCATGGTCTTGGGCCAGGTGTCCTGGAAAAACCTTTCCGGTCCGCTCACCATCGCCGACTACGCCGGGCAGAGTGCCACCCTCGGCTGGATCAGTTTTGTCAGCTTCCTTGCCCTCGTCAGCGTGAGTCTCGGTGTGCTGAACCTGCTGCCCATCCCGTTACTGGATGGGGGGCACCTCATGTATTATGTTGCCGAAGTTTTGACTGGCCGGCCTGTTTCCGAACGCATCATGGAAACCGGTGCCCGCATCGGCATGATGCTTCTCCTGTTGCTCATGTCGTTTGCCTTGTTCAACGATGTGCAACGCCTGATCAGCGGATAACCCCCTCACGATATGACGCTCAATCGCCTGACGCTCGCCCTTGCTGCCGCATTCACCGTTCCGGCCGTTTTCGCAGCCGAACCGTTCGTTGTAAAGGATATCCGGGTCGAAGGCATCCAGCGTACCGAGGCCGGCACGGTATTCAGCTACCTGCCCGTCAAGGTTGGCGAGACGATGACCGACGAAAAGACGGCGGCGGCGATCAAGGCGCTCTATGCCACCGGTTTTTTCAAGGACGTCCGGCTCGAAGCCCGTGACGGCGTCGTGATCGTCACCGTGGAAGAACGTCCCTCGATTTCCAAGATCACCCTGAACGGGATCAAGGAATTCTCGGAAGATGACCTGAAGAACGGCCTCAAGCAGACCGGCCTTGCCGAGGGCCGCGTGCTGGATCGCTCGCTGCTCGACAAGGCGGAACAGGAACTGCAACGCCAGTATTTCAACCGGGGCAAGTACGCGGTTGAGATCAAGTCCACGCTCACCCCGCTGGAGCGCAACCGCGTCGCCGTCCAGTTCGACGTGGTGGAAGGCGACAGCGCGAAGATCCAGCAGATCAACATCGTCGGCAATCAGGCGTTCAAGGAAAAGGAACTGCTCAAGCAGTTCACCTCGACCACGCCGGGCTGGCTGACCTGGTACACCAAGAACGACCAGTATTCGAAATCGCGCCTGGGCGGCGACATCGAGGCCCTGCGTTCGTTCTACCTGAACCGTGGTTACCTCGAGTTCAACGTGGAGTCGACCCAGGTCACGATTTCGCCCGACAAGCAGGGCATCTACATCACCGTGAACGTGACCGAGGGCCCGCAGTACAAGGTCACTGACGTGAAGCTCGCGGGCCAGATGCTGGTGCCGGAAGAAGAACTCAAGAAGCTCATCACCCTGAAGCCCGGCGATATCTTCCAGCGCGACAGGCTGACCGAAACCACCAAGAAGATCGGTGAACGCCTGGGCAATGATGGCTACGCGTTTGCCAACGTCAATGCCGTGCCCGAACTGGAAAAGGACAAGCACACCGTGGCGTTCACGCTGTTTGTCGACCCGGGTCGCCGGGTATATGTGAACCGCGTCAACGTGGCGGGCAATGCCAAGACCCGGGACGAAGTCGTGCGTCGCGAAATCCGGCAGATGGAAGGGGCCTACTATGACGCCGAGAAGATCAACCTCTCGCGCGATCGCCTCAATCGTCTGGGATTCTTCAACGAGGTCAACATTGAAACGCCCGCCGTCAGCGGCGTCACCGACCAGGTCGATGTGAACGTTAGCGTGGCCGAGAAATCCACCGGCAACATCATGCTCGGTGCCGGTTTTTCGTCTTCGGAGGGCTTCGTGCTCTCGGGCTCGGTCTCCCAGAGCAACGTGTTCGGTACCGGCAACCGGCTCTCGGCGCAGATCAACTCGGGCAGCGTCAACACCGTCTACTCGCTCTCGTTCACCAATCCTTACTACACTATCGACGGCATCAGCCTGGGTTACGACCTCTACCGTCGCGACGTCGATGCGAGCGAACTCGACAGCGTGGGTGACTATAAGACATCGACCTATGGTGCTGGCGTGCGCTTTGGTCTGCCGGTGAATGAGCGCGACTTCATTTCCCTGGGCCTGACCTACGAACAGACTTCGGTTGAAACCACGGCCAGCAGCCCGATTCAATATGTCAACTTCGTCAACACCTTTGGCAACGACAACGACACTGTGCGTCTCGATTCAGCCTGGGCGCGCGACACCCGCAATAGCTATCTCTTCCCGACCAAGGGCCTGATGCAGCGCGCGGCGGTCGAGGTGGGGACGCCGCTCGGCAGCCTGCAGTATTACAAGCTCACGCTCCAGCACCAGCAGTATTTCCCCTTGGGCCGCAATTTCACGCTCATGCTCAATGGTGAAGTGGGCGTCGGTGGCGGCCTGTCCGGCAAGCCGCTGCCGTTCTTCAAGAACTTCTATGCCGGCGGCAACAGCTCTGTGCGTGGTTTCGAGAGCGGCACGCTGGGTCCGAAGGATGCCGACGGCGACGCGCTTGGTGGCGACAAGCGCCTGATCGGCAATGCGGAACTCTTCTTCCCGTTGCCGGGACTCAAGGATGACCAGTCGCTGCGCATGTCCGCCTTTGTCGATGCCGGTGCTACCTTCGGCCCGAACGACCAGAACGGCAACTTCAAGAAATTTGCCTTCGACGACATGCGTTATTCGGCCGGTTTGGCGGTTCTCTGGGTGTCGCCGCTCGGACCGCTCAAGTTCAGCCTCGCACAACCCCTTGTCAGCAAGACGGGCGACGAGGAGGAAATTTTCCAATTCACCCTCGGCAACGTATTCTGAGGATGCACCGGAGTATCAACATGATGTTCAAGCAGATCGTTCTGCCGCTGGCCGCCGCGCTGGCTTTTTCCGTTCCGGCGCTGGCCGCCGATACCAAGATTGGTTTCGTCAACACCGAGCGCCTGTTGCGGGAAGCGCCCCTGTCGGTTTCGGCACAGAAGAAACTCGAGCGTGAATTTGCCGCGCGTGAACAGGAGCTGCAGAAGCTGGCCAAGCAGGCCCGCGATCTTCAGGCGCAGCTCGACAAGGACGGCGTCACCATGTCGGACAGCGAGCGCAAGACGAAGGAACGCGATCTGGGCAACCTCAACCGCGACCTGCAACGTCAGGGCCGGGAATTCCGCGAAGATCTGAACCTGCGTCGCAACGAAGAACTGGGCCAGATCCAGGAACGTGCGCGCAAGGCCATCCAGGACATCGCGCGTGCCGAGAAATATGACCTCATCGTCGAGCAGGCCGTGTTCGTCGACCCCAAGAGCGACATCACCGACCGGGTGATGAAGTCACTGGGCGGAAAATAAGCCGTCGGCACGCAGGGCATGTCCGCGACGCTGGCCGAACTGGTCGCCCGATTTGGCGGCGAGCTGGTGGGGGACGGACAGACCAGGGTCGATCAGGTTGCCCCGCTGGACCGTGCCACGGCCAGACAGATCGGCTTTGTTGCGCAGCAGAAGTATCTTGCCCAGCTGGCCCATACCCGTGCCGGTGCCGTGATTCTGACGCCGGATGCGCGTGACGCCAGTACGCTCCCGCGCATACTCACGCCCCATCCCTATCTTTACTTTGCACGCGTATCGGCCTGGCTCAACCCGGTGCCCAAACCGCCTGCTGGGGTGCATCCGGCGGCCTCGGTCGCTGAGGGTGCGGTGATTGCGTCCGATGCCTGCATCGCTGCAGGGGCGGTGATCGGGGCCGGTGCCCGGGTGGGTGCGCGCAGCGTGATCGGGGCCAACTGTGTGCTGGGCGACGGGGCCAGCATCGGTGAGGACTGCCTGCTGCACGCCAGCGTGACGGTCTACCATGGCTGCGAGATCGGCGATCGGGCGATCCTGCATTCCGGCTGTGTCATCGGCGCGGACGGTTTCGGGTTTGCACCTGGCGACGGCCGATGGGAAAAGATCCCCCAGATCGGCCGCGTGCTGATCGGCCACGATGTCGAGGTCGGTGCCAACACCACCATCGACCGGGGTGCGCTGGAAGACACGGTGATCGAGGACGGCGTCAAGCTCGATAACCAGATACAGATTGCCCACAATGTGTTCATCGGGGCGCATACCGCCATTGCCGCCTGTACCGGCATTGCCGGCAGTGCCAAAATTGGCCGGCACTGCACGATAGGTGGGGCGGCAATGATCATCGGCCACATTGAAATCGCCGATGGTACGCACATTTCCACCAATACCCTCATCACCAAATCCCTGCCGCAGCCGGGCCACTACACCTCGACCCTGCCGTTTTCGGTGCACGACGTGTGGCAGAAGAACGCTGTCCACATGCGCAATCTCGACAAGCTGGTCAGGCGCGTGAAGGCACTCGAACAAAAAATCGGAGAACTGGAAAACAAATCATGAGCGAGTCGACCTCGATGAACATTGAAGCGGTGATGCAGTATCTGCCGCATCGCTATCCTTTCCTGATGATCGACAAGGTCGTCGACATGGAGCTGGGCAAGCACATCACTGCGGTCAAGAATGTCACCATCAACGAGCCGTTTTTCCCCGGCCATTTCCCCGGCGCACCGGTGATGCCCGGGGTGTTGATCCTGGAAGCCATGGCACAGGCGGCGGCGATCCTCTCGTTCAAGACCAAGGCCTATGCGCCGGAAGAGATCGGCATCGTCTACTTTGCCGGCATCGACGGCGCGCGTTTCAAGAAGCCGGTGAAACCGGGCGACCAGTTGGTGCTCAAGGTTGAAATCGTGCGCGAAATGCGCGGCATCTGGAAATACAGGGCGCGTGCCGAGGTCGATGGCGAACTGGCGGCGGAAGCCGAGCTGATGGCCACCCTGCGAGACAACCCCTCGCGCGACCCGCGTCACGGCACGCAAGCCTGATGGCGACGATTCATCCCACCGCCATCGTCGCGGCCGGCGCGAAACTCGCTGACGACGTCGAGATCGGGCCATACACGATCATCGGCGAGCACGTCGAGATCGGTGCCGGTACCACCGTGGGGGCACACGCCGTGATCACCGGCCATACCCGCATCGGTGCGCGCAACAAGATCTTTCATTTCGTTTCGCTGGGCGAGGCCCCGCAGGACAAGAAATACGCGGGCGAACCTACCCGGCTGGAAATCGGCGACGACAACCTCATCCGCGAATTCTGTACCTTCAATACCGGTACCGTTCAGGACCGGGGCGTGACCACCATCGGCAACCACAACTGGATCATGGCCTACGTCCACATCGCGCACGACTGCGTGGTGGGGGATCGCGCCATCTTCGCCAACAATGCCTCGCTCGCGGGACACGTCGAAGTGGGCGACTGGGCCATCCTCGGCGGTTTCACCGGGGTACACCAGTTCTGCAAGATTGGTGCGCATGTCATGACGGGGGTCTCGACCGTCATCTTCAAGGACATTCCGCCCTTTGTGATGGCTTCCGGCCATCCGGCTGCCCCCCACGGCCTCAACAGCGAAGGTCTCAAGCGCCGGGGCTTTTCATCCGACTCGCTGTCTGCCTTGAAGCGCGCCTACAAAATCCTCTACCGCGAAGGCAACACCGTCGCGGAAGCACAGGCCAAACTCGAACCCGAGGCCGTGGCCCATCCCGAAGTGCGGCAATTGCTCGATTTCCTCGCGCGGGCCGAGCGCGGCGTCATCCGGTGACGGGGCGCTGATGGATATCGGCCTGGTCGCCGGCGAGGCTTCCGGCGATCTGCTCGGTGCGCATTTCATCCGTGCGCTGCAACAGCATCACCCCCAGCTCAGCGCGACCGGCATTGCCGGTCCGCGTCTGGTCGCTGCGGGCGTTGAGGCGATCTATCCGAGTGAGCGGCTGGCCGTGAATGGTTACGTGGAAGTGCTGCGCCACCTGCCGGCGCTGCTGCGCATCCGCGCGCGCATCGGAGCCCATTTCCTGCAGCATCGGCCGCGCGTCTTTGTGGGGATCGATGCGCCTGATTTCAATTTCGCGCTCGAGCACAAACTCAAGGCGGCCGGCATTCCCACCGTGCATTTCGTCAGCCCGTCGCTCTGGGCCTGGCGGCCGGAGCGCATCCACAAGATACGCGAGGCGGTCTCGCACATGCTGGTGGTGTTTCCCTTTGAAGAGGCGATCTACCGCGACGCGGGCATTCCCGTCACCTATGTAGGCCATCCCCTGGCCGACGTGATTCCGCTGGAACCCGATGTTGCCGCTGCGCGCCGGGCCTTGAATCTCGGCGACGGCCCGGTGTTCGCGCTCCTGCCCGGTAGCCGCCTGTCCGAAGTGAAGCGCCATGCCGCCTTGATGCTCGATGCTGCGGAACGCATCCAGCAGCGCCACCCGGGCGCACGCTTCGTGCTGCCTGCCGCCAGTCCCGCAGCGGCAGCACTGGTCGAGCAGGCGCGTGCCGGGCGCAGCCTGAATCTGGACGTGCTGACCGGTCAATCGCATGTCGCGCTGGCTGCCTGCGACGTGGCGCTGGTGGCGTCGGGTACGGCCACGCTGGAAACTGCCCTCTTCAAGAAGCCCATGGTGATCGTCTATCGCGTGCCCGCCCTGACCGGCTGGCTGATGTTGCGCCGTGCCTTGCTGCCCTGGGTGGGGCTGCCGAACATCCTGGCGCGCGAGTTTCTGGTGCCGGAGCGCATCCAGCAGGCCGCCACCCCCGAGAATCTGGCGGCCGACGCGCTGGCCTGGCTTGACGACACGCCCCGCCGCGAGGCGGTGATTGCGCGCTTTCATGCCATGCATCGGGAACTGAAGCAGAACGCCGCTCTCCGCATTGCCGATGCCCTTGCACCGTATCTGGAGACCCCGCGATGATCCTGCACTGGGGACCGACCGGTCTGGCGGGCGTGGACGAAGCCGGGCGTGGCCCGCTCGCCGGCCCGGTTGTGGCGGCGGCGGTGATGCTCGATCCGGATCGGCGGATTGATGGCCTGCGTGATTCCAAGAAGCTTTCCGCTGCGGCCCGGGAGCGGCTCGCCGACCACATCCGCCGCGATGCTGTGGCCTGGTGTGTGGCCGAGGCGAGTGTCGCGGAGATCGATACGCTCAACATCCTCAGGGCAACGATGCTGGCCATGCGACGCGCCGTCGAAGGACTCGGGCAGCCGCCCGACGAGGTGTGGGTGGATGGCAACCGCTGCCCGGAATGGCCGTGGCGGTCGCAGGCGGTGGTCAAGGGCGACGACAAGGTCGCGGCCATTGCCGCCGCTTCGATTCTGGCCAAGACCGCGCGTGATGACTTCATGCGTCGCCTGCATGAAACCCACCCGCAATACGGTTTTGCCCAGCACATGGGGTATGGTACGGCGCAGCATCTCGATGCGCTTAAAGCCCATGGGGCCTGTCCGCATCACCGGCGCAGTTTTGCTCCGGTCAAATTCGTACTCGATCAATCTCGTCTGTTCTAGGAGCCTTCCATGCAAAACATCATGACTCTGTTGCACGTACTCGGTGTGGTCGTCTGGGTGGGCGGCATGTTCTTCGCCTACATGGCGTTGCGCCCGGTTGCCGCCGGCGTGCTGGAACCGCCGCAACGGCTCCGGCTCTGGGCCGGCGTGTTCGGCAAGTTTTTTCCGTGGGTCTGGCTGTCCGTGCTGCTCATCCTGCTGAGCGGGCTGCACATGCTGATGGTGTTCGGAGGCTTCCAGGCTCCGCATTACGCGCTGACCATGCTGGTCCTGGGTGTGGTCATGATGCTGATCTTTGCCCATGTCTTCTTTGCGCCGTACAAGAAACTCAAGCGTGCCGTGGCAGGGCAGGACTGGCCGGCTGGCGGGGCTGCGCTGGGGCAGATTCGCCTCCTCATCGGGATCAACCTGCTGATCGGCCTGGTGACGATTGCCGTGGTGTTCCTCGGTCGCGCGCTGTCGTAAGCGCGGGTCCGGCATGAAGCCGGCCACACGCCGGATCCTGCAGGCTGTGCTGTATGAAACCCTGGCCATCGGGCTGGTGGGGCCGGTCCTGGCTCTGATTTTCGAACAGTCGATGGTTTCGGCGCTGGGGCTCGCCGCCGTGATGTCGACCATTGCCCTGCTCTGGAACGTTGTTTTCAACGCGTTCTTCGAGCGCTGGGAAGCGCGCCAGACCGACCGGCGGCGCTCTGCCCGGCGTCGCCTGATGCACGGCCTGGGATTCGAAGGCGGCCTGGTGATTTTGCTGGTGCCGCTGGTGGCCTATTGGCTCGACATTTCGTGGCTGCATGCCCTGTGGGCCGACCTGGGCCTGTTCGTGTTTTTCTTCTTTTACACGATTGCCTTTACCTGGGTATTCGACCGGATATTCGGCCTGCCGCAGTCCGCACGACGCTGATCCTGTCGCCGGGCCCAGTCGGGTCGTACAGCGTGGGTAGGTTCAAACAGCGGGATGGCTTTTGCCGGCCGCCAACCGGCGACGACGCCAGACCGTGGCCCCCAGCAGGCCCAAGCCGGCCAGCAGCATGGCATGGACGTGGGGTTCAGGCACGGGGGTGGTAAAGACCAATGCATAGCCTTCTAGGCGGAGCGAGTAGGTCTGGGCGGAGCCCGTCAGATTCTCGAACGTATAGGACAGACCGGACAGCGTGCGGGTGTGAAGGTGAGGCTGGCCTGTAGCCACGAGGCTGAGGAAGTCTTCAAAGTATGGCTGGTTGGCCCCGCCGAATTCGTCCAGGCCAAGATCGTCGGCGTAGAGTTTCAGTCCCGCAAATCCTGTTCCCGTGTCATCTGCCCCGGTTTCCAGATACGCCGTGGCGTAGCCGTCTGCAAAACTGATCGTCGCGGCACTCATGGCGGCCAGGGTGAACGAAAAATCGTAGACGAACTGCCCTCCCATCGATTCGCCGTTTTCCAGACGGCCGAACACATAGGCATGGGCATCACCGGGTCGCTCGGCATCAATTTCGTCAGTCTGCCAGCTGGCCTCGGCCGTGGCGGAAAAATCCGGCAGCGACACCGAGCTTTTGACCGGGATGCCATCCCATGCCGAACCTGTCCAGGTGGCAAACACGAATTCGATGGGAATGCTGCCGTTGTCGTCCACACCGGTGCTGCCGCCGATCTGCCGGGGTGTCCATGCCAGGGAACGGGTGAACCGGGCGGTGTGCTCCATGCGCTGACCAGGAAATCCGAGGTGCTGGCATTCAGGCTGACGTCCCAGGCCAGCGCGGAGGCGGGGATAGTTAAACAGGTGCAAGCAGACAGAATGGCAACGGCGCGTAACGGGGTCGGACGATGGGAGGTGTGGGTCATGTCGGGGGAGTCGTATGAGTCATGGCCAGAAGCATCATATGGGGACCAAGCAAGAACTGTGCGTCCGGTTCCGGCGCAAGATACTCGGCCCTGCATCCCCCATGGCGTGGCCGTTCCAGGCTTGAGCGATGCATCGCCTCGGGCGAGTCAGGGACGATGCACCTGCCCGGGCGGTGCGCAATGTAAAGAACACCGACATCACGCCGCGCGGCCTCGCAAGGTTGAGATGCCCGCAATCCACAACGCGGTCCCGGCTGACAGAGTGCCGCGCAGCTTTCCGACGGACATCCGGCCTGATGGGCACCACACTGGAGATCAGTGAATGGCCCCCGCAGGCCGGCTGCCCTGCCGCAATTGGCATTTCAGGCTGAATGACTAGATTGAAGGGGCAAACCGGTCTTGTCTGAAAAAAGGAAAGATCATGGAAAAACCCAAACTCTCATTGACGCCTGCCGGCGCACCCGTGGCGAACTGCGAGGACGAGGCGGGCTGCACGGTCCAGCAGTGCGAGGTCTGTCTGAAGGAAATCCCGCCTGATGCCACGAATGTGAGTGACGCGCAGGATTACGTGCACCATTTTTGTGGGCTGGATTGTCTGGACACGTGGCGCAAGCGTGCGAAATCCCCCGGGTCCGACCGGGCAAAGCCCTAGCCGGACGCGGTAAAATGGCGTCTTTGTGTTTTTCGCTCAGACGCTCATGTCACGCATCGTTTTGCGCCCCGGCGCGGCCGCGCTGTCGGCTTTCCGTATTGCCAAGATTCGCGATCAGGCTGCCACGCTGGGCGTGACGCTCAGCCGCGTCGAGGCACGCTTCTGGCATTTTCTGGAAGTGGACGGCCCACTCGATGCTGCCGCCGACAGCCAGATCGATGCGACGCTCGCCTACGGGTCGGCAAGTGACGTGCCCGCAGCAGAAGCCGTACAGATCGTGGTGACGCCCCGGCCGGGCACGATTTCGCCGTGGTCGTCGAAGGCGACGGACATCCTCCGCAACAGCGGGCTGGCTCAATTGAAGCGCATCGAGCGTGGTGTGGCGTACCGGCTGCTGGACGCTGCCGGCGCACCGCTGGCAGAAGCCGCGCTCAACACCCTGTTGCCCCTGCTGCATGACCGCATGATCGAGGCGGTCCTGCCGTCACTGGATGCTGCCACCGTGCTGTTCCGTCATGTGCCGCCGCGCGAGATGACGGCAGTCGATGTGCTCGCCGGCGGGCGCGCTGCACTGGTCGCCGCCAACCGCGACCTGGGCCTGGCGCTGTCGGACGACGAGGTGGACTACCTGGTGGAGAACTTCACCCGCATGGGGCGCAACCCCAGCGATGTCGAGCTGATGATGTTCGCGCAGGCCAACTCGGAGCACTGCCGCCACAAGATCTTCAACGCCAGCTGGGTGATCGACGGCAAGGATGAATCGAAATCGCTGTTCGGCATGATCCGCGACACCCACGCCGCCCATCCCGAGGGCACGGTGGTGGCGTATTCCGACAACTCGTCGGTGATCGAGGGCGCGGCCATCGACCGCTTCTACCCGCGCGCCGACGGCAGCTACGCCTACAGCGAAGAGCTGACCCACGTGCTGATGAAGGTGGAGACGCACAACCACCCGACGGCGATCTCGCCGTT
>ERZ1645185.1130-NODE-1130-length-11057-cov-5.349209_pt1 | contig 11057 bp, 8 predicted proteins | sample MGYA00575351_ERZ1645185 | MGnify/ENA primary metagenome ERZ1645185 (study PRJEB40838, sample SAMN11284767) | freshwater sediment metagenome | isolation source: river sediment | host: Sediment | place: India: Jana village, Kanpur | collected 2015-12-17 ... | reverse complement strand
CGCCCAGCGAGCGGCGCTCATACGTGTCGAACGCGCCGGAGCCCGCCGGCATCGTCGTCTGGCTCAAGAAGTGACGGGGCGCTCGCGCCGTCCTGATGGACGCGGTGCCCGGGCCTGCCGTACCTTCCCCGGGCCATGGCGCTCCTCGACCTCTACGACCTCTCGCTCCGCGGCCGCGCCGACGCGCCGGCCATCATGGCCGACGAGCCCGGCGGCACGACCGTCTCGCTGACCTTCGGCGCGCTCGACGCGCGCAGCGACCGCCTCGCCGCGCTCCTGCGCGCCCGCGGCCTCGCCCGCGGCGACCGGCTGGCCTTCTGCCTCGCCAACCGCCTCCTCGTCATCGACCTCTGGATCGCCTGCGTCAAGCTCGGCGTCATCGTCGTGCCGATCAACGTGCTCTACAAGGCGCGCGAGATCGGGCACATCGTCGGCGACGCGCGGCCGGCGGCCGTCGTGACGACGCCCGAGCACGCCCCCGACGTGCCCGCCGCGACGCCGGTGTGGGATGCCGACGCGCTCGAGCGCGAGGCCGCGACGCTCCCCGCCGAACGGCGCGCCGAACGCTGCGACGCCACGACGCCCGCCGCGATCGTCTACACCTCGGGCACCACCGGCGTCGCCAAGGGGGCCGTGCTCACGCACGGCAACTTCGCCGCCAACGCCCTCGCGCTCTGCACCGCCTGGGACATCACCCGCGCCGACCGCTACCTCGCGGCGCTGCCGCTCTTCCACGTGCACGGACTCGGCAACGGCGTGCAGTGCTGGCTCGCGAGCGGCTGCCATCTGCGGCTCGTCGAGCGCTTCGACCGCGAGCAGGCGCTGGCCTGGTTCGAGTCGTACCGCCCCACGCTCTTCTTCGGCGTGCCGACGATGTACGTGCGGCTGCTCGAGGCGGAGCCGGCGCGCGCCCGTGCGATCGGGGCGGGGATGCGGCTCTTCGTGAGCGGCTCCGCGCCGCTGCCGGCGCAGGTGCTCGAGCAGTTCCGCGAGCGCTACGGCCACGTGATCCTCGAGCGCTACGGCATGACCGAGACCCTGATGAACGTGAGCAACCCGCTCGTCGGCGAGCGGCGCGCCGGCACGGTGGGGCTGCCGCTGCCGATGACCGCCGTCGAGATCCGCGATCCCGGTGGTCGCGCGGTCGCCGCCGACGCGGTGGGGGAGCTCTGGGTGCGCGGCCCCAACGTCTGCGCCGGCTACTGGGAGCGCCCCGACGCCACCGCCGAGGCGTTCGTGGATGGCTGGTTCCGCACCGGCGACATCGGCGTGCGCGCGGCCGACGGCTACATCACGCTGCAGGGGCGCCGCAGCGACCTCATCATCTCGGGCGGGTTCAACATCTACCCGCGCGAGATCGAGGAGCTGCTGCTCACGCTCCCCGGCGTGCGCGAGGCGGCGGTGGCCGGCGAGCCCGACCCCGCGCGCGGCGAGGTGCCGGTGGCGTATGTGGTCTGCGACGACGGCACCGACCTCGCCGCCCTCGAGACGCGCGTGCGGGCCGAACTGGCGTCGTTCAAGGTGCCGCGCCGCTGGGTGCGCGTCGCCGCGCTGCCGCGCACCGCGCTCGGCAAGGTGCAGAAGCACCTCCTCGCCGCCGCCGCCGCGTCGTGACCCCCGGCGAGCTCACGCTCCTCGCGCTGCTCGTCGTCATCGTCGCGAGCTTCGGCACGCGGCTCAACGTCGGCGTGCTCGCGGTGGCGCTCGCGTGGCCCATCGCCGTCTACGCGGCGGGATGGAAGGCCGACCGCCTGATGGCGGCCTTCCCGTCGTCGCTCTTCCTCACGCTGCTCGGCGTCACGCTCTTCTTCGGCCTCACGCAGGCCAACGGGACGATGGGGGCGCTCACGCAGCGCGCGCTCGCGCTCGCGGGCGGCCGCGCGGGCTGGCTGCCGGTGCTCTTCTTCGCGCTCGCCTGCCTCGTGAGCACCATGGGGCCCGGCGCGATCGCGACGATCGCGCTGCTCGCCCCGCTGGCGATGGCCGCCGGCGCGCGCGCCGGCCTCTCGCCGCTCCTCTCGGCCCTGATGATCGGCAACGGCGCCAACGCGGGGAACCTCTCGCCCTTCAGCGCGGTGGGCGTGATCGTCTCGTCGGCCATGGACAAGGCGGGCCTCGGCGGGCACGAGTGGCGCGTGTGGGCCGCCAACTTCACGGCGCACGCGCTCGCGGGCGCGATCGCGTGGGCGCTGTTCGGCGGGCCGGCGCTGCTGCGGTCAGCCACGCGCGTGGAAGCGGAGACCGCCACGCCGTTCAGCGGCGCGCACCGCCTCACGCTGCTCGTCGGCGCCGTCTGGGTGGCGGCGGTGATGCTGCTCAAGGTGAACCTCGGCCTCGCGGCCTTCGCCGCCGCCGGCCTCCTCGTGATCGTCCGCGCCGGCGACGACGCGGCGATGCTCAAGGCCGTCCCCTGGTCGGTGCTCGTGATGGTGTGCGGCGTGAGCACGCTCATCGGCCTGCTCGAGGGGACCGGCGGGATGGCGCTCTTCGCCGACCTCCTCGCGCGCATCGCGACGCCCGCGAGCGTCAACGGCGTGATCGCGTTCGTCACCGGCGCCATCTCCACCTACAGTTCCACCTCGGGCGTCGTCTACCCGGCCTTCCTGCCCGCGGTGCCCGAGCTCGTCGCGCGGCTCGGCGGGGGGAACCCGCTCGAGGTCGCGCTGAGCATCAACGTCGGCGCGGCGCTGGTGGACGTGTCGCCGCTCTCCACGCTCGGGGCGCTCTGCATCGCGGCCCTGCCGGCGGGGCACGAGCCGGCGCGGCTCTTCCGGCAGCTGCTCGTGTGGGGGCTGTCGATGACCGTGCTCGGTGCGATCTTCTGTCAGCTGCTCATCGGCCTCTTCGCCGCCTGACGCCGTGCGCACCCTCATCCGACTCGCCTTCCTCCTCGTCGCGGCCGCGGCCTTCGCGCTGCTGGCGCGCGCGATCCGCCACCGTGACCGCGACGACGCGCGCCACGCGCTCGCGGCGCGCGGGCAGGGGCTCGAGATCCCCGGCAGCTTCGCGCGCGTGGACGGCGACGCGCTGCTGCACGAGACGGCGGGCTTCGCGAAGGTGCTCTGCACGAGCGCGTTCTACACCGGCATCGAGCCGCGACGCGCGGCGGCCGCGTCGGGCTTCGTCGTCAGTCCCCTCGCCTCGCGCAAGGCGGTCGTCGATACCGTGATCGACCGCGTGCGCCGCGAGGTGCGCCTCACGCTCGCCGACGGCCGCGTGCGTTCGGCGCGGGCGTTCGGCCGGCAGGGCTGCGTCACCCTGCAGCTCGGCGAGGACAGCGTGCACTTCACGCCCGTGCCCGTGCGGCCGCGCCTCCCCGACGCCGAGTCGACGCCCTGGCCGATGGGCGACCGCCTGGTGCGCGCGCCGTGGCCGGCCGAGGTCGACTCCGCCGGCTTCGCGGCCGCGCTCGCCGACTTCGCCGGCCCGCCGGAAGCGATGACGCTCGCGGTCGTCATCACGCACCGCGGCCGCCTGCTCGGCGAGTGGTACGCGCCCGGCATCGGCCTGCACACGCCGCTGCAGGGCTGGTCGATGGGCAAGAGCGTCGCGGGCACGCTCGTCGCGCGCCTCATCCAGCTCGGCGTCTACCGCCTCGACCAGCCCGCGCCGATCCCCGAGTGGGAGACGCCGGGCGACCCGCGCCAGAAGATCCGCATCATGGACCTGATGCGGATGTCGAGCGGGCTCCGCCTGCGCGCCCCCGCCGACCCCGATTACGACCCGTCACTCGGCTACCCGGAGCACCTGTTCACCTACACGGGGCCGATGGACATGTACCACTTCGCGGCCACGCGGCCCGTGCAGTGGCCGCCGAACACCGTCGGGCGGTACCGCAACTCCGATCCGCTCATCGCCGGCTACCTCGTGAAGCTCGGCGCCGCGTCGCTCGGCATCGACCCGCACGAGTTCCCGCAGCGCGCGCTCTTCGACTCCATCGGCGTGCGCGACGCGATCCTCGAGACGGACGTGTTCGGCAACTTCCTGGTGCAGGGCTACGTGATGATGGCCGCGCGCGACTGGGCGCGGCTCGGCAACCTGTACCTGCAGGACGGCGTCTGGAACGGCACGCGCCTGCTGCCCGAGGGGTACGTGGACCACGTGCGCACCGTCGCGCCCGCCTGGAAGGCCGACGGGCGGCCCGAGTACGGCGGCGGCTTCTTCTGGGTGAACGGCGCGGGCAAGCCGCCGCTGCCGAAGGACGCCTTCTGGATGAGCGGCTCCGGCGGCCAGACGACGATGATCCTGCCGTCGCAGGAGCTCGTGGTCGTGCGCCTCGGGCTCGCGGGCGGCGCGGACGCCGCGGCGCTCACCAACGACCGCGCCTTCCGGCGCCTGTTCGCGGCGGTGCGGTCGCGGCGTTGAGGCCGCGCCGCCTCCGCGCGGCTCAGTAGCCCGCCTCGCGGTCCACCACCCACGCCGGCAGCGCGCCGCCCTCGAGCGACGCGAGGCACTCGAGGAACCCCGCGCCCGCACCCTCGACCGTCGTGAGCCCCGAGATGTGCGGCGAGACGATCACGCGCGGGTCCGCCCAGAGCGGCGACGCGGCGGGCAGCGGCTCCACCTCGAACACGTCGAGCGCGGCCGCGCGCAGCCAGCCGCGCTCCAGCGCCTCGGGCAGCGCGGCCTCGTCGAGCACGGCGCCGCGGCCGGCGTTGAGCAGCACCGCCCCCTTGCAGCGCGCGAGCACGTCGCGGCTCACGAGACCGCGCGTCGCCGGCGTGCTGGGGATCACGAGCACGATCCAATCGGCCTGGCCCACCAGCTCCGGCAACGCCTCCACGCGGTGCACCGCGGCCCACGGCGCGCCCGGTGCACCCGGCGCGTCCTGCTCGTTGTGCGCGCGGCCGCTGCGCGACACGCCCGTCACCGTGACGCCGAGCGCGGCGAGCGACCGCGCGATCGCCGTCCCGATGTCGCCCGTGCCCACCACGAGCGCGCGCGTGCCCGCCACGCGCGCGAGGTCGCGCGGCGCCCAGCGTCCCTCGCGCTGCGCCGCGTCGAGGTCGCGCAGCTGCTGCTGCACCGCGAAGACGCGCGCCATCGCCCACTCGGCGATCATCGGCCCGAACGACTCGCTCGTGCGCGTGAGCAGCACGGCGGGGTCGAGCGCCGGCGCCGCGAGCCAGCTGTCGACGCCCGCGCCGGTGCAGTGCACCCAGCGCACCGCCCCCATCGTCGTCGCAGACGGCGGGCGGCGGAAGCCCACGTAGGCCTCGGCCCAGGCGAGGTCGTCGGGCGTGATGCTGGTGTGCGGCGCGCCGCGCACCTCGAGGTCGGGGCGGCGCGCGCGCAGCCAGGCGGCGAGCTCGGCGTGCTGGCTCGCGCCGACGAGGATGCGGCGCGGGGCGAAGGGCAGGGGCAGGGCGGGGGCGTTCATCGGGCGAAAGCTCGCCGCCACAGGCAGGCGGCGCCACGGGCGCCGCCGCCCGCCCGTCCTGTCGCGCCTCGCCGGGCCACGTAGATTCCGCCGCGCCCCCCACGCCCGAGCGATCCGTGAAGCGCGTCCTGCTGGCCCTCGTCGCCCTCGTCGTCCTCTGCGCGGCCGTGCTCGTCGCGCGCACCGCGATGCTGCCGCCGCCGGCCGAGCCGGCCGCCGCTCCGTCCTCGCCGCCGGCCCCCATCGACGCGGCGCAGGTCGCCGAGCGGCTCGGCGCCGCGGTGCGCTTCCAGACCGTGTCGTACGCGAGCGGCGCGCCCATCGACACCGCCGCCTTCCTCGGCTTCCACCAGTTCCTCGCGACGAGCTTCCCGCGGGCGCACGCGGCGCTCACGCGCGAGCTCGTGGGCGGGCTGAGCCTGCTCTACACCTGGCGCGGCGCCGACACCACGCTCGCGCCGGTGGTCATCATGGGCCACATGGACGTGGTGCCCGTGCCCGAGGCCAATCTGAAGGAGTGGACGCACGCCCCCTTCTCCGGCGCCGTCGCCGACGGCTACGTGTGGGGCCGCGGCACGCTCGACGACAAGACGACCGTGCTCGCGACGATCGAGGCGGTGGAGGGGCTCGTCGCGGCCGGGTACGTGCCGCCGCGCACCGTGTACCTCACGTTCGGGCACGACGAGGAGGTGGGCGGCCGCTACGGCGCGCGCGCGATCGTGGACACGCTCGTCGCGCGCGGCGTGAAGCCGGCCCTCGTGCTCGACGAAGGCGGCGCGCTCGCCACGGGCCTGATCCCCGGGCTCGCGGGCCGCGCGGCGGTGGTCGGCGTCGCGGAGAAGGGCTACCTCTCGCTGCGCCTCACGGCGCGCGCGCAGGGCGGGCATTCGTCGATGCCGCCGCAGCGCACCGCGGTCGGCGCCCTCGCGCGCGCGATCGCGACGCTCGAGGCCAACCCGTTCCCGGCCACGCTCGACGGCCCCGCGCGCGGCATGCTCGAGGCGATGGCCCCCTACATGCCGTTCGGCCAGCGTGTCGCGCTCGGCAACCTCTGGCTCACGGAGGGGCTCGTCGCGCGCGCGCTCGCCGGCGCCCCCACCGGCGCCGCGATGCTGCGCACGACGATCGCGCCGACGATCCTCGACGCGGGCATCAAGGACAACGTGCTGCCCCCCGAGGCGACGGCGGTCGTGAACTTCCGCATCGTGCCCGGCGAGACGCAGGAGAGCGTGATCGCGCGCGTGCGCGAGCTCGTCGCCGACTCGCTCATCACGGTGGAGCCCACCGACAGCGCGCGCACCGACCCGTCGCCCGTGAGCGACGCCAACTCCGCGGCCTTCGCGCTCATCGCGCGTACCATCCGCGAGATGGCGCCCGGCGAGCGCGTGCCGGTGCTCCCGTACCTCGTCACCGGCGGCACCGACGCCAAGTACTGGAACGCGCACTCCGACAAGGTCTTCCGCTTCCTCGCGGTGCCGTTCGGCGAAGGCGACGTCGCGCGCATCCACGGCGTGAACGAGCGCCTGCGCGTGGAGGACTACGCGGTCGCGGTGCGCTTCTTCACCGGCCTGCTGCGCGGCCTCGACTCGCTCGGCGCCGCGGAGGCCCCGTGACGATGGACCGCAGGGACTTCGTGCGCGCGGCGGGCGGCTGCGCCGCGCACCTCGCGCTCGCCTCCGCGGCGCTGCCCGCCTTCGCGCGGCGCGCCTGGGCGCAGCAGGCGCGCTTCCGCACGGTGGCGCAGGAGCCGTGGGGCCGTCTCGAGGCGGTGGCGGAGGGCGTGTGGGCGCTCGTCTCCACGCCGCTCGACGGCGACCGCACGACGCTCTGCAACGGCGGCATCGTCGTCGGCCGCTCGGGCGTGATGGTGGTGGAGGCCTTCGCGAGCGACACCGGCGCGCGCTGGATGGCGGCGCAGGCGAAGGCGCTCACCGGCCGCGCGCCCACGCACGTGGTGGTGACGCACTACCACGCCGACCACGCGGCGGGCATCCGCGGCACCTTCGACACCGCCGACGTCGTGCTGCTCGCCACCACGGAGACGCGCGACACCGCGGCAGCGCGCAATCGCGAGGCGCCGGTGGAACTGCTGCAGCGCGCCCGCCCGCTCGATGCGCAGGCGCCGACGGCGATCGACCTCGGCGGGCGGCGCGTCACGCTCGTCCCGCGCGATGGGCACACGCGCTCCGACGTGAGCGTGCACGTCACCGAGCCGCGCGTCACCTTTTGCGGCGACCTCGTCTGGAACGGGATGTTCCCCAACTACGTCGACGCGATCCCGTCGCGGCTCTCGGCGAGCGTGCGCGCGCTGCGCGAGGCCGGCGCGGCGACGTACGTGCCGGGGCATGGCGGCCTCGCGACGCCGGCGGAGCTCGACCGGTTCATCGAGGTGATCGACTTGGTCGAGGCGGTGGCGCGCCGGGCGCACGCGGCGGGCACGCCGGCCGCCGAGGCGGCGAAGACGTTCGCGCTGCCGCCGGCGCTGGGCGAGTGGCGGATGTTCAGCGCCAACTACTTCGAGCGCGCGATCGGGGCCTGGCTGCGGGAGCTCGGCGGGCCCGCCGCCCCGGGCGCCGCCTGAGCGCGCCGGAACCCGACCCTACCGCTCGGGGTTCATCCCATATGCATACCGTCATCCGCAGCACCCTCCTGCTCGCGCTCGCCGCCGCCCCGCTCGCGGCGCAGGCGCGTCCGGCCCAGCCCGCCACGCCCGCGCCCCAGGCCGCCAAGGCCCCGGCGCCGCAGATCTACTTCCGTGTCCCGCGTGACAACGCGGTCGTCGACACCACCTTCGACGTCGCGTTCGGCCTCAAGAACTACGGCGTCGCGCCCGCCGGCGTGAACCTCGCCAACACCGGGCACTTCCACATCCTCATCAACGTCGAGGCGCCCGCGCCCGGCGTCGTCATCCCCGCCGACTCGCTGCACCGCCACTACGGCGCCGGGCAGATCGAGACGCAGCTCACGCTCAAGCCCGGGCGCTACACGCTCCGGCTCGTCCTCGCGGACCACGAGCACAAGGTCATCGGGCCGGCGCTCGTCTCGGCGCCCATCCGAGTCACGGTTCGCAGGCGCTGATCACGACCGCTTCACGGGCTCCAGCCGCACGAGCTTCGACGGCCCGCCCGCCGCGTCCTCGAACGCGAGGTAGATGAACCCGTCGGGCCCCTGCCGGATCGCGCGCACGCGCCCCTGCCGCTCGACGAGGTTCTCCATGCTCACGACCTTGTTGCCGTCCATCGTCAGCCGCACGAGCCGCTCGCCCGCCATGCCGCCGATGAAGAAGTTGCCCTTCCACGCCGGGAACTTGTCGCCCGTGTAGATCACGAGGCCCGACACCGCGATCGACGGCACCCACACCTGCACCGGCTGCTCCATCCCCGCGCGCGTCGTGCCCGGGTGGATCGCCGTGCCCGAGCGGTAGTTCACGCCGTAGCCGATCACCGGCCAGCCGTAGTTCTTGCCGGCCTCGTCGAGGTTGAGCTCGTCGCCGCCCTGCGGGCCGTGCTCGTCGGTCCACAGCTGGTTCGTCTCCGGGTGCACCGCGATGCCCTGCACGCTGCGATGCCCGTAGCTCCAGATCTCCGGCAGCGCGCCCGGCGTGTTCACGAACGGGTTGTCCGCCGGCACCGAGCCGTCGTCCTTGAGGCGGATCGTCTTGCCGTGGTGCGTCGACAGGTCCTGCGCCGGGTGCTTCTCCAGGTCGCCCGTCGGCGGCACCTGCCGGTCGCCGAGCGTCATGAAGAGGTAGCCGTCCTTGTCGAAGGCGATGCGCGAGCCGTAGTGCCCGCGGCCCGGCGACCAGACCTTCGCGACGAAGATGTCCTTCATGTCCACGAGCTTGGTGCCGTCCCACGTGCCGCGCGCGAGCGCGGTGGCGCCCTGCGTGCCATCCTCGCTCGGCTTGGAGTACGTGAGGTAGACGACCTTGTTCTCGGCGAACTTGGGATGGAGCTTCACGTCGAGCAGGCCGCCCTGGCCGCTCGCGCGCACGGCGGGCACGCCGGCGACCGGGTCGGGCAGCAGCTTGCCGCCGCGGATGAGGCGCAGCTGGCCGCCGCGCTGCGTGACGAGGATGTCGCCGCCGGGCAGGAAGTCGAACGCCCACGGGCTGATGAGCCCGTCGACGACGGTGACGACCTTGTAGTCGTGCTGCTGCGACTTGAACGTCTGCTGCGCGGCGGCCGGCGCGACGGCGACGGCCACGGCGAGGGCCGGCGCGGCGAGGCGCGCGGCGAGATGAGCGAACCGATGCATGGGGATCCTCTGCGGGGGATGGCACGGGGCGGGGCCCCGGACCCCTGCAAGTTGGCCGGGGCCGGACCCGTGGCGCAAATTGCCGGACACCACTCGCCCCCGCCGCCATGCCCTCCCTGCGCACGCCCGCCGCCCGCCTCGCGCTCGCGTCCCTCCTCGCCCCGGCGCTCCTCCCGCTCGCGCTCCAGGCCCAGCGCCCCGACCCGCTCGCCGCGGAGATCGACCGGCGCGCCAAGGCCATCGCCCCGCGCGTGATCGAGTGGCGGCACGACATCCATCGCAATCCCGAGCTCTCCTTCCAGGAGACGCGCACCGCCGCGCTCGTCGCCGACCACCTGCGCAAGCTCGGCATCGAGGTGCGCACCGGCGTCGGCGGCAACGGCGTCATCGGCGTGCTCAAGGGCGGCAAGCCGGGCCCCGTCGTCGCGCTCCGCGCCGACATGGACGCGCTCCCGGTCACCGAACTCGCCGACGTGCCCTTCAAGTCCACCGTCCGCACCGTCTACAACGGCGTCGAGACGGGCGTGATGCACGCCTGCGGCCACGACATGCACGTCGCCATCCTGATGGGCACCGCCGAGGTGCTCGCCGGCATGCGCGACCAGCTCCCGGGCACCGTGAAGTTCGTCTTCCAGCACGCCGAGGAGGGCTCCAACGGCGGCGGCGGCGCCAAGCCGATGATCGAGGCGGGCGCGCTCGAGGCGCCGAAGGTCGATGCGATCTTCGCGCTGCACGTCGGCCCCGGCCCGCTCGGCCACGTCGACTACCGCCCCGGCGCGACCGCGGCGAGCACCGACAACTTCCGCATCGTCGTGCGCGGCAAGCAGACGCACGGCGCGTATCCCTCGGCGGGCGTCGATCCGCTCGTCGTCGGCGCGCAGATCCTGCTCGGGCTGCAGACCATCGTGAGCCGCCAGATGGACCTCGCGCAGGCGCCCCTCATCGTCACCGTCGGCGCGTTCAACGGCGGGCTCCGCGAGAACATCATCCCCGACACCGCGGTGATGATCGGCACCATCCGCACGCTCGACCCCGCGATGCGCACCGACGCGCACGCGCGCCTCAGGCGCACCGCCGAGCAGATCGCGCTCTCGGCCGGCGCACGCGCCGAGGTGACGATCTCGCAGGGCTACCCGGTGACGGTCAACGACGCCGCGCTCGCCGACTTCCTCGGGCCGGTGCTGCGCCGCACCGTCGGCACGGACCGCGTGTCGCTCAGCCAGCCGGGCCTCGCCGCCGAGGACTTCTCGTACTTCCTCGAGAAGGTGCCGGGCGTGATGTTCAGCCTCGCGGTCACGCCCACCGCGGTCGACTGGCGCACCGCCGCGTCGAACCACTCGCCCTACTTCGTGGGCGACGACGCCGCGCTCGAGACGGGCGTGCGCCTGATGAGCAACGCCGCGGCGGAGTACCTGCGGAG
>ERZ1645185.1129-NODE-1129-length-11060-cov-5.659518_pt1 | contig 11060 bp, 13 predicted proteins | sample MGYA00575351_ERZ1645185 | MGnify/ENA primary metagenome ERZ1645185 (study PRJEB40838, sample SAMN11284767) | freshwater sediment metagenome | isolation source: river sediment | host: Sediment | place: India: Jana village, Kanpur | collected 2015-12-17 ... | reverse complement strand
TCCCAGTCTTCGTCCTTCAGGCGCATGGCCAGCATGTCGCGGGTGATGCCGGCGTTGTTGACCAGCACGTGCAGGGCGCCATGGGCCTTGGTGATCTCGTCGATCAACGCCTCGGCGGCGGCGGCATCGTTCACGTCCAGCCTGGCGCCACGACAGCCTTCGGCCACACCGGAAACCGCCTTGAGCGAGGAACTGATCTTGGCAGCGCCGTCGTCGGAGGTCGCGGTGCCGATCACGATCAAGCCACGAGCGACCAGCTCGGCGGCGATGGCAGCACCAATGCCACGCGAGGCCCCCGTCACGAGGGCCACCTGGCCCGCAAACTTCACTTCAGACATCGTGGGCTCCTCGATCAGGCCAACAGAGATTTCACTTCGGCCAGGGTGGCCGGGTCGTACAGCGCAACGCCAGTCAGTTCGGCATCGATGCGCTTGGTCATGCCGGCCAGCACTTTGCCCGGACCGCATTCGACCAACGTGGACACACCCCGCGCCTTGATCGCCTGCACACACTCGACCCAGCGCACAGGACCGAACGCCTGGCGGTACAAGGCATCGCGAATGCGGTCGGCATCGGTTTCGACCGACACATCGATGTTGTTGACCACCGGAATCTGCGATGCAGCGAACACCGTCTGGGCCAGCTGCGCCTTGAGCTTCTCGGCTGCCGGCTTCATCAGGCTTGAATGGAACGGAGCGGACACCGGCAGCGGGAGCGCACGCTTGGCGCCATTGGCTTTGAGCACCTCGCAAGCCTTTTCCACCGCCGCCTTGCTGCCAGCGATCACGGTTTGTGCCGGATCGTTGAAGTTGACCGCCTCCACGACCTCACCACCGCCCGTTCCAAATGTGGCCTGCGCCTCGGCGCAACCAGCGATCACCTGGGCCGAGGGCATGCCGAGGATCGCGGCCATGGCGCCTGTGCCCACGGGCACTGCTTCCTGCATGGCGGCTGCGCGAAAACGCACCAGCGGTGCGGCTTGCGACAAGCTCAGCACCCCGGCGGCCACCAGGGCGGAATACTCGCCCAGCGAATGCCCGGCCACCACCGACGGCAGCGCGCCACCCTCGGCGCGCCACACGCGCCAGGCCGCCACACCGGCCACCAGCATCACTGGCTGCGTGTTGGTGGTCAGTGCCAAAGCTTCCTTGGGACCCTCTTTGATCAGACGCCCGAGGTCTTCGCCCAGCGCATCGGAAGCTTCGGCCAGCGCGAGGGTCACTTCGGGATGGTCACCCCAGGCGTCGAGCATGCCGACGGACTGCGAGCCCTGGCCCGGAAAAACAAATGCAAATGCGGTCATGGTCAACAACTAAGATGAATCAATCTGGTATCCGGCGCGCGGCGAAAATGCACGCCCCCGTGCCTCAGAAGTCCAGCAGGACTGAGCCCCAGGTAAAGCCGCCGCCGACGCCTTCGAGCAAGAGGGTGTCGCCCTTCTTTATTTGCCCCTGGCGAACAGCGTGGTCCAGCGCCAGCGGGATCGAAGCGGCGGAGGTATTGCCGTGCTGATCCACCGTGACCACCACCTTGTCCATCGGCATCTTCAGCTTGCGGGCCGTGCCGGCCATGATGCGGATGTTGGCCTGATGCGGGATCAGCCAGTCGATGTCGGCCTCGACACGACCTGCCTTGACCAGTGACGCACGCGCGGTTTCTTCGAGCACGCCGACAGCCAGCTTGAACACGGCCTGACCGTCCATCTTGAGCAGCGGATCGCCCAGGATCTGGCCCCCGCTGACGTGACCGGGAACACAAAGAATACCCACGTGCTTGCCATCGGCATGGATGTCGGTGGCAAGGATGCCAGGGGTGTCGCTGGCCTCCAGCACCACGGCGCCCGCGCCATCACCAAACAGCACACAGGTGGTGCGGTCGTTGAAGTCGAGCAGCCGTGAAAAAATCTCGGCCCCCACCACCAGCGCCTTCTTCGCCGTTCCCGTTCGGATCATGGCGTCGGCGACGGTCAGCGCGTAGATGAAGCCGCTGCACACCGCCTGCACATCGAACACCGGGCAGCCGGCAATGCCCAGCTTCTGCTGAAGGATCGCGGCGGTCGAGGGAAACACCATGTCGGGCGTCGACGTGGCCACAATGATCAGATCGATGTCGGCAGGCTCCACGTCGGCCGCAGCCATCGCCTGGCGACAGGCTTCGGCAGCCATGTCACTGGAATACACCCCATCGGCCGCGAAATGCCGGGCACGGATGCCGGTGCGCTCGACGATCCATTCATCGCTGGTTTCAATCCCCCGCGCCGCCAGCCGGCTCACCATGTCGGCATTGGTCAGACGCTGTGGAGGAAGGCAACTGCCGGTGCCGGAAATACGGGCGAAACGTGTCATGCGCAAGCGGGAAAGACTCAGATCGTCGGAATGCTCTTGAGATCGCTGGGAACGTCTTCAGGCGAAATGAGCGGCGCCGCGTGGGCGATGCGCTCCTTGACCTTTTCGAGCAGTTGGTTGTGGGCCGCATCATAAGCCCGGGCCAGCGCCTGCTCAAACGCAAAAGCGTCCGCTGAACCATGGCTCTTGAACACCAGTCCGCGCAAGCCCAACAGCGCTGCACCGTTGTATCGGCGATAGTCCATTCGCTTTTTGAACGCAGATATCACCGGATAAGCAAACAAGGCGCCGATTTTCGTGAAGATGTTTCGGGAGAACTCCACCTTGATGAAATTTCCGATCATCGTTGCCAGCCCTTCGCTGGCCTTGAGCGCCACGTTGCCGACAAAACCATCGCACACCACGATGTCGACAGCCCCTTTGAAAATGTCATTGCCTTCCACGTTGCCGAAGAAGTTCAGATCGCCGGTGTTGGCCGCGTTTCGCAACAGAACACCCGCTTCCTTGATCACTTCGCTGCCTTTGATGACTTCTTCACCCACGTTGAGCAAGCCGACGGTAGGCTCCTCCCGACCCGTGATGGCCACCACCAGTGCCGAACCCATGACGGCGAACTGGAGCAGGTGCTCGGCCGTGCAATCCACATTCGCCCCCAGATCGAGCACCGTGGTCGCACCACCGCGTGCATTGGGCATCTGACTGGCAATCGCAGGGCGGTCAATGCCTTCCATGGTCTTGAGCAGATAGCGAGAAATCGCCATCAGCGCACCGGTGTTGCCAGCCGAAACGGCCGCCTGAGCCGATCCATCCTTGACCTGCTGGATGGCCACACGCATCGAAGAGTCCTTCTTCTTGCGCAAAGCGATTTCCACCGGATCGTCCATGGCGACCACCTCGCTGGCAGGCACCACGCGGCAACGCACGTTGTTGAGCAACTGAGGCCAGGGTTTGAACACCTCTGGCAAGCCCACCAGCAGCAACTGGGCCTGTGGGTGGCTGGCGAGAAAGGCCGCACAGGCCGGCAGGGTGGCCGCCGGACCGACGTCTCCCCCCATGCAATCCACTGCGACGGTGATCATGTCAACTTCCGGATGCGGGCGCCGACACCGGCGCCACCAGCATGAAAAAAGCCCGCATGGGATTCATGCGGGCCTGTATCGGGACCTGCTTGTGAACAGGGGGCACACGTGCCTGACACTCGAACGCGGCAGGACCTGGCCCGCCCGCACTCAGGCTTCGGACTTGTTCTTGAGCACCTGACGGCCACGGTAGAAGCCGTTGGGGCTGATGTGATGGCGCAGATGGGTTTCGCCGGTGGTCGGCTCGACTGCGATACCCGGCACGGACAGGCCGTTGTGCGAACGGTGCATGCCGCGCTTGGAGGGGGACTTTTTGTTCTGCTGGACGGCCATGATGGGCTCCTGAAATCGGTGTTGGTGAGTTGCGCCGATTCGGGGCTTGACCCGGACACAGCACGGGTACCGCCCGCTACCCGACCATTCCGGGCGGAAGCGCAAAGCCTAGGATTATAGCTCGAACCTGTCCAAACAACCAAACGGCGTTCAAGACATCGGTTTTTTGAGCCGCGCGAGCGACGCAAACGGATTCGGCCGGGAGACCTCGCCCCCCCCTTCCGCGTTGGTCGATGGTGGAACGGGCAGCACCCCGGGACAGGTTTCATGCATCGGCACCAATGGCATTTCCATCAGCAGCTCGTCTTCAATCAGGGACAGCAAATCGGGTTTCGGCTCCAGCGCCAGCACATCTTCTTCACAGTCGTCGTCCTCCGCCTCGGCGGTCGCTTCGTCGGCCACAAAGCGGAACCACCGATCCACCTTGAGCGGCACCACCACGGGTCCCAGGCAGCGCTGACAGCCCACCGGCAAGTCAAGATGCGCCGTCAAGTGCATCCAGACCGCCGGCTGCCCGGTCGCATCTGCCCGGGTTTCGCCACGAACCAACCAATCGACGGCGATCGCCGGGTCACCATCGGCGTGGCACTCGTGCATCAACCTCTCGAAGAGGCTGAGCGACTCGTCCCCCGAAAGACTCGCACCGGCTTCTGCAAAAGCCTGCACGTCAAAACGTCTGGGGTTCCAGGACCTGGGGGCGGAAGTCTTCATACGGCCAGTGTAAAAGATGGACTCGGCAAAGCCGGGGACAATAGCCCCATGAGCGCCCAGTCCCTGCACCCGCACACGTCCACGCCCCGCCGGGTTGTCCTAGGTTCGACCTCCCGCTACCGCCATGAGTTGCTGACGCGGCTGCGGCTGCCGTTCGACACCGCGCGCCCGGACGTCGACGAATCACCTCTGCCGGGAGAAGCACCCGCCGCGCTGGCCTGCCGGCTGGCCCTGGCCAAGGCCCGCGAGGTCGCGAACAGGTACCCTGAAGCGGTGGTGATCGGTAGCGACCAGGTCGCCGACCTGAACGGGGAGCCGCTGGGCAAACCCGGAACGCACGAACGTGCAGTGACCCAGCTTCGACGCATGCGCGGACGCACCGTGGTGTTCCAGACAGCGGTCGCTGTCGTTTGTGCTGCCACCGGCTTCGAGGCGCTCGACCTCGCACCGGTCCGGGTGGTCTTTCGCGATCTGGGCGACGACGAGATCGAGCGCTACCTGCGCGCGGAACAACCCTACGACTGCGCCGGCAGTGCCAAGAGCGAGGGCCTGGGTATTGCCTTGCTGGAACGGATCGACAACGACGACCCCAGTGCGCTGGTCGGCCTGCCGCTGATCAGGACTTGCCACATGCTGCGCGCCGCGGGCGTGACCGTGCTGTGAGCGGACGGCCGTCCCCGGGCGTCCTCTACCTGGTGCCCACACCGCTGGACTTCGGCTGCGTCACCGAGGGTCAGGCGCCCGCACTGGATCTCTTGCTGCCCAGGGAAACCGTGCGCGTTGCCGCTGGCCTGACGCACTGGATCGCGGAAAACGCCAAAAGCGCCCGGGCATTCCTCAAGCGGGTGGACGCAGCACAAGGTCTGGCAGCCCCGCTACAAGCCCAGCACATCGCCGAACTGCCCAGGCAGGCCCACAAGAAAGGGGACCATGCACCGGCCGGTGCGGCCGACACCCAGGCGCGCCAACTGCTGGCGCCCGCGCTGGAAGGGCACGACATCGGCCTGGTCAGTGAGGCGGGCATGCCGGCCATTGCCGACCCCGGCAGTTCGGTGGTGCGCGCGGCCCACGCGCTGGGTATCGATGTCCACCCCCTCACAGGTCCGGTCTCTCTGATGCTGGCTTTGGCCGCCAGTGGCCTGCACGGGCAGGATTTCGCGTTTGTGGGGTACGTTCCTCAGGATCCGGCCGACCGCAGCCGACGCGTACGCGAACTGGAATCGATTGCCCTCAAAACCGGACAGACCCAGATCCTGATCGAGACGCCCTACCGAAATGCGGCCTTGTTGCAGGCGTTGCTTCAAGCCCTGCACCCGCACACCAGGCTCGCCGTCAGCTGTGGTCTGGGCCTGCCACAGCAGCGCACGCGCAGCGCCCTGGTGAGCGACTGGAAGTCGCTGTCGCTGTCACGGACACTGCCGATGGACCTGCCCGCCGTGTTTCTGATCGGGCGCTGAAAGAAAAATTCAGGCCGCGAGAGCGACCTGCATGTGCGCACGCACCGCCGCGCTCAGTTCTGGATTGGCCAGGGCCAGGTCGATGGTGGCCTGCAGGAAACCTTCCTTGCTGCCGCAGTCGTACCGCTTCCCGTCATAGCGGAAGGCGTACACCTTCTCGGTGCCGATCAGCGCAGCGATTCCGTCGGTCAGCTGGATCTCCCCGCCAGCCCCGCGCGGCTGGCGGCGGATGCTCTCGAACACACCGGGCGTGAGGATGTACCGACCGGCCACCGCCAGGGTCGAGGGCGCCACCGCCGGCTTGGGCTTTTCCACCATGGCAAACACCTCGGCCGTGGTCGCGTGGGCACCATGCACATCGACCACGCCATAGCGCCCGGTCTCCTCTTTCGGCACGTCCTGCACCGCCAGCACCGTGCCGGGGTTGGACTGGTAAGCCTCAACCATCTGCTGCAGCACCGTGGGTCCCCCTGAACCCTGTCGGGCACCGAGCATCAGGTCGTCGGCAAGCAGCACCGCAAACGGCTCGTTCCCCACCAGGCGCTCGGCGCACAGCACCGCGTGGCCCAGGCCCAGGGCCTTGGGCTGACGCACATAGACGCAGTCCATGTCGCTAGGCTTGATCGAGTTGACCAGATCAAGCAAGGCGTTTTTGCCGGCGGCTTCGAGCTCAGACTCCAGCTCATAGGCGGTATCGAAGTGATCCTCGATAGCCCGCTTGTGCCGCCCGGTGACAAAGATCATCTCCCGGATGCCTGCGGCATAGGCCTCTTCGACCGCATACTGAATCAGTGGCTTGTCCACCACTGGCAGCATTTCCTTGGGAATGGCCTTGGTGGCGGGCAGGAAACGGGTGCCCATACCACCCACGGGAAAGACGGCTTTCTGAATCTGCATTGTTGGTCCGTTGTGTTGATGTCCCTGTGTCAGCGCAGGCTGATGCCCGCGCTGCGTGCGGCCTTGAAAAGGCCTTCACCCATGTGCACCCCAAACTCGCGCGCCAGGCGCATGCCCACGCTCTCGCGCTGGGTGTAGTCCACGATGTCCTCGGCCTTGACGATCTCGCGCGCCACATAGTCGAGGCTGCCCAGGCCATCTGCAAGGCCCTGCTCCACCGCACGCTGTCCGCTCCACACCAGGCCACTGAAGGTATCGGGGGTTTCCTTAAGCCGATCTCCGCGACCTTGCTTGACCACGGCGATGAACTGGGCGTGGATTTCGCCCAGCATGGACTGGATGTAGGCGCGCTGGGCGTCGTCCTGAGGGCTGAAGGGATCGAGCATCGCCTTGTTCTCACCCGCCACCATCAGACGGCGCTCGACACCGACTTTTTCCATCAACCCAGTGAAGCCGAATCCGTCCATGAGCACACCGATGCTGCCCACGAGGCTGGCCTTGTCGACGTAGATCGCGTCGGCCGACGCGGCAATGTAGTAGGCCGCCGATGCACAGGTCTCCTCGACCACCGCGTACACCTTCTTCTGGTGCACCGCCTTGAGCCGGGTGATCTCGTCGTTGATGATGCCGGCCTGCACCGGGCTGCCGCCCGGCGAATCGATGAGCAGCACCAGCGCCTGTGCTCCATCGTCTTCAAACGCAGCCCTCACCGAGCTGAGCACGTTGTCGGCACTGGCCTCGGCACCCGAAGCGATTTCACCCTTGACTTCGATCAACGCGGTATGCGGCGTGCTCACCGGGCCGGCCACCTCGGATTGCTTGAACCACAGCCACACCAAGGCACCGATCAGCAGCAGCCAGGTGAAACGGAACACCAGTTTCCATCGGCGGTTCGCCTGCTGCTCACGCAAGGTCGCCAGCACCAGCTTTTCGATCGTCTCACGCTCCCAGCCGACCGTTTGAGGCTGGGCGTCGTGATTCGGATGAGATCGGTCCATGTTTTCGTCAATCATGAGTGTCCCCGTCAAAACGCCAGGGGGGCGAACGGGTATTGTGCCTGCCAGTACACCACCCCCTCTCGCTCGACCAGGGGCACCGCCACCAGCCCGCCCCGGCAGGGTCCGCCGCGGCAGGCGCCGCTGGCCGGGTCGTAGGCAGCCCCGTGGGTCGAACACAGCAGCCAGCGACCGCTGTCATCGAAGAAACGATTGGGCTGCCAGTCCATCTCCATGGCCACGTGGGAGCAGCGATTCAGGTAGGCGTGGACCTGTCCGTGGTGGCGGATCGCGAAGGCCCGGCAGGTCTGTCCTGCATGAACCACATCAAATGGCACAGCCAGACCGGCATCGACCAGATCACCGCTGTTGCACAGGGGTTGAAGATCCGCGGTGGCGTCGGACATCGCGCACCCCTCAGGCGTTGGACCGCAGCCAGTCGTGCAGTTCGCGCACGGAATGTGCCACGTACCGAGGTGCCAGCGCATCAAACGCATCAGGCTCGTGCGCCCCGTAGCTCACCCCCACACTGGCACAACCGGCATTGACGGCCATCTGCAGATCGTGGGTGGTGTCGCCAATCATCAGCGTGCGGCCAGGATCGACCCCGAACTCACGCATCAGTTGCTCCAGCATCAGCGGGCTGGGTTTGCCCGCTGTCTCGTCCGCCGTGCGGGATCCGTCGAACAAGCCTTGCAGTTCGACCGCGTGCAACGCCTCGTCCAGGCCACGGCGACTTTTGCCGGTGGCCACGGTGAGCCAGTGGTGCCGGGATTTGAGATCGGCCAGCATCGGCAGCACACCCTCGAACAGACTGATGTCGTGCTGGTGCGCTGTGTAGTGGTGCCGGTAGCGGGCGCCCAGCAGCGGGTATTGCTCGGCGGGCACGTCCGGAGCCGCATGCGCGAGGGCCTGCATCAGGCCCATGCCGATCACATAGCTGGCGGCGGCGTCCGTGGGCACGGTGCCACCCACGTCCCTGACCGCATCCTGGATGCAACGCACGATGAGGCCCGTGGAGTCAAACAGGGTTCCGTCCCAGTCGAAGGCGATGAGGTCGAATTGGCGCGGGCGCATGGAGGTTGTGTTCTGTGAAGTCCTCGGATTATCAGCGCCGCCAGAAACAGAAAAGGCACCCGAAGGTGCCTTTTGAGGTCATCGCCCGCGGGCGAATCAGATGCGGAAGTCCTCGATGCTCTTGCCAGACGCCAGCACCGAACGGACCCACTCGGGTTTGCGGCCAGGACCGCCAGCCCACAGTTCGCCCGCCGGACCACGGTACTTGGCAGCTGCCTTGGACTTGGATTTGGCCGGCTTCTTGGCGCCGCCCGATGCAGCCCCGCCCAGATCGGCCACGGTGATCCCGTATTGCTTCATTTTCGCTTTGATGTCGGCAATCGCCGACGACAACTCGTTTTTACGAGCCTGTTCGGCCTGGGTCATCAATGCCTGGGCCTGGGCCATCAGTTCGGAATAGGTTGCCATTGTTTGTCCTTGAATTGGATTGATGCTCATTGGTACAGACATCCCAACGATGTCCGGCCGCGATTGTAATCTCAACGGCTGGATTCTATCCAGGCCGTCAGCTCGGAAGGCAATTCAGAATGTAACTCCATCGCCGCGCCGGAAATCGGATGCGCCAGCCGCAATCGCCAGGCGTGCAAAAACATCCGGCGCAGCCCGGTTCGCACCAATTGCCGGTTCAACTCAAAATCGCCGTACTTGTCATCGCCGGCAATCGGGTATCCGGCGTGCGACAAATGCACCCGGATCTGGTGGGTTCGCCCGGTCTTGATGGTCACCTCCAGCACACTGAAGCCGTCCGGGCAAAGCGACTCCAGCCCAGGCGGCGCGGGGATTTCCCGCTGCACTTTCACCAGCGTCACAGACCGCATGCCGTCGGGATGCCCCGGTTCGACCACCCTGACGCGACGTTCACCGTCGGCCTGCAGGTATTTGTGCAATGGCTGGTCCAGCACCTTCAGTCGGGCCGGCCAACGGCCCTTGACCACGGTCAAATAGGTTTTGCCGGTCTCCCTTTCCCTAAATTGGTCCTGCAGCGCCTTGAGTGCACTCTTCTTCTTGGCAATCAGCAGCAATCCACTGGTTTCCCGGTCGAGCCGATGAACCAATTCGAGCAGTCGGGCCTCGGGGCGCGCCCGCCTCAACTGCTCAATGACGCCAAAGCTGACCCCGCTGCCCCCATGCACGGCCACCCCGGCGGGTTTGTCGAGCGCCAGAAAGGCCTCGTCCTCATAGATCACCGGAAATGCCCGGGCGGGTACCGCTGCGGTTGCCTTTTCCGCCGCTCTTTCCGACAACCGAATCGGCGGGATGCGCAACAGATCACCGGCCTGGACCCGGTCGTCTGCGGCAATGCGACCCTTGTTCCGGCGCACCTCACCGGAGCGGATGATGCGGTAGATGTGGGTCTTGGGCACACCCTTGAGTTCCCGGAACAGGTAGTTGTCCAGTCGCTGGCCCGCAGACTCTTCGTCCACGCAGAGGTGCCGTACGGCCGCCGGACCGCCAGAAAGTGAAGAATTCAAGGGTTTGCCACCGCCTTCTGTGCGCCACAGTCCGGGGCATCCCCCTATAATGTGTCGCACCAGTCGTGCGTTGTAAGTGATTGATTTTCCTGAGTTTAAGGCAGTCACGCGCAATGTGGCCCGGTCAGCGATGCTGAAACCGGGTACGACTGGGACCCCGTGCCACCCGCGGCACCCGGTTCAGGCCCCCTCCGACATGCACCAGAAGTGCGTGCGGCCCGGGCCCAACCGGCTGGAAGCTGCGGGAGAACCGGCCAGAAGTACTGCGAACCCGAATACGGAATACCCCAATCGGCCAGCCGCCACCTCTGCGCGCCACAGGCGCACGAGCTCACGGCTGACCGAGGACGAAGTGAAGACAGAGACCGACCCGGCAAGATCCATGTCGACGACATCCATCAAGCCCCGCCTGCTCACCCAACTCCACGCGCCTACGCCCTGACCCGGCGGTCGTGCGCGGTGCACCCTTGCGTGCCCGCCCCCGACCGTCACCGATCTCCCGGTCCCGACCGGGACGCCCCCGGGTCAAAGGCTCTCCGGCAATTCCCTCCCCGTTCGCTTTCTCTCGCTGGTTCATGGCTCACCGGCGCCCGGCTCCGTCCGTGCGCTTTTGTCAGTGACAGTGAAAAGGAAACGCATCATGAAGCGCATGCTGATCAACGCCACGCAGGCCGAAGAACGCCGCCTGGCGATC
>ERZ1645185.1128-NODE-1128-length-11062-cov-4.405742_pt1 | contig 11062 bp, 8 predicted proteins | sample MGYA00575351_ERZ1645185 | MGnify/ENA primary metagenome ERZ1645185 (study PRJEB40838, sample SAMN11284767) | freshwater sediment metagenome | isolation source: river sediment | host: Sediment | place: India: Jana village, Kanpur | collected 2015-12-17 ... | reverse complement strand
CGCGCCAGCGCGTCCATGACGGTCACGCGGTCGGGCAGGGAATCCGGCCAGACGTCGAGCCCCACGGTGATCGTACGCGGCCCGACGGTGACGCCCGTGCCCGTGACACTCGGCGCGTTCGCCAGGGGCTGTACGGTCCGCACCGGCAGCACGGGCGCCAGTGCGCCGTCGACGGTGAACACATCGCGGACGGTATCGGTCAGCGGGCGGTCATCAAGATAGACGCTCATAGGCTCACCGTCACGCCCGTCAATCGCGGCGTGATGGCCCCCAGTTCCAAGTTCAGCACTTCGGGCTCCGTGAACAGGTAGTCCAGCTTGACAATGCGCACCGTGACCGGCGCGTCGAGCAGGTCCGAGCGCAACGACACCGATTGCCCCAAGGCGAGCGCGCCGTGTTCCTGCTGGAGCAGCGCCAGATCGACGCCGCGCACGGTGTACCGCGTGCCTTGCGCGAGCGATGCGAGGACGTCTTGGGCTCGGTGCCAGAGGGCGTTTGATCCGGAGTATGGCACGGCGCTCATGACTGGCGTTGCATCGCCTACCCACACGGACACCCACCGCACCGCCTGAAAACCACGGGTAGCGATATTGTCGTTGGCGATAAAGACGTCACCGGGGAACAGGCGCAAGGCGAGCGACGTATCGGCGCTCATGGTCGCTGACGCGGTAATCGTCTCGTGGACTGTGCCAGACGGGACGGGGACCGTACAGACTGCCGTCGCGAGATCGGTTCCCGCCGTCAGATCGCGCAGTCTTGCGCGCACAGCCTGCGGAGTCGTCGCCCATGTCCCATTCGATCGCATCGTCACGCCCGCTGCGATATGGACCGTGGGGTAATCGGTGGAAAACAGATACCCGATGGAGGGCGACTCCAGATACCATGTGTAACTGGCATTTTGCTCGGTGAACCGCAACAAATCCGTCGTCGTGTCGTCGGGCAGGATGCTCGGACGCTGCGTACTGACGGCGCCGCCACCGACGAACCGAAGATGGCCAAGAGGCGATCCGTCTGCCACGCCAGTGGAAAGGGTCTGCGCCGCCCCGAGTGGGCTCATGAACGTGAACGACCCTTTGCCGTCGCCGTCAATCACCACCACGTCGGTGGCGATGTACGACGCCAGCGACCCCGCCGCCGGCAAGTTAAAGAACTCGCCTCGGTAGAGCCGCTGGCCCGGTGTCCCCCCACGAAATGTGATCGTACTCGCGCCACTTGAAAGCGTGCCGTCCGTGACCAGACCCGTTTCTTCCGCAATCGCATCCCGCCCGTAGCGGCCAATTTTGACGCCCGAGGCCGTCCATCCGGTGAGGGCGGCATCCGTCGTCCACGCCGCAAACACGCCGTTGGCCACCAGATTCCGGCGGCGCTCCGTGACCTTCGTGGCGGCCTGTCCCACCAGCCGACCGCGTGAACTGGCCACCCCTGACGGAGAGGTCAATTCGACCACCGGGCGCCCATCCACATCACGCACGATGCTGACGACATCGCCCGCCGACAGCGACCCGACCGCCGCGACCTGCACAGCACCGTCACTGGCACGGCTATCGAGTATTTCACTCGCCGTGCCGTCCGACTCCAAGACATACGCGCCGATCAGTTGGTCGTTTTCTCGAATCGGCCACGGGTTGCCAGTCACCGGATCACGGAGAACGATCCACGCGGGCGTGGTGCCGCTGGTGCTATCAACCAGCCACGCGGTTTGCTCCATCGGCAACCCCGCCGCGTCGAATGGCACAACCACTGTCGCGCCCCGCAGCGCGTCGCGGGTCCGTTGGAGTTGCGTGATTTGGGCGCCGACCGAGAGCGGTTGCAGTGGCATGGACGCGCCCACATCGGCCAGAATGTCGACAGCGAAGCCCGTGAGCGTCGATCCGGAGTAGACCGCGCGCAGTTGCACGGTGTAGCCAGTCTCTCGCTCAATGAGGTCAAGGACGGTCGCTCTCGTGACGCGCGCAAGGCTGCCCACTTCGATAATGTCGGGGAACTCCTGTATGCCCAGCGTGAGCCACGAGAGCCCGTCATCGCTCAGATTCGTGAGCACGTAGCTATTGAGCAGCGCCGTCACACTCACCTTGCCCGTCGTGAACGCGAACGTGGACCCGTCGCGCACCAACCCGCGCACCGTGAGCAGTTGCCGCAGCGGTCCCGCCGTCGCCGTCACGAGCGCCGCGTCCCCGTCCGAATCCGTCACGCTCGACACGAACCACCACTGTTCCCCGCGTGACTGGCTCAACACGCGCAAGCAGCGCCCATCGGCCAAGCTCGCCGCGTCGGCCACGTCGCGCGTGACGGTGACGCGGAACCCAGCCGGGGTGCCTGTCGCTTCGCTGCCGGACGCGCTCACCCACGGAGCCAGCGCGCCGTAGCAGATGGCCCCCGCTTCACACGAGGGCGCAGACCACACTTGAATGATCGCCACTAGAACGCCACTCCACGGCCCTGTTGCACGGCGAGCGCAAAGCGTTGCGATTCCAGCGCCGCGTCGACGCGATCCGTGCCACCGGTGACGGCAATGAGGGAGTCCATTTTGGCGTCGATGCTGTGCAGGCTCGCCGCACTGGATTCCGTCGCCGCCGCGATGCGCTCGTGCAGGGTCGTGTGCGTCGTCAGGATGCTACCGAGGTTCGTGTCCATCGCCGTGATAACGGATTGGATGGACGCCACCGGGACCGACACGCTGCCGCCACCGGTGCCGAGGTCGGGCACGGTGATATCGCCGCCGGTGCTGGGGGTGCCGCTGGTGAGGCTCCCGATAATCTCCATGAGCAGATCGGAGAACTGCGAGCCTGTCAGCCGCCCCAGTCCTTCCGCCCCGATCCCTTGCCCATTGCCCAACTGCTGGAAGATGGCGCGCAGCGCATCCACGGCGCCCGACGGGTTGCTCATGACGTCGATACCGTCCAACGCGCGCACGCCGCCGACGTTGCGCAGGAAGTCGATCAACGCTTGCAGCGCCCCCGGTCCCTCGTTGCCGTTGATGCGCTGCGAGTTACGGAAGAACTCCAGTTGATCGCCAAAGCCTTGACCGACGCGGCCAAGCTGGACCGTGCCGAGGCCCTGAATCAGTTGATTGACGGCGCTGAACTGAAAGTTGCCCTTGTCGTCTTTGAGATTGATGCCAAGCTCTTTCCCGATGCGCTCCAAATCGCCAATCGTGAGTCCCTGGGAGCCCAAGAGCCCGACCAACTGCGCGAAGTTGCTGCCGAAGTCGCTAATTCGCGTGCTGAACGTGGTGCCTTGCAGCGCCGTATTGGCCTTCTGCAAATCTTCGCCGGTCACGTTCAGCTTGAGCCCGCCGATATCCTTAGACAGCCGAGCGAGCGCCACATTGTTCTGATTGAGCAGCGTGCGGCGCGCGGCGTCGCCCTGCATCATCGCGTTGACGATGGACCCGACGCCACCCAAGAGCCCCGCCACGCCCGCGAACGTGAGCCCCGACTTGGCCATCTGCGAGACGGTGTTGCCGATCGCGCCGACGTTCGTGAGCACCGCCTTGGAACTGCCATCCAGCGCCCCAAAGCTCTCCAGCACGCCCGACGCGCCATCCGCCGCGTTCGCGAGCGCCCCGCCCATCTTTTCGACTTCCGGCGTGGCGTCCTGAAAGATCGGCTTGAGCCCCCCGTTCTCGCGCATCGTGTTGATGAGCGCATCGCCAGACTTCCGCACCGTATCGAGCGTGTCGTTCAGCTCTTTCACGTGCGTCGTGTCCATCGCCTTCCGCACTTCGGGCGGCAGCTTGTTCAGGAACTCGTAGTACCGATTGGTGGTTTGGCTCAACAAATCCCACCACGCCTTTTGCCGCTTCATGTACTCATCGAGCGACTTGTCCGCGTCCTCCGTGGTTTTCTTGACGCGCGTCGTGGCGACCACCTGTTTTTCGGCACTCGTCGTCGCGGCGGTGCCGTTGTCGAGATACTTCTTTTCGAGTTTCGCCAACTGCGTTTGAAACTGGCCGAACGCATTCGCCTGCTTTGTGCCCCACGCTTCCAGCTCCTTGTTGCCCGTCAACTTGCCGATGGCCACCGAGAACCCGCCCACGACCGACCGTGCCAACTCCACGGCGCCGGTGAAAATGACGGCAATGGCGTTAGCCACGCGGCCCATAGCCAAGACGACTTTGCCACCGAACTCTACGAGCGTCGTCAGCCCTTGCACGATGAACACGCGCGCGGGCTGAATCGCTTGCCCGAACGCCACCTTGGCCTCATCGAGCGAGTTGTTCAGGCGATCTTGTGCGCCAGCGCCGGATTCCGTGCGATCACTGTACGCGCCCGCGACTTTCTCGCCCGCGTCCATCAATGCCGTGATTTCCGCCAGCCGCTTCGTCGTGTCGTCCATCTTGCCGACCGCCAAGCCGTTCGCGTCGGCGTACTCTTTCCACAAGGCGCTCGGATTACGACCTAGAAGGCGGTCGAACCCCTCGTCTTGGCCCCTCAGCCCCTGCTCCAATGCTTCCATCGTCGCCGCAGCATCCAACCCCGACGCGGCCCCCAAGTCCAGCGCGCGCGCCAGCAGTTCATTGGCCTTGGCCGCATCGCCTGCCCGCGCCGCATACTTACCCACGGTCGTCGCGGCATCGTTCGCCGTCACCGTGGACAGCCCAAACTTTTCGCGCGCGCTATCCGCAATGCGGTTCAATTCTTCGAGCGAGATGCCCGTGAGCTTGGACTGCGCGGACAATTTGGTCTGTGACGCGGCGAAGCGATCGTAGGCGCCGATTGAGTCCAGCACGTAGTCTTTCGCGCGCCCAAGCACGCCCGTGACGATGCCGACAACATACGACAGCGCGTCATAGGCCACCTTAAGCGCAGCGAGCCCTTTCACCCAATCAGGCAACGCGCTGACGAACTTGCCCATGGAGCGGCCAGCGTTCTCCGTCGCCGTGCTGACGGTTTCTTCCCCGTTGATCGTCACCGTGACTTCACGCTTCGCCATCAGCACACCTCCTGCGGGTACGCCATCGTTTCGAGTTGCTTCCGCGCCCGCTGCGGGTCTTTCGCGTGCGACAAGCTGAACCCATCCGCGAGCGCCAGCCGCTGCCGCACTTCCAACGTTTGCACGCCCGCATACTCCACGAGCGCCACCGCGAACGGCGCGTAGCCGTCACTCGTGGGCCAGCGGTCCGGCGCGTAGTACCAGCCGTCGCCATACGCCGCGCGCACCGAGAGCGCCGCTACCGCCAACGTCGCGCCCGCCGCTTTCATCGCCGCTTCGCCATGCACCGCCATGCGTTGCGCGCGCCGAATCGCTTCAATCGGGTCTTCGGTTTCAGGTGACACATCCCGGTCGGTGTCCGGGACCGTCACGAGCGCTTTCAGCACCAGCGGCACGAGGTCTTTCGGCAACCGCATGATGAGCCACACCGGGTCCCCCGCCAGCCGATACCACCAGCGGCGCGGGAATACCGCCCGCAAGAGCGTCGCCAGCGTCAGCAGGTACTGCACGGGGTCACGCGCGACGGCTTGCAGCGCGAGCATTTGCGGCACCGACAGCGGCTTGGCTGTCCACGTGCGACACCGCCGCACCCACCACCGCGAGAGCCACCGCCAGCCGCGCCGATCCGACGCGCGCCCGATCGTGATGATGACCGGGCGCGTGGCAGCAGACAGGGCAGTGGCGGTGTACCGCATGGCGGCGTTACGCGCCCCAGGTGAACGTCAGGAAGTCGTTCGCGGTCGGGGTCGACGCATACGCGCGGTAAACCAGCGTCACCGTCGCCAGCGCGCCTTCCCCGCCCGGGGTAACGCTCGCCAACTGCGCCTGCGGCATCTCCAACCCCCAGTTGTTCGCGGTGCCGCCGTCGTCAAACGTCAGCGTCAGCGCGCGCGCCGTGGCCGCCGCGAGTTCGGCTTCGGGATCAAACGTCGAGCGCAGCGGACGCTCAATTTCGATTTCCAATTCGGGCATCATGCCACCCGGCACGAAGCCCGCATGGCCGCCCGCGAGCAACTGATTAATGCGCGCCGTCTCCACGTTGCGATTGCTGCGATACGCCACACGGCGCACCACGGCGTCCGTGTACGCGCCGATCGTGAGTGTGATCCCCGCCGCCACGGGCGCGATCACCGACGGCGCCAGTACCGTGATGGACGGCAGCGACTGATCGGACGGCAGCGAGGCCACGCCACGCCACGCGAACGTCATGACCGGGACGCCCAACCCCTGCGTCTCGAAGCTCATGTCACAGATCACGCCCGCCTGATCGTACTGCGAGCCCTGCGAGAACTGGCGCAGCGTCAGCGACTCGAAGCCCGTGCCGTGCGCGGTCGGGGTGTATTCCCAGTGATCGGTAACGAACGTCGCGTCGAAGCCGGCCGCCTTCATCATGCGGTGCACTTCGCGCGGCGGCGTCACACTTGACGTCGTGTAGGCCGCGCCCAAGCCCTTCGGGAGCACCTGCAACGACCCCGACCGGAAACGGCCGTTCGGTGTCGTGCGCTTCTGCGGGGCGAGCGAGCCTGACGCACGGCCGATGTTGCCATCGAACACGTATTCGTAGGCTTCCGGCGCGGGCGGGTCGCCGTCGCCGATGTAGATGTTGATGCCGTCGGCGCTGTTGGACAGCGTCTCGGCCACACCATAGTCCGCTTCCTCTTTCGCGAGGACGCCGACGACTTGATTGAGCTGATTCAGGGCCATCGGGCCACCTCAGAAATGAAGGGTTACGATTGCGTCCAGAAATCGCGCACGTGGCACGTGACCAGCACGCCGCCCGTCACGATCGTGTCTTCACTGCTTTCGTACAGCGTCGCGGCTTGCATCGAGCGGATGCTTACGAGGGAGACTTGCGCCACCGTGCGCAGCGCCACCCCTGCGGGCAGCATCAGTTGCCCCATGCACCGCCACACCGCGCGAATCGTTTGGCTCGTGTCGCGTTCCGCCGCCGCCGTGTCGGTGTTGCTCGTCACGTACCGCACGAGCACCGTCACCGTCGCATCGGGCGGCCACGGCCGCGCCCCCGGGGTCTGCTGGTCCACCGGCTGATCGGCCGGCGAGACGAGCAGGGCGGGGTATTCCGACGGGTCAAGGCTTGGTACGCCGCCACGCCCCACGCGGCCGTCCGTCGTTGAGTCCAGCACCGTCACCGCTGGCGGAGCCGACACGCCCGTAGCCGTCGGCACGCTGGCCCGCGTCGCGTTCACACCGATCGTGGCATCGTCCAACGCCGCCGCGATCATGCGCACCGTTTCGAGGATCACGTTTCCACCTTCGCCAGCCGAATGGCCCACAGATCGCCATTCTCGCGCGGCATCGGGCGGTTCCGCACTGTGTACGTCACCGCTGTAGACGTCGCCGCCGCCTTGCGCCGCACCGTGACCGTCGCCCCATCGGTGATGCCGGTGAGGCTGTTCGCCACGATATGCAGTTCACGGCTATGCACCGTCACGTCGTCGCCCGTGCCGTCTTGCACGATCTGCTTGTCATCGTTCAGCAGCCCGTAGGTCGACTGGCGGCCGAACGTCACGACGACGGCGTCCGGCGAGAGCGTGAACGCGGCGAGGGCAAGGGACGTGGTGTTCATCGGACCGCCCGCCGCTTCCCGCGTGGCATCCCGCGATCGTCACGAGCAACCACGCGGTCTGTGACCGTATGGGGGCCGGCCTGAGTTGACGCGGCCGACGACGCCAGATCATCGGGAGCTACCGCGCGTCCATCACGCAGCATGGACGACGCTTCGTGTGGGGGCATATCCCACACCTCACCGCGCGAAGCGCCGAACATGACGCGCACCAGCATTAATCGACCACCGCCGTGGCCGGGACGTCTTCGGCGTAACGCAGCGGACCGAGCACCACGTCAGCCGACGTGATGTTGGCCGCATTGCTGGCGCCGGTGGAAAGCCCGATGCAATCAAAGCCGTTGGCGATATCGAGCGCGTCCGGGTCAATATCAAACCGGACCTGCTTGATCTTGACGCCCGCGTCCGTGGTGTAGTTCTTGGCGTCGGTGACGCGCACCCAGACGTTTGATGCAGCGGTGTCGAGGTTGACGTAGATCGGCACGTTGGCGGACAGCGCCTTGCTGCCAGTGCCCGCGACAGCGGACGCCTGCAGCGGGGTCACGAGAATCGTGGCTGCATTGCCCTGGTTAACCTTGAAGTAGATCGACGCACCGTGGGCGCCCTTCATGGTCACATACGCGCCCGTACGCCCCGCCGCATCCGCAGCGGGGGCCAGTACGTTGACGATGTTGGCACGGTCCAAAAGAAAGGCCGTCATGGGTTAGCTCCGGGCCGCGAGGGCCACGTACGGGGAAACAGTGACCGAGCCGTTCAGTGGCGTCATCGGCACGCGCGTGCGCGGTTGACCGTCCACCCGCTCAGTGAAGCGAAGAACCTGCTTGTCCTTCAGGAACTCCACGTGCATGGACTGCGCGAACTTCACGCCACCCTTCTGCGCGAAGAGGTAGTCCGACAGATCGGCCAGCACGAAGTCTCCAACGGTGCCGACGGCCGACGCGTATTCGACCGGGACAATGGGACGGCCGTAGATCGCGCCAAATGGGGCGCCTTCCAGTCGGCCCGGGGGCGTGAACAACGTCGTGGCGCCGTTGGCCGCTGCACCGGCCGTGGCCGTTACCACATCCGCCCACAGCGCCGGATTGATGAAAAACGCCGAACGCAGGAACGCCGACGGGTTCATGCGCGTCATCATCTTTGCTGCGTTCTTCCAGATGTACTCAGAGGTGTTCGCGATCGTCTGCGACCCTTCGATGGCTTGCGTGATGAGAGCGCCCGACACCATGAAGCCGAACGGATTGCCCGCACCGCTACCGCCCCAGATCGCCAGCTCTTTGGCGAAAAGCATTTCATCGGGTACCTGCTCCTGCAGGAACGAGATGAGCTGCGGGCCGTCCTCCATCTGCTCTTCGGTAACGGGAACCGCCGCCGCCACCTTCTTGACGTTCAGCTCCACTTCACGGAGCTTGGCCTGCGACACGGTGATTTCCCCTTCCTGCGCGACCCAGTAGGCGCGAAGCCCGCCGTTACGCGACCCGTTCGTGCGGGCCTCTTCCTTGACCAGCGTTTCCTTCACCGTATTGCCCACGGTAATCGGACGCTGCGTAACGCGAGAAAGGATCTCGCCGCTCGCCTTCTGCGTCTCGAACAGCATCGTCACGACAGCGGGCGGGACAGAGAACCCGCCTTCGGTGGCGACATTGGTGTTCTGCGAACGCAAGCGAACATCGGCCATATCCGGGTTCCGACCAGCGACAATCACCGAACGGAAGAACTCGTCCGGCTCCCACGGCTTGTCCACCGCCCGATCCTTCACGACCGTCACCACCGGATTGGCCGGGGCGATCGGGGCGCGCGCTTCCGCCTTGGCGCGCAGTTCCGCGATCACTTCGCTGCGCGCCGCTGCGACCGACGTACCGTTTTCCATCCACTTCAGGTACAGGTTGCCGTCGCCCGCGTCCTTGGCGATGGCGCGCAGTTCCTGTTCACGCGTGTCGGGAGCCGGGGCCGCGCCCCGCTCCGACGTGGTGTCCACAGTCATCTGTGTCTCCGTCGAATTGGCCGGGTTCACGGCCTGTTCCGTTCGCACAGCACCGGATGCGCTGCGCCCGACACCCACCGCATAATCGGCAGGCACCGCCACGCTGGACGCTTCATAGAGCGCCCAGCCCTGATATCGCCGGGTGATCTTCCCCGTGCGCTCGTCTTTCGTCTGCACATAGCGATCACCGGGCCAGTACCCGATGCTGACTTTCTTGCGAATGCCCGCTGCCATGTCCTTGAACACCCAGTCCGCGTCCGGGTGATTGCCGCGCGTCACCTCCGTGCGCATCATCCCGTCGCGGTCAATCGTCGGCGCCGTGCCCAGCCCGATCTGCTTGGACAGCGAATGGTCCAAGCAGAACGGCAAGCCGTCTTTCACATAGTCGAGGTCCGGCCCGTTGGGGCCGTGGTCCAAGACCTCGTCGTACAGCTCGCCCGTGCGCCAGTCATAGCGCTCCACCGCCGCTTCACTGGAAATCGCGATGCGCAGCGGCGCGTCGTCGGTGTCGCCCGCGCGTTCGGCCAGCGCGGAGAACTCGCGTGTGCGGAACCCCTGCGGGTTGTCGCGCGTCTCCGGCGCGAACGGATCGTGTGGTGTCGTCATGCGGCTCCCTTGCGGAGCGGCAACACGCGCCCCGTCGTCGTCGTGGATTCCTCAGAGGCACTTGTGTCGGTCGTGACCTGAATGGCGAGCGGCACCGCGTTCAGCGGCACGCCCTTTGCGGCAGCGTACGTGCGCGCGTCCGCGATTTCGTCGATGACCTCGTAGTAGTCGCGCCCCTTTTCGGCGCAAATGCGCTGCGGGCTGGTCGTGCCCATCTCCAATTCCATCAGCGCCGCCGTGGCGTCCTTCACCGGATCAATCCACGGCCACCCCGTACACATCCACGTCGCGTAGCTCGTCAACGTGTCGGATTCATACGGAACGGCGCCGAGTTGCCCCAAAAGCGCCGCCATTCGCACCCAATCGGCGAAGATTGGCGCGCAAAACTGCTCGACCAGTATGTCATGCTGGTGCATTCGGCTCTGGCCCATCTCACGCACACGATCGGTGCGCATCGACGAGAAATTCACGTCAGCCAGATCACCCGTCAGTGACGCGTAGGAGCGCCCAAACGCGCGCGCCATGCCGCGTTTCACGACCTTCATAAAGCCCGCGTAATTGGCCGTCGGGTGCTTCGGCTCCCACGGCTTGAACGACACACCAGGGGGCAACGCCCGCGCGGCGCCGGGTTCCGCTTCCAGTACCAGCGGGATCGGGTTGCCGTTCTCGTCAACGGGCGGGATATACGAATCCGACTCGGACTCAAAGAACCCGCCCTGCGCCGCCGCCAGTAACGACTGGTACAGCTCGGCCTCGGTATAACGGTCCCCGAGCTTCCAATTGACCAACGCGGGCGCAAACCACGGAATGCCCCGGCGCTGGCCGACACGGACGCGCTTGAACACGTGCAACACGTCGGCCGCCGGGTAGACCTGCTTGACGCGTCCCGGGAGCGTGGGGTGCCTATCCCACAGGTGATACCCGATCGGGCGGCCCAGCGTATCGACCTTGCGCAG
>ERZ1645185.1127-NODE-1127-length-11064-cov-3.547370_pt1 | contig 11064 bp, 8 predicted proteins | sample MGYA00575351_ERZ1645185 | MGnify/ENA primary metagenome ERZ1645185 (study PRJEB40838, sample SAMN11284767) | freshwater sediment metagenome | isolation source: river sediment | host: Sediment | place: India: Jana village, Kanpur | collected 2015-12-17 ... | reverse complement strand
GCCGGCGCTCCAGCAACCCCTGCCCTGCATGGGCATGTCCGCCGCTGATGACGCCGGATGCGTCCATGACTTCACCGGCCAGGGTCACCAACACCGGTCCGTCTACACCCGTCCACAGCCGGCGCTCCCACAGCCGCACCGCATGATCCAGCGACTCCACGATCACGATGCGATCGAACAGACAGTTCTTCGCCGCCGTGCGGGCGTCATCCGCACGGATCAAATCAACCGCCCTGCCTACGACACCGGCCTGATCCGCAAGTGCGTTCCACCAGGCCCGGGCATCGGATGCGGACGGTTCCCATCGCGGCTCTTGCGGAATAAACGTTCCGCGGCCGAGTTCTTTTTCCCGGAGAAAGTTGATCGCGCGTTGCGCCACGGCCGGCTCATCGACAAACCACCCGTGCACGCGCTCACCCAGAACCGCTTCCACGGCCCGGTCCATGCCGGGAGGAATCACGAGCCATTCGGCAATCGCATCGCGAACCCCCTCGCAGGATTTGAGCGCCGTGCTTTCATCCTGGCCTTCCCGCCCGTACCCCATTTCTTCACGGACCACGCCCTGCAGCGCCTGCAGCCGGGAATCGACGGCAGCCAATTCCTCCGATCGTTGCAGGATCAGCCGGTCGAGTTCCTGCTGCTCAGCCGCAACCTGCGCTGCCTCGGCCTGGACGTCCTCTTGCTGAGCGCGAATAGTGGCAACCAGTCGTCCCGCCTCGCCGTACTCGTGCCGCAGGGCTTCATGCCGGGTCAGCGCCGTCGACCGGTGCCCCTCCAACTCCTCTTGTTCAGCCGCCAGCCGGGTTCCCCGCTCAGCGACTTCGCCCATCCGGGCAATCAGTTGCGTCACACTCTGCTCGGTATTTGCCACCAGAACCGCCAGCTGCATGATATCCAGACGCCCGCGTTCTTCCTCCGCGACCGCAGCGGCCCGCTGATGCAGCAGGCGCTCCATATCTTGATCGAGTTCCGCAAACGCCTGTTCGCGGGAAAGCAACTCTTCTTCCAGCGACACGAGCGACGCTTCGATGGCCTCCAGGGAATGTGCCAGCTCCTCCTGGGCATGCGCCAGCCCTTCCAGCTCATGCGACTCCTGCTGCTGCTGCTGCTCGAACAACTGGCTCCGGTTCCGCTCGACCTCGGCCGCCGTCAACGCCTGGGCCTGCTGATGTTCGATCCGCCCGAGTTCCTCGCGGATCTTGCCGGTCGACTCACCGATCTCGATCGCCCGCAACCGGGACTGCTCCAGATCCGTGGCGAACCGCGCCTGGCCTGCGGCTTTTTCGGACTCTTGCTGATCGAGGCTCAGCACCTCCGCTTCGACTTCCTTCAAGCCGGCCCGCAACGCGACGAACTCCCTGGTCAACAACTCAATCTCGACGGAACGGGCTTCCTGCTGCAACGTCTGATAGGTGCGCGCCTGGCGCGCCTGCCGTTCAAGCGAATTGAGCTGCTTTTTGACTTCCGCGATGATGTCACGCACCCGCAGGATATTTTGCTGGGTGGCATCGAGTTTCCGGAGAGCTTCGGCCTTTTGTTTTTTATACCGGACGATCCCGGCCGTCTCTTCGATCAATTCGCGTCGATCTTGCGGAGAGGCGTTCAGAATCTGATCGATCTGTCCCTGCGCAATGACCGTGTGCCCCTTGCTGCCGGCACGCGTGTCCATGAGCAGCGTCCGGATATCTTTGAGCCGGCAGGCCGTCTTGTTGATGAGATATTCACTGTCGCCGTTCCGGTAAAGCCGCCGCGTGATCATGAGCTCCTGGAACTCGGTCAATTCGCTCGGCAACCCCGATCCGCCCTCCTGCGGCAACACCGCGCGGTCGAGCCCGCCGATGATGAGCGAAACCTCCGCCATACCGAGCGGCTTGCGCAATTCGGTGCCGTTGAAGATCACGTCTTCCATTTTCTCGCTGCGCAACGTCTTGGTGCTCTGCTCACCCAGCACCCACAGAATGGCGTCCACCACGTTGCTCTTGCCGCTGCCATTGGGTCCGACGATGGCCGTCACGCCCTGTGGAAACTCGATTCTCGATTCGGCAAACGACTTGAACCCCAGCATATCGAGCGATTTCAAATACATCGATGTACCCTCAGTTGAGCAGGCGGATTGGCTGAGCGGAAAACAGCTCGGCCCTTGTAACACAGGGCTATAAGGAAATCAAAAGAAAATACCGCAGGTAGTAGGAGGCCGTTCGGCCCCCTACTAGATATATGGATTTAGCTGAAACCTGGGATTATCTGGCGACGCCGGCCGCGGACTTGCCGGCCGATTCGATTTGCACAAGCTCTTTGGGCAGGAGAAATTCGACATCTTCCTCGATGACGGTCAACTCTTCCACCTCGGACGGGCCGGAGCTCCTGAGAAACGCGACCACTTCGGTCACAAGCACCTCGGGGGCCGACGCACCGGCGGCAATGCCGACCGCCTTCGCGGCTTTCAACCAGTCCGGATTGATATCACTGGCCGAATCGATCAGATAGGAGGGGATGCCGCATTGCTCGCCCAACTCGCGCAAGCGGTTGGAATTTGAACTGTTCGGCGACCCGATGACCAGGATCACATCCACCAGCCGGGACAATTCCTTCACCGCATTCTGCCGGTTTTGCGTGGCATAGCAGATATCTTCCTGGTGCGGCCCCTTGATGTTCGGGAACCGCCGATTGAGCGCCGCGACAATATCCCGGCACTCATCCACGCTGAGCGTCGTCTGGGTCACATAGGAGAGGTTTCGCGTATTATCGACATGCAGCTTCTCGACATCTTCGACCGAAGAGACGAGGTGGAACTTATCGGGGATCTGCCCCAGCGTCCCGATGACCTCGGGATGCCCGGCATGGCCGATCAGAATCAGCTCGTAGCCCTGGGTGTATTCCCGATTCACTTCATTGTGAACCTTGATGACCAGCGGACAGGTAGCATCGATGACGTGTAACCGGCGCTGGTTCGCCTCAGCCCACACCGACTTGGCCACGCCATGCGCGCTGAAAATCACCACCGAACCCTCCGGCACTTCACTCAACTCTTCCACGAACACGGCGCCTTTCTGGCGAAGCGAATTCACCACATGGCGGCTGTGGACGATTTCATGGCGGACATAAATGGGAGCGCCGTACTTCTTGAGCGACAGATCCACGATATCGATCGCCCGATCGACCCCGGCGCAAAATCCCCGCGGATTGGCAAGGTATATCTTCATAACGACTCAGGCTCCTTGGATGGTTGACGGGACACGGCCGACTCCGTCCGGCTCGCCGCACGCATTTCACCTTACGTCAGATCGTCCGATGCCGTCAACAGATTTACCCTGCCGACCCGAGCACTTCAGAGCCACCACCTCGCTTGACAGCGCCCCTTCTCCTCCGTAGGCTGGGCTCTCATACATGAGCAATGCAGCGGCCAAGAAAATCCTGATCGTCGAAGACGAGAAAGACATTCTTCAACTCGTCAAGCTCTACCTGGAAAAGGAAGGCTACCGGACCGTGACGGCCTCGACCGGATCGGAAGGGCTGGCCCAGGTTCGCACAGAAAAGCCCGATCTCCTCGTGCTCGACCTGATGCCTCCCGAAATCGAAGGCCTTGAAATCTGCAAGCGCCTGCGGTCGTCTCCCGAGACGGCCATGCTGCCGATCATCATGCTCACCGCCAAGGCCGAAGAGTCGGACACGATCATCGGCCTCGAGTTAGGCGCGGACGACTATGTGACCAAGCCCTTCAGCCCCAAAACGCTGGTCGCGCGGGTGAAGGCGTTGTTCCGCCGGCTTGAACGCAAACCGGAAGACGGGCCGGCCCGTTTCACGTACGGCCCGCTGGTCCTGGATCTCGCCCGCCATGAAGTCACCGTGAAAGGGAACGAAGTTCCGCTCACCGCAAAAGAATTCGGCCTCCTGGAACATCTGCTCCGCCATCCCGGACGGGTGCTGACGCGGGACGTTCTGCTCAACGCCGTCTGGGGCTACGAGTACTACGGCACCACCCGGACCGTCGACGTGCACGTCCGGAGACTGAAACAGAAACTGCCGTTGCTGGACGAGGCTATTCTCTCGGTGAAGTCACTCGGCTACAAGCTCAAAGAAGCGGACGGCTCCGGATGAGACTGTCCATCCGCTGGAAGGTGGCGCTCGGCAGTCTCCTCGCGGTCACCTGCGGGCTCGCAATCGCCGGCCTGCTGGCGATGCAATCGCTCGAACAGCAAGAAATCGCCCAGCTGAACGACATGTTGGACGCCAGAAGCAATCTGGTGGAATACAGCCTCCGGTCGACGTTCCTGGATCCTCAAGCTCCCGATCAACAGACACACCTGGGAATCATTGTCCGTCAATTGGGCGATAGAGCCCTGGCCCGCGTCACCGTCATCACCGCCGACGGAACGGTCATCGCGGACAGCGCCGTCGATGACGCCGGACTCTCCACCGTCGACAACCACCTCTCACGACCGGAGATCCGGCAGGCCCTTGCGACAGGCGTGGGCCGGGATATCCGCGCCAGCCAGACGACCGGCGCCCGCACCATGTATCGCGCCCTCCGGACGGAGTTGCGCTATCAAGGCAAGGCCGTAATCCTGCGCCTCGGCCTTCCGATGACGATGCTGGAACAGGAAACCGGCAAGCTCCAGCGCCATCTGGCCATCGCCATCGGAGCCGCCTTCCTGATAGCCCTCCTGCTCACCTTGTGGATGGCCCGCAGCATTACAAAACCTCTGTCGGATATCGCCTCCGTCGCGCGCCGGCTTTCGGCAGGAGATGCGACGATCCGCATCCAGACGCACTCACATGACGAAGTCGGCCTGCTGGGCGAAACCCTGAATCATATGACCGACCAGCTCCGCACGAAGATCGACGAACTCTCGGAAGATCGCGCGCAGCTGCTCGCCATGCTGACCTCCATGGTCGAGGGCGTCATGGTCCTCGACTGCCGGGGGCGTATTCTCCAGATCAATCCGGCCCTCGAACGGATGTTTGATGTCAGCCGCACGGAGATCCGCGGGCAGATCAGTACGGAGGTGCTGGCCCACCCTGAATTGAACAGCCTGATCACCACCATCCTCACGAATCGGGCCGGCCAGGAAGCCGAGATCGTACTCATGCCCGGAGGCCGCTGTCTGCATATCGAAACCTCGGTGGCCGGGTGCGAGCGGGAAAACGAAGCCTGCGCCGTGCTGGTCTTTCACGACATCACCGAACTGCGCCGCCTCGAAAAAATCCGGAAAGACTTCGTCGCCAACGTGTCGCATGAATTGCGCACCCCCCTGACGTCGATCAAGGGCTATGTCGAAGCGCTCTTGGACGGAGGAAAAGACGATCCGGACACGGCCGTCAATTTTCTCACCATCATTCTGAAGCAGAGCGACCGGCTCAACCTGATTCTGGAAGATCTGCTGGAATTATCAAAAATTGAATCGGGACGAGTCTCCTTCAAAGAAGATCCGCTGGATCTCCGCAGCCTGATCGAACGGACGCTCTCGATGATCAAACCTCTGGCCGACAAAAAAAGGCATCAGCTCGTCTCCCGCATCGACGACCGGCTCCCGCCGATCGCCGGGGACGAAGGCCGGCTGGGGCAGGTCCTGACCAACCTCCTCGACAACGCCGTGAAGTACACGCCCGAGCAGGGGACGATCACGGTCGCGGCCAGAAGCCTGCCGGACCAGACGGTGGAGTTCACCGTGACCGATACGGGGCTCGGCATTCCGGAGCAGGACCGCCCGCGGGTCTTCGAACGCTTCTACCGGGTGGACAAAGCCCGCTCACGCGAACTGGGAGGAACCGGGCTCGGCCTGGCCATCGTGAAACATATCGTGGAAGGGCATGGCGGGCAGGTGTGGGTTGAGGCGCATCCGCCTCAGGGCAGCCGCTTTGTCGTCCGCCTGCCGGTCACCCGCCAGACACGAAGCTCGACTCACACAAAGGACGACAAAATCAGATAGACGAGCGCGCCCAAGGCTCCCGCCCCCGGCATGGTAAAGACCCAGGCGGAGAGAATCTTCGTCGTCACCCCCCACCGCACCGCCGAGAGACGTTTGGTCGCGCCGACCCCGAGTATCGAGGATGTGATCGTGTGGGTCGTGCTCACGGGCAGACCGAAATGCGCCGTGAACAGGAGGACGCTCGCTGCGCCGGTTTCTGCGGCAAAGCCATGCACCGGATCTAGCTTGACGATCCGCATCCCGAGCGTGCGCATAATCCGCCGCCCCCCGGCCATTGTGCCCGCGCCCATCGCCAGCGCACAGGACACCACGACCCACGTCGGCACTTCGGACGAGGTCAGCTGGCCGGACGCCACCAGCGCCAGCGTAATAATCCCCATGGCCTTTTGCGCGTCATTGGATCCGTGGCTGAATGCCATAAAACTCGCCGACAACAACTGCAGCCGGCTGAAGACTTTCTGAGCCACGCCCCGATGCACCTTGAAGAAGGACCAGCTGACCGCCACCATAATCAGGAGCCCCATCATAAAACCGAAAAGCGGGGAGAAAATCATCGCCTCAAGAATCGCCCGCAGCCCCTTGAACTGCACCACAGACCACCCGCCGTGCGCCACGGCGGATCCGACCAAGGCGCCGATCAAGGCATGCGACGAACTGGTCGGCAACCCGAGCAGCAGCGTGACCAGATTCCACAAAATCGCCCCGGCCAGGGCGGCTCCCACGACGACACTGGTGATGACCTCGGGAAAGACGATTCCGCCGCCGATCATCTTCGCCACGGCGGTGGAGAAAAACGCGCCGGCCACATTCAGCACTCCGGCCCACATCACGGCCGCCAGGGGACTCATCACCCTGGTCGACACCACCGTCGCCACCGCATTCGCACAATCGTGCCAGCCGTTCGAAAAATCGAACAGCAAGGCCAGCACGACCGTCAACAACAAAAACCCCGTCAAATCAGGCATGATTGTCCAATACCATCCGCGCAGATTCGTCAGTTATGCTTCAAGACGATCCGCTCAAGAATATTTGCCACGTCTTCGCACCGATCGGTCCCCGCCTCGAACGTTTCGTAGATCTCTTTCCACTTAATGACGGCGATCGGATCGGTTTCTTTCTCAAACAGGCCGGAGATGGCGTCGCGTGAGATACGGTCCGCTTCATTCTCCAGGCTATTCACTTTCACGCTGCACTCGTTGATCTGCGCATGCGACATGCCCACCCGATCGACGGCTTCACCGACCGCGACGGACGCTTGATAGAGGATATCGGCCAGACGGATCGCCGACTCCGTCGGTTTGGTGATTTTGTAGATCACGAACCGGTCGGCCACGGCTTCGACGGCATCAAGGATGTCGTCCAGTGCGCTGGCCAGATCGTGGATGTCTTCGCGGTCGATAGGGGTAATGAACGTCTGATTGAGTTTGGTCGCGATGTCGTGCGTGATGCCGTCGCCCACATGCTCGACATCCTTGATCTGTCTTGCCTGCGCCGCAGAGTCGCGAAACTGCTCCATCATCTCTTTGAGCAGGCGGCTGCCCTCAATCATGTTGTGCGCCGCCTTTTTGAACATGTCGAAAAAGGCGTCTTCTTTGGGAATAAGACTAAACATCGCGGTCCGCGCTCCTGAAATAGGTAGATGGCCCCTTAGTTTTTTACCGTTTTGCCCCGGCCGGACGATGACGCCCGAACAACGTTCGACACACCGTCACCACCGCACCAGCCCGGTTGCCCACGTCAATCCTCCGCCAAAGCTTCCCAATAACACCATATCGTCGGGTCGCACCTGCCCGGCGCGCACCGCCGCATCCAGTGCGATCGGCAGCGAGGCGGATGAGGTGTTGCCGTACCGGTCGATCACGGAGGTCAGTCGACCGGCGGGGATGTTCAAGCGATCCGCCACATTCGCAAGAATCCGCCCATTCGCCTGATGCAGCACGACCTGGCTGAGTTCATCGACCGGCACACCGAATTCTTTCAAAATATCCTGTACCGCCTGTTCGACCCGTCTGACTGCGATGCGGAACAACGAAGCCCCCTGCATCCGTAACACATGGCCACGCCCGGCTACTGTTTCCGCCGAAGCCGGTACCCGCGAGCCGCCTGCCGGCACGCGAATCAACTCATGTTTCGATCCGTCCGAGTGAAGTCGAATTCCGAGCACGCCGCGCCCGTTCGGGCCCCGGTCAGGCTCGCCTCGCACCACGACCGCCCCGGCCCCGTCTCCGAACAACACCGCCGTCGCCGCATCGGCAGGATCCAGGAATCTTGACTTCACTTCAGCAGCCGCCACCAGGCAGGTCTCCGCCTGCCCGCTCACAATCATGGCGTTGGCCATGGACAATCCATAAAGAAACCCCGAGCAGGACGCGGATACATCGAATGCGGCCACTCCGCGACAGCCCAATCCACGCTGAACAAAACAGGCCGTCGACGGAAAGGCGGAATCCGGCGAGGTGGTCGATACAATAATCGCATCCACGTCTCCCGCTCCGCAGCCGGCTGCCTGCAGGGCCTGCCGGCTGGCTTCGATCGCCAGATCGGAAGACGCCTGGCTTTCGGCGGCCCACCGCCGTTCCCGGATTCCGGTCAATCGCTCGATCGCTTCCGGAGCGATCCCCAGAGGCCCCGACACCTCACGATTGGAAACAATTCGCTCAGGAAGGTAACTGCCGGTTCCCAGCACACGCATTCGCTTCATGATGTTCGACGACTCTCACGGCGCCAGGCCATACAATATTGATCGAATTGATGCGCGGCGGGATTATAGGGGGCAGCAGAGGGCCGGTCAACCAACCAGGTCCGCCATTGCTTTTATGCCCTGTTCTTGTTATGAATTTAGAACGTTATGCGGTGGATTCTCTCCTTTCACATCTTCTCCAGGAATACTCTGCGCCGTCAGGGTTGCATGCTTGCGGGCGGGTTTCTGCTCGTCTCATTGCTGGCCGCCGGCTGTTCCAGCACGCCCAAAGAGAAAACCGTCGCGGGAAGCAAAGCCGTCGGCGGCACCGACGAGCAGATCTTCCTCGGCGACACCATTGAGAAAAACTACGATCCGAACGTCATCATGAAGCGGGGCGAGGCGTTTTTCGAGAAGGAAGAATACGCCGAAGCGCTGGTCGAATATAATCACTTCCTCGACTTGCACAAAACGCATGTGCTGGCTCCCTACGCTGCATTCCGCATCGGCGAGTCTCACTTCAAAATGGCCAAATCCATCGACCGGGATCCGGAACCGCTGACGAAAGCCATCACGGCGCTCGAACGCATGCGCAAAGACTTCCCGGGCAGCCGGTACGATGTCCAGGCGCAGCAAAAGATCCAGGAATGTCACGATTGGCTGGCCCAGATGCATCTCTTCGTCGGACAGTTTTATTTCCGACGCGAATCCTACCTGGCGGCGGCTCATCGCTTTGAACAGATCATGAAGATCTATCCGGATAAGCCGGTTGCGCCGGACGCGCTGTATTTCCTTGCGAAGAGCTACCATGCGCTGGGTGCGGATGATTGGGCCGCCGAGAACCTGACACTGCTGGCCGAAAAATATCCGAACAGCAAAGCGGCTGCCGACGGCCGGTCGTTGATGGCCAAGCTCGGTGGCAAGAAATCGGACACGATGATCGCGAAAGACGCGTCAGCCTCCCCGTTTTCGGATACCCGTCCCTATGCGGCTCCCGGCAAAAGCTCTGGTCTGCCGGATCTCCCGAGTGCATCCTCCGCGTTCGGCGCGCTCACTTTGCCCTCAGCCAACGCCTTGGGCCAATCCTTCACGGCCTGCCGTCTCGGCGCCTGGTGCTGAACTCCAGCAGACAGCCTTCGGCTCTCAGCAAGAATCCTCCTGCATAATTTGGCTTGTGGTGAGTTAGCTGAAGACTGAGAGCGGTTTGCTGATGGCAAGGCTACTGACTGAGGTACCAACCGATGCCATAGCGTTCGAGGAAACTGGTGATCATCGTGAGTGAATTGGCGTAAATCATGACGCCTACCACGATGAGCAGCACGCCGCTCACCGTCGACACTCCCCACAGATAGGCACGCACCTCTTTGAAATAGGCCAGGAACCGGTCCACGCCCAGCGCCGTCAGGAACAACGGCAACGCCAATCCGAGGGAATAACAGGCCAGCAGCACTACCCCGCTCCAGAGTGAGTCGGTTGTGCTGGCATAGAGGAGAATCGTTCCCAGCACCGGGCCGACACACGGCGTCCATCCGGCCGCGAACGCAATTCCGATTAAGAACGACCCCAAATACCCGGCCGGACGATTGCGGAACTGGTACCGGTGCTCGACCTTCAAGAAGTTCAGGTTCAAAATCCCCAGCAGGTAGAGGCCGAAGATGATAATCATCACGCCGCCGATGCGGCGGATGTGATCCTGATACGTGATCAGAATCTGGCCGAGAAAGCTGGCCGACGCGCCGAATGCAATAAACACGGTCGAAAATCCACCGATGAACAACAACGCATTGAGAATGATGGCCGACTTGAATTTATTCCGTTCACTCGCATCCGTCAGCTGTTCGACCGAAAGCCCGGTGATGTAGGAGATATAGGAGGGCACGAGCGGCAGCACGCAGGGCGACACAAAAGACAGCAGGCCGGCTGAAAACGCGGCGAGCAGCGAGATCTGTGGAATGGACTGCATCATCGTCAGGACTTCATGAGGGCCTGAATCAGCTCTCGCGCGTCAGGCCCGCCCCAGTCACGGGCACCCGGCACCTTCTGCCGGACAATGCCCTGACGATCGACCATGAAGGTCATCGGCAGGCTCCGAGCCCCGTACATCAGGCCGATGCGATATTCGGCATCATGCAGAATCGGAAACGTAAATCCCATTTCCTGCTGGAACGGGCGGGTCACCGCAGCGCCCTGCGGGTCGGTGGACACCGCCAGAATCTCGAAATCCTTGCGGGAATAACTCCGGTACAACCGCTCCATCGCCGGCATCTCAATCCGGCAGGGCCCGCACCAGGTCGCCCAGAAATTCAGCAGCACCACTTTCCCGCGCAGTTGCGAGAGCGAAACCATGTTCCCGTCCAGATCGCGCAACTGAAAGTTCGGCGCTTCTTCCCCGACCTTCACGACTCCCCGCTCGGCCACAAGTCCGAAGTTTGAGCCGTGCGCATCACGCATCCA
>ERZ1645185.1126-NODE-1126-length-11071-cov-5.258987_pt1 | contig 11071 bp, 9 predicted proteins | sample MGYA00575351_ERZ1645185 | MGnify/ENA primary metagenome ERZ1645185 (study PRJEB40838, sample SAMN11284767) | freshwater sediment metagenome | isolation source: river sediment | host: Sediment | place: India: Jana village, Kanpur | collected 2015-12-17 ... | reverse complement strand
CGGGGGAAACGATGGCCAGTCCGGATATCTTCATATCCTACAATCGCGAAGACGCGGCGATCGCGCGACTCTATGCCGACGCCTTCACGGCGGCTGGCCTCGAGGTCTGGTGGGACGCCACGCTGCGGTCCGGAGAGGACTACGACGCCGTGACCGAAAAATCGCTGCGCACCGCAAAGGCGGTGGTCGTGTTGTGGTCGCCGCGGTCGGTCAATTCGCGCTGGGTCCGGGCTGAGGCGACCATCGCCGATCGCGGGCAGACGCTGATGCCGGTGATGATCGAGGCCTGCGACCGGCCTGTGATGTTCGAGCTCAAGCAGACTGCCGAGCTAAGCCACTGGCGCGGCGACACCAGCGATCCCGACTGGCAGGCCTTCGTTGCCGACGTCCGCCGCAAGGTAGGCAAGGCGGCAGCGGACCCCATATCCGAAGCGGCGCCCGCCGTGCGCGTGCCGTCGGGCAGCGGCGGGACGGCAGCATCGGCGCTGGGCCGCGCCGGGGTGGCCGTGCTGCCCTTCGGCGCGCGCGGCGGGGACGAGGTCGACCTGCTGGCCGAGGATCTGACCGAGGACGTCACCCGCGAACTGGCTTACAACGGCTTCTTCAAGGTGGTTGCGGCCGGGACCATGGCCGCGTGGCGCGGCAAGACAATCGATCACAAGGATCTCGGCAAGCGGCTGGAGGCCCGGTACCTGGTCGAAGGCCGCCTGCAGCGCAGCGGCGGCGATACCAGGCTGACCGCGCAGCTGATCGACGGCAATTCGGGCAACGTGCTGTGGTCGACCCGGATGTCGACCAGTCCGGGCGACGAAGGCGCCGCCTCGGAATCGCTGGCGGTTGCCGTGGCGGCCCAGTTCGCCGAGCAGATCGTCCAGCGCGAGCAGGCCCGCGCCATGGCGCGCGCGGCGCCCTATACGGCGTGGGACCACGTGCTCCGCTCTGCCGCCTGCGCGCGCCGCGGGGATGAGGAAAGCGCCTGCCTGGCCGTGGCGGAGGCCCGGCTGGCCGTGGCCGCGGCGCCCGACGTCGGGCTGGCCCACGCGCTGCTCGCCTCGACCTTGGCGGCGCTGCCGGAAAGCCAGGGACGCAAGCCCGACCAGGACCAGATCAGCGAGATCCAGACCCGAACCCGGCAGGCGATGCGGATCGACGGCAACAATCCGTCGGTGCTGATGGCCCTGGCAGGAGCCTATCAAGGGCTCGACGAGCACGAGATCTGCCTGCGCCTGGCGCGCCGGATCGTCGATTTGTGGCCCAGTTCCCCCGCCTCGCACCTGATTCTGGGGGACAGCCTGCGGATGCTGGGCCGGACCGGAGAGGCGATCGAGGCATACCGCGCGCAGGATCGCCTCGCGCCCTACGATGCCAACCGCAACGTCGCGCTGACGCATCTGGGCATGTGCCTGCTGCTTGAAGGACAGGCTGCGGAGGCCGAGCAGGTGCTTGATCGCGCGCTGGCGCTCGACCCCGAATACGCGCCCGCGCTGGAATGGAAGGCGATCGTCGCCGACCAGCTGGGCAAGCGCAGCGTGGCGGTGGAGGCCATGCGGCACGTGCGCACCGCCGAACGGGCCATGCCGCTCGATCGCCACGTCTGGCAGATCGAACGCAACGAAAATCTCCGTGACCGTACCGCGCCCCACGTCGCCACGATGCGGCGGCTGTGGCAGATGGCCGGCGGCGAGCGGGTCGAGGAAACCGCGTCCGGTGCAGGCGTAGCCGTGGCCGAAGCGCCCGCTGCCAAAAGCGCGCCGATCAAGCCGGACCCCGTGCCTACCATTGCACCTGAGCCAGAACCAACAGAGGCCGCCGCTCCGTTGCTGTTTGCCGAGGCGTCATCCGCGGTCGTACCGGCGCGCCCCTCGCCCGCGCTGGACGACTATCTGGTGGCGAAGCCGGCGGCCGAAGCGGCCAACGACAGCGCCCCTGCCGATACAGCCGTATCGCGTTCGCCGCGCCGGGTTCCGCGTGCGGCGATGCTGGCCGGCGGGCTGCTGCTGATGGGCGGGGCCGCGGCCGCCTGGATCGGCGGCGTCGGACGCAAGGCGGATAGTACCGGGCCGACGTTCGCCCTGGCTGCCGCGCCGGTTGCCGCGAATGGTGCTGCTGTCGCGCCGGTTGCCGAAACGGCGGGGGTGGCGACGGTGACCATTGCCGGTGCGCAACCGGTTGGCGAGGCTTTGTCCGCACTCATTGCCGTGTCGCGTTCGGCGCGCCGGCCCGCGGCGGAACTGGCCGCGCTGGAAGGCGGGCGGCAATCGCTTGGGGCGCTGGTCGCTCAGTTGCAGGCCGCGCCCGGCGATGCAGCCAGGGCGCAGCAATTGCGCGCCATGACCGCCAGCCTGGTGCAGCAGCAGGCCGGCGCGCTGAGCGCCGATGCCGACCGCGTATTGGGCCAGCAACAGCAGGCGGCCCAGGCCGGCAAGGGGCTTTCACCCGATGGCCAGGCCAAGGTCGAGCGGGCGCTGGGCCGGGTCCGGGGTGCACGGGCGGAACTTGCCTCGGCGCTGGCGGCTGCGGGCAGGGCGCCCGACGCGGCCGGGATACTGGTGGCCCAGCGCAGCGCGGTTGCCGCCTATGTGCGGATGCAATCGGTGCCGGTCTCGGCCGCGGTTGCCAGCGCGCGGACGGCCGCCGCCGCCGCAGTGGCCGATGCTGCGGCAGACACGGCGAAGATGCAGAACCGCCTGTCCAAGGTGCGCGTCGATATCCAGAATACGCGGGCCGAGGTGGCGCGGCTTTACAGCCAGGTGGCCGGGATGACCCAGGTTGAAAAGGCCGGCTTGTTCGCGTCGGGATCGAAGCGCCAGTCGCACAAGCTGCGCAAGGACAACGCCGATCGCGCCCGCGCGCTGGTTACCGAAGCGGACCAGATACTGACCCAATCGGCATCGGTTCAGGACGTCTCGGGACTCGACGCCAGCCTTGCGCGCATGCGCGGACTGCGCAGCCAGGCGAGCACGCTGCTGGCATCGTCGACCGCGGCCCTGAAGGCGGCTCCGGCGACGCCGTCCGAATCCGCCAGCGCAACCGCCAAGGCGAGCCCTGCGCCCAAGAAGTGATCGCGCCGCTCGACAGGTCCTTCGCGGCCCGCCACAGTGCCTTCCGATGATCAGGGGAGGATGCGAATGGGCCAAGACTTGAGCCGTTCGGTTGCCGGGTTGACGGTACTCGTCACCGGGGCAGCCAGCGGGATGGGGCGGGCAACGGCAGAGGTCTTTGCCGCGGCAGGGGCCAACGTCGCGGTGACGGACCTTTCCGCCGATGCGGTCGAGGCGATCGCGGCAGAATTGCGGTCGCGCGGCCATTCGGCGCAGGCGTGGTCGCTCGACGTCAGCGATGCGCAGGCGATCCGGACTGTTACTGCTGACATCGCCGCGCGGTTCGGTGGGCTCGACTGCCTGGTCAACAACGCCGGGATCAGCGCATTCTGTCCGATCGACGATGAAGACAACTACGACCAGGTCTGGGACCGCGCCGTGGCGGTTCTGCTGACTGCGCACCAGCGGCTGGTCCGCGCGGCCTTGCCGCACCTGCGCCGGTCGGACTGTCCGCGCATCGTCAACATCGCCAGCACCGAAGCGCTGGGCGCAACCAGCCGCGACAGCCCCTATTGCGCGGCCAAGGCGGGGGTTACGGGGCTGACCCGTGCCCTGGCGGTGGAGCTGGGCAAGGAAGGAATCACGGTCAACTGCATCTGTCCGGGGCCGATCGACACCGGGATGACCGCCAACGTTCCGGCCGCCGACAAGGAGACCTTCGCCCACCGCCGCACGGCGCTGCGTCGCTATGGCCTGCCCGAAGAGGTGGCGCACATGACGCTGAGCCTGTGCCTGCCGGCGGCGAGCTATGTCACCGGCGTCGTGATTCCGGTCGACGGGGGCCTGATGGCGCGCAACGCCTGATTCCGCTTGCGATCAGTCGGGGTAGACCCCGCCCAGCACGGCAGCGAAATGCGCGGCGATCACGCTGTTGCACGAACAGGCGGTCGCGCGCAGCGCGTCCTCGTCGCGGATAACCAGGCGGCCACGGCGGATTTCGATGACGCCGCGGTCCTTGAAGCGCTGCAGCACGCGACTGGCATAGGTGCGGCCCACGCCGAGCAGCTCGCCCAGCTGTTCCTGGGTGATCGTCATCTGGTTGCTGCCGGTGCGTTCAATCGCCGCGGTCAGCCAGCGCGCCACGCGCTGTTCGATGGTGTGCGTCGCGTTGCAGGCAACCGACTGGAACACCTGCGCGACGAAGCAGTCGGCATAGCGGTCGAACAGCCGCGCCACCGAAGGAACCTCGTCCTTCAGCATGGCGAGGTCGCGCAGCGGGATCTTCAGAAAGGTGCCGCCGTGCAGCACCGTTGAACGGGCGAAGGCCGGCAGGCGACCGTGACTGACAATGCCGCCCAACGCGCCTTCGCGCCCCACGGTCGCGGTTTCGACGGCCAGCCCGTCGTCCATCACGACGTAGTAGGTCGCCATCGCGGCGCCGCAGGGAAAATAGCAGTATTCGATGGAATCGCCGGGATCGTAGAGCAGATCGCCCTTGGCCAGTTCCTGGCGAACCACGCGGGTAGAAACCCGCGCACGGTGGTCCTCGAAGAGGGCCTTCAACAGGTCGTTGGACTGTTCGGTCAGGCCGGAATCCGGTGAAAGCGGTGCGCGCATGGCCGGATAATTCACGAAGCCGACAAATGTTCCCTCCTTGCGACCACTAGTGAGCGGACAAATCTGTTGCCCAGCCTACACACGGGCACTCGCAGGATACGGGGTCGCGGGAATGTCCAAGGGTGAGGGATGCCCGCGCGGCAACGCGCTGGTTTACGACGACAACGGATTGGTCGCGCTCGATACGCGCGAGACGCTGCTCGAGCTTGGTTTCGTGCGGGTCACGATCGCGGCATGTGGCGACGATGCGGTGGCCAGCCTGCGGAACTCGGGTCTGCACTGGGCCGTGATCGATGCTGGCTGCTCGGCGAGGGACCTGGCCGCTGTCATCGCGGCGCTCGATGCCGCCGGCGTGCCGTTCGTGCTGGTCTGCAGCAGCCCCGACGGGTCGGACATTCCCGAACAGTGGAAGGGCCGGACCTATCTGGCCCGGCCCTATGGTAAGGCGGATCTGGAACGGCTGGCGCCGCGTTAGGCCGCGAGGGTCAGCGCCTCGTAGCGTTCGAGGTGCGCGTCGGCGCTGCCGAACTGGTTTTCGATCATGGTCGAGCGCTTGAAATAGTGCCCGATTCCCAGTTCCATGGTGATGCCGATCCCGCCGTGGGTCTGGATCGCCGACTGGCCGACGAACTTGATCGACCGTGCCACCTTGGCCTTGGCCAGGCTGACTGCCGCCTTGCGTTCGGCGGCCGGCAGGCCAAGCTTGAGCGTGCCCATCAGCGTCATCGAGGCGATCTGTTCGGCTTCGACCAGCATGTCGGCCATGCGATGCTGCAAGGCCTGGAACTTGCCGATCGGCTGGCCGAACTGCTTGCGCTGTTTGGTGTATTCGACCGTGCCTTCCAGCAGCTTGCGGGCGATGCCCGTGCCTTCAGCGCAGACGCCCATGGCGGCTTCGTCGGCGATGCGTTCGATCAAATCGATCCCGCCGGGCAGCAAGGCTTCGGCCGGGACGGCGACGTTTTCGAAGTACACTTCGCTCGCCTGGAAACCGTCGACGGTCGGATAGTCGCGGCGGGTGATCCCGGCGGCCTTGGCGTCGACCAGGAACAGGTCGACCCCGGCGCGCTCGCGCTGTGATCCGCCGGTGCGCGCGGTGACCAGCAGGTGCGTGGCCCACGGCGCGGCATAGACCACCGACTTGTGACCGCTGAGCACATAGCCGGCGCCGTCCTTGCGGGCCGAGGTTGCCACATTGGCCATGTCATAGCGGCCGGTCGGTTCGGCATAGGCCCAGGCAATCACGCAGTCGCCGGCGATGATCTGCGGGATTACTTCGGCCGCCAGGGCGCCGCCCACGGCTTGAAGGGCGCCGCCGCCGACCACCACGGTCTGCAGCCAGGGTTCGATCGCGATGACCTTGCCCAGCTCTTCCATCATGATCATGTTTTCCAGATGGCCACCGCCCATGCCGCCGTATTCCTCGGCAAAGGGGGCGCTGGTCAGGCCCAGCTCGCTCGACAGGGCACGCCAGATGCCGGGATCGCGCCCTTCGGGGCTGGCGATCATCTTCTTGCGGGTTTCGAAGTCATAGGTGTCGGCCAGGAACCGCGCGAGGGTGTCGCGCAGCATGTCCTGCGTTTCGGTGTAGCTCAGGTCCATGTGTTCAGTTCCTCAGAGGCCGAGAACCATCTTGGCGATGATATTGCGCTGGATTTCGTTCGACCCGCCGTAAATCGTGGTCTTGCGCGTGTTGTAATACGACGGCGCGGTGCGGTGGGCCCAGTCGGGTCCGATCGGGTGTTCGTTGTCGCCTTCGCCGAAGCCGCGGAAGTAGGGCGCGCCGTAATGGCCCGCCGCCTCGAGTGCGAGTTCGGTCAGGCGCTGCTGGATTTCCGAGCCCTTGATCTTGAGCACCGAGCTTTCCGGACCCGGCCCGCGGCCCGCCGCTTCGCCCGCCAGCGTGCGCAGCTCGGTGAACTCCAGCGCGGTCAGGTCCATTTCCAGTTCGGCCACCTTGCGGCGGTAGAACGGATTGGCCAGCAGCGGCTTGTCGCCGTCGATCTCGGTCCGGGCGATGTCCTTGATCTTCTCGATCCCGCGCTTGGACGAAGCCACGCCGGCGATCCCGACGCGTTCGTGAGCCAGCAGGAACTTGGCGCAGGTCCAGCCCTTGTTCTCTTCATAAACGCGGTTTTCGACCGGCACCTTGACGTTGTCGAGGAACACCTCGTTCACCTCGTGCTCGCCGCCCAGGGTGATGATCGGGCGCACTTCGATACCGGGGGTCTTCATGTCGATGAGGAGGAAGCTGATCCCTTCCTGCATCTTGGCGTCGGGATCGGTGCGGACCAGGAAGAAGCCCCAGTCGGCGTGCTGGGCCATGGTGGTCCAGGTCTTCTGTCCGTTGACCACGTAGTGATCGCCTTCGCGCATGGCCTTGGTGCGCAGCGAGGCAAGGTCGGAACCCGAACCCGGCTCGGAATAGCCCTGACACCACCAGTCCTCACCCGACAGGATGCGGGGAAGGAAGTGGGCCTTCTGTTCGGGCGTGCCGAAGGTGTAGATCACCGGACCGACCATGGTCAGTCCGAACGGCATCAGGCGGATGCAGTCGGCCCGCGCGGTTTCTTCCGAAAAGATGAAGCGCTGGGTGACGGTCCAGCCGGTGCCGCCGTATTCGACGGGCCAGGCCGGAGCGACCCAGCCCTTCTTGTGGAGGACGCGGTGCCAGGACAGGAAGTCCTCCTTGGTCAGTTCGTCCCCTTCGTCCTGCTTGCCACGCAGCTGCTTGGGATAGTTCTCGGCGATGAAGGTCCGCACCTCGTCGCGGAAGGCGATCTCTTCGGGGCTGAATTCGAGGTCCATGGGGTCTCTCCGCTTATGGCTTGGGGCGCAGAGTGGCGCAGCTTTCCGCGCGCTGCAAGCGATCCGTTGCACGGCAGGATGCACTTTCGGGAAGAGCCGCCGCGCGCGCCCGATTGCCGTAACGTCAGGCGGCGAAAGGCGCTAACCGTGCGATTAAACGCGGCGGCGTCCGGGCCAGACCGCTTGCCCGCTATCGAGGGCGAATCGGCGTCGGTCGAACGGCGTTGGCAGGTACCGGGCGGCTTGGTAGTCTGCCCGCGTCGCCCGCGCCGAGAAAAGGATCTGCCGATGCGTTTGCTCCCCGCCGTTGTTCTGCCGCTGCTGGCCATGGGCCTTGCCGCCTGCAACCAGTCGTCCGACACGCCCAAGACCGCGGAAGAGGTCAAGGCGGAAGTCGCCAAGGTAGAGCGGCCCGAACCCGGCAAGTACCGCACCATCATCAAGATCACCGACATGTCGATCCCCGGAATGCCGGCCGAACGCGCCGCACAGGTGAAGGGCATGTTCGGCGATACGGGCAAGACGATCGAATACTGCCTGTCCAAGGCCGACGCCGACAAGGGTTTCGAGGAAGTCAACAAGCGCGCCGCGCAGGGCGATTGCAGCTATGACCGGTTCAGCGCAAGCGGCGGCAAGATCGACGCCAAGATGACCTGCAAGACCGCCCAGGGCATGACCATGGCTTACGAGATGCAGGGTACGTTCAGCCCGACCTCGTCACAGATGTCGATGAAGTCCGACACCTCGATGCCGGGCATGCCCGGCAAGGGGATGCACATGGAAGCGCAAGTGACCAACGAACGCATCGGGGACTGCACCTGAGGAAGTCTGCGATGAACCGTCCCGGAAATGGCCCCCTGGCCCGCCGCCTGCGGCTGGCGACGATGCCCGCCCCGCCGGGCGTGCGCGGTCCGTCGTTCCGATTGTGGCTGGGCGAGGGGCTGCGCGTTGTGCCGCCGCTGCGCCGCACGGACCCCGCGCCGCCCGCCGCGCAGCGCCACCGCGTGGTGCTGTTTCCCGGCTTTGCCGCGCATCCGGTGACCATGCGCCGCCTGCGCCGCGCGCTGGAAGAGGCCGGGCACGAGGTCAGCGACTGGGGCGAGGGCTGGAACCTGGGCCCGACCGCCGAACTGATCGAGCGACAAGAAGCCATGCTGCGCGGGGTTGCCGGCGCCGCGGGCGGCAAGGTCACGCTGGTCGGGTGGAGCCTGGGCGGGATCATCGCCCGCGAACTGGCGCACCGCCTGCCGGACCAGGTCGCCGGGGTGATCACCATGGGCACGCCGTTTTCGGGTGACCGGCACGCCAATAACGCCTGGCGGACCTATCATCTGGTGACCGGCCACGACGTTACCGACCCCCCGGTGAAGAGCGATTTTGCGAAGAAGCCGCCGGTGCCGACCATTGCCCTGTGGAGCCCGCGCGACGGCATCGTCGCGCCGCGCTGCGCCCGCGGCAAGCCGCACGAGCGCGACCGGGCGATCGGCCTGCGTTGCACCCATTTCGGCTTCTCCGCCGATCCCCAGGCGATCGCGACAGTACTGGACCTGCTCGACGGCGGGCACGACTGGGCCTAGCCGACCGGCGCTCCGGGCAGATCGGTCAGGTTCTCGCCCAGCCAGGCAACGGCTTCCATCACGTGTTCGGGGCGGCTGTCGCGCAGCACGCCTGCGGCGATGTCGGCGATGGTCACGGCGCGCAGCGCAGAGCGCCACGCCTCTTCCGCCGCAGCGAAGGCGGCGGCGATGTGGCAGGGACTGCGGCAATCCTCGCGCCGGGCGGCGCAGGGGCCGCGCTGGCGGATCTCGGTACAGCGGAACAGCGGAGCAGGTCCGTCGATGGCCGCGGTCACGTCCCACAGCGTGATCGTGTCAGGCGCGCGGGCCAGAGCATAGCCGCCGGTCTTGCCGCGACTGGTGCGCACCAGCCCGGTCTTGCTCAGCAACTGCATCTGCTTGGCCATGTAAGGGGCCGGAACGCCGTGGTATTCCGCCAGCGCGGCAAGGCTCAGCCCGCGACCCGGCGCGGCCGCGCCGAGCACGGTGCAGGCGTGAACCGCCCATTCCACACCCTGGCTCAAACGCATGCATTGCCTTTCCGGTTTAATGCGGATATCAAATATCCGAATTGAGTCGTCGTGCCAAGGAGGATCGTCATGTGGGGCAAACCTGATGCGCTGGACCGTTTCGCGCAAGGGCTGGTTGGTCTTGCGGCGCTGATCGCGCTGGGCAACGGGCTGTTCATGCTGGTCGATCCATTCGGCTGGTACGACTGGGTCGGTACGGTCAAGGCCACGGGTGCGGCCAACGGCCATTTCATCCGCGACATCGGGCTGGCTTACCTGATCAGCGCCGCCTTGCTGGGCTATGCGGCAGGCAACCTGCCGATGCGTTGGGGATCGGCGCTGGCTGGAGCGGGCTGGCTGCTGCTTCATGGTCTGCTCCACGTGTGGGAGGTGGCACAAGGCTTGTGCAGCCCCGGCATCTTCTGGCGCGAGGCCCCCGGCACGCTGGGGCCGCCGCTGATCGCGCTGACAGGTGTGCTGTTCCAGGGGCTTCGCCAGCGGGTTTCATCGGGCCCTCTGCCGGTCAGGCTGTTCCTGCCCCTGGCCGACCGGATGATCGGGCACCTTGCCCCCAACCTGGCCGACTTCGCGGCGGCGCCGGGTCACCTGGCCGAAAAGTTCGCGCACTTCATGCCCTTCACGCTGCATCGCCACGCCGCCAGTGCCGAACAGGCCGCGATGGCGCGGCTGGGGGCGGTGATGGCGGAGGATTGCGGACCCTGCCTGGAGATCGCCGCGCGGGCAGCCCTGCGCGACGGGGTTTCGCAAGACCTGGTCCAGGCGGCACTCGAACGCCGGCTGCCTGAGGGGCCTGAAAAGCTGGCCTTCGACTTTGCCCAGGCGATTGCGCTGCAACTTCTCTCAGTCGATGAGCTGGGTGAGGCGATCGAGGAGCAATACGGCCGCGCGGTTCGAACCGAACTGACGGTGGCGGCCGCCACGGTCACCGTGCATCCGGCTTTCAAGCGTGGTCTGGGTTACGCCCGCAGCTGCGCGGTGCACAAATTCACCTTGTAAGAGTCATTGCCTTCGCACTTGCAGCAAGTGCTTGACTATTCCCCGCCATCGGGCAGTCATGGCGGGGACGCATGCAGACCCGCAAAGCCTCTTCCCCGCCCTCGTTCGACGAGATGTACGGCAGCGATGGTGCCGTGCGTCCGGCCTATGCCGGGTACTGCGAATGGTACGGCCAGCAGGATCCGGCAGCGCTGCGCCGCAAGGGGCAGGAAGCGGAGCAGTTCTTCCGCAAGACCGGGATCACCTTCAACGTCTATGGCGACGATGCGGGCGAGGAACGGCTGATCCCCTTCGACATGGTGCCGCGGATCATCACCGCGGCGGAATGGCGCAAGCTGTCGCGCGGGATCGAGCAGCGGGTGCGGGCGCTCAACGCGTTCCTGCACGATATCTACCACCGTCAGGAAATCGTCCGCGCCGGGCGCGTGCCCGAACGGCTTATCGCGCGCAATGCCGCGTTCCTGCCGCAGATGGTCGGCATGGTCCCGCCCGGCGGGGTCTATACCCACATCGTCGGGATCGA
>ERZ1645185.1125-NODE-1125-length-11075-cov-4.520145_pt1 | contig 11075 bp, 9 predicted proteins | sample MGYA00575351_ERZ1645185 | MGnify/ENA primary metagenome ERZ1645185 (study PRJEB40838, sample SAMN11284767) | freshwater sediment metagenome | isolation source: river sediment | host: Sediment | place: India: Jana village, Kanpur | collected 2015-12-17 ... | reverse complement strand
CGCCGCTCTGGCTGCCGCCTGCAGATGGGCGGATCGGACCAGTGGGGCAACATCGTGAACGGCGTCGAACTCGCCCGCCGCGTGGACGGAACTGAGGTCTTCGGCGTGACGACGCCCCTGATTACCACGGCCGACGGCGGCAAGATGGGCAAGACGATGGCGGGCGCCGTGTGGCTGAATGAGGAGTCGCTTCCCGCCTACGACTACTGGCAGTTCTGGCGGAACACGCATGATGCCGACGTGGGGCGCTTCCTAAGGCTGTTCACCGACATGCCGCTCGATGAGATCGCACGGCTGGAAGCGTTGGAAGGCGCGGAGATCAACGCCGCCAAGGAAGCGCTTGCGAATGCCGCGACAACGATGTGCCGGGGTGAAGATGCAGCCACGGGGGCAGCCGAAACCGCGCGCGCGACATTTGCGGAGGGCGGCGCCGGCGAGGATTTGCCGCACATCGCCGCGACCGGCTCCATCCCGCTTGTCGACGCGCTGGTCGACCTCGGCCTCTCCGCCTCCAAGGGCGAAGCGCGGCGCCTGATTACGCAGGGCGGTGCGCGCGTGAACGGCGAAGCGGTGACGGATGCCGCGGCGATGGTTTCAGGCGCCGGCGCGGTGCGCGTGTCGGCGGGGAAGAAGCGGCACGGCGTGGTGAACTTCGGGTAAGATCGCCGTTCAGTGCGGCTGGGGCGGCACTGTGCTGAACTGAGGCACATCGTCGACGATGTCGTAGTAGTCGCCCTTTTCAGCGGTGTGAACGTGCACGGCGAGGCGCGTGTTCGTCGGCGTATCGAAGGCGCCCATTGCGATGCCGGTCCAATCGCGGCCGATCGGATCCCAGAAGAGCGATGAGCCGCAAACCCCGCAGAAGCCCCGGCGTACCTTTTCGGAGGATTGGAACCAGCGGACGTATTCCTGTCCCTGGATAGTAAGCGCGGCCCTCGGCACATCGGTCGATACAAAATAATGGCCTGATTGTTTCCGGCATTGGATGCAATGACACCCATCCGGCCCGGGCAGATCACCCTCCACCGTGAAGCTCACCGCTCCACACAGGCAAGACCCCGTGTGCACCTTCGAAAGCCTCCGATCTACCGCTGCCGCTGTGCCCTCGGGCGCCAGTTGTGGACGTCCTCGTCGATTTTTGCGCGCGCTTCGGGACTGAGAGAGATGCCGAGCGTCTTGACCCGCATACGGCCGGACGCTTCGGCGCTGCGATCTCCGCCGGTCGTGGCGGCAAGTGCCCAGAAATAGGCGTTGCCGATGTCGCGGCTGACACCGCGCCCGCGCGCAAAGGCATCCGAGAGCGCGATCTGCGCCGGGCCGTAGCCGCGATTGGCGGCGCGGTGGAACCATCCTGCCGCAACGGCCGGGCTCGCCCGAACGCCGTGACCCTTGGCGTACATGACGCCAAGCATCGTTTCCGCAATTGCTGAGCCGTGCTCTGCGAGGCGCTGGAAATTGCGCTGCGCCTTGCGATAGTCGCCCGTTTGATAGGCCAACATCGCGCTTTCAAGCCGCGCCGACGCCCAATCGCTCGCCCCGGCGAAGGACGGCACGGCGAGTGCGAGCAGCAGTGCGATTGCAAGCGGTGTCTTCATCGTTTCGCGGCTGTCGCAAACGGCTAGCCGGAACGCAAGAGGCCGACAGCGGCGTCGCGCCCGAAGAGGTAGAGAAGAATGCGTGCCGCCTCGCCACGCGGCCCCGAAAGTCCGCCTTCGTGCTCGACGAGAAGGCGGGCATCGTCGCGCGCGGCCTCGACGAGTGCACCGACCTGTTCGGGCGTGGCGATGCGGAATTCGGGGTCGCCCGACTGGCGAACACCGAGGAGCTCGCCGCCGCCGCGCAGCTTCAGGTCTTCCTCGGCGATTTCGAAGCCGTCGTTCGAGCGGCGGATGAGCGCGAGGCGGCTGCGCGCGGTTTCCGAGATATTAGGCGCCCGGACAAGGAGGCACACGGAGCGCGCGGCGCCACGCCCGACGCGGCCGCGGAGCTGGTGGAGCTGGGCAAGGCCGAACCGTTCAGCCTGCTCAATGACCATCAGACTCGCTTCGGGCACATCGACGCCGACCTCGACGACGGTAGTCGCGACAAGAAGCTGGATGCGACCGGCCTGGAAATCCGCCATCACCGCGTCCTTGTCGGGGCCTTTCATGCGACCGTGGACGAGGCCCACGACAGGGCCGAAGCGTTCCTTCAGCATGGCATGGCGTGCGTCGGCGGCGGCGAGTTCGGCGCCGGTTTCGCTTTCCTCGACAAGCGGGCAGACCCAGTAGGCGCGGCCGCCATCGGCGAGCAGGCGGCCCACGCCTTCGACGACTTCCTCCAGCCGTTCCTGACTGATGACGCGGGTTTCGACGGGGGTGCGGCCGGGGGGCATTTCGTCGAGCTTCGAGATATCCATCTCGCCGTACTGCGTCAGCGTAAGCGTGCGGGGGATCGGCGTTGCGGTCATCACGAGCATGTGCGCCGTCTTTTCGGCCTTGTCCGCCAGCATCAGGCGCTGGGCGACACCGAAGCGGTGCTGCTCGTCCACCACGACGAGGCCGAGGTTGCGGTAGTCGACCGCCTCCTGAAAGATCGCGTGGGTGCCGACGAGGATGTGAATGTCGCCCGCAGCGAGGTCGGCGAGGATCGCCTTGCGCTGAGCGCCTTTTTCGCGGCCGGTGAGGATTTCGGCGCGGACGCCGATACCGCCGAGCATCGCGGCGATGTTCGCCATGTGCTGGCGGGCGAGGATTTCGGTCGGGGCGAGCATCGCCGCCTGCCCGCCCGCCTCGACAGCGCCAAGCATGGCGGCGAGCGCGACCAGCGTCTTGCCCGAGCCGACGTCGCCCTGCAGCAGCCGCAGCATCGGCGCGGCCTGCGCGAGATCGCCGGTGATCTCGGCAATCGCGCGCTGCTGGGCGCCGGTGGGGCGATACGGCAGCGCGCGGAGCATGGCTTCGATGAGGCTGCCGTCTCCCCGGAGCGGCAGCGCGCCGCGTCTGCGCGACGCCTGCCGCATCAGCAGCAGCGCAAGCTGGTTTGCGAGAAGTTCGTCATAGGCAAGCCGGTCGCGCACGGCGCGGTCGTTGGCGTGGGCCGCGGCAAGCGCTTCGTGCCAGCGCGGCCAGCCGCGCTGCCGGACGAGCGAGGCGCCTGCCCACTCCGGAAGCTCCGGCACACGCTCCAGCGCGTGCTCGACAAGCGTGCGGAGGCGGCGGTTGGTGAGGCCTTCGGTGAGACCGTAGACGGCCTCACGCTCGGGTATATCCCCCGCCTTTTCGGGCACCACGACATGATCCGGGTGGACGATCTGGAGGTTCTGCCCGAAGCGGTCGAGGCGGCCGCTGACGACGCGGCGTTCGCCGATGGGGAGCAGCTGCCTCGCATAGCCACCGCGATCGGTGAAGAACACGATATCGAGCGGGTTGCCGTCCCCGTCGAGCACGCGGACGCGCAGCGGCGACTTCGGCCCCCGCGTCTCGTGACCCACGACATCGACCGCGAGCGTGACGACCTTCCCTTCAAGGCCGCCGTGCACGGCATCGACGCGCAGGCGCTCGATCTCGCCGGTCGGCAGATGAAAGAGCAGGTCGATGACGCGCGCGATATCCAGCCGCTCGAGCTGACGCTGGAGCGCCGGGCCAACGCCTTTCAGCGCCGCGATTTCCGCGAACAGGGGGTTGAGGATATCGGGCCGCATGGTATCTCGCTTCGCGAACTGACTAACCCCATGCAGCGGGAGGCGCAAATGCGCTTTCCGTCTCATTGCTATTGGCGAAAGCGCAGATGACCAATCCCCTCGACGCGCGCCGGCGGCGGCTCCACTTCCGCGCCTGGCACCGCGGCACCAAAGAAGCCGACATCATGATCGGCAGCTTCACCGACCGCTATCTCGCTGGCTGGGACGAAGCCGAAATCGCATGGATGGAAGCGTTTCTCGAAGAGGATGACGTGGAGATCATGGCGTGGGCGATCGGCACCGACACAGCGCCGGAACGCTGGCACGGGCCGCTACTGGATGCCTTGAAGCGGCTCGATTTTATGGTGGCGCCGGAGTGAAGAATTACATCGAGGTCATCGTCAAAGCCGGGGCGTCGTTGACGCTTGCGAGCGCGCCTGCCGGTTTCCAGCCGTGGCTCCTCGCGGACCTCGCGCGTGCCGCGTTCGCGAAGGACGCGCGTGCGGTATTCATCGCGCCCGACGACCTCGCCGCGCACCAGCTTCTCGATGCCGCGCACTTCTTCGCGCCGGAGGTGGAGACGCTGTACGTTCCGGCGTGGGACTCGCTGCCCTACGACCGCGCCTCGCCGTCCCTGCGCGTGGCAGCGGAGCGGGTGGCGGGGCTCGCGGGGCTGATGCGGCCCGTGAAGACGCCTCAGCTTGTCGCGACGACGGTGAACGCGCTCATTCAGCGCACGTTGCTGCCAGAGCGGCTTGGAAAGCTGAGTGCGCGGATCGCACCTGGCGAGCGCATCGACCGCGACGCGCTTGCCGAGATGCTCGTCGCAAACGGCTACGTGCGCACCGACACGGTGATGGACGCGGGCGAATTCGCGGTGCGCGGCGGCATCCTAGACCTGTTCCCGGCGGGCGGCGACCATGCGCTTCGGCTCGACTTCTTCGGCGACGAGATCGAGACGCTGCGGCTGTTCGACCCGGCGAGCCAGATGACCAGCGGCACCAGCGCGGGGTTCGACCTGCTGCCGGTTTCGGAAGCGCTGCTTTCGGTCGACAGCATCCACCGCTTCCGGCGCGGCTATGTGGACCTATTCGGTGCGACCGCAACCAGCGATCCCCTCTATCAGGCGGTGAGCGACGGGCGGCGGCTTGCGGGGATGGAGAACTGGCTGCCGCTGTTCGAGGACGGGCTCGGCACGGTGTTCGACTATCTTGGCGCGGCCGATATCATCGTGCGCGACGAGGGCACGAGCCTTGCCGCCGAACAGCGCTTCGCCGCCATCGACGATTATCACGGCAACCGCGTTTCCGCGATGACGCGCGAACCGGGCAGTTACCGCCCGCTGCCGCCCGACGCTCTCTACCTGACCAAGGCCGAGTGGGATGTCATGCAGGAGGCGCGGCGCGTCCACCTCGCAACGCACTTCGCGCGGCCCGACGAAGACGCCGTGCTCGACCTAGGCGTGACGGCGGCGCGGGACTTCGCGCCCGAGCGCGCGGCGCAGGCGAACATCTACGAGGCCGTCGGCACGCACGTCGCGGCGCTGCACAAGAGCGGCCACCGCGTGGTGCTTGCAAGCTACACCGAAGGTTCGCGCGACCGGCTGCACACGCTGCTTGCCGACCATGGCTTCGGTCCGCTGCACATCGTGGAGAACTGGCAGGAGGCGCTCGGTGCCGCCAAGGGCGGCGGCGCTGCGATGGCGGTGCTGCCGATCGACCATGGCTTCACGACCGGCGAGGTCGCGCTCGTTTCCGAGCAGGACATGTTCGGCGACCGGATGGTGCGGCGCGTCAAGCGGGCGCGCAAGGCCGACGCGTTCATGGACCAGATTTCCATGATGACGCCCGGCGACCTCGTGGTTCACGCGGACCACGGCATCGGGCGCTACGAGGGGCTGACCACGATCGAAGTGGGCCGGAGCCCGCATGACTGCGTCCACCTGACCTACGCGGGCGGCGACAAGCTGTACGTGCCGGTGGAGAACATGGACGTTCTCTCGCGCTATGGCTCCGACTCCGAGGGCGTGGCGCTCGACAAGCTGGGCGGCGCGAGCTGGCAGGCCCGCAAGGCGCGGATGAAGGAGCGCATTCGCGAGATTGCGAACGAACTCCTCAAAGTAGCCGCGGAGAGAGCGACTCGGCCTGGGAAGGTTTTCGAGGCGGAGGCGTCTACTTTCGGGGCGTTTGTGGACCGCTTCCCCTACGCCGAAACCGACGATCAGCTGCGCGCGGTGGATGATGTGGTGGCCGACCTTGCGGCGGGCAAGCCGATGGACCGGCTGATCGTGGGCGATGTCGGCTTCGGCAAGACCGAGGTGGCGCTGCGCGCGGCGTTCGTGGGCGCGATGGCCGGGCACCAGGTGGCCGTGGTCTGCCCGACGACGCTGCTGGCGCGGCAGCACGCGCAGAACTTCCGCGAGCGTTTCGATGGCCTGCCGGTCAAGATCGGACATCTTTCGCGGCTCGTTCCGGCAGGCGAGGCCGCGCAGACGCGCGCGGGACTTGCCGACGGCAGCGTCGACATTGTGGTCGGAACGCACGCACTTTTATCGAAGAACATCAATTTCAAGCGGCTCAGACTTGTCATCGTGGATGAAGAACAGCGCTTCGGCGTGATCCACAAGGAGCGGCTGAAGCAGCTGAAATCCGACGTGCATGTGCTGACGCTGACCGCGACGCCCATCCCGCGCACGCTGCAGATGGCGATGTCGGGGCTGCGCGACATGTCGATCATCGCAACGCCGCCCGTCGACCGGCTGGCGGTGCGCACCTACGTGATGCCGTGGGACGAGGTTGTGGTGCGCGAAGCGCTGCTGCGCGAACATTATCGCGGCGGCCAGAGCTTCTTCGTGACGCCGCGCATCGCCGACATTCCCGAGATCGAGGAGTTCCTGCGGAGCCACGTCCCCGAGGTGAAGTTCATCGTCGCACACGGGCAGATGGGGTCGACCGAAGTCGAGGAGCGCATGTCGGCCTTCTACGACAAGCGCTATGACGTGCTGGTTTCCACGACGATCATCGAATCTGGGCTCGACATTCCGAGCGCCAATACGCTCGTCGTCCACCGCGCCGACATGTTCGGCCTCGCCCAGCTTTACCAGATCCGGGGCCGCGTGGGCCGATCGAAGACGCGCGCCTATGCGTACCTGACAACGCCCGCGAACCACATGATCACCGAGACCGCGACGAAGCGGCTGCAGGTGCTTTCGAACCTCGACACGCTGGGCGCGGGCTTCCAGCTTGCCGCGCAGGATCTGGACATTCGCGGCGCGGGCAATCTGCTCGGTGACGAGCAATCCGGGCATATCCGCGAGATCGGCTTCGAGCTGTATCAGGACATGCTGGAAGAGGCGATGCTGGCAGCGCGCGCCGACGCGGCAGGGCTCGACCGGCCGCGCGAGGCGTTCAGCCCGCAGATCGCGGTGGATGCGCCGATCCTCATCCCCGAGAGCTACGTGGGCGACCTCAACCTTCGCATGGCGCTCTATCGCCGTCTCAACGACATCGACGAGGTGGCGGGCGTGGAGCCGTTCGCGGCCGAGCTGATCGACCGCTTTGGGAAGCTGCCAGATGAGGTCAGCAACCTTCTGAAGGTCATTGAAATCAAACTGCACTGCAAGGCCGCCAACATCGAGAAGCTGGAAGCCGGACCCAAGGGCGCGCTAATCGCCTTCCACGCCGGGAGCTTCCCGAAGCCAGGCAAGCTGATCGAGTTCGTGCAGAAGAATGCGCAGGTGGCGAGGCTACGCCCCGACCACAAGCTCTTCATCGGTCGCGATTGGCCGAGCCCGGCAGCGCGACTGCAGGGTGGGCTCAACGTGGCGCGGGCGATGGGGAAGCTGGCGGGTTAGGTTTGCTTAAGTTTCGGGGCGTAGCCTCGGGTGTGTGGCCAGCATTCCGCATACCCCGCTCAGCACGCGCGCCTTTTGGTCGGTCACGGCTATCATGTCGCTCTGCGTCTTCGGCACGGTGTTCCTGTGGGACGGCGTGCCCCTTGCGGCGCCGTCTCCGGACGGCGGCTCCACATTCACCTGCTCGGCGCCATACGTTCACGACGGGGACAACATCAACTGCCGGGGAATACGCCGAGGGCGTCTGTACGGCATCGACGCCCCGGAAATGCCGGGCGCGTGCCGACCGGGGCGCCGCTGCACGCCCGGTGACCCCTATGCGAGCCGCGATCATCTGAGGTCGCTGGTGGCGGGCGATAACGTGCGCTGCGAGCAGCTGGAAACCGACCATTACGGCCGTGCCATCCTTCAGTGCTGGTCGGGCAGCATCAACCTTTCCTGCGCGCAGGTGAACGCTGGCCATGCCGTGAAGCGCTACGGCTGGCTGCGCTGCGGAGACGCCAGCTAGCGGAACTGCGGACTTGATGGGCCTCTGGGCGCATGCCATCAGCGCCCTTGAAGCCGCATCCCCCTGCGGCATTCGTGGAGGAGAGAACAGGTGTTCAGTCACATCATGGTCGGCGCGGACGATACAGCCGCTGCAAAAAAATTCTACGACGCGACGCTCGGTGCGCTCGGCATTCCGCCGGGCACAATGGATGACAAGGGCCGCATTTTCTACATGACGCAGACCGGCATCTTCGCCGTCACGAACCCCATCAACGGCGAGCCCGCCAGTTGCGCCAATGGCGGGACGATCGGCTTTGCCGCAAAATCGCCCGCCGAAGCCGACGCTTGGCACGCCGCCGGCGTGGCGAGCGGCGGCACGACCTGTGAAGATCCGCCCGGCGTTCGGGAAGGCAGCTTCGGCAAGCTGTATCTCGCCTATCTGCGTGACCCCGCCGGCAACAAGCTCTGCGTGATGCACCGGCTGGGCTGACGAAAACGGCGTGCCCGGCTTCCGGGCACGCCCCGGTTTCAGGCGGCGGCGAGCACCGCCGCCTGCCTCAGCGCCTCGATCGGCTGCGCGCCGACCACGGCGACCTTGTTTGCGAAGATATGCGTGGGAACGCCGCTGACGCCCATCGAACGGGCCCGATCCGCCTGCGCATCAATGATGTCCCTGTCGGCATCGCCGGCGAGAAGCCCTTCCAGAATGGCGCGGTCCATGCCTGCTGCAGCGCCGATGTCGGCGAGGACAGCGGCATCCCCAATATCACGGCCTTCGCTGAAATAGGCACGGAACAGACCTTCGGCGACGGTGTCCGCGCGCCCCTGTCCGCCCGCCCAGCGCACGAGGCGGTGCGCATCGCGGGTATCGGGCACGCGCTCTACGCGGCTGTAGTCGATATCGAGGCCGACGCCCCTCGCAGCAGCAGTGACACCCGCCCCCAGTTCCTTCGCACGTGCATCGCTGCCGAACTTCTGACGGACGAACGCCGCGCGGTCGACACCGCCTTCGGGCATGTCCGGATGGAGCAAATAGGGGTGCCAGCGGCGTTCTATGTCGGCCTCGCCCGCGAAGGTATCGAGATGGCGCTTGCCGATCCAGCACCATGGGCAGACGAAATCCGAAACCACATCAACAGTGATCGCCATGAACAGCCTCCCGCGCGGGAGCCGGATCAGGCGGCGACCGCGACCTTCCGCGCCTTCAGCGACGCGACGAGGGCCCGCGCGTCGGCTTCGCCATCCCAGCAGGCGAGATTGTAGCCGATTCTGAGCGCGATGGAAGCACCGCCCGGCAGATCGACCTTCTGGAGGCGCAAGACATTGGCAAGGCGGCGGACCGCGACGTTCGCACTCGCATAGCGGGTATCGGGGAACTGCACGAGGATGCGGCTGCCGGAGAGGCGAGTCGCCATGTCCTCTCCGCGGATGCAGCGGCGGACCATGTCGCCGACGCGGCGCATCACGATGTCGCCCGCGAGATAGCCGTGCACGGCATTGATCTCGTCGAGGTTCTCGATCGTGAGCCCCGCCACGGCAACGGGCAGCGAGAGTTCGGCGCAGTCCCGCAACGTCGCCTGCAGATGCGCCATACCGAAACCGTGCCCCGCAAAGCCGGTGAGACCATCGCGAATGACCATCTCGACATGCTGCGTGTAGCGCACCGCAAGCGCCGCGCGCAGCGCTTCGAGCCGCTTGAACGAGGTGAGGTGCACGGAGAGCTGCTCGCTCGACAGGCAGGTGGGCGCGACATCGGTGACGCCCGCGTTGAACACCATATCGAGATCGAGCGTCTCGACGTCCGGCGTCGCAAGCAGCACGGGAAGATTGTAAAGCGCGGGGACCCGGCGCATCCGGTCCGCGAAATCGATGGCGCTCCTGGGATCGACCGCCGAGCAGAGCAGCACGGCATCGAGCCCGCCGCGATAGAGGAGCGCGCGCGCCGCCTCCGGATCATCGCAGATCGTGGCCTCGGTGCAGGACCGGACGGCGCGGTTGAACTGTTCGGCGCAGTGGGCGCTCTGGTCGAACTGCACGAGCAGGACCGAGGCCCGGCGGCTCGCGATCACGGGCTCGGCCGGCGCAAGGAAGAGCCCGTCGCCGCTCGTGAAGCCGCGCGCGGTCGCCTGGCGGCGGACAAGCTCGCGGCGCATCGTGGAGAGGCGCAGCAGGATGGCAATGCGGCTCGCGACCTGTGTCGGATGCATCGGCCGGTGAATGATGTCGTCGAAACCCGCGTGCTGGAGATCGCGGTGGAGCGCGGCGGTACCATCTTCGGTGAGCGCGACGAGCATCATGCCCTCGCGCTGCGTCCACCGTTCAGCGCTGCGCGCGAAGGTAGTGACGGCGGCGATGCCGATTTCCGCGCCCGCGAGAACGATCACAAGCTGGTAGCGGCCGCTCGACGCCAGCGGGATCGCGTCCATCCACGCGGCAGCCTGCACCTGGGTGAACTTGTCGGCTGCGATCTTCGCGGCGCCCGCTTTCGCGTGCGCTTCATCCTTGCCGACAACGAGTACGCGATTGGCCTGCACGAACCAGCCTGCCCCCTGTTAGAGCGTTAATACAGAGCTTTCTAAGGGGACGGCAGTTAAGGATTGGTCAAGCGGCGCGGGCGCGCTGCCAGTTTTCCACGAACCCCGGAAGATCGCCGAGCGCGAGCGGCGGGCTGCACAGATAGCCCTGATACCAGTTGCAGCCTTCGCGCACGAGCGTTTCAAGCTGGCTCTCGTTTTCAACCCCCTCCGCGACGACGACCATGCCGAGCGAGCGTGCCATATCGACGACGCCGCGCACGATCACGCGGTCGCGCGTGGAGCCCGAAAGATCGGTGACGAGCTTCTTGTCGACCTTGAGGATATCGAGCGGCAGTGACTTCAGGTAGGCGAGCGAGGAGTAGCCGGTGCCGAAATCGTCGATGGCAACGCTTATGCCGCGCTGGCGGAGCTTGGAGAGGATTTCGGACGCGTGCTCCAGATCCTCGACGAGACCGCCCTCGGTGACCTCAAGCGTCAGCCGCGCGGCAGGGAAGTGGCTGTCGGCGAGCGATTCCACGACGATACGCTCGAAATC
>ERZ1645185.1124-NODE-1124-length-11079-cov-4.306513_pt1 | contig 11079 bp, 10 predicted proteins | sample MGYA00575351_ERZ1645185 | MGnify/ENA primary metagenome ERZ1645185 (study PRJEB40838, sample SAMN11284767) | freshwater sediment metagenome | isolation source: river sediment | host: Sediment | place: India: Jana village, Kanpur | collected 2015-12-17 ... | reverse complement strand
ATCTACGGCAGACTGAAGGTCACGATTGCTTGCCGCGATCACGCGCACATCCACCTTGACTGGCTCGATAGCGCCAACGCGCAGAATCTCGCGCTCCTGCAACACGCGCAACAGTTTGATCTGCACAGACATTGGCAGTTCGGCCACTTCATCCAGAAACAGCGTGCCGCCATTTGCCGCTTCGATTAATCCGGTCTTGCGCGCCTGTGCGCCGGTAAATGCGCCTTTTTCATAGCCAAACAATTCACTGGCCGCCAAATCTTCTGTCAGCGCCCCACAGTTAAAGGCAACAAATGCGCCTGCTGCCCGGCGGCTATGCTGGTGCAAATAACGCGCCAGCAACTCTTTGCCAGTGCCGGACTCACCCTGTATTACCACGTTGCTATCGGTGCTGGCCAGCTTGCGCGCCGTTTCCAGGGTGCGTTGCATGCCCAGATCCTGGGTAACAATGGTGTAGGGCTTTTCCAGCATTTCAACCTGAATTTTCAGTTCGCTGTTTTCTCGCCTTACCCGACCCAGTTCCAGTGCGCTTTTCACGACTTCACGTGCCTCAGCCAGCCGAAACGGCTTGGCCAGATAATGGAAGGCGCCTGCCTTCATGGCTTCCACCGCAGAATCCAGCGTTGCGTGGCCGGTAATCATGATGACGGGAACATCCGGGTAGCATTCGCGCGCCACACGCAGCACTTCCATGCCGTCCACGCCGGGCATTTTGAGATCGGTCAGGACCAAGTCGAAATTGGTATCTGCCAGGGCTGCCAGCCCTGCCGCACCGTCCTTGCAGGCGGTAACAACATAGCCTGCCTTCTCCAGCACATGTCTCAGGTTGGACAGGGCAATCGCTTCATCATCAATGATCAGTATCTTCACTTCGCTCATGTCCGCTCCTCGGCCAAGGGCAACCATATGGAAAACTGTGCTCCGCCCGACACCGCCTGTTCAACCACAATCACTCCTTGATGTTCGCTAATGATTTCTTCCACCAGATACAGGCCCAGCCCCGTGCCTTCGCCCTGACCCTTGCTGGTTACAAACGGGTCAAACATGCGTTCACGCATGGTTTCCGGAATACCGGGGCCATCATCGGCCACGGTAAGGCAAAGTGCCCTCGGGCTTTGCAGCAATATGGCGGGATCGCCCACCATCAAACCATCATCGGCACGATCAGAATCCCAGTAAGCGGTTTTTGCAGACAGCTCGATATGACACGCACCTGCATCCGCAGCATTTTTAATCAGGTTGATAAACACCTGCAGCATTCTTTCCCTGTCCACTGGCAGGTGGATATCTTCGGACACCTGCACGCATAATTTGACCGCATCAGGAATCTGGCTATGTACCAGTTGCACTGCCGCCTGAATCAGTTCACCTGCTTCCTGCAAGCCACGCTGCGTCTGTGGTTGCCGCACGCTGTCCAGCAGGCGCCGCACAATACGGCGCGCGCGTTCGGTTTCACCATCAATTTGCGCCAGCCACCGTTCACGGCTTTCCTGATCAGCATCGCAACCTTCCTCAATCAGCAGTTGGGCCGATGTCGAAATATTCGACAGGGGATTGTTCAGTTCATGCGCAACACCGGATACCAATACGCCCAAGGCAGCGGCTTTTTCGTTGCGCCTCGCCAGATCCTGCTGATGGCGCATGTGCTTCAGCATGGTATTGAACGCGCCGACAAATGAGCGGATTTCGCGGTCACCGGATGGCAGCGGCAAGGTACGGGCGCGTCCTTGGTCAATCGCCACCAGCCCTTCCTCCAGTTTGCGCAGGGGTCGCACCACGCTGCGCAGCAGATACCAGCCCCCCGCTATTTCCAGCAGCACCACGATGACAAGCGCCATAAACAGCAGGCGACCAGCGTCCAGCATCCCCTTCGAAAGTCTTGCCCGTTCACTCACCAGCAAGGTGCGCGTAGTGTCATAGAGCTGACCACCCAGCGCACGAATCCTTTTCTGCTCTGCCACCTTCTGGGCAGGCGATATCCCGGGATAGGCCAGCAGCGCTGCTTCATAGCCATTCAAAACCTCCATCATCCGATCAATGCGCTTTTCACCGCCGATCTCTACCAGAGTATTGCGATACACGTCCAACAAATGACGGGCCTCAGCAGATTCAGTCAGAAAATGATTCAAGCCCTCAACATCGCTGTAGAGGAACAGGTTTTTCTCATCTCGTCGCATTTCCAGGGCAGCACGGCGCAGGTCGGCCACAGCCTGCCCCTCTTCGATCTGGCGCTTGAGTGAGTACAGGTCAACAAACACCACGGCAGCAAAGCCCAGTAGCGTAAGTTTGGACAGACCATAAATGCCAAGGATTTTTCTGCGCACGGCATGCCACCAAACGTTTCAATACGCAACATGTTACGTTTCAAATGTTAATTTACGCAACACATATTGTTGCGCCGTGCAGGTAACCAATTAAATAATCATTTAATTTCAACTAGATATAAAACTGGCACGGCAAATGCTTAGTTACCCATATCCCTCACTTTTACTGGAGAACCGCATGAACCTGCCTAACGCTATTCGTCAAATTCTGGATGCCCTGGCCTATGCCAACGCGGGCGACTATCTGACCATGAGTCAAAAACGCGCGGTTCTGTCAGGCACACCAAGCGTTGCCCGCGCAGCCGAATTTGCTACCCCCGCTGCAATCTCTGCACACGCGCGCATTGGCCTGTATCTGGGGAGCGAGTTGTCTGCAGATGTCATGCAATATGTTGTACGCACCTGCGGTCAGATGCGTTACCAACTCAGCATCCTGACGCAACAGAGCCAGAAGGATACTGAGGCGCTATTGATGCCCTATCGCACCTTGCTGGATGAAGCCGGGCTAAGCCCCACCATCATTCCCCTGTCTGGTGATCCGGTGCGCGCACTGAGCACAGCCTTGCGCCGCCAGCCGGATATTGCTTTTCTGGTCTGCAACGAAACCGGCTATCTGGGGCGCAGTATGCTGAATGGCACACAAAACCAGCTGCCGGTTCCTGTGGTGCTGGTCAGCCAGGGCGATGTTGCGGTAAAGTCGGAGCAAACTCCCGCCAGCCGGGCCGCCTGATTACCTTACCCGGCGCGAGGCGATCCCGCGCCGCGATCTTTTACCCACTCAGGTCGATACCCCGCCAATGCGGCCTTGCCTGTTCGTGCCTGACCTCTGTTACCCATGAATCGTTACTTTCCCTTTCTGTCCTGGTTCCCCATGCGTGCCGACACGCTGCGCGGCGACCTTGTGGCCGGCATCAGCGTGGCGCTGATTCTGATCCCGCAAGCCATGGCTTACGCCACTCTGGCCGGGTTGCCGGTTGTGTACGGCCTTTACGCATCCTTTTTGCCCGTCATGATTGCCTCCATGTGGGGTGCGTCGCGCTTCCTGCATACCGGCCCGGTAGCACTGCTGTCCCTGATGTCCGCTGCGGCCATTGAACCACTTGCCAGCCGGGGCAGCGACGAATTTATCGCGCTGTCGATGACGCTGGCCTTGATGGTCGGTGTATTGCGGTTTGGGCTTGGCGCATTTCGCATGGGTGTGCTGATCAACTTTGCCTCACATCCGGTCATCAATGGATTTACCAACGCCGCCGCACTCATCATTGGCCTGTCTTTGCTCAACAGCTTTATCAATGTGCCCATGCCCAGATCGGACATGTTCTTGCGCGACCTCTGGCATGTTGTTGAACAAATTCCGCTGGCGCACTGGCCAACCCTGATTTTTGGACTGGGTACACTGGTTTTGCTATCAGTTCTGAAGAAGGTGGCGCCAAAATTGCCTGGTGTGCTGGCTGTGGTGGTGATTGGCACAGTTCTTTCTGCGCTTACTGGCTTCGAGAAATCTGCAATGGTCCGCCCGGAACAGATTCTGCATACCCCTGCACGGGAAAGTTTTGAGTCTGTAGCCAGACTGGAAACCGAGCTAAAAGAACTCAAGCAACAGCAAAGTCGGCTGCGTCATGAACTGAGCGTCCGTAAAACCACCAGCACGGATTACCGCCAGGAAGCCGAATTGTTGCGCCTGAACGGCCACGAACAAAGCCTGAAAAAGCAACTATACGGACTGAAAGTCACCGCCTACCAGCACACACTAATGCCAGTCACCGACGCTTCCGGCATGGTCACCTTCCAGGCGACGGAGACCAGCTTCCTTCGCCCTGCCTGGCATTTCCAGGGCGCCAAGGATGGAATGATCAAGCTCTCTGGCGGTGGCCAGGTCGTGGGAAACATCCCTGCCGGCCTGCCTCACTTCGCAACCCCCTTGCTGGATCTCGGCATTATGGGTGGCTTGCTGGGCACGGCGCTCATCATGGCGCTGATCGGATTCATGGAAGCCACGTCGATTTCCCGCGTGCTGGCTGCCCAAAGCCGCGAGAAACTCAATCCGAATCAAGAATTGATGGGACAAGGCCTGGCCAATGTCGTCGGTAGTTTTTTTCAGAGCTATACCGTGTCCGGTTCGTTTTCACGCTCTGCGGTAGCCGCCAAGTCTGGGGCCCGGACAGGATTCTATGCCCTGATTAGTGCGCTTGGCGTGGTTGCAACCATGCTTTTCTTTACCGAATACTTTTACCACTTGCCCCAGCCTGTCTTGGCGGCCATCGTCATGAGTGCCGTTTTTGGCCTGATCGACTTTGGTACCTTGCGCCATGCCTGGAAGGTGCGCGCCAGTGATGGCATTGTCGGACTCATCACATTCCTGGCTACGCTATGGATGGCGCCACAACTGGCCAACGGCGTTCTGGTTGGGGTTGTGCTCACCATCCTGATTTTCCTGCACGGCGTGATGCAGCCGCGCAGCGAGATTCTGGGGAAGACGCAGGACGGCACCCTGGCCGGGGCTGTCACCCATGACCTGGCGCCTGTCAGTGAGAATTACGTGGTGCTGCGCTTTGATGCCTCGCTGGTGTTCATCAACTCTGCCTACTTTGAAGAGGCGGTAATGAAGGCTCTGGCTCAGTTTCCACGTGCCAGAGCGGTGCTGGTTATCGGCAACGGGATTAACCGGATTGATGCGACGGGCGAAGAGAAACTGCGCACGTTGGCTAAGGAGCTAAAACAGGCCGATGTCAGCCTCATGTTCTCGGGTCTGAAAAAACCCGTGCGCGACACACTGGAGCGTGCGGGCCTGGATGAAATCATTGGCCGCGATAACCTGTTTTCTAACAAAGATGTGGCGCTGGAGGAGGCTGCCCGTCGTTATGATTCCGGAATCCAGCCCGGCATTTAATCAAAAACGCCCCGCTGAAACGGGGCGTTTTTGATTTCCGGATGCGTGGCACGTACCGATTTTAATACCCGAATTCAGTGCTCGTCGTGGTGCTTGGCGCGCTCGTTCAACTGCTTAATTGCCTTGAGCGCGGCGGCCTGGGCAGCCTCGGCTTCAGCTTCGGTCCCCATCATGGTCAAGCGGCCAAAATTACCGAACGCTTTTACATCCACCAGGGTGATGTGCGCGCCCTTTTCCGCTTCGTTGGCAGCGTAAACGATATAGCCCGCCGGTTCGACTTCAAGAATGAACATGCTCTTGCCGGGCAGGATCATCGAGCCTTTGCGCAACTGGCGGTTAATCAGCGTGGTGTGGTCAGGCGTCATGCCACGGATGATTTCGTTCCAGGCAATCTTGCAGGAGTGCCGTGTTTCTTCGGTGGTATTGAGCTGGCGCAGGATGATTTCACCCGCCTCCATTACTTCGCTTTGATTGCGATAGTGAATTTCCATTGAGCCAAACGAACGTTCAACCACCTGTTCACCAAGGTGGACATTGGTTTCTTTCAGCGCGATGTCTGACAGTCGATGCACCGCCATGCCGGGCGCGACTTCTACCCACAGACAGGCATCGCCCGGCACTGGCAGGAAACCCTGCGAGGAAGTTGCCAGATACGACGCCAGCTGCGGTTGCAGCGAGTCGATGAAAACGAAGGTGCGAAGATGAACTTTCATGGGCAGGTTTTAACGGGTCAAGCCCATGTACAGCATTGGCAACTTCTCGGGCAGTCGCTCGAGATGGTCGATTACGGTGAAATTGCGGGCGCCGAAAATGCGCGAGACATACTGATCCGCGTGCGGATCCAATGATAAGGCATAAACAGTCACGCCGTCACGCGCCAGTTCTTCAACCGCGCGTTTGGTATCAAAGCGCAGGTATTGCGGGTCGCGCACGTCGTTGTCAGCCGGTTCGCCGTCAGTAATGACAAAGCAGATTTTCTTGTTTTTGGGTTGTTGCTTGAGAACAGAACCCGCATGGCGCAGGGCAGCCCCCATGCGCGTGGAGTACGAACCTTTCATGCCCGCCAGGCGCGCTTTCACCAGATCGTTATAGGGCTGGTTGAAGTCCTTGAAGCGGTAGTAGTGCACATCATGCCGACCATCGGAACAGAAACCGTGCAATGCAAAGGAGTCACCAATCCGATCAAGTGCATCGGCCAGCAACACTGTTGCAGAGCGCGTCAGATCCATCACGCTATAGTCATGGCCTTTGACCTTGTCGTTGGACGATTCGGACATATCCAGTAACACCATCACCGCGAGGTCACGCACGTTGCGCTTGTAGCGCATCATGATGCGTGTGTCAGGCTGCTGCCCCATGCGGATATCAATCATCGAACGTACAGCTGCGTTGATATCGAGTTCGTCGCCATCCTCTACGCGACGGATGCGCTGCATCCCCTGTGGAATCATGGATTCGATCAGGAACTTCAGGCGTGAGATGGTTGGCTTGTTGTCGTCGATGATTTTTTCGATGATTTCCAGATCGCCAACCTGGGGATGGCGCTCCAGCACCGTCACCCAGCTTGGGCGCTCCAGCTGGATACTGTAATCCCATTCGTGATAATGCACCGGGTCGGCCATTGGCGGGCGACCTTCGAGGGAGTTGATCGACACGCCCTCCTGGTCAAGAAAAAACTCGGTCTCCAGCACCCAGATTTCTTCTGCATCGTCGCCAGCGAATTCGTTGTTGACCTCGTTAACCATCTCCATTACGGAGACTTTCTTGCGAATCTGTTTCGGCCCCCAGGTGGCTTCCAGCGCCTCTGCCTCGTCGTATTCTTCGGACTCCCACACGGTGCGGTTGTCATCGCGATAGATCGCGCGCAGGGTATCGGTGCGCACGTTGAACTCGGGCAGGTTTTCGGGCAGGTGATGAGCAAGCTCAATACCCAAATTCCAGCTGGTCTGGTTGCTTTCCAGTGCGCCCTCGGTCGCGCAGGCATCGCGGAACAGGGCAAGACCTTTCTGCACCCAGGGATGGGGGTCAGTTGAATCGTTTTCCAGCAGGGCGCGCGCCAGCCGGTTGATCAGGTCGCCAACGGTTTGGGGTTCGCTGTAGTCGTAAACCGGATGCAGCTTGAGCCATGCTTCGCGCATGTTGGGAAACTGGCGGATAGCGCAGGTTTCTACCCGCGCATCTTCAAAAGCTTCAATCAATGCCATCTGGAAAGTGGACAGCATTTGCATCGACAGCGGTTCTTTGCTGTAGGCAAGGTGTGCAGCGGCATGATTTGCTGCTGCACGGTAGAGTTCAACGCCAGACACGATCTGATCCTCTGGCGTGGGTTCGCCCAGCGGGCGGTAGTCATCGTAGGCGTCCGCAATATAAATCACGAAACGTTCAATAAAGGGTTTCAGGCCCTCGCGCGATTCGTAGTCACCGGCAGTGGGACGCAGGAAGAAATCACGTCCCCACATGGCGCGCAGGTAAATATTGAGACGGCGCTGCACATCAACAAACAGTGTGCCTTTGCGTTCAGATTGTAAAACAGAAAGCGCATCCGGACTTTGCAGCGAAAAATAATTTTGCTGGCCTTCAAAATCTGCACGGTAAGCCTGCGCACCCCACTGCACCCAGCGGCGCAGGCCGCCGAGCGTAAGCTGGGTCAGCAGGCGGTCGAGGTTTTCCAGCATGGGACGCAGACCGCGCGGCGCCTGTGCAAGCACGATGGACAGTACGTTCAGGTAATTGCGAAAGACGTTTTCGTCGCCCAGCCGGTCGGCAGCCAGCGGCGCTGTACCTGCAATCAACGCCAGCACCTGACCAGAGGTTTTTGAAGCCATGCCCAGCAAAAAATTGACAATGTCCGGCAGTACGTCTTCACCAATTGCACGCGCCACTTCCGGCATGGCCTGTAAGTAGGACACCACCACTTCTTCGCCGCGGCCAAGGTTGTGCAGCGCCACGGCGCCTTTCATGAAATTGTCCAGCCCGCGTGAAGAAAACGCGCGCGCGGCTTCATTCCACGAGCCGCGCAGGACTTCCTGCGCGTCGGTGGGAAGCTCGTCGAGCAACTCGGCGTAATCTTCGATATGGATGGCCATAAATCGGGTCAGGCGTAAGGAGTCAGGCGTAGTAGGCGGCAGTCATGGCTAACATGACCACGTGCCTTTGCCCAGACCGATCAGAAGTAGGTGGTGACCGCTGAATCCAGCGCGTCGCGCATGTCGGGGTCGTCAGTAATCGGGCGCACCAGCGCCATGCGGCAGGCACCTAGCGCAGGCACGCCTTTGGCAATGAGGCTGCCTGCGTAAATCAGCATCCGCGTGGACAAGCCTTCGTCCAGGCCATGGCCCTTTAGGTTGCGCGCACGCTCACCGATGTGGACCAGGTTTTTCGCCACATCGATCGTGACACCCGATTCGTGCGCAACGATCTCGGCTTCCACATCATGTTCGGGATAATTGAAATCGAGCGCACCAAAACGCTGCTTGGTCGATTGCTTCAGATCCTTCATCAGGCTCTGATAGCCGGGGTTGTAGGAAATCACTATCTGGAAGTCCGGATGTGCTTCGATCATCTCGCCCTTTTTTTCCAGCGGCAGCTGGCGACGTGCATCGGTCAGTGGATGAATCACCACGGTGGTGTCCTGACGTGCCTCGACCACTTCGTCCAGATAACAGATAGCGCCATGACGCGCGGCAACCGCCAATGGGCCATCCTGCCAGCGCGTGCCGTTGGCGTCGAGCAGAAAACGGCCAACGAGATCCGACGCGGTCATGTCTTCGTTACATGCCACGGTAATGAGCGGTTTGCCCAGTTTCCAGGCCATGTATTCAACGAAGCGCGTCTTGCCGCAGCCTGTCGGGCCTTTCAACATCACCGGCATGCGCACGGCATAGGCCGCCTCATACAGTTCTACTTCATCTGCAACGGCACGGTAGTACGGCTCTTCCTTGACCATGTAATCCGCCAGGTTGCCAGACGGCATCACAGACAGGTCAGATGCAGTGCGCACACTTGCGCCGCCTGCGTCGCGCGCCACGCGCGCCTGGGCTTGCGCCTGTGCACGTGCCAGCGCCTGTTGGCGGGGAGAGTAGGTTCGCATGAAAGAATCGTCACGCATGATCGTTACCTGCAATAGTCATTAATCCGGCCAGACACGCGCCGGAAACAGTTGGTTACGGCTGTCGGCAATGCCGCCAGCATGGGTATTTGCCGCCTGCGCCGATTTTGCGGGTGCGGGCTTGGCCGCTGGTTTGGCTACAGGTTTTGCCGCTGGTTTTACGGCGGGCTTTGCGGTCGCCTTGGGCGCAGTTGCTTGGGCATCACGGGCATGGCGCACGCTGGCAGCGAGTTTTTCTTTCATTTTGCTCATTTTGTTATCACCTCCTGAATGATGGCTTCGATCTCGGCCACGGCAGACGCGCCCCGGCTCCCCATTTGGTAAACCGACACGCCCTCCAGCGCAGCGGTCTTGAACGCTGCGCGGCGGCGCACACCTGCATTCAGAACCGGCAGGCCAAATTCGGCCAGCGCCTCATGCATGGCAGCAGACAATGCGCTCTTGGGCTCGAGCTGGTTTAACACCAGGTAGGCGCGCATCGCCTTGTTGAGTTTTTTCGCCTCGTCGATTTCCTGTGGCAGCTTGAGGCTGGCCCACAGATCAACTGGCGAGGGTAGTACCGGGATCAGCGCCAGATCACAGGCGCGTAGCGCCATTTGCGAAGCGTGGGACTCCAGCGAGGGCGGGCAATCCAGCACGACATGGCGGTAAGCCTTGAAGGTTTGATGCAGGGTTTTCGGTTCCCACCTGCCAGCCAATTGCTTGACCGTGGCCGGAAAAGGCGAAGCGCCTGAACTGGCCCATTGCAGGGAGGAGCCTTGCGGATCGAGGTCAACCACGACCGTTTCTCCGCGCCGGGCGAGCCCGGCAGCAAGGTTCATAGACAGCGTGGTTTTGCCTGCGCCGCCTTTTTGGTTAATCACCGCCGTAATGTGCGTGGGCATGTCAGCCTCCGGACACAATTAAACCATCAATACGGCGTGCCAACGCGTATTCTGTTTCAGTCAACGACTCGCCGTTACCCGCTTCCAGGGTGATGTTAGCGTAGGTTGAGCCAAAGTTGATGTTTTGCGGGTGCGTGCCGACCTGTTCTGCCAGTTCTGCCAGCGCATCCAGAAAAGCTCTGGTTTCCGCATAACGCGCAAACTCAAAACGCTTGAATAGCGTGGGCGGTTTGCCGCGCGCCTCCCATCCGTTTACAGGCTCAGCCATGCCGGGCTCCTGCACTCAGGGATTGAAGCTCTGCAACATGCGCCGCCTCTTCATGCAATATTTCTGACAGCACGTTGGCATTATCTGCATCGCGCACACGCTGGGCATGGGACAAGGCCTGCTGATACAGGCGCACAGCATCCATTTCCAGACGTCCGTCAGCCGTGAGCAGGGTGGCAACATCGCGCCCGAGTCTGGCCGGCGCCAGCGTGCCCGCCGAGGGCGCGACCCCCGCCAGAATCAGCCGCTCCATCAGCCTTTCGGCATGGCTCAACTCTTCCACCGCTTCACGGCGCAGTTCAACCGCCAACGCCTCGTCACCCCACAGCCGGGCCAATACGCTTTGTGCAAGGTACTGTTGTACGGCACTCAATTCGTGATTGAGTGCGCGGCCAAGCCAGCCCAGCGTGCGGGGGTCGACGCTCATTCAGGACAATCGCCGCTGAATCAGCTACGGGTCGAGGTGATTTCAGCGTCGCGGCCACCACCGGTTGCATCGGGCTTGGACGGCAGGATGCCTTCCACTTCGCTGTGCACGCGGGCGATGATATGGGCAGCCACCAGGCCGTCACCTACGCGCTCGCATGCGTCCGCGCCAGCACGAA